>Ga0255039_10000761_pt1 | contig 10472 bp, 11 predicted proteins | sample BC1_12_1_MG_FD_181713 | JGI IMG/M metagenome (GOLD analysis project Ga0255039, IMG submission 181713) | Seawater microbial communities from Strait of Georgia, British Columbia, Canada - BC1_12_1 | ecosystem: Environmental > Aquatic > Marine > Strait | place: Canada: British Columbia | collected... | reverse complement strand
TTGTCCTTGCCGCGGGGGCGGGCGCGCTCGCGAAGGAGGTTTTCGTCAAGGGTGAGCACGCCGACCAGCCACACCACGCCCTGTGCCGCAAGCGACACCCACACCGTCGGCAGCTCCCAAGTCCCCGCGATCCATCTAGCCGCAACCACTTGGATCGCCAATAGAGCGACCGTCACGGCAAGTGTAGCTAATCTGTACGGAGTCATGAAACTATCATGACATAACTGGGCAAAGACATTAAAATGACGGTCTATTTATTGGATGAGAAAATGCCGATTGCTATCAGAGAAGTCATGAAATGGCGTCGCTGCCTGTACGCATCGATCACTTTGTGTATAGCACTTGCCTGCATAGACATGGCGTGCGCACAAGGAGGGCCATATGAAAACGATGAAAATGGGATGCCTTTTATCCCAAAGAAGGTTGGGCCTTTTACATTCAAAAATCCCGTCAAAATAGATCCTTTCTGGCAAAGCCAGACCAATCGCAGCCTACAAATCAAAAATCTAAAAATTGCGATATTGGACGAAAGCTACAGCACCGATACCATAAAAAGCTTTAACTGGCTTTTTAAACTCTTTCCTGGTGATGCCGAGTTTTTGGCGTTGAGGGGCGCGATGCAGCTTGATGCGGGCAATCTCAAAAATAGCCTGGAGGATTTGGATGCGGCCATCAAACTTGAGCGGGACTGCGGCACAGCATTTTTATATAGATCGATTTACGAAAATAAACTCGGATTTAACCAATGCAGCAAAGCCGATGCACAAAAAGCACTCCTTTCCTTGCCTTTTGATCCTGCAAATCCTCTCGACCTATACGATCGGGCCGTCTTACTTTCTCTCGCGGGCAAGACGATGAATAAAAAACTGCATTTTCAGAGAGTAATAGATAATATCCCAGATACCGAGCAGGTGCATTGGATGGTCTTACGAGCAAAAGCCTGTCTCGAGATGGGAGAGTTGAGCCAGGCGCTCCGGTACATCGATAAGGCCCTAAGTATCGGCCGAGACTGTGAGCGACTGCATTACCTGCGTGCTTGCGTCAATCGAATACAAGGTAAAAATGAGGATGCACTCTCAGACCTCAATAAGCTGCTGGCTGCGCATCCGGACCACATGCTCGGCCAAAGATTAAAAGGGGAAATTTTGAATAAAAAATGAGACTATCACCCCACTCAAAATGGGTAGAATAGCCTTATCGGTCAAAGCGTCCAGGCATCCTACTTAGCCCCGCACGATTGGAAGACCCATGCGGCTCACCTACATAATCATGGCTTGCGCCCTTGCAGCAATCACCAACTGCGCGAGCGTGCATGCGGCGCCCGCTTTGAGCCCAGCTAACAAAACTATAGACAAGGCAACGATCAGCAAACAAGTAAAGTTTGCTTATAACCAACGCGATCTTCCCAAAGCTATCGAAAACGCTAACATTTGGGTGCAAGCCTTTCCAAATGACTATGAGGCCCTGACGATCCGAGGAGCCATTCAAATGGCCCTGGGCAACCTCAAAAGCGCCATCATCGATCTCAATGCCGCGATCAACATCAATTCGCAATATTCACCCGCATACCAGTACAGGTCTCTGCTAGCCAAAGACCTTGGCCTCAAGACGCTCTGCGAACGCGATGCGCAAAAAGCACTACGCTACGAAAAACTCGACGCCGACGATCCACTACAGCTGATATTGCGCGTAGTCGCATTGGACAATGCCGGACAACGCGCAGAGCAAGCGACTTTATACAATCGCGCCCTCCAGATATGCTCTGCCAATTACACCACCAGCAATGCCATTTTAAAAACCACCATTCACAGATATCAAGGTCAAAATCAGTTGGCCCTCACAGAAATCAACGATCTAACCGCTCAACACCCAAACCTTCCGCTATTTCACCTGACACGCGCTAAAATACTCCATGCCATCGATAAAAATACCGAGGCTCTAAGTGAAATTGATTGGTATCTCACCAGAGCACCACACGATGCCATCGCATGGGTCTGGCGTGGAGATATCGCATGGGATCTTAACAATAAAGCAGAAGCCCTCAAAAGCTACGACCGCGCCATCAAACTACAACCAAATTTTGAGACTGCCTATGTCGCCCGCGGCCTGGCACGAGAAAGACTCCACGACGACAAGGGCGCTGCCAAAGACTACACAGCAGCCATCAATCTCGAGCCTAGGAATGCATACGCCTGGCACCGCCGTGCCCACATTAGAACTAACTTGCACCAGTACGGAGCAGCGCTGGGCGACTATGATTTGGCGGTAGCCATCGCACCAAATGACGAGCACTATATATCCTGTCGAGGATTTTTTAATCGCACACAAAAAAACTACAGCAATGCCATCAGCGACTTTACCAAGGCTATAAATATCAATCCCAAAAACGCAATACTCTATTGCGCTCGAGGATCAAGCTATTTAAGTAACGACCAATACCAAAACGCGATCGCTAATTGTTCTAGATCGCTCACACTTAATCCCCGCAGGGTGCACCCGTACTTTACCCGCGGAGCAGCCTACAGCAGGCTCAAACAATACGAAAAAGCTTTGTCAGATCTAGATGAAGCCATCAGGCTTTATCCGTATTATGGCGCCGCATTTGGTGAACGCGCCGTCGTCAATAAAGCTTTAGGCAACTTAGAAGAAGCTGAAGAGGACGCAATTAAAGCCAAACTTGATGCAAACACAATCAAATCAGGAGATATGATGTGAAGGCAATCGATGCGAAGACCTTTCGATCATTTGCGGCTTGCGCCCTTGCAGCGATCACCAACTGCGCGAGCGTGCATGCAGCGCCCGCTAAGACTATGGGAGACGAAGGCCACGAGCTCGTAAGCAATATGCGCTACAAACAGGCCATCCCAATACTCACACAGTACTTAATGGACTGCCCTAATGATGCAAATGCTCTAGAAGACTTGGCTTGTTCTTACAGGTCCCTCGGGGATTTTGCCAAAGCCCTCACATACATTAATCTAGCAATAAATATTGCCCCTCAATCCGCATCCGCTTATGCAGAAAGGTCGGCTCTTGCAAGCATGCTTGGAGTCAACCAAGTGGCCAAGCGCGACGCGATCAAAAGCTTGGACCTAGAGAAAAATAAAGACGGTGATGTTCTGTATTGGCGAAGAAGATACGGGTTATTACTTGTTGCAAATAAGAAATCAGAGGCAAACAAAGCTCTCAAAACAGCGCAAGGTTTGATGGTCAAAAATGATTCTGTGAGATCTATGGCCGACCAGATATATATTTTGAGAAATCTAAAACAGAGCGAGGCAGCTCTTGCGATTGTCAATGCAGCAATCGAAAAACACCCAGATATTGCATATTTCTTGTACCTAAAAACTGGCCTCGATTTTAATCTCTGCAACTGGAAAGAGCTGGAAAAAGATGCCGAGAATGCTCTTTCAAGGATGCCAAATCATCCCGCATTGCTTTGGGCAAGCGCTTATGCAAAAATGGCAAATAAAAAATATTACAATGCAATAGCCGATCTCGATAAGGCCATTTATTTTGCGCCTAGCATGTCTCATAGTTACCAGATACGCGGTCAGTGTTACGAGTGTCTGAATGATTACAAACAGGCCTATCGCGACTACAGCATCTGCTTGTCTCTGGATCCCAAAAACGATTTTGCCTATCATAGACGCGGTCACACTTTAGAATCTCTCGACAATCTACCAGCAGCTACAAAAGACTTGCAGCGCAGGGCGCTTATATACCCCAAGGATCCAGAGATATTTTATTGCTTGGGTCACTACTATCGCAAACACAAAATGTTTGATCAGTCTATTGCCGCCTATGATCAAGCAATCAAGCTCAACCCCAAGAACGAGATGTATTTTTGCGCACGCGGCAACGCAAAAATGCGCGCTGGCAAATATGAAGACTCAATCGCCGACTGCACCCAGTCCCTCAAACTCAATAGCGGACGCACACATCCCCGTTACAGCCGCGGCATTTCATATGGCAAACTCAAACAATATGATCTAGCCATCAAAGATCTTTCAGAAGCCATAGACATGTACCCCGAATACGGTGCCGCATATTTTCAGCGCGCTCAAATTTACAAGGCCATGGGCAAGCAAGATGACGCTGACCGCGACATGCAATCGGCCATCAAATACAAGTACAAAAAGTCGGATGATATGCAATGAATGTCAAGACAAGCCAGATTTGCGCATAGCGCCCGCCCGACAGGGGTATATATCAATATAACGTAACGCGAGGTTACTCAATGCTGCCGGGCATCTTTTTGATCTTACAAGACCCTGACCAGTATCTGTATCACGTACAGCAAGCCAGTCTATTGCTCTGCTGTTCGCTTTTGTGCATGACATTCGTGGCTATCATTGATGACTCATCTACGCTTGCTATTACGCTAGCCATCGCCAGCGCGGGGTTTTCGCTCTGGGTTATAGTACCGGTCGTGGCAATGGCCCGTATTGCATTTAGCAATCCGGGCACGCCTATCGATACGTCTAGTCTTTCTATAAAACGTGTTATGGCCTTTTTTGCAGTGATGCTGACAGTCATGGCCATGTTTATGTTCACAGCGTTTGCGGACACGTTTTTTGGGGACATTTCACAGTCGGTAAAATGCGTCTTGCCGCTCGCTATCTCATTTTTACTTTCTGCTATGTTTTTGCAGTGGAGCCGCACCTATATTTTTGGCACCTTGCTAGCAGACAAATAATCGGCTCGCAACGATTGTGACAAAAAATCCCAGGGTTTTGGATAGTCGCACTCCATGTATCGGACGCTATCAGAGCACAGCTGGATAGACGATCATGGCACAACGTCACCAGGTGTTGCTCACCAACCGCACAGCCGAGCAAGCCCCAACCACGCCATCAGCGAGGGAGACTCATGCTGCCTAACCACACATTTCCAGTCACGATCAAGCCAACAAAAACCACATACTCACACGCCGTAAATCCTTATCCTAGCCCTATGCCTCTGGGCGATAACCTCACATATTTAGTACTCCTCTTAGCACCGCCAATATTTATGTTTGCAGCGGAACAGACTGATCCAATCACGCCAAATACACTACATTCCATGTTTTTTATATATGTGCGCAATTTTGCCGTTTTAGCGTATGCAGTTTTTATAGTCTATGGCAACTCACGCAATATCATCTGGCCTGCACTATTTTGGCTGACCATGCCAGCATACGCGATATTAACCGACTCCTCAGCCAACGGGTCGCTCAAACTATGCATGATCGGTCTTTTTTACCTCCAGCTCAACCGACAAACATCCACCATTGGTGCTGTTATCTACGCGTTACTAGTGCTGTCAATACTGCTAGCTTTAGTCTTTCCTTACAAATTTTAGTAACACCGTGTCAGAAGGTCCTATGCAAGAAAAATATTCAAGATTTTTGCCAATGCAATTAGATTGTGGATCTAGTAAATCAAAGGTGGCATCCGCATTTTGGTTGGTAATGGGGCTTACTTTGCTACCGCTCATTATCATCTACCACATGCGGTGCTTGCACAATTGCTCAACCTATCTGAGCATGTCGCTTTTTGAGTTTCGCCTGTGGCTCATTATCGGCCTAGCCATAGTCACATTTAACGCAGCACTCATCGCACCGGCGGCGCGCCTTGGGATAAAACTCCCAACACTGCTATGGCTCACCATCTATATTGGCTCCTACATGCCATTTGCTGGTATTTCACCTTTGATAGGCGTGAGCTTTTTGCTAGGCACAATGATCTTTATTTATAAACCAACAGAACGCGTCGGCGCTATCCTGATCACTGCATGGTATTGGTACTTTTTTGCCTGGGGCTACGTGGAGCTACTTGTGTCGGGCGTCAATCGGTTTTGATGCAGCTCGCCAAATCAGCCAGCAAAGTACGCAACCACCCATGATGCGTCTAAAAAGATTGACACCATCAGACACTTCTAGCAGTGCCCAATAGATCCCGATGACTGTGCCAAAAAAACGACCAATTGCACGTAGAGGCGCAAAAGGGGAAAAGCGCTCAACACCAGCAGCAAAGGACCAGAGGATAGCTGGCGCATTTGGTGCCTGCCCGACTACGATCCGCCCATCGTGCGTTTTGAAAAGCTTGTCGACAACCTGTACCAAAGCCATGACCATCCTCATAAGTACCACCATACTACCAGACTCCCATCTATATCGGAGCTACCTATGTCAACTCTCGCAGACTTCTCCACTCCGCCTGCCGAAAGACCATTTGATCGAGCCTTGCGTATATTGAGCTACTGCGCCACCTGGGTGGCGCTGATCATGATCCCATTTTATTACCTGGCCAATGGCCACATTTATTTAAGCGCTAATGAGACGGGATGGCACACGCATTATGTATGCGGCAGTGAATACCTGAGTCAAATTGGCATGCTTTTGTACCCCTGGATCATGTTTAAGGGGCTCAAACGCGGTATCAAATGGCCTGGCCTGATCGCGATAAGTTATCTGACAATAATGGCAGCGGTACCAAGGCTGGAGTCGGTACTGCTGGTGGTGCTATCAGCATATCTGCTCTTTGACAAAGACACCGAAAAGAAAGGTGCTCTGCTGCTGCTATTTGTATTTGCGTTTTTTGCTTTTGGTTTTAGCAGCTAGATTAAATTACAACTCCAACACCACAGTCACAGGCAAATGGTCGGAGTTGATCGCTGGCCCAGCCACACGCGATTTGACCCGAAATCTACCATCGACAAAAACATGATCAATAGGTATCAGGGGTGGAATAGGCATCCCTGGCATCACACGCCCGGTGCGCGCAGGCCAGGACGCCTGCGGTCCAAAGCCTTGCTGCGAATCCCTCAATCCTGCATCCCTCAACGGATTTAAAGCATGTGACCATGGCCCGCAGTTGAGATCGCCCACCAAAATCCTGGGATTTTTGAGTGATGCAATCTCTTTGGCCATCTCTAGAATCTCTGCATTTCTTTCATCAAAACACTCCTGGCTGCGAGGGGTAGTGGGGTGCGCCAGCACCATGTCCACTGCCTGCCCATCAACATCCAGAGTGATAAAAATGCGTGGATGATGGCTGCGACCAAATGATCTGACCTGGTATGCGGTGATTGGGTATTTGCTAAAAAATGCCATGCCCGCGCCGGCCGGTTCAAAATTGTGATACTTGAACTCTTGCAAAAAGTGCAGGGCGCTGCGAAACCAATCATCATTGATCTCGACCATTGCAACCACGTCTGGCTTGCGATCTGCGATGAGCCTGCCCAAAAGATCATGACGAATATTATGTTGAAACTCGGTATTGTAATTGAGCAGTGTCAATACTCTGCTAGGAGCGCCAGCAATCGGCAGCGCTGGCAGATACAGCTGCGCGACAGGCAGTCCATCGATCAACATGGCCAATAAAGAGATGGCAAATGATTTTTTTGCCTTGATAATGCCCAATATCGTCGATATCGGTAAGAGCGCCCACAACCATGCCAGTCGCAATTGGCTGGCCAGATCGCAGAGCCAAAGGCCTGGGATATAAGCCGCGAGGCTAATCGCCAATGAGGCAATGGTCAGGATGAGCAAGCAAATTGTGAGAGTGTGGCGCAATTGCATGAAAAATCTCGGGGCTGAAGGCATCATGATAATATGATTTGATTGGCAATGCAGGCGGACAAAACATGCGGATCATATCCTGTATTATTGCTTTATTGCTGGTCAGCACGCTGCCGACAGGGTCGTCCTGGGCCCAAACAAAGACAAACAGTCGATCCACTCAGATTGACAGCTCTGCACTATCTCAGGATATAACCCAGATTTTGACGGGCATACCACCTTGGGATCAGCCTATACCAAAAGAAAAATTGACAAATAATATTAGATGCGGCTTTGGACTCAATATTGCCGGATATGCTCACGGATTAAACGCCGACAGGGCCCAGAGAGATCACCAATTTGACTTAGCCATAGCTGAGTATTCACTTGCCATAGACGAATGCTTGCAGCATCGAAAGCCAATCAACAAGCAAGCATTATCATCTTATTGCTTAAAACGCGCATGGCTCTATATACATAACGATCAACCTGTGGAGGCCATCCAGGATCTAAAAATGGTCGATCAGGATAATAAGCTCAAAACCGTTTTGCTCGTGCAGCTAAAGCAATATCAAGATGCCAAACAATCGTTTATGAGAGCTCGACTGGATCAGGATCACGGCAACCCTCGCGAAACAGCAGCAAGCCTGTACTTGATTGCAATCATCGACCACCATCTGGGCGAGATTGAGTCTGCGCGCTACCACATGATGCTGGCAGCAAGGGCTTTTTCGACAATTGGCCTTCCAAAATTGGCACAAAATTGCCTGGCATGCAGCGCCATTCTCGACGGGAAAAAATCCAAAACCCCCAGCCTCAATCAATTAAAACCCGCTGATTTTAACAAAACCAATGTGCAAAACTTGGTTCGAGCGATGCTAACGAGAAACGACATATTAGATACCGACGTGATTAAACAATATGCCGATGTCAGCTCCGATTATGAAAGATATGCCAAGATATACCCAGCCTGGCAATTATCTCAAAATCGCAATACGGCACTAGGGATGGTGCAATACCAAAACCACCGAGATCGGGGCAAGAGTCTACATGTAGTCATCGATCCGGCAATCTGTGCGATCGATAAGACTTTTGTGATCGACCTAGTCAAACAATATGCAGCCACTCAGTATGCACCTCACCACTCCGTAGTCTACAAAATACCTGCTGGTTATCTAGAAGTAATGGAGCGGAGCACTGCATTGAACTTTGTCAGCGATTTGATCGTCTCAGAAAAGAATCCAATGCAGGAGAGTCGCAGGTGATATTTAAAGATCGGCTGTATAGAGCAGGACTGGCCTGCTTGCTCGCCACCTCTATGCTACCGATGGGCTCGAGCGTTGCTTGGGCTCATACACTCACCGCCCAGCCTTTTCAAACTCCTCCAACTCCCTGGCGATCCCCTCCGTCCTTGGCACCACTATGCCGCTTCGGCAATGTCAAAATGTCGACCAGATCCTCACGATCATCTTTATCGCGGACGTATTCGGCCACGCTACCTCCAAGCAAGAGTATTTTATCTGGCGGCATCTTAAAAATCCTAAAATTGGTCCTTGGCTTATCGAGCTGCCCAACGACCTTTGCATTCCTTTGATTAACATCAACGAATTCAACGAGCGGAGTCACATTATCGCTAGTATGTTTATTGAGAGCGTTGCTCATACCGCCAAGGATAAGGATTTGTCCGTCGCGGATCTCCACGACCTCATGAAAAATGCGTGGCAGTCTCACGTTGCAGAGAGTGTTGATCTGGTTGGTACCCGGATCAAAAATCTCCAAAGTCGGCGTCTCATGATGATATTGCGAATTGACATCGCCGCCGGATATGAGCACTCGACCATCAGCCAACCTGATTACTGTCGGGCTTTCCCGCACGCGTTGCATCTTTGGTCCGGGAGAGAGTTTAGTCCCGCTTGCGTCGAGTAGCCAGGTATCGGGTAGATGTTTAACATTGCCATTCATATCAGTCGCAGTGGCACCGCATAAAAAGACTCGGCCGTCAGACAGTAGGACGCGCCTCATTAAATCCAGAGCTTGTGATTTGCCTTCAATGATTATCTGCGGTTGTCTGTAAGATTGGGCATTGCAATACTTGTCGTAGAGCTGGTCCGCCGCTGTCTGGTCATTGTACAACGGGAAATCTTGCCCACCATATTTGATCTTATATGCATTGCGACAATCCCATCGCACCGATTTGTCAGGGTTGATTGAGGCACCATGTTCATCAAAAAACTTGCATTTTTTGTAATCTAGCTTCTTGGAAATAACCGGAACATTAAATCGCACAGTCTGCCTGTGTATTTCAATTGTTTTGAGGATGGATGGAGCGATGCAGATGCCCATCCCAGTGATGGCCAGCACCAACACCAGGGCAACGCGCTTGACGGCCTGAGAAGTTGAGAGAGGGCTGTCTTCTGCCATATTGATCTCATTAGGTTATTTCACTAATATACCCAAATAGGTTGACTAAAAAAATCCCCAACAAACATCAGGATCAAAGGGTCGAGAGGGAGGCCGCACAAAGACATGCGCCGAAACCCTTGTTCTCTTAGACATACGCCGCGCCTTACGTCTGGATCTCCTTACTTTTGCTTTCTTACCCTTCATTATTTCTATTTCTCCTCAGTGCATCTCATGGCTGGCAGCGCCGAGAGTAGTCTTTTTCAAGCACAAAACAGCCAAACAACCTATGCTCAACACAATGGCAAAGGCAAAATAACAATCGCTAAAGGCAATGAGATTGGCTTGCCGCCGGATAGTGCCATCGATGATGGCGAGCGCCTGCCGATACGCCTGATCATAGTTGGAGCCGTTAGTCATGAGCCCGTGCACGAGAGTATCGATGCGCATACGCACTGCGCTAGAGTAGACGGTAACGGCTTCACCGAGATGATGCGAGTGAAATTTTTCGCGAATGGTCAATAGAGTC
>Ga0255039_10000759_pt1 | contig 10473 bp, 13 predicted proteins | sample BC1_12_1_MG_FD_181713 | JGI IMG/M metagenome (GOLD analysis project Ga0255039, IMG submission 181713) | Seawater microbial communities from Strait of Georgia, British Columbia, Canada - BC1_12_1 | ecosystem: Environmental > Aquatic > Marine > Strait | place: Canada: British Columbia | collected... | reverse complement strand
AAAATGTAGGGCTAGCAACCCAGTAGACTAAACGCCTACAGCACTACTACTCCCTAAACTACTAGATCACTAGCCCTCTAAACTACAGGACCACTACACCAGTGAACTAGTGGGCCATTTAGTCCATGCTGTGGTGGTACTCTAGTTTAGCACTCCCTTTTGACCCACTGGTCCACTACATCACTAGCCCACTACACTATGGGGTTGTTTAGCCCATAGATTTACGTAGATTTGTGGGATAACCTAGCGTAACCATTCCCTATTTGAGAATCACGTAAGCGTATAGCTAATAGCTCGGGATCACCCTATCGATTTCAGATAAAAAAATCCCTCCAGGCTATAATCCTCTAGGCTATAATTTTGTCAGGCTATAATTTTCTTAGGTGGGCTATTCCTATTAGTTTAAAATTTTGCCCTATATACTTATATCTCACATGTGAAATACTCTTAGAGCATGGGATTGTGGAATCTCTCGATTTAGCGGTTTTCAAGTTGGGGGGTTCAAATTACTTGGGCCCTCCAACGCTACAATTGTTGCGCCCTCCTGTTTAGTCCTTTACCCTACAAAAAACCTAAACCGTTAAAAGGATGAGTGGTATGACCGATCTACCCGATGACCCAACCGTAGGTACAAGCCTTACACTTCATGACAAGTACAGCATTGAAAGAACTTGGAGCACTACAAAATATAAAGATGAATACCCAGCAATGCTTCAGGCCCATCTCGAGAAAGGGTTATCCTTTTTTTCTTTTAATGTTCCAGGAGGTGTAACGACTGCGACCCTTTCTAACTGGACGAAGCGACACCCCGCTTTCGCACATGCTCGAGAAATTGGGGAGAAAGCTAGACTCCAACTGTTAGAGGAGGAGGGAATAAAAATGGTTAAGGGTGGAAACGTTGTAGCCTGGAAATTTATGATGAACCAACATGGAATTCATGAAAAAGTTGAGCACTCCCATAACCATAGCGTTTCGCCCCATATGCAGGTAGCACCAACAATCCGTTACGCTAGACTTCAAAAACTGAAGGAGCTCCACCAACGGGTTACTATTGAGGAGCAACAAAAAACTATCCTTGTCGAGAAGGAGGAGGAAATTTATGACGCTCTACTCGACGACTAATATTAACGAACCTCTAACTGAGGACCAGCTGGCCGAATATGAGAGACTTCTTAAGTTAGAGGGTGCCTACCAAAACTTCAGAGATTTTATAGAATTCACAATGCCGACCTATCAATTTAACTGGCACCATGAAATTATAATTGAACGGCTTAATAGACTCATGACCGAGAAGAATAAAAGGGTCATGATCTGGACGGCCCCACGGCATGGAAAGTCAGAACTTGTTAGTAGAAGGTTCCCCGCCTTTTATTTGGGAAGAAATCCTGACGCTAGAGTGATAGGGTGCTCCTACAATGCTAGCCTTGCGGCTACATTTAATCGTGACGTTCAAAGAATAATGGAAGAACAGATTTACAATGATATCTTTCCGGACACCTTGCTTCCTAATGCTGAGTTTTCTAAGTCTCATCCTGATAATAACAAATACAAACGAACCACTTCAATGTTTGAAATTGTCGGGCGCAATGGCTACTTATTGTCTCCTGGTGTTGGGGGAACAATAACGGGGTTGGGTGCCGACTTATTCATTATCGATGACCCGGTAAAGAATGAGGAGGAAGCGATGAGTGAAACTATGCGAGATTCAGTTTTTGCATGGTATAACTCTACAGCTTACACCAGACTAGAGGGTGGTGCAAATATTCTGATCTGTCAAACCCGTTGGCATAAAGGGGACCTTTCAGGAAAATTAATAGAGGAAATGGAATATGGTGGCGAGAAGTGGGAAGTTATAAATCTGCCAGCAATTGCTACAGAACAAAAGCATGAGTTAGATATAAGGGAAAAAGGCCAGGCCCTCTGGGAAGGTAAGTATGATTTGGCGAGACTTGAAGTAATCAAGCGACAGGTGGGTTCGAGGGTGTGGAGTTCGCTTTATCAGCAATCACCAGTTATTGAGGGGGGTAACATTGTGAAGGAGGACTGGTTCCGCTATTATACCAAACTTCCTTTCGACGTGACCCGCTGGCGGGAAGCTTATCTAGTCCAGTCATGGGATTTAAGTTTTAAGGCTACTGGAAAGTCTTATGTTGTTGGAGTGGTAATAGGGAGATATAAGGCCGACTATTATCTGATAGATATTTATAGAAAGAAGGCCGACATAGTTGAAACGATGAGGGCTATAAAAAAGATGGCGGAGGACTACCCTGCTTGTAAGTGTATACTTATCGAATCGAAGGCTAACGGTCCAGCTGTCATAGATTTGTTAAAGAAACAAGTTTCCAGAATTATCCCGGTAGAGGCTACAGCTTCCAAGGATGAAAGGCTACACGCCATAGCTCCAATCATTGAAGCTGGGAATTTTTACCTTCCAGCGAATCACATACTAACCAAGGAAATAGTTAATGAGTTAACGTCTTTCCCCTCGGGAGATTTCGACGATATTTGTGATGCGATTAGTCAGGGCCTTTTAAGGTTCATGGAAATGAGAGGTTTGAGACATTTGAGGGCTATGACCAAGATGTAATATCTTTTGTAGTTTTTACCCTATGGTCTTTCTTGTTAAGCAGTTGGAGGTTTTTGTAGTTTTGAAGTGCTACAACTCCCTCCTCTGTTTTAGCGGAGCAATTAGGAATAATATGGTCAATCTCATAGTATTCATCGTCTTGAAGTTCACGGCCATATGTGTCGAACCAAGTTTTCTGTAGGTGGGCCCAAACCGTTTCAAAATCTGCACCCAACAACTCAATGGTTTTCTTAGCCCCTTTACCATAACCTTTGCCAGATAGTGAATTAGCGATTAGTGTTCTACACCTAAAGGTTATTCTATAGATGGGGTCTGTTTTCATTTTGTTTTGGTGAGTAGCATTTCTTACATGTTTTTGCTTTTCTCGACTTTTCACTTTAGAGGCCAGGAACTTCTCGGGGTAAAGTTCCTTATACCTAACTCGGCCAGCTTTTTCTTTCTCGGGGTTATCCTTTCGCCACTTGGTTTTTCTACGCCTTTCTTTGTCAGGGTCCTTGGCTATACATCTTGCATGACTTTCACGAATCCTTTCTTCATTTGCAGCCCTATACCTTGCGGTACCTTCCCTGGTTAGTTCAGGATTTTCATGTTTATATGCTAAAGTCCTAGCGTTGCCGCATTTTCTACAGGGATTAGAGACTCCATGCTTTTTTCTTTTATCCTTACAAAATTGGTCCAGGGGCTTGTCCTCCCCACAGACATTACATACTTTCTTCTGGCGACACCCAATGCAAGATTTCTTACAAGAATCAAACATCTTTTCGCTCAACACATCTTTACACGTTCTACATTTCCTCATTACGTACCTCCAGGACCCTTATCGGCATTTGAGAAGGAGAACTTTAGCGGTTTCTAGTATATTAATGATATGTCAAATGAAAAATAGGCATACAAAGGAGGGCGAAATGGCTAAGGGTGTGAAAAAAATAAAATTAGAACCTGCTAAAAGTAACAACCTTGACGGTTGGATGAACGTAGTGACAGGGCTTGGGACCCCAAAAGATAAAAATACCTACTCGACATTGGATTGGTGCCCAACAACCCAGCCCGTAGCCGACAGTTTTTACGCTGCCGACGAAATAGCAGCCAAGATAGCGGTTATCGTTCCAAAAGATGGCACTAGGGAGGGTGTTACCTGGAATATGGACCCAACGGTCGATCAAGATGAAGTAATTAAGTTTATCGAGTCCGAATTCAAGAGACTCAGCGTTTGGGAGACCATGGCTTGGGCTTGGACCCTCGCAAGGGTCTACGGGGGCGCTTGCATCTTTGTTTCAGTCGACGATGGCCGTTCTTTAGACAGACCACTCGATATTTCCAGAATTCGGAAGGTAAACAGCCTAAATGTACTCGATAGACATGAATTATTCACAACTTCTGACTATATTATCGACGATATCAAGTCAGAATACTTCGGTTTACCCGAATTTTACGACTATAATACGTCCCAATCAACCTCAAATGGGGGCGATATTGTCAAAATTCATCACACTCGACTGATTCGATTTGATGGGATAAGGCTACCTACCAGACTCTATAAAAGGAACAATTATTGGCACGATTCGATCTATTCGGCCCTCGGAGTGTCCATTCGCAATTATTCCACCACTCACGATAATATTTCGACCATTATCGCAGATTTTAACCAACCAGTTTATAGAATAGAGGGTTTGTCTGAAGCTATCGCACAAGATGAGGAGGAGTTAGTTGTTAAAAAACTTCAGACCGTTAACCTTATGCGATCTGCAGCCCGAGCAATCGTGCTTGATAAACTCGATGAGTTCGAGAACGTTTCAACCAACGTTGCTGGCGGGCGTGACCTTATCGATCTTACAGTGCAACGCCTTGTGGCCGGGACAGACATTCCTCATACACGACTTCTCGGAAACAGTCCTACCGGGCTTGGAGCGACTGGTGAGTCTGAATTGGTAAATTATTATGATTCGGTAAAATCGATGCAAGCCTTAAACCTCAGGGAACCCCTGGAAAAGCTGACCGAAATGATTTTTTCCCAAACTAAGGGTGGAATGGATATGCCCGAGGACCTGACCTTCACTTTTAACCCCCTATTCCAGCAAAACCAGGAAAAGGAGATTAAAACCCGAGAAGTCCAGGCGATAGCCGATGAAAAATATATTAACCTTGGGGTGTATACGTCTCAGGAGGTAGCGGACTCTAGATTCGGGACTGGGAGATATTCTTATGAGACAATACTCCAGGAGGGAGTGGTTAGGGAAATTCCACAACCATCAACCCCGGTAGATAATGGGTTAGGAGCTCTAGATGAGTGATAAGGAAAAAAATTATAGCGTTGTAGTTGTTAAGTGGTCCACTATCCTAACTCTGATCTGTATGGCATGGGTGGCCCACTACCTCGCTAGTGCAGTTGGTGGGATGTTGAGAAATATATGGTAAAAGTCACCCTATATATGTACCCCTTCGTTTTCAAGTTAGAAACCTGGCAACACCTCCCCCCGTTCGTTCCGGGGTGTGTTGTCCGTAACATGATCTTAATCTCGGAGTTAGGAAGGCTTGACTCCTGGGATTTTCCTAGTAGTGTTCCAGTTAACCAATACGTTGTGAAAAAGGTGGAGCGGGAGGGCCCAAATGAAGAAATTTGGGATTTCGAGGTTTGCCATTGACAAGTGGTTCAGTATATTAGTGATTCACTTGCAACCTGTGTTACTATAGATTAGTCTCTGGGGTACTCTACCGAGGGCTATTAATGAGAAATGTCGACTACATAAATTTAGACGCTGATCTAGGGTCTGAGGTGATGCCGAATGGATTTCTGTCCTTTCTGGCGAATTTGTCACGTACTGGAATTTTTTCATACCAACAAATTGCCCCGGACGGGACTATCAGCATACTTAGACAACTCCGACTCCCCGACGAAGTATTTGCAGAAGAAACTATGGCCTCACTGGCTGGACTCCCTATTACAAACAATCACCCCAAGGAATTGGTCTCACCGGAAAACGCTTCCGATTTTATAGTAGGTATGGCTAGTGACACTCCAAAAAGGGTTTTCGCTCCAGTCCAAGGTGACGACGAAGAGTATATTCAACAACGGTTGACCATATTCGATGGGGACACCCTCGAAATGATTCGGAACAAAGAAAAAAATCAGATGAGTCTCGGCTATTCCTGTGAATTGGATTTTACACCGGGCCTCTACAAAGGCCAGAACTACGATGCAATTCAGAGAAATATTCGAGTCAACCATGGTTCTATAGTTAATAGGGCTAGAGGTGGTTCGAGTTGTAAAATCCTTTTGGATGGCAAGGAAACAGTTGTTAACGTCGATGGTTTCTCCAGCGACGACGATAATAAAAATTTAAAGGAGCGGGATGTGAAAATTACGTTTGCCGGGAAGGAGTATGACGAGGCTGGAGTTACAACTCTTCTCGACTCACTCCAAAAGACAATCAATGAGGGTGGGGAGCTAAATTCTGCCAAGCAGAAGGAGCTCGACAAACTAACTGCAATCTGTGACGACATGAAGTCTCAGATTAAAATCCAGGACGCTGACAACAATGCAGCTGAGTTCCGGGCCGCTGTAAAAAAGCGGGTAGAGCTAGAGTCCAAAGGGGCTAAGGTTCTTGGCGATGTAAATATGGACTCTCTGTCTGATCGAGAGATCAAGGAGAAGGTCATAGAAAAACTCCGCCCTGCCACCGTTCTAGAGGATAAATCGGATGAGTATGTTGAAGCACGTTTCGAAATTTGTGTCGAGGACGCTGTTACGACCGATGAAAAGAAAATGGGCAAAAATATCAAAAATACTGACTCGAATGACGACGTAGATGTTGCGGCTAAAGCGAAAGCTGCAGCCTGGGACAGAGCTAAAAATGCTTGGAAAAAGGAGGTTAAATAATGTCTGGACAAACTACATATGAAGCGGCCCCCCCTAAAGGATTTGTGGGACTCCTAGCGGAACCATTTTCCTTGAATCAGGTTGATTCTGGTTTAGTTGCTGGTGGCGGAGACCTAGGTTTGGGTAGGGCTGTAAAGCCTGGAACAAACGATGGCGAATATATTATATGTGCTGCCGACGATGCGGTGGCAGGTGTTTCCATTTTTGCTCATCACAATGAAAACCAAAGTGGTGATATGGTCTATAAGGACAAGCAAGCCTTTCCTGTTTTGTCTAAAGGCAGGTATTGGGCCACTGCGAATGCTGCCATAGCCATCGGTACAGAGATGGGTTGGGACCCTGCTACAACTAAAGTTGGTGCAGTAGTTGGTACTACTACCACCCTAGCTTTTGGTGTTGCGAAAACAAGTTCGGCAGCGGACGGTGATTTAATAATTGTAGAAGTGAACTTCTAAAGAAAGGGAGTATAAAGATGAAACATCCAAGAACTTTCATAGCCCTTGATGAAGATGAGGGGATCTTTTTTAGTAAAGAGCTCGAATACGTCAAGGCTAGATCATATGACCGTCTCTATCCCGAGTTACTCGCCAGGAGATTATTCCCGGTAGATTCTAGTGCTCACCCCGGTGCAGCTACTATAACTTACGATTCATGGGACGCATTAGGTGTCGCAAAAATAATTCATTCGTATGCACAGGACCTCCCCGCATCCGATGTAACTGCCAAGCAGATCACCCGACGTATCTATAGTCAGGGAACAAGTTTTCACTATTCGCTTCAGGATATTCGTGCAGCCCAATTTGCGGGGAAACCCTTAACTCAGAGACAGGCTGATAGTGCGAGAAGGCAAATGCTTCAGCTGGAAAACAAAATTGCTTTCCACGGAAACGATGCAGCACTTGGAGTTCCAGGAATTGATATTCCCGGTTTTATCAATCACCCAAATGTGAATGCCGTGACCGCTCCTGATGGTGCTAGTACCACTACAAATTGGTCTACTAAAACTTCCGAGGAGATCATTGCGGACATTTGCCTCATGGTGGAAACTGTCAGAGATGTCTCTAACGGGGTAGAATCACCCAGCATTTTGCTCCTTCCAGAGTCTCAGTATACACTCATAGCGTGTACTCCTAGGACGACTACGACGGAGACGACAATCCTTCGATGGATTTTGGAGTCCAATCCTTTCATCTCAGAAATCATTCCGGTCTATAACCTTAAGGGTTCTATTCCTGCGAGTGTTGCCTATGATTCTGAGGATTGCGCCATCCTTTACGACCGAAGCCCTGACAAGCTAACCCTCGAGATACCTCAAGATGTTGAGATGCTTCCGGTCCAAGAAAAAGCGTTATCCTTTAGCGTCCCGGTACATTCTAGAAATGCGGGCGTATTAATTTACTACCCGAAAAGTATTGCTCAATTGAACGGAATTTAAGGAAACCACTATGCTAGTCGAACATACAACCCCATGCGCTAGATCAATCGGTAATTTATATCTAATTCCAGGATTTAATTTGGTCGACGATAAACGGTGGGACCACTTAACCGCAAAAGGGTCTAAGTGGGCCAAACCAATCGCAGGTCTAATTAAGGAGGGCATCCTTAAAATTGAGGACGCTAGAAAAAAATTGACGATTGCTATGGTGGAAAAGACTTATGACGTGACTCTTTTAGAGTCATGGGAAGCTGACGCTTCCAATAAGGGGCCCCTTCGAGGCGCAATTAAGAAACAGTTAAAAGCAATGGAAGTTGAGGACGTTATCTAATGGCCTACCCGGACGATGTAACTGCAGCATATGTAGATTTGCTGTCCAATTCTAAGTATTCGAGTAGAACCTCGAATACTCCAGAATTTGACGCTCTAAAATCTATGTATTCGCAATACATTAATGCGGCCAACTTCCCAGACAAGAAGGCCACTCATGGGCTGGCCCTTCTTGTCTGTCACCACTATGCCCTCGACGACACCACCGCCCCGGATGTTGGCGGGCCTGACAATACAGTTGGCCCTATAACTACTGAGCGAGTGGGAGATCTGACACAAGTTAGAGGTCTACAACCCTACATTGGGACGATTAAGGGTGACGACACCTATTTAACCCAAACTAAGTACGGTGTGGAATTTCTTTACTTGATGAAAACGTTCAAACCTACCCCTATAGTTTTATAGGGGGTGGTATGTTTGGTTTTAAAGTTCAAGCTAAGACCACTACAATAGATAAGGGTGCCCAACGCATTCTTAGACAGATTGAGTCGGTGGGTAATGGCGTTTCTATCACTACTGGAATTCATTTCGCAGAAGGAACAGCCCTTCCGAAGTGGAGGGGTAAAGTAGATGGGGACGTACCAGTGGCCCACTATGCAAATTGGCAAGAATACGGCAACAAGAAAATTCCAGCCCGCCCAACCTTTAGGCCCACGGTAACTAAGAACCAGGTAAAATTTACCAGGCAGACCGCTATGGGTATGAGACAAATATATGCTGGGGGTATGTCGGTTCGAAAACTTATGACGAAACAAGGTAGAAGGACTAAGGACTGGTTGAAAACTAGGATAATGCTCCTGACAACCCCTCCAAACTCTGCAATGACTATTCGTCAAAAGGTAAAAGAGAGAAGGGGAACCAATCCCCTTATCTACTCCGGGACAATGTATAAATCGATCAAGTCTAAAGTGAATTATCCCGCTGGTGTTAAGAACCGGAAACTTAGGTTAGCCTTAGGTGGACTGGAAAAAGCACTGAAAGGAGTAAGGCCCTCATGACTATTGACCTAGAAAAATTTAGTCTGGGGAAGGTTTTGGTAACCGTTGAAAGGTACACCAGTGGGTATACGGGCGGGATATTCGCCAAAACTTTAGACTCTAGTTTTACAGCTTGGGCGAGTGTCCAACCCTACAATACTATCGAACAAGATTTGGTATTTGAACCTAGTGGGGGCGAGCGTGTAGAAGAAATCTTGATCATGTACATCAAAGAAGAAATTTTCCTCAGTGATAATAGTTCCACTAATCCAACTAGCGATATAGTATTGGTGTCAGGTAGGAGCTACAAACCCGTTAAGGTTGAAAATTGGGACTTTCTCAATAATGAACACTACCGGGTTTTGATGCGGAGGTACGATGGCGCTTGAACCAATAAAAGAAAGATATACGGAACTAGTAGAATTTTTCCAATTCTTAATACCGACATATTTACCAAGTGCTGGCCTATTCCTCATGGGACAATCTGCCCAAAGGCCGCCTAACCCATATATAGCTTTCAACCCTCTATCGAATATCGATGTAGTTGGGATTGATGAGTATAGAATGAATTCATCTGGCCAGGAATATCTCCGAGGTCAAAGGGAAATTACGTGCGACTTGTTCGCCTTTTCAGACAGTACGACTAGATTCGATGGCGGAGATAATGCTTGGGAGATGCTCCAAGAATTACGTTTCGCCCTGAAGTACCCAGACGTTATAGCCCGACTGACAAGCATAACTTGTCGGGTTATCGATGAGGGTACAGTCTCGGATGCAAGTCAAACACTTAACTCTACAAATGAGCCAAGGGCTTTATTGCAGATAATGCTTTCCACGGTCATTAATCAAGAGATCGATAATGGAGCGGTGGAAAATATTAACGCCAATGGAGATCTAATTGGTTTGGATGGTAAAATTGTAGAAACAGAAATCATAGTTACTTCATAGGAGGAGATAATGGGTAGTCTAAACAGCATCGTGAATGTCCAAATTACACGACAAACCTCGGTTCCAAGTCGGGCTGGTTTCGGAACGGGCGCTTTCTTAGCGAACGACACGACCTTATCTGACCCAACCAAAAGTTACGCCAGCCTAACTGAGATGAGTGACGACCCTGCATTGGCCGGGTCTAAGGCTTTAACAGCGGGTGGGTCCTACTTCGGACAACAAGTCTCACCAACTAAGTTGACAGTCATCCGACAAGATATAGCCAATGTTTCCGAGATTGGGTCACTGATTTTTTCAGAGGATTTAATCTTTTCTGACC
>Ga0255039_10000758_pt1 | contig 10473 bp, 8 predicted proteins | sample BC1_12_1_MG_FD_181713 | JGI IMG/M metagenome (GOLD analysis project Ga0255039, IMG submission 181713) | Seawater microbial communities from Strait of Georgia, British Columbia, Canada - BC1_12_1 | ecosystem: Environmental > Aquatic > Marine > Strait | place: Canada: British Columbia | collected... | reverse complement strand
CCGTCAACGTCGAACATTACATGATGCAAGTTTGTTCTGCTCCAGGCTTATATCAGCCTAATTATAAGGTTTTTGACCTGGTAAAAAATAATCGCTTCATTGCTGGACGTCCGCTCCTGGCCGAAGGTCGCCCCTTAACGCTTAGTTTTGAGTGTCCGCTAACGGGGAAGCCGATCTTGAAACTCTCTATATCAGCATCCAAGATCGATCCATGTCGATCACAAACGCTGTGTTCTTAGCGGCACTTTGCCTGGCTGCGTGCGCTCGTTAGTGGTCCCTTGGTTTTTCTCTCGGATATAACTTCCCAGAGGCAGAATGAAAGCGCTCTTTATGCTCAAGAAACGTATGCAGACCGCGAAATAGTACAGCTAGTTTTCCTTTTTCTTCATCAGTGAATCCTGCCTCAATTGGGTCTTTATAGTCAGTTGGCCATTGTGCAGCCTCCCATACCGCACGAATGGATTTATCAGATAGTTCTTTGAGAGTTGAGGTGACTGTTTTCCCTCCAATCTCCTCTCGTTGAGTGGAAGCCTTGGCAGCTTCATCGATTGGCATTGATGTGTCTTCAATCCCATGAAAAAATGAAGCTGGTTTGTCGGAAATCGCATCATGAAAAATAGATCGATACTTCAAACGACGTAACTCTAGTACACGTAAGTGGGTATCCTCAGTAACGCTTTCGGCAAGTTCCTTCGCATGCACCAATGCTCTACCTGCTGCAATCCACATTGCTCGATCATTGTTTCCGTCTTGCAAGAGTTTGCTTGCCTCTTCGAAGGCATCTACACAAGATTCAAGATAGAAGAGTGAGCGCTTTTCTTCTGCATCTCGAATATTTTTACCTTGGGACAGTAGTTGAGAGGCAAGTGCTACCAGAATACCCGCCGGTAAAGCATTCAGGCTGTCGACTGCAAGTCGTGTTATTTTTTTATCAGGAGTCATATTGCGGCAAGTCAACTATCAAAAACCTGGTGAAAGTGACACACATTAAACCTTGCTAACCCCCGCCTCGGGCGCTGAGGCACGAATAGGGTTCTATCCAGTGATTGGGGGAGTGGTCAATTGGATGCATGATTCAGATTCCTTTTCATGCGAAGCAGGCACAAAAGCACTAGGGCATCCAGCATCGCAGGATGTTAATCAAACTGTTGCGGTCGATGGGCTTGGTGAGATAATCGTTCATGCCGGCTGCCAGATATTCCTCTTCGTCGCCCTTCATGGCGTTGGCCGTAAGGGCGATGATAGGGACGTTGGCCTTGGTGGTGGATGGCATCTCGCGAATGAGCCGGGTCGCGGTAATACCGTCCATCTCGGGCATCTGGATATCCATCAGAATCAATCCAAAGTCCTTAGCTTCCAATGCCTTGAGGGCTTCGCGGCCATTATTAACGACATCGACCCGGTATCCAAGCTTCTCCAGTCGGGCTCGTGTCACTTGCTGCAGGGGTGGTGCATCCTCGACCACCAGGACCTGTCCGGCGACTGCCTCCGCAACGACAACAGTCTGCTGTATGGCAATTTCGGGAGGTTGCAGTAGATCGGTAAGCTTGCGCCAGGTCACCGGACGTGACAGTACCTTGTCCCACTGCGCTTCGTTACCATGCGACATGTCGTCAGCCCAATCCAGTGAAACCTTGCGTATATCGCTGCCGTGCAGATCCGATTCTACTTTCAGCAAGTCTCGCTCAACTGAAGTAGTCAGGCTCGAGTGGTCTACCAACATTACCTGGTAGGGTTCGCCACGCCGGGCAGCCTGCTGTAATTCATCGACCAGAGCCGCCGCTTCAGTGAACAGGCTCGCTTCCATGGCGAGTCCCTGCAATTGCGACGCAATGATGTTGCGCAGCGTCTTGTTCGGTGCCAGGACAATAACCCGCATTTCATGCAAGTCGCTGCTTTTCATGTCGGTATCGATCGTCTCCTGCAGCGGGATGGTAAACCAGAAGGTGCTACCGTGGCCGGTTTCGCTGTCGACACCGATTTCGCCGCCCATTAAATCGATAATATCCTTACTGATGGCAAGTCCGAGCCCCGTACCCTGCTGAGGCCTTGCGCTCTTGTATTCCAGCTGACCGAACTTCATGAAAAGCTTTTTCTGGTCATCGACATTGATCCCGGGGCCGGTGTCATTGATCGCAAACCGCAGCACCCTGTCAGCGCCTTCGCCATGTTCATTGATCCGGACAGTCACTTCGCCGAAATCGGTAAACTTCACGGCATTGGCGACCAGATTCATCAACACCTGGCGCAGACGTATGGGGTCACCACGCAACTGGCGCGGCAGCGACCCCTCCTGGATAACTCCCATTTCCAGACGTTTGGTGCTGGCCGGGATAGTCAGCGTATCCATGATACCGTCCAGAAGGTCGTAAAGATCGAAATCGCGACATTCGAGTACCAGTTTTCCTGATTCCAGTTTTGACAGGTCCAGGATATCGTTCAACAAGGTCAGCAGGGAACGCGATGAATCGAGGATTACCTGCGCCTGGTGCCGTTGCTCCGCTGTCAGCCTGGTATCCAGCAGTAACTCGGACATCCCGATGACCCCACCCATCGGGGTACGAATATCGTGGCTCATGTTGGCGAGGAAAGCACTCTTGGCCTGGTTGGCCTTTTGTGCGACGTCACGCGCCTGCTGCAGTTCGGCAGTGCGCGTTGCAACCAGGTCTTCCAGGCTATCGGCTAACTGGCGTAGCTCACGGTTTGCCTCGTATAACTCGAGGCTTTTTGCTTCCAGCAGCTGCTCGGCTTGCTTGCGCGCCAGCCGCTCACGCTCTAGTCGTCTGCCCAGCGATTTAAGCTTGTCGCTCATTGCCCTGGCAAGGCCTATTGCCGCTTCAGCGTGAAGCGCACGTGCGTGCGGTTTTCATCAGAAAGATCTTCCATGTGTACGTCCACTGGCTCCTTATAATGCGCAATGCAGCCCTCGATAAGTCCGTATGCAAGGTCTGCAAAGGGTCGCCTGGAGCGGTAGACCATAACCATGCTGCCGTTATTCGGCCTGCTGGTTTCGAAAGTCGGCAGCTCGGCATCCGGGTAGAGTTTGCGCACCTCGACGTGCACGTGTTCCTCGATGCGGTCGAGAAAACTGAAAGCCCCGTCCACCGCGTCGAAAAATTGTGGGTACAGGACAACAAATCGATTGAACAGATAGCGCCCGAAGGCCTCGACGAGATCTGGCACGGCCATACCGGTCTTCTCGCTGAGCCGCCCCACCAGCGCCAACAATTCACGGTGGTCATAGGTGCCGACCGTGGTATAGGCCCCGCCCGAATCCAATGGCGTGCCGGAGATGATCGCGTCGGCGATCTCGGCGGAGAAATCCTGTTCCATCATTTCAACGAATTCGCAAAATACAATACCTTTCATCCGGGTTCCTCCGTTGCAAACAGGATATTGCTTGCAGTTCAATTCTACAGAAGTCGGGGCAGGATAAAAAACTCTTCCCAAGACTCAACGTTAGTCCTTCATCTCAATTTGGCAATTTTTCTTCCAAATCGGTCAATGTCAGAATAAGCGAGCCGCTATAGACCCGGGTAAAATGAAGGATAAAAGTCCTTATTGTCCAGGTCCAGTCACAAGTTGACATTAATTACATGCCATTCCTGCGTCCAACCGTCTAGAGTTCACGCTGACTGCTAATCCGATCAGCCGACAACCTGCACTGTTACTCAGGCCATTCCGGCCAGAGGTAAGCCTGGCTACGACGATGAACTCATCAGTAGGCGTGAACCGTAAGTCTGAATGAAACCTTTAAAATAACCATGCGAGCAGAATTGAACCTCATTCGTGTACCCGCCAAATAGTGTCGATCGGGAGACCCGCGGCATCGACACGATGCCAACGCTGCACAAGCGGCTGTCTACTGGCTTCATAAAACCATACGATCGCTACCAGGCTGTCAATATGATTCGGTAGCGCTAATTTAAACGTATTGAAGTTATTGTCGATTGGTGTTCTTAATATACATTTCTCATAATTGACCTTATTCACATCTAACTCTTCGCCGGGAATATCGCAAATCGATAAATATGATTTGCTGGTGTTGATCTGAACTTCTACACTCAGCTCGGTAACGGCGGACAATTCGTTTTCCCTGGGAATGCGCAGTTCGGCGAGACTTTGCGGTGGGCTCTGAACAGTGCCGCTGCTACTACTCGATGTAACATCACTACCCCCACCTCCACCTCCACTTCCACCACCACAGCTGGCCACGGAAGTAAAAACGACCATCAAGAAAAACGTGTTAACAAACTTTCGAAATTGCATTAAGAGAATCATAAAAGCCTCGTTAGTCGATAAATAAATAATCTGAATTGGCATTCTGTTCCAAATACCAGTCAGGATTAGTCTGGCCGCTGGCATCGGAGGCGAAATCAAAAAACTGGGGATAGGCATTTAACAGGCTAACGCCCTCTTTCGGGTGTTTCCATTCAATAGGAATTTCTAATGCCCAGGGAATCCCATTTTCGGTTTGAAATAAATGCTCTGTGATTTCATCCGAGGTGTCATCAGCCATGCCAAATATCAATTTTTCAAAGGTATTCGAGGGTGTATAGTTTTTAAGGTGAACTTCAAATTTTCTGCCCGGATGGTCTCCGGTTACCGCTGTAATCAGACTACCGTGATAGGTTGATGGGCTGGCAAATATGAATGGGTCATATGGCATTGGTGGCATGCTAGCCGCATCAACGGGATTGAGAAAAGGTACGACCATCGTCCAGGAAGGGCGACTGGCGGTACCACAACCCTCCTCGGTTCTGAAATAACGGCATCCTCCCTCACCTGCTTGCGTTACATTCCATAAATTGCTACTGACTATCAATACGGCATTTGTCTGGTTATCTTCAAGTGCTGAGTCTGTTTGGCGCAAATTGTTCATAGTCAAGGCGATCGAATCACCTTTGATAGAGGTTGGACTAATACCAGGAAGTTGAAACGCAAATCCATTGCGATAACTGGCACCCAATGCTGCCAGCTGACCTTCCAGTTTGAGACGAATCACCAAACCGTCCTTGACGTATTCAGTAATTCTGACATTCATTAATACATCATTCATGTCAAAATCACCGAGCTCCGGGTACAAATCTTCAAACGCGAAACTGGTATAGCCTGTTGCGCTGGGGTAGGAGGTCATTGTCACACCACTTTCTGTAACGGTGACCTGATAATCTTCAACCTCACCATCACTTACACCTCCCGTGGGGCCAATCTCCGCGAAAGTGCTTATGCGAAATCGTGCCCAGGTATCGCCAACCGTTGCCCAGACAGGGACGTCAAGCGCCAGGTTAGTGGCTCCACTTGGTACTGACAAACCTGTGGCGATTTGTTCATCATCCTCAAACCTTCCGTCCAAATCCCAGTCAATCCAGGCATTTAAATAACCACCTGAACCGGTGACATTAGCGATAATCAGGGACGATTCACCAATTTCGAACCCGGCAGGGAAGCTAATACCATCGTCGTCATCACTTTCGTCACTGAGGTCGTCACTCAGTGGGAAAGCATAGGCATCGGATTCGGCGTCCACCGTTCCCCCCAGATACAAACCGGTAATTGCATGTCGAGCCCCCGCAGTATCCAGGGTAGACCCATAGCTATCAGGGGCGTCACCAAAGTCAACCGAGTCACTCACTTCAATTTCGGCGAGGGCGCAGCGTGCACCATCATTTGAATTACTTGATGGACCATAGGAAAAACACGGCATCGGATGCGGCCTCGTTCACAGTGACACGGTATACATAACCGTTACCATTGTTACTCAAATACAAATTTCCGTTCAGGTCAAAATACTGGGCGCCAAAGGTAAAGTTAAACCCCAACTCCGCCTCACTTAATACCTGTACCAGAACAATTGTTTCACCGGTTGACGGATTTATTTTAATCAGATAGCCGTTGTTATCCACGCTATAAACAAAGCCATCATAGAGATGGAATGCCATATCGGTTATTGAAGGATTGCCCATAGAACCACTACTGGCTACTTGCTCCATCGTCAGCAATGAAGACGGATCGCTTAAATCTACTCGATACAGACCATAACTGGGACGGTATCCATACCATGCATTATCAGAGACTGATACGTCACCTACATAGAATGGTTTCCCGATGAGACCAGTAACATTCAGGGGCTCGGTCTGGTAGTCCACACCGATTTTCGCAAGTGTGGCTGAGCCGTAGTCCCAGCCATACATATAACTATCATGGTAACTAAAACCTACCCCGTTGACTTTGGTGGTGCCCATGTCAGGGGAGAGAGTGGCATAACTACCGGTAGCCAGATCAACGCCGTAGACAATGGGTGTAGAACCCGGAGTTTGCACGATAAAAGCCTGGGTCGGACACGCTTCGAAAGGGTCAGCGGCAATTACTGTTGAGGTATGCAGGCAAAAAAAACTAAACCCTGTTAACAGTAACCATTGCATTTTAGTCATCGAAATCTCTCCAATATTTTCTTTAGCTAGCTAATTCCAGCACTAGTCATGCCAATTTGAATAAATTATTTATTTATCAAAGAGATAAAAAAATTTTGCTTTTTGGAGACAATACGACAAGCAATTACTGCGAAATGAAAATTAATTTCCAATTCTCAGTGGCAAAATGCAAATCGAAAGCGTGTAATTTCCTATTTGGGGAGGCCAGGTTCGGCCAGTTCGTTGAGAACGCCCAGGTTACAATTCATGAGGCAGTTGACAAGAGAATTCATTGATAGAAAGAGCTGGGAGCTAATAGTCTGCCAGGGCGTATCCGGCAGCCATATGTTCTGTTTAATCGATATTAATCAAACATCCGGAAAGAGTCGATTTCCCTCTGTTGAATAACTCGAAAAATAAGTAACACCGGGGTTATGGTTGAATTGAAATGTTACTGCAGGCTTTGATTATGGCTGCTACCAATTATTATTGATGTACTTTCTTACAGGATTTTCAAAAAAGTAGAATGATATGGCGCCAATGAGCAAACTGACTAACAACAATATCGGACCTGCGAAACTAAAAGCTTCCCCATACTTTATGCCATAGAAGTAAAAGGGTTGTTGCCATAAATAAATAGAAAATGACCACATACCCAGCAAGCGTAAAGGCATAAGCGTTAGAGTACGCATGAGAATTGAGGGAATTAAGTCCAGATGGTTTACCGTGAACGCTAGCAGAAATGGCGTGAATAACCATTTTGCAAACCAGGGAGCTTGCTCATGATAGCAGGCCAGGGCCAGCGCAAAGGCAAGCAGGGGCATCCACGCTCGAGTGACCTGTTTAAATCTATCTTTTATCAGAAAATACCCTGCGGAAATCAACAGATGACTGGCGAGTATTTCGGTTTTCAGGTGAAAGTTTTCAGCAGCAAAAGACGGGAACTTGATATAGATGCTGTGTAGCAAGATAGAACCCATACCGAGGAGCAGAAGCGGTATGTATTCCTTTGCCCTGAAAACAGCAATCAAGGTCAATACGCTAAGTAATATGTAGCAATGCTCCTCGACATTCAGTGACCATAAATGATCGATAGGAATTCCAGTAGCCCAGATGTTGGGCGTTACAGGGAAATAGCTTCGAAGGAATAGAATAGTAAACAGGTAATTCTCGTGTTCATCCGATAACCCCAGTAAGAAACTGGAACCATATACAATTGAAACAAAGGCAATGAAAACCGGCAGAATTCTACTGATTCGGCGCTTGTAAAAAACATTAAGCGGCACTCTTTTGACAAATAAAATATTTGCCATCAGCATTCCCGAAAGAACAAAAAAAACGTCGACACCCATACGGCCCAGGGCAATGCCGTAAATGGGTAAAAAGTGATCGATAAGCACCAGGCCAATTGCCAGGCCTCTCCAGCCGTCCAGGAAAGCTATTCTTTTTAGTTCAGATTTTCCATGGTTCGATGCATAGTTTAAAATCGCAGGCCTGATGTATTTCGACCAACCACTATTTACCTGCATAAACCTGCTGGGATTGAAATTCGAAATCATTTTTCTACTCAGAGAACCCCTGTGATGATTAAATCAAATTGGATTAAGGAAGAAGAAGCCATATTTTTAAATCTTCAATTTAGGCATGTTAGAAATAAGAGTTAGACTGCCCCGGATTTGATCATTCCCAACCGGACCTGGAAGTTGCAATTGCACGATGAATTCCAGTTAATTCAAGAACCTCTTTAACTTGACCCCGAACGCCTACTAACTCCAGGCTTCGGTTCGATTCCCGCAGTCGTTTGAATAAGAAAACAACTTCACCAATGCCCGATGAATCGATAAATCCCACGTTTTTCATATTGATTGAAACGCCTCTTATATTATCGCTTTCGACAAGACCTTCAAAAACAGGGTGTATCGTTGATGATCCATATGCATCAAATTCGCCGCTAAGAGTAACCTTGGACTTTCCCCTGGAATTTATGTGATTTTCAATTTTCATATCTGTCCCTCATTTTCGTCGTTTCTAGTAATCTGGGCGCAATCTCTGTGCCTGAATTAATTGACCTGAGAATCATTAATTTCGTAGTGCATCTTGAGAGAGGCCCAGGGCTGTCGAGTCCGCTTTTCATCTTTCGCGAAGAGCTGTGAATACCTGCTTCACGAGGTTTCCGGCTGACTGTACAAACTGAAAACAGGTTTAACAGGCGGTATCGTGATAGCGCTAATATCCATGTTTTGATTGGAAATGAGTTCTATCAGACCACCGGCCAACGAGTGAGATACCCTGATGTTCAAGTGGCGATAACTATAAGCAGGGTCTCCAACCGATACGCGAATATCCCCCTGTCTGGAGGGAAGATACTCAATAGGGAAACGATGGCCGGCAATTCCCATGACTGTGTTCGCCAGTTGTCTAATTGAAATACGATGACCGCTACAAACATTGAACACCGACGACGTGACGGAAACTTTCTGCATCGCCGCTAGCAAGAAACTCACCACGTCTTTGACATAAATAAAGTCTCTTACCTGGTTGCCGTCACCATAAATAGAGAGTGGTTCCTGGTTCAGGCTCTTGTTTACAAATATCGAAATCACGCCGGAATAGGGCGATGAAGGATCCTGCCTTGGCCCGTATACATTAAAAAAACGTAGCCCGACTGTCGGCACGGAATGGACAAGCGAAGCAACACGTGCGTGAAGTTCAGTGCCTAGTTTGTCTGCGCCATAGGCAGTTAATGGCCGTAGTACCGCCGTCTCTTTCAGTGGGGTTTCAGCGTTATCGCCGTATACGGCAGCCGAAGAGGCATACACAACTGGTATCGAGTTTTCACGAGCAGCTTCGAATACACGAAGGCTTGCTGTCTGGTTGACTAGATGTGTTCCGCACCAATCCTCGTTGGAGAGCTGAACCGAGGCTATCGCCGCAAGATGAAAACAGTGATCGATACCTTCAAAGCAGGATTTGACGACCGCCCCGTCGGATACATCACCAATTACTACTTCGCATTCGGAGGGGACGTTACTTAATTTTCCGGTCGAAAGATTATCAAGGACCCGGACCCGGTGACCCTTCGATAAGAGTGTTTCAACCAGATGAGATCCGATAAAACCACATCCACCAGTTACTAAATATAAAGCCATTATTTCTTCCTCAAGTTGTGATTGCTAGATTGGTTGCAAATGCTATGCCAATCGCAAAATCTGGCTCTGAATTAACAACGGACGGGCCTGGAGGTAGGGTTTTGCCCATCCTGTTTCGCAAGATGCTTTGCCGATTAATACTGGTTTAGCTATTTGCAATCATCCCGGCATGAAAACCCGTGCATACAGGTTGGAATGTTTCTTGCTTGGTTTCTTCTGACTATTTGCGAGGAATACGGAATGCATGAACCATACAAAATCTGGCTAGCTCTTGACAGCCGTACCACGGGGGGGATAGAAACGCATGTGATGCAATTGGCTTTGGGGTTGAAACAGGCAGGGCAGCAGGTAGAGGTGGTCTTCATCAAAGCTTATGGCGCTCACCCGTTGGTACCGCTTTTGCATCAAAAAGGCATCGAGACCACGGTTCTGGATGGCCGTTTCCTGACAATTATAAAAAGGATCAAAATCGGCAAGCCGGGCATTATTCATAGTCACGGGTATAAGGCTGGATTGCTCTGCCGAATGGCGGCGAGGTTGACATCGACCCTACATGTCAGCACCTATCATGCCGGTGAAATCAGTCGGGGGAAGCTTGCGGTTTATGACTGGATCGATCGCTATACGGCATGGTTGAACCATCAGTCATTTGCCGTAAACATGGATATAGCCAGGCGATTACCCACCGATAGCAGGGTGATGGACAACTTTATTGCCATTCCGGAAATAGAACCTAAAGCGGATAAGCAAATTGCGTTTGTGGGGCGACTGAGTCATGAGAAAGGGCCCGACCATATTTTAGGGCTTGCCGCGCGCTTGCCCGCGACGGGATTTCATTTCTATGGATCAGGCCCGATGGAACAGGATTTAAAGCAGCAAAGTACCGGCAACTGCATTTTTCATGGCAATCA
>Ga0255039_10000756_pt1 | contig 10484 bp, 7 predicted proteins | sample BC1_12_1_MG_FD_181713 | JGI IMG/M metagenome (GOLD analysis project Ga0255039, IMG submission 181713) | Seawater microbial communities from Strait of Georgia, British Columbia, Canada - BC1_12_1 | ecosystem: Environmental > Aquatic > Marine > Strait | place: Canada: British Columbia | collected... | reverse complement strand
GAAAAGTATTATCTTTATGTAGAAATAAAGATATGATGTATAAAATAACTAATGTACAAAATCAATCATATACGGTTAATAAAGATCATATTTTGTGTTTGAAATATTCTACAAAAAAAAAAATTAGAGATAGAAAAGATAGAAAATCTTTTCAATTATTGTGGTTTAATAACAACAAAATAAAAGTAGAATCATTTACATATTCTTACAAAAATGATAACAAATCCGATGTATTTATTAAAGCACAAAAACATTTAAATAAGATTAAAGAAGAACTTATTATAGAAATTCCAGTAATAGAATATTTAAAATTATCAACAAGCTATAAAAAACTATTAAAAGAATATAAAGTAAAAGTTGATTTTAAAGAATCTAAACTACCGTTAGATCCATATATGGTTGGATACTGGCTAGGTGATGGAACCAGTTCAAATTCAGAAATTACTACACAAGAATCATCAGTTGTACATTATTTTAAAACTAATTTAGAACAATATAAATGTCATTTACAATTCTATTCTGATTTTAGATATAGAATTAATGGAAATATAAATACACGAGAAGGTAGAAACCATGTCTTGAATGTTTTAAAACAGTATAATTTATTAAATAATAAACATATACCACATATTTATAAATGTAATTCAAGAGAAAATAGATTAAAATTACTTGCTGGTATTTTAGATGCTGACGGTAGTTATTCTACAGGTGGATTTGAATTTAGTCAATCTATAAAACATGAACAAATTATAGATGATGTTATATATTTATGTAGAAGTTTAGGATTTGCGTGTTATAAAAATAAAAAGAAAACTTCTTGGACACATAAAGGAATTAAAAAATATGGAGAAGCTTGGAGAATATGTATAAATGGTGAAGGGGTAGAAGAAATTCCAACATTGTGCCCAAGAAAGAAAGCAGGGAAAAGACAACAAATGAAAGATGTGTTAGTATCTGGTATAAAAGTTGAAAAAATGGAAGAAGATAATTATTATGGATTTGAATTAGATGGAAATCATAGATATATAATGAATAATTTCGTAGTTTCGCACAATAGCGGGAAATCGAATTTCATCTACAGGGTGGCTACTTTATTAAAAAAATCTATCATTAGCATAGACTTGAATTTATACATTGATAAGAAACAAGATTTATATTCTTTATTCCACAGTCAAGAGTTTAACCTTCCAAATAATAATAATAAACAAACTATTAACAAAAACAGTATTATTATATTGGAAGAGTTTGACAATTGTATTAAAAGGTTGGTTGATTTAGAAAAATTACACCAATTTAAATCAAATGCTATTAGACAATCTTTTGATAGTAAAAAGAATGCAATTTCAATTAAAAACAATGAAAAAGATACAGACCATACTGATTCTTACGGATCGATTAGTAGTAATTCAAAATCACATAGAGAATTTAGTAATAAACTTTCTATGATTAATTTAGATATTGATACTTCTATTAAAGCTATGAATGAAAGTAGTAAATCAGATATTCTAAGATTGTCTGATTTGTTGGAATTATTTCAAGGACCTATCCCAATCAAAGATAGATTAATTATTGCAACTACTAACCATTTTGAAGAAATTAAAAATACTCTCCCAGCTCTATTTAGACCAGGACGGTTAACTCCTATCCACTTTCCTTATTTGGATTGGAAATCATTTAATGAATTATGTTATTATTATTTCAAACAACGTACAAATATTGATCCTTTTATTATTCATTTACCAACTTCTCAATTAACTGAAATTGCTGTAAAACATAGTGTTAAATCTACAAATTTTGATATGTTTTTACAAGATATTATTCAATTAAATGATATTAAAATAAAAGAAATAAATGATATTATTAAAGCTAAAGAAGATCGAGAGCAAGAACGTAAAGAATATGAAGAACAAATTCGTAAAGATATAGAAGAACAAGAACAAAAAAATATAGAAGAACATAAAAAATATATAGAACTTAAAGAACAGGAAAAAAAAGAAGATATTAAAGAAAAAGAAGAACAACTTATTGCACTTAAAAATGATTCACAAAATGAAAAAGAAGATATTAAAGAAAAAGAAGAACAACTTATTGCACTTAAAAATGATTCACAAAATGAACGAGAAAAGATTAAAGAATATTTAAAAACTGATTATAATGTAGAGGATGAACCTATTAAAAAAATGGAAAAACATAGAGATGAAATAGAAAAAAGTTCATATACTAGTGCATATAAAAGTGCATTAGGAAAATGTGCAAAATATAAGGAACCTGCTACTGCTGGAGATTTACAATTACTATTGGAAAACAATTTAAGTTTAAAAAAAGTTAACTCAGATACAACTAATATGGAAAATTATTTAAAAGATCAAATGGATAGTGAAATAAAAGTAGATGTTAATAAGTATGTTGAAAAGTATGTACCTAATGATAATAATAATAATAATCTAGCAAAAAAAGTGATATCTATATACGAAGATAAAAAGGAATCATTACAAAAGAGGGAAAAAGTTAATACTAATTTAATTGATAGAATAGTAGAAAGAAATAAAAATAATGACAGTGACGAAATTTTTAATTTAATAACGCATACAAAGGCATTAAATGATATTGATAATAAGGCTAATGATAGTATGATTAAACATTACGAAAAAAATGATGTAAAAACGGAACAATTAATTGAAAATGCTAAATCAATTTCAATTAAAACTTAAATATTATATATATTATAATAAAAAAAATGGATTTTAATATTATAGATCATCTTAAACTTAGGTTTGATGATAATATTATGAATGAGATAAAATTATGTTTAATTGGAAATTTTAATATATTTTATAATGAAGAATATATAATTAAAAAAAATATATGTTATATAGAAAATTATAACATTTTTGATGATACATTAAAATTTTTAGTGTTATTAGTTAACAATAATATTTTTATAGATAAAATTGTATTACAAACTAAATTTTTAAATAATAATAAATTAGAAATATTACATAATATTAATAATAATAACAAATTTGAAGAAGATATTGATGAAGATGAAGTATTTAGAATTTCAATATTGTACAATAATTATTAAATATTATATTTTTTTATAATTTATATAATATATAGTTAGAAATAATAAGAAAAAGTTAATAATGTCTAGTTATTATTTAGGAGACAAATCAATTGCTCCAACACAAAGCTTAGTATATGTTTACGGTAAAATAGTAAAAGCAATAGATATTGCTATAATTCAACCAGGTGAAATAAAAATATTAAATACAGGTATTCAATTTATACATAATAATGTACAACATTTAGAATTAATATTAAATAATACATTAACAGGTCAAAATTTAGCACTTGTTGAAACTACAGCTGTTACAGATTTATATAACCCACTTTTAAAATTCAAAATAAAAAATAATTCAGCAGGGGTTATAACAATAAATAGAACTGATATTTTAGGTGAAGTTGTTCTTGTACAAAATATTGATAATCATAAATTAACAATTGCAGAATCCCAATCCCAACCAACTGATATTGAATTACAATATTTGGATGTTGCAGCAATTGGTTCTGCAGAATCTGCAAAAGCAGTAGTATTAGATAATAGTTTAAATATTTCTGGAATTAATAATATATCTGCAACTTTGGTAAATAGTGTAAAAATCGGTATTAACGAATCTACACCTACTGCACAAATAGAAATGAAACAAGCTGCTGATGGTCCATCATCCGGTTTACGACTTGTAGAATCAGGAGATGTTAATTATTGGGGAATGTATGTTGCAGCAACTGGTGCAAATTTACAAATGCATAATAATGGTACAGATTTAGGATTTGTATCTACATCAGGGACAAACATATTAATGAATTTTACAGGACAACATAGGTCAAGTACTGAAAACACATTGATTAACACAACACCAAGTGATTATATAGGTTTAATTGTATCATCTTCTGGAACATATAAAAATTTAAATAATGAAGCAATTAATATTAATGATGCGCTACCTGTTATTGATTTATCTAATATTGATAATGATAAAAAGGTATTTGGAGTTATTTCAGGTAGAGAAGATAATGATTCACAAAGAACTTTTAATGTTGGTGCATTTGGTACATATGTTAATAAAGATAATGGAGATGAACGATTATTTATTAACGGAGTTGGAGAAGGTATGGTTTGGGTATGTGAAAAAGGTGGAAGTTTATTAAATGGTGATTTTATTACAACTTCTACATTCACGGGATACGGTCAATTACAATCTGATGATCTTATGCATAATTATACTCTAGGTAAAATTACACAAGATTGTGATTTCTCTAACCCAGAAAGATATGTAGATTTATCTGGTAATGAAGTTACACAAACTGTTTATGATGCAGATACAATTAACCACAGTAAATGTAATTTTGTTGGTTGTGTTTACTATTGCGGTTAATTAAAAAAAATAGAATATAAATATTATTCTTCTAAACTATTGCTATATAATAATAAACATATATCTGATTTTTCAAATGGTGTTAAATAATCTTTACCACCAGTTTTATCATTTCGGTATTGTAATATTTTACCATCTTTAGTTTCACTTAATATTAAAGTATTTTTTTTATATATAATTTGCCCAGTGATTTCATCCTCCATATTATGCCCTGGGTTATAACATATTTTTAATTTATTTGACAGTTTGAAATTTTTAATATGAAAGTCTGGTGCAAATTTATCACATCTTTCACATTTATTATAGTGTGTTATTTCTTTATTATTATATTCATTATTATAATAATGATACATATTACCAATTGATTCATAATGTACAACATTTTTACATACATATTTTTCACAAATTGTACAATAATTATAACTGTTGTTTTTATGTACAATTTGTTCCATTATAAAAAATTGATTATGTAATATATAAATATATAATATATAATCAATTTTTTATAATGGACTTATTTGTAAAAAATTTTGTTAATGATATAATTAATCAAGTACTTGAAGAAATGGCACAAAATGAATATCACGAATGGAGAAAAGGTATTAATCAAGAAAGAGATTATCAAGATCATTTAAATGAATTACAAGATGATTGGGAAGATTATATTGATTCAATATATAATTAAAAAAATATAATTTATTTTTTAATGTTCTAAGCACTACATACCATACAAGCTTCTGTATCTTCTTCATCATAATTTGTCGATTTATTTAACTTTCTTATAATATTTGGATCAACTGTGAATTTAACAGCATTTACAGTTTTTGTTCTAATATAATAAGAACTAGTTTTTAATTGTTTTTTCCAACAATAAATGTGCATTTTTGTTAACTTTGATGATGTACAATCTATTACATATCTATTAGAACTCATACTTTGACAAATATATGCTCCACGATCTGCATCCATATCAATTAAGTCCTTAAGTTTGTATTCCCATACATCTTTATAAATATCTTTAATATGTTGTGGAATCTCATCAATCCTTTGAACTGAACCATCATTTGCAATCATTTGTTGTTTAATATTATTATTCCATAATTTTAAATCAATTAAATCACGAATTAAATGTTTATTTACAATTTGGAAATTACCACTTAATACATTTCTCATATACATATTAGATGTTATCGGTTCAAAATTTTCTGTATTTCCCATAATTGATGCTGTTGATGCTGTTGGCATTAACGCAGTCAACAATGAATTATATATACCATGTTCTTTAATTTCTTCACGCAATTGCTCCCAATCCCATAATCCTGAACTTGGTGTTACACCACATAAATCAAATTGTAATTTACCTTGTGAAACCATTGAACCTTCATATGTTTCATATGTTCCATATTTTTTTGCCATCTCGTTTGACGCTGTTAATGCACCAAAGTAAATTGTTTCAAACATATGTTTATTTAATTCTTTAGCTTCATCAGATGTAAAAGACACTTTAAACTTCATAAAAACGTCGTGGAGCCCTTGTGTGCCAATTCCAAGTGGGCGGTTCATTTTATCACTATATGTGCCTTCTTTTACGGGGCATACATTATTGTCAATAACTTTATTCAAATTATATGTAACTTGTTTAGATACTTCAAATAATTTATGATAATTAAATTGTGGTTTACCAAAATCATCATTAAATACAAACTTTGGTAGACAAATGCTTGCTAGATTGCAAACACCTGTATTTTTTGTATCTGTATATATGTTGATTTCTGCACAATTCATACTATATATTCCATTGAATATGCCTGTATGGTTTTTAGGTTCATTAAAACAGTAAGTATCATGTAAACCATCAACTTCTTCAATTGATTTAATTTTTACAATTTGTTTACAATCTATTTTATTTTTAATATTTAAAAATTTCAATCTTTTTGTCATTAAATTTAAAGTATTAAATAAATAATATGTATCTGTTACATTAATTCTTAATGTATAACATTTTTGACATTTATATAATTGTAATTCATTATTACCTTTATTATTAGGAATTAACATTTGTCCAGCTTCTCTTGCTACTGTTATTTTAGGATTACACCCTAACGTATTACATAATAATTTAATATTACTTAAAAATTTTTTATTAATTGATACTATTTGTAGCCTTTGAGATGTATTAATTGTTTCAATATTTCCATCAGCATCTAATATACCAGATAACCATTCTAATTTATTTTGTAATGATGCATTAATTGGTACTGTATATTTTATAGGCATATCTTTTGGTAAAGTAATTATTGTTTTTTGATCATAAATTCTTGGATTTAATCTATAATCAAAATATTGTAATAAATTTTGTTTTTCTTTATATAATGAAATCATTCCAGTTTTATAATTATTTTTTTCATTATAATTACCATCACCACAGAAGAATCCATGGGTATATGCATATTTAAAATCATTTTCTTTATTACCATCAATTGTTGGATAATTACATCTGACTAATTTATCTCCAATTTTTAATTCTTGTGTCTCTTTAATTATTTTTTTATATTTATTATATCTAATTCTACCAATTTGTACTTGAAATTTATGATATTGTGTACACTTCAGTTCACACCCATCATCAGTTGTTATTTTTAATAATTTTTGATTTACATTTGTTTTTCTCACTGGAGATAAACTCCATTCAGTCCCATTCCAAATTTCAACATCAGTATTAGATAAATCCTTAATAGGATAATACCCATCTTTTGTTAAAATTAATGTATCACCAGACACACATAAATTTGACCCATTAATCGTCCCCAAGTTGTTTTGATTAGCTTTACGGTTAACAACGTCTTTATACATTAAATATGGAACCCCTGATTCCATTTGGATTTCAAGAATATGGTTCCACAATGTTAAAATATTAACTTGTTTATTATATTTTCCCAATCTTTCATATTCAATATAATGATTTTCAAATTCTTCACCATAACAATTAATTAATTTAATACATTTATGTGGACACATTAGTGACCAATATACTGTTTTATCTTGATTTTCAATTGCTTCAATTAATCTCTTCATGAAAATATCAGGAATCCACAATGCTAAGAATAAATCCCTTGCTCGTTTACCTTCATCTCCAATCGGTTTTTTTAAATCTAAAAACTCTTCAATGTCCGCATGCCAAGGTTCAATATAAACCGCTGTTGAGCCCTTACGCTTTCCCCCTCCCTGACTTACATATACAGCAGAATCATTATATACTTTTAACATTGGTGTAATACCATCAGAACGACCATTAGTTTGTTTAATTAATGTACCTTTTGATCTTACTTTTGTAATGTTAATACCAATTCCACCAGACCATTTAGAAATTTTTGCAGTATCGGTTAATGTTTTATAAATACCATTTAAATCATCTGGAACTTCTAATAAATAACAAGAAGATAATGATGCGTGTTTTGTACCTGCGTTAAATAATGTAGGTGTAGCATGTGTATAATATCCATTAGATAATAATTCATATGTTTTTTTAATATCTGAAAATGAATACTTATCATTTAATACACCATTTTCATCCGTATAACATAAATGTATACCAATAGATACTCGCATCCATAAATGTTGAGGTCTTTCTAATATATTATTAATTTCTTTATTTTGATCTTTTAATAAATATGATTTCATTAATGTTAATATTCCAAAATAATCAAAAGTATAATCTAAGTTATAGTCAATTATGTCATGAATTTCTTTATAATAGTGTTTTACAAATAGAATTAATTTATTATTAATTATATTAATTAAATGATCATTTTCATCTACAATTTTATTAATATTGTACAATGTTGTTAAAAAACATTCACTAGTTTCTTTGTGTAAATTACTTATTAATATTCGTGATGCTAATAAATTATAATCAGGATGTTCTGTTATTAATGATCCACATATTTTACTTGATAACATGTCGAGTTCATATGTTGTAATTTTATCTACCATCATTGAAATTGTTTTTTGGGCTATCTTTCCCGATTTAATATTCAATTTAGGTTTTAAATTTATTAACCCATCCAATCTTTTTAAAATTTTATTAAAATCAAGTGGAACAATTTCACCATGGCGATTAATCACATTTAATTCATCATTATTACCAAATCCTTCCATTTCTATATTTTTAAAAAGTTTTTATTAGTTTTTAAATTTTTTAGATATAATTATTACTTATATATTATTAAAATAGAAAATAAAATCAAATTTATTAAATGTGTATGTTTAAATACTCGTTATTTTGATGTATATACATATTTGCACATACTTTAAAAGATAAATACATATTGAATTATTATTTAATTTAAATATAATTATATAATAATTATATAAATAAAAAGTATGACAGAAAGTATTCCAACAATAATATTAAATAGAGATTTAAGTGGAGAAATATGTGATTGTAAATGTCGTTGTACAAAATGTAATAAAATATTTAAAAATAAAATAGAATCGTGTTTTTTATGTTCACTTTCCTTTAAAACATTTCATATTAATAATAATTTTAGTGCTGATGATGATGATTATGATTGGGATGAAAATTGGGGTGAAGGAAATATAATTACGGAAAATTATTGTATGTGTGTTAACTGTGTATATAATTTATTAAAAAATTGTAATTATGAATTATTACACGAAAAATATAGTGAAGGGTTTGATTTTGGGGGTTATGATTCAGCATCATTAGAAACTAACGATGATAAAATTTGTTTAAGTTTATATTTTTGCGCTATATGTAACCAATTTAAAAAAAGAATTCATGAATATGATGAATGTTCCGATAGGTTAAAAGTTTCTAACAATAATCTTTATGGGGTTAATACTATTTGTAATACCTGTATACCAATTGCTATAAATTCTTTTAAAAAAAATAATATAAAATTATAATATTATTTATCAAAATTAATTATCATATTTTTTATATAATTACCCTCAGGGTGCATACGTTGTGATTCGTAATACTCTAAATATTTCCAATATTTTTCCATATTTTTCATTTTTTTATACCACATTTGAATATAATTTACTGTTAGTTTTTCCATATTAATAATTCCCCAATCCCATTTTTTATCTGGAAAATATTTTAACCATTCAATAGTTAAATTTGGATGGTTAGATAAATCATACATATACCAATCCAAATTTGGAAACTTTTGTAACCATTCAATAGTTAAATTTGGATGCTTAGATAAATCATTCAAATTCCAATTTTTATCTGGAAATTCTATTAACCATTTAATAGTTAAATTTGGGTGTTTAGATAAAGTTGGAGCAGTCTGAATACCATTACTATCCCAATTCCAAGGTTTATCTGGAAATTCTTTTAACCATTCAATGGTTAAATTTGGATGTTGAGATAAATTATAAAACCATCCCCAAGGTTTATCTGGAAATTCTTTTAACCATTTAATAGTTAAATTTGGATGTTTAGATAAATTATCCCATTTTAAATTAGGGTTTTTATTATTTAATTCTTTTAATTTATTTAATGATAAAAATATCATTTTATAATTAATGTAAATGTAAATCAATTTTTTTTGTAGCAATCATTATTAAAAAGTAATTATAGTTTTGAAAAATGAAAAAGTGAAAATTGAAATTCTGAAAAAAAATCTCAGAAAAATATTTTCAGTTTTTTTTTCTCCAAAAATTTCAAGATTATAAAAATAAAAAACAACTTTTTTAAAATTTATTATAATTATACTTAAAAAGTATAATTATAATAATAATTTAATTTAAAAATTATATATTACTGATAATTATAACAATTAACATTAAAATATACTAACTTGATAGTAAAAATTTTAATATTTTTTAGTAATATAATAATAACTTTTATAGTTTTGAAAAATGAAAAAGTGAAAATTGAAATTCTGAAAAAAATCTCAGAAAAATATTTTCAGTTTTTTTTTCTCCAAAAATTTCAAGATTATAAAAATAAAAAACAACTTTTTTAAAATTTATTATAATTATACTTAAAAAGTATAATTATAATAATAATTT
>Ga0255039_10000755_pt1 | contig 10486 bp, 9 predicted proteins | sample BC1_12_1_MG_FD_181713 | JGI IMG/M metagenome (GOLD analysis project Ga0255039, IMG submission 181713) | Seawater microbial communities from Strait of Georgia, British Columbia, Canada - BC1_12_1 | ecosystem: Environmental > Aquatic > Marine > Strait | place: Canada: British Columbia | collected... | reverse complement strand
CTACGGCTTCGGTCTCGAAACTCTCGTCGGTATGAGCGCGACGGAGATCGCGCGGTTCTTCGATTCGTTCTTCCAACTCCCAAGGGACGCGTGGTCGGGCTTTCTGTCCGGCAACCTGTCCCCCTCCGCGCTCGGCTTCGTCATGACGCAGGTATTTCGCAGCTTGCCTGCGTCTGTTCGGTGGCACCTCCTCCGAACGGGACTGTTGGCCGGCGCAGCCCCACTCGCGAGATCCGTTCTTCAACCAGGTACGCCATGAAAGCAGCCACAGCCACTTCTACGACTGCACTCAAACACGCCCGAGCTTTGGTCTCCGCCCTCCTGGACCAGGGCGATCTACTCGCGATGGTCGAGTCCCGCATGACGGAACTTGCTGGAGACCGCGCTCGAGACCCCGGGGCACGGATGGTCCACGAGCATCTCGATTCCGGCGGCAAACGACTGCGAGCCCGGCTTGCAATCGCGGCCTGTCAAGCTCTGGGCGGCCGCGCCGAGGATGCCGTCGATTGGGCCGCCGCTGTCGAGCTTCTCCACAATGCGTCGCTCGTTCACGACGACATTCAGGATGGCGACCGCACGCGGCGCGGCAAGCCTGCACTATGGGCTCGTTACGGCCCGGCCCAGGCGATCAATACCGGTGATCTACTGCTGATGCTTCCGTTCCGCGCGCTTCGCACCTATCCCGCCGAGGTACAGGCCGCATTGGTGCAGATTCTGGCGGAGTACGCGGAGAGTACAGCGCGCGGGCAGATTCGCGAGCTTGCGTTAACTGCTTCGCCCGACAAAGGGTGGAGCGAGTATTTCGGCGCTGTGTCTGGCAAGACGGGCACCCTATTCGCGCTTCCGGTCCGCGGCGCTGCGCAGATTGCCGGGCTCGAGATCGAGCAAGCAAACCGTTTGGCGCAGACCTTCAACTCGATCGGCGTCCTCTATCAGCTCCAGGACGACCTGCTCGACCTCTTCGACGCCAAGGGTCGCCGTGGGCGCGGCAGCGACATCTACCAGGGGCGGCTGAGTGCGGTGGTCTTGACCCATCTCGATCTCCATCCACAAGACGCCGAAGAGGTCTTCGAGGTCCTCGCCAAGCCACGCGAGGGAACGGCTCAGGAGGAGGTCGACCGATTGATCGCTCGGTTCATTGCAGGTGGCGCCGCACAGCAGTTGCTCGAGCGGATTCAGGCACTGGCTTCCGAGCTGTTGGCCTCGGGCCCACTCAGCGCCTCGACCGATCTCGAAGCGGTCGCGCGCGAGCTCATTGAGCGCGTGCTCGCCCCGCTGGACGAGGTTAAAGGGGGCCATCATGGCTAAGCAAGCCATCGTGATTGGAGCAGGCTTTGGAGGCCTTGCTGCCGCGGCTCGTCTGCACGCCATGGGCCATCGCGTCACCGTCGTCGAGGCGGGCAATCAGCCTGGCGGGCGGGCTCGAGCGTTCGCAAGCGAGGGCTTTCACTTCGACGCCGGCCCGACGGTCATCACCGCTCCCCACCTCTTCGACGAGCTGTTCGAGATTCTCGGCAAAGACAGACGAGACTACTTCGACCTCGTCCCTGTCGACCCCTTCTACCGTGTCGTGTTCCCGGATGGCCGGGCGTTCGATTACGTGGCTGACGACGAGCGCCTCTTCGCGCAGATCGCCGAGTTCAACCCGAACGACGTCGAGGGCTACAAACAGCTCGTCGAGCACTCGAAGCGAATCTTCGACGTCGGATACACCCAGCTCGTCGACGCGGACTTCTCCCGCTTCGGGGATATGATGCGAATCGTCCCGGAACTGGTACGGCTGCGCGCCTACAAGAGCCTCTACGGCCTCGTGTCCCACTACATCAAAGACGACGCTCTACGGCAGGTGTTCACGTTCCAGCCATTGCTCATCGGCGGTAATCCCTTTCGAGCGCCCGCGATCTACCTGTTGATCCACTGGCTCGAACGGAAGTGGGGAATCCACTTCGCCATGGGCGGAACCACGGCCATCGTTCGCGGGCTGACTCGCCTGCTGGGCGAAGTTGGCGTGGACGTTCGACTCAACGCACCCGTGGAGCGCATCGAGGTCGCGAACGGTCGGGCGAAAGGCGTGCTACTCGGAGACGGAACCTTCCTCGAGTCCGATATCGTCGTTTCGAATGCAGATCCGGCCATGGTCTACACGAAGCTGATCGACGCCTCGGCGCGACGAAAGCATTCCGACGCTTCAGTTGCTCGCAAGCGCTATTCAATGAGCCTCTTCGTCGGTTACTTCGGGACGAAAACAACGTACCCCGACCTCGCACACCACTCGATCCTCCTTGGCCCAAGGTACCGCGAGCTCTTGACCGACGTCTTCGACCGCAAGACGCTTGCCGAGGACTTCTCTCTCTACCTTCACGCCCCGACGCGCACCGATCCGAGCTTGGCGCCTCCGGGTGGAGAGAGCTTCTACGTTCTGTCTCCCGTTCCCAATCAAGAGAGCGGTCTCGATTGGGCAATCGAGGGCCCTCGCTATATGGACCGGATCCTGGACGCCCTCGATGCGCATCACCTTCCCGGGCTTCGCGACAATCTCGTCACGCAGTTCCACGTCGATCCGACCTACTTCGAGGATGAGCTTCGTTCATACCAAGGTGCGGCGTTCGGTCTCGAACCCACCTTGCGCCAATCGGCTTACTTCCGTTTCCACAATGCATCCGAAGACGTTGCGGGCCTCTACTTCGTCGGTGCCGGGGTCCACCCTGGGGCTGGCCTTCCCGGCGTCTTGTCTTCGGCCAAAGTGCTCGAGAGGGTCGTGCCTCGGCCCGAGGGCCGGAGCCGATTGGTCCCCGTAGCAGAGGCGGTGACGGCATGAGCACGAACGAAGAGCAGGCGCGCGAGATCGCACACTGGCAGGTATTGGCAGTCCGCGCGCGGTCCTTCCGGTGGGCGGCTGCCTTCCTTAGCCGCGCGCAGCGCCAAAGGGTCGTGGCCCTTTACGCGTTCTGCCGAGCGGTGGATGATCTGGCCGACGCCGAGTGGGTCACGCCTGAGGCACGGCAAGACCTCGATAAAATGCGCGCGGCGCTCGCAGCGGAGCCAGACGGCGAGTCGCTCTGGCCAGAGAGCTACCTCTGGTTTCGGGAGCTTTGTCTCCAGTGCGGCATCGATTTCAATGTCGTCCGCGAGCTGCTCAACGGAATGACGTCGGATCTTGGCGTCGTGCGACTTCAGTCCGACCGGGAGCTAGTGCGGTACTGCTACCGTGTAGCGGGCACCGTCGGTTTGATGATGTGCTCCGTGCTCGGGGTCCGCGATCCGCGCGCATGGCGTCATGCGATCGACCTCGGGATTGCGATGCAGCTGACCAACATCTCACGCGACGTGCTCGAAGACGCGCAAGCGTCGAGAGTATACCTGCCGGCCGCGCGCCTTAGCGCGTACGGTGTTGACTCGAATGATCTCATCCAAGGAGCAGCTGACCCACGGGCAGTGAGCTTGGTAGTGGAGGAAGTGCTCTTGATGGCGGACGGCTACTATCAGAGCGCGGACGAGGGAATGCGCTTTTGCCTGCTCGCGCCCGGTGGGCCATCCTCGTCGCAAGCCGCTTGTATCAAGGCATCGGCCGACGGCTTCTCCGCCGTTATCAGAGCAATCCGATGTTGGGGCGAGTTGTGGTTCCCTGGTCCAAGAAGCTGGCCCTCGTAGTCGGTGCAACCGGGATGTGGCTCAGGCTGACCGTCCGGCCACCGAGAGCAGGCCATCGAAAACAACTTCGCGAGTACCTCGACGGCCTGCCCTACGCGGGCAGCTGAAGCGTAATCGCGCCGACCCCATTTGACTCAAATGAGCGATGGGACCAGCGGGGCGCGGCGCGCATCGGGGCGCGCAAGGAGCAGCTGGGCAACGCCGCAGTGGCGCTCGAGAAACGCCCCCTCGCAGGAAGCGAGGTAGAAATCCCACATGCGTTGGAAGCGCTCAGGGTAGCCGAGTGTCTCGACGTCCGGAATATGTGCGTGAAAACGGCGACGCCATTCGTTCAGGGTGCGGGCATAGTGGTCGCCAAAATCCTCGAAGTGTAAGAGGCGAAGGTCGGTCTGCTTCCGCCACGCCGTGCTCATTGCGTCGAGGCTCGGCAATTGGCCGCCCGGAAAGATGTGGCGCTTGATGAAATCGACGCGACCGATGCTCTCGGCGAAACGGTCGTCTGGGATGGTGATCGCTTGAATCACAGCGAGGCCATCGGAGTCGAGCAAACTGCCGACCTTTGTGAAGAAGGTTTCGAGGTACTCCGCACCGACCGCCTCGATCATCTCGATCGACACCAGCTTGTCGTACGTACCGTTTAGATCCCGATAGTCCTCGAGAAGGACGGTAATCCGATCGGTGAGGCCAGCCTCCCTCACTCGCTCGCGGGCGAGCTCGTATTGTTCTCGCGATATCGTGGTGGTCGTGACTCGGCAGCCGAATCGAGATGCTGCATGCAGGGCCATCGCACCCCAGCCAGTGCCGATCTCGAGCTGGTGGTCGTTCGGAGAAAGCTGCAACTTCCGACCGATTCGTTCGAGGCGAGCCCGCTGAGCCTCCTCGAGGCTCATCTTGTCCTGCTCCCAGATAGCAGCCGAGTACATCATCGAGGGGTCGAGCCAGAGTCGGTAGAACTCGTTCCCGAGGTCGTAGTGTTCGGCGATGTTGCGTCGGCTGCCGGTCTTGGTGTTGCGGCGGAAGCGGTGATAGAGGCTGTCGAGCGTGCCCCGCACGAGGCCAAGCCCAGCGCCGTCGACGCTGCTGAGTCGACTCGAGGCGCGGAGCATCACACGAACTGTGGCGACGAGATCATCTGTGGACCACAGACCGTCCATGTAGCTTTCTCCCGCACCGAGGCTGCCGCCGAGCGCGATGGCGGTCCATACGGCGGGGTCGCGGATGTTCACTCTGGCGGACGGCCCGGTATTGGGCCGGCCGAACCGCCGCGTCCCGCATTCGTCGACGACGGTCAGGTCGCCCACTTCAATTCCTTCGAGGCGCCCAATGACGACGCTACGCGCCATCCGCGCGGCTACCGCGGCCGCGGGGGCGGTGCGGGGGGGGAGGGTGACTCGCAGCGAAGTCGGTTGGGTCATGAAGTAGCGCCTCTGGCTTTGGCCGCGAGCTTCTTAGGGTGCGGATGGTACGGCACGCCTTTCCGCCAAAGGCGAGCCGCCTGAGCGTAGACGCCGCTGAGGACGGTGAGCGCCATTGCAGGGTGGCGTAGCAGGGCGAGTGCCGCGTGGCGCTGATCGAGTGGCTGGCGTCGGAGAGTGAGCGTAGCATCCATCTTGATCGTGCCGGCTTCCCAATTCTCCATATGAACGACTAGCGAGTTTCCGGGCCGGGTGAAGCGCCACTCGTATTCCTGGCCAAGCGGGTGGAATGGTGAGACGTGGAACGCTTTCGGAACCCGAAAGCGCAGCGCACGCCCGCTCGCGAGGTTGTCGCGGTTCGCGTCGACGACGTAGCAGTGACGCTCGCCCCACGGCGTGTTGTCGACCTCGGTCACGATGTGACCCAGCACTCCGTCGGCGTCGTGGCAGTAGTAGATGCTGACGGGATTGAACGCGACCCCTAGCGTGCGCGGCAGGGTCAGCAGACGAATCGCGCCGTTCGGGCGAACGCCGCAACGCGCCTCGACGAGATCGCGCACCGCTTCGTCCAACGAAATGGCTGGATCGCCCAGGTGGTCTTCTCGCGCGAAGCGGGCAAACGCGACGCCGCGTGCCGACCAGCCGGGCACGTCGTCCAGCGCTTCGGGCAGTTCCGCAAGATCGAAGTATGCGTAGAAGACGCGATACTGGAAGAGGTGCTCCACCGGCTCGAAACGTCGGTGGCGCACGGTCCCCTCGTAGATCGCGCTGTTCATGCGGCCAACCCGGAACCGGCGTTGACGTCGAGGCGCGCCGGAGCGTTGCGGTCGATCCCGAACTTGCGGGCCACGGCAAGCGCGCTGACGACCCCGTCCTCGTGAAAGCCGTAGCGCCAATACGCGCCACAGTAGAACGTATGCCGCGGGCCGCTGACCTCGTCGATCCTGCGCTGCGCCGCCACCGACTCAGGCGTGTAGAGGGGATGTTGGTACGAGGTCTGGTAGAGGATCTTGGACGGATCGATGCGATCCCCCGCATTCAGCGAAACGCAGAAAGTAGCAGGGGCATCGTCGAACCCCTGCAAGGCGTTCATGTCGTACGTGACGACGACCCGGTCCTCGGGTTGCGAGGGCACCTGGTAGTTCCAGCTGGCCCATGCGCGGCGGTGTCGCGGAAGGAGCGACACGTCGGTGTGAAGCACCGCATCGTTGGTTTGATAGCGCATGGCGCCGAGGACCTCTCGCTCCGCGTCACTCGGGTCCTCGAGCATTCGCAGGGCCTGATCGCTGTGGGCGGCGATCACGACGCGGTCGAATTGCTCCGATGCGCGCCCCCGGACACCGATCTCCACGCCTTGCTCGTTCCGCGCGATCCGCTCGACGGGCGATCCGACGCGGATTCGGCCCGAGTAGGAGCGCGTCAGCTTCTTCACGTACTCATGGGAGCCCCCTTGGACCACGCGCCACCCCGGTCGGTCCACCAGGCTGGTCAGACCGTGGTTCATCAGGAAACGCACGAACGTCTGAGCGGGGAACGAGAGCATCCGCTCCGGATCGGTCGACCAGATCGCCGCGCCCATCGGAACGATGTACAGGTCCACGAACGGCTGAGAGTACCCCCGGTCGCGCAAGAGATCGCCGAGGGTGATATCATGGTCAGCCGTTGCAAGGATGTGTGGCGCCTCCCGGTTGAAGCGGAGGATGTCGCGGACCATGACGATCATACGGCGGCTCATGATGTTGCGTCGGCGAGCGAGGAGTGCCTGGCTGGAGTACTCGAGGCCTGTAGCTTGCTCTCGGACGCTGAAGCTCATGTCGGTCGTTGCGGTGGTGACGCCGAGCTCCTCGAAGATGCTGATGAGGTTTGGGTAGGTCCGCGGGTTGTGAACGATGAAGCCAGTGTCGACGGCGAAGGAGCGCCCTTCGAGCTCTACATCGACGGTGTTGGTGTGCCCGCCGATCCGATCGCGCGCCTCGAAGACGGTGATCTCGTGCTCCCGTTGCAGCAGCCAGGCTGCAACCATGCCGCTGATGCCCGTGCCGACGATTGCCACCCTCATGAGCTCCTGCGCTTCTCCAAGAGGTAGTGGCTCACGCCCCACTCGCGTCCATCGCGATATGCAAAGAGCTCAGCGCAGGCCATGAAGAAGATCCGCCAGCGATGCAAAGCCCTGCGAGCCTCGTCTCGGTCGGTCACCGTCACGAGTGCTGCGAGGGCCTCGTCTCGATGAAGGTCCAAATTCGAAAGCCAAGCGTTCGAGGTCTTCGCATAGTGCTCTCCGCCAAGACGCCACTGTTCGGTGACGACGAGGTCTTTCTGGAACTCGAGCAAGAGGTCTTCGGAGGGCATCTGTCCTCCCGTGAAGAAGTGGCGAGCCATCCAGTCCGAAGGTCCTTGGTCTTCGTAAAGATAGGCGTAGCGTTCGTGGGCGAAGACATGAACGAAGAGCTTACCGTCGTCTGAAAGCCAGCCGGCCACGCGCGACAGGAGCGCCTCCCAGTTGCGCATGTGCTCGAACATCTCTATCGAAACGGCGCGGTCGAACGGACCCCCGAGACGGAGTGTGTTCACGTCGGCGGTGATCACACGCACATTGTCGAGGCCTCGTTCGCGCGCCCGATGCTCGATGAACTCGCGCTGGCCATGGCTATTGCTGATCGCGGTGATCTGTGAGTTCGGGAGGCGCTCCCCCATCCAGAGCGTGAGCGAGCCCCAACCGCAGCCGAGTTCGAGGATCCTCTGACCATCCTCGAGTTCCGCTCTTTCCTGCACTTGCACGAGTGCAGCGTTCTCCGCCTCAGCGAGCGACCGGGCGTCCTCATTCCAGGTGCAACAGCTGTACTTGAGGCGTGGTCCGAGGACCGCCGCGAAGAAGCCGGCGGGCACCTCGTAGTGCTGTGCGTTGGCAGCCTCCGGCTGTGCGGCAACGGGGCTTTGCCGAAGTGTTTCCACGTGGCGCGCTAGCGCGTCGTGCCCCGCGTGGCGCAGTTCCCGAAGCCGCTGCTGGCAGATGCGGCGAATGCCAAATCGTAGAAGTGGGTCGGGGACTAGCCCGCGTTCGAGCACCTGCATGAGTCCGAGCCTATGGTTCGCCCCGGGTCATTCCGGGTCCTCTGACCCTTCTGTTTAACCTCTGTCCATGGCGTCAAGTCCCGCATGGGTGAAATGCACCCGGAAAACGGAGCCTCGGTTATTTACGTCTATGTTATGTCTATGCGGGTGCGGTCTCCATGACACCGTCACATCCGGCCGCCTGGGCTCCGACGGCGTGCCAGGGGCGAGAGCATCGAGGCCATGGTCAAGTCGGCCAGTGTGAACCCATCGCCCGCCAGATACCCATCGCGCTCGACGAACTGAGCGTTTCGCGCGTCGAGGAAGTCCCGCCCGAGCACCTCGCTCTACTCACGTCTCGCGATCGGCGGTCCGAAGCGGTTGAGATAGTCGGCCATTCGGAGCTTTCGCTTCGCATTCTCTGAGCTCATGTATCGGATCTTTCCGAAGATGGGTCTCTCGGGTCCCCAAGCGCGGTCGTAGCGACCGAGCACCCAAAAGATGCCTGAGTAACTGTTTGGGTCGCGACCGTCCAAGGCATACTTGTTGTTGAGCTCGATCATCGCTGTGAGTGCATCTCGCGGCGTGGGTGACCACTCGAGGATCTTCTTGCCCCACAGCATGCGCAAATAGTTTTGTAGCCTTCCGGTTTCGCGTAGCTCGGTTTGGGCAGCGTTCCAGATGGGATCGTGCGTTCTCGAAGCTTCGAGATCCGCGAGCGAATAGAGATGAGGACGCGGGTCTTTTTCGTGGTCCTCGAGAGTTTGACGTGCCCATGCGGGGAGCGATTCGTACCGATCGTAGTCCGATCGATGGGCGCACATGTTGAAACCAAGCTCTCTCCAGGTCACGAGCTGGTCGATGAACGCCTCCGCGTTGGCGCTCATACCCCACCAGCCCTCCCGAGATCCGGTCGCCTTCGGCACATCTGCGTCCCTGTTCCAACCTTCGTTCTTGGTGAGCTCGTCGAAGATTTGGTGCGACGACAGGTGGCCGAAATGCAGCCACGGAGAAAGGCCGCTGGTCTCGCCCTTATCGGGGTGGTTGCGATCTTCGGTGTACCGATCGATCGCGCCGCTGAGGAATTCCTCCATGCGACGTTCGCCGGCTTCGAAGCCACCCTCGAGGTCGACTGCAGGCACGGTGTGATCGAGAGGTAACGATTCGATGGTCTTCCCGCCTAGCACGTCATCCGGCGCAGCAGCCCAGCTTTCGCTCGCGCCCGCCAGAAGGGTCTCACTCGTGTTCTCGGAAACTGGTGGAAGACCATCAACTGGGTCCGCGAGTGGCTGGGCGCCGAGGTGTTTTGGGAGCTCGCGTTGTAGATGGCGGCGGAAGTCGAACGCTCGACTGAAGAGTTTGCTGGTCGATCTCATTGGAAGCAGGCCGTTGCTGTCCACGAGCTCGAGGCGGAGGTTCAATCGGGATGCGGCCGCCTCTTGCATCTTCGGAATGAAGAACGTCGGATAGTCATCGCTCACCACGACGCAGGCGTCTTTTGCGATCGACGCCAGGAGGCCACGGCCGTCTCCGTGTGCGGCTTCGACGTAGGGGAAGTGGACCACGTTCTTGCGCGCGAAGTGCCTCGCATTTGCGCGCATCCCATCGAGCACGAATCGATGGAGCCGGTCGCTTGCCCAGGGGTAACCGACGCGAAGCGCTTCCAGAATGACGAGTGGCTTGCCGAGCTCGGCTGCATGGGCCGCGGCGTGCTGGAGTGCGAAATTCCACCTTGGCCGGCGAAAGCCAACCATCCAATAGACGACATGGGTGCCGTCCGGTCGGAGTGGCAGGTCGTTGAGGGCGCGAACCCGGTCGGAGGGAGCGGCGATCATGACACCGCGACACAATCGGAAAAGGTCTGGTGCGAAGCGATTCGTTCGGCGGTGCGGACCCCCCCGAGCGCGACTGCAAGGGTACTTTGCCCGAGCAGCACCGAATCACCCACTAGATAGAGACCAGGTAAAGGCTGGCGCGGCCAAAGCGCGCGCGGTCGATAGTGGTTCAATCCGACGCGCCTAGGCACTCCGCCCACGTAGCCCCGATGTCGCCCCGTGAATCTCGCGAAGGTCCTAGGGCTGGCCGTCATTTCAAAGACCGCGTGCTCGAGGAGCTCGGGCGCCCGCCGAGCGATAGTCTCTCGCATCTGGTCCTGAATCGCCGTGACGTAGGCTCCTTGATCTTCCTGCGCGACCTCGCGGAGCTTGTGCATAGGAACGTGGGTGGACACCGTCACCGTGCGTTGTCCGTTTGGTGCCCGCTCGTGCTCATCGGCGGCGCTGATCGAGCAGAACACGTGATTGCCCTCGACGAACGGCGCAGTCTCGTCATCGACGAGCTGCAGGTGGCAGGCCTCAGCACACCGGACC
>Ga0255039_10000754_pt1 | contig 10487 bp, 7 predicted proteins | sample BC1_12_1_MG_FD_181713 | JGI IMG/M metagenome (GOLD analysis project Ga0255039, IMG submission 181713) | Seawater microbial communities from Strait of Georgia, British Columbia, Canada - BC1_12_1 | ecosystem: Environmental > Aquatic > Marine > Strait | place: Canada: British Columbia | collected... | reverse complement strand
GTCCCCATCCATTGCGCAACACCTTTTTGACCGATAAAAAAAAAGTCAAAAGCCCCTTTTTTGAGAAGGCGAATTTCAATGCCTACCTTTATATAAACAGGCCGCAAAGTTTGTTCCTTTTCGATCGTTTCTAAATCTCTTTCAATGCGGGCCCAAAGAATATCGCAATCCCAATTGGGTAGCTTTTCTCTAACATTGAGTCCTGTTTCTAGCAATCTTTTATATTGTTTGCCAGCCATGATACGTGACTGTTCTTTCATACTCGTTAATTCACGTCGGAAACGATTATAACTCCCACCCTTCAACCCGAAATCGGTCACTGGGGCATTTAAAAATTTAACGACGTTACTATTGACTTCTACCAATTTTATAAATCGTCGGCCTATATTATATATGCCCACCTCGGCATAATAAGTCATTAAAAAACTCTTAACATGTTGTGGGCGTTGTCCAGTGGATGGGTCAAATTGATACCACCATAAATAATGGCGTCGTATCAAATCAATTTCAAAACTTGCTTCGTAAAACAACCCCCAAACATCCCTTAATTGTCGTTCCTTCTCAGCTGACATCAAACCTGTTTTAGGTAAGACACCTATTTCACTCTCCATTTTATCCAATAAACCGTCAAGGATATTCAATACCTTAAACAAATGCTCTTTGTCTTTGCTAAAGAGTTGATCAAACGATGTTCGCGAGAGTTGTGCCAAAGGATTGTGCGCTTTATTTCTAGAAATAAAAATGCACTTTGCTATTTTGCGTCCAATAGCAACAAATAAATAATTAAATTTATTGATTTTAGGTGTCACTTCTGACATCTCTTCATTCCTTTATAAATATTTATAAGCAATTACGCTTCTGCAATCGTTTTTAGAGGGGTTTCTTCTGGTGGCTGCTGCCCTGTAATATGTGCCATTATTTTTGTCACATGAATATGGCAATTTTCTAAAAATACTTGGTAACTATTTTGTGTACCTGCAATTGCTGTTCCTGCAACATATAAATTTGGCATATTGGTTTCCATCGTAGTTGTACAATAAGTTGGTGTATTACCATCGCCGCTTAAAGTAATGCCCGCTTGTTTAAGTAACGACATATCAGCGTCATAACCTATTTGAACTAACACTTGATCAACAGGCACTGTCTCTATATCGTTACGATTACTATGTTTTAAAGCAATGGCATTACCCATTATTTTATGCACAGTTGTGCCAAAATAAACCTTTATTTTCCCTTCTTTGATTAAACCCTTTAATTCTGGCAATAACCAATATTTGATCGACGACGCAGAAAACGTTTCTTGACGATAACTTATTGAAACCGATGCAAAACTATGATGACATTTAAGCGCCGCTTCAACGGCACTATTTTTCCCACCAATGATCATTAATTTTTTTTGGAAATAACGATGCGGATCTGAAAAGTGATGCGTCACATGATCCATCTGGGCACCATCAACCTCAAGCGTCCGTACTTTAGCCGTACCTCCTGTTACAAACACAATGCGCTTGGCCGACACGACTTCGGTTTCTCCCTGATGTACCACGGTCGCTCTATATCCACCTTTTATGGCTTCAACGGCGGTGACCGCCGAGAACGTTTCGAGATTTAAATCAAATTGTACAACCAACATTCTCAAATAGGCGAGATACTCTTCCCGACTACATTTGCCTTGGTTTGCTGTCTGAATGGGTACCGAGCATAATGAAATCCGGTCATTACTCGAAAAAAATTGCATGGTACGCGGAAACTGCTTGATGGTTTGCCCAAGTTGCCCCTTATCAAAATGCCGCACTGATAACCTGGCGACCTTGGCGCGAATCGCCAAAGCAACACCAATAGGACCTGCACCAATTATGATTAAATCTACCATCTTATTTACATTCCTTAAAAATGCCGCTTCAGTTTATAGAATTGGCCTAAAAATACCACATAATTCATTAAATGGCAAGGCTTTAATTAAACATAACCCATTGATATAAAAAGACTTAATGTATAAACAAACATAAATGCAGCGCTGCCTATTGCATTGAATGGGGGCATCTTAGTATAATGCGCCATGCGATTTCAAAGAATGAGACGTGATCCGAAGCAATCAATAATTGCAACGTGATCTTTGCGAATACATCAACGGTAATTGTGATCAATATAATCACTCCTAAGAGTGAAATTAGGATATAAAAGGATAATGAACAAATTAATCGTCGTCCGCGCTGGACGAACTGCATGGCAAGATCAAGATCGTATCCAAGGCATTGTTTCTCTGCCTTTGACTGATCAAGGCAAAAGAGGCCTTGATATCATTGCCCAAACATTATCTATGACAGATGCCACGCAGTTATATTCAAGTGGTAACGAATCGAGCGGTGAAACTGCCCGATATTTAGCCAATAAATGCACACTCAAAACAGCGATCAATACGAACTTTAAAGAATTTAATTTTGGTTCATGGCAGGGATTACAAGTGGCAGAAGTAAAACATCGGTATGCCCGGGCATGGAAAATGTGGCGAAAAGAACCGACGGCAATTTGCCCACCCAATGGTGAATCCTTAACAGTAGCATACCAAAGAGTACATATTGCACTTAATGAAGTATTTTCCAAAAACAACGATTGTACTATCGTTATCGTCGCTGCAGAAATGGTCGCTGCTTTAATCCAATGTATCATGACAGAACAGCCGTTAAGTAAATTTTGGGCAATATTCGAAACACACCCTGAAATACAACAATATGAGCTATTGCACATGGCTAACTCACTGGTACAGATAGACACATTAGCCGCACAACCCAGGATACACAATCAAACAGAGATAGCACAAAAACCAACATCAACCGTGATGCAATATCAATAACATTATTTTTAATCACATGCAACTTTGAACAAAAATACCAACGAGGTACAGTTTGACAAAAGAACCTAAAATGCCTACCGGAAAATCGTGGAACGGCTATTCAATAAATAAAAAACATGAGGTGCCTAAAGGATTGTGGCAAAAATGCCCTTCCTGCGAAGAAATGATCTTCACCAAGACCATCAGAGAAAATCTTGATGTTTGCCCTGGGTGTGAATATCATTTTCGTATTGGCGCTCGCCGTAGAATTGATCTTCTGTGTGACGAAGGTTCATTTGAAGAAATGCTCAGCAGCTATGTTACAGATGATCCTTTGAATTTTACAGATAGCATTCCATACAAAGACCGCATTGATAGTTACCAAAAAAAATCTGACGAAAATGACGCATGTATTATTGGTAAAGGATATATCCAGGGACGCCAAACGGTTATCGGTGCGCTTGATCCAACTTTTATGATGGGGTCAATGGGCTCTGTTGTTGGTGAAAAGGTTACCGTCGCAATTGAATCAGCAACAGAACTGCAACTACCGCTGATCTTCGTCAGCTGTTCAGGTGGCGCACGTATGCAAGAAGGGGTACTCAGTCTCAGCCAAATGGCTAAGACTTCTGCAGCGCTCGCCCGTCTTGACGATGCCGGGGGGTTATTTATCTCAATACTCGCTGACCCAACATATGGTGGCGTTACAGCGAGCTTTGCAATGCTCGGCGATATCCATGTTGCCGAACCGCAAGCAAGAATAGGCTTTGCAGGCCCAAGGGTCGTATGGGATACCGTTAAAGTCGCATTACCCGAGGGATTCCAAACCGCTGAATTCCTCTTGGAAAAAGGGTTTATTGATCGAATTGTCTCCAGAAAGGACCTTAGGACCGAACTAGCCCGATTAATCGATTATTGTCCCACTAAAAAGAAATAGACTTGCACGACTCACAAATAAAATAAGTATCGAGATTGACTTTTTCTTATAATATCAGTAAAGTGTACCACTTGATTCAGCCAAATGGCCGATGAAATGATAGCACGACAAAATACCAAGATGGTGGGTATAGCTCAGTTGGCAGAGCACCAGATTGTGATTCTGGGGGTCGCGGGTTCAAATCCCGTTACTCACCCTTCTTAAATCAAAGCAGCAACCGAATCGGTTTGCTGCTTTTTTTTTAATTTAGGTTTATCTTTTCAATGCTGTATATTTTTCGTAAACTCGTTACCCATGGTGACGATAGATATCATTGAAACAAGTCGATTCCTGAGTGACGGCGGCGCGTTGTATGGCGCTGTACCGAAAATATTATGGGAAAAAATTGAAACGGCTGATCAGCAAAACCGCTTGATCCAGGCGATGCGTTGTTTATTGATCCGTGAAGGTGATCGAAATATACTCATCGATACTGGTGTTGGTAACTACCACAATGATAAAACAATAAAACGATATGGTTTAAAAACACCTTTATTTGATTTTAATGATGCACTCGCTCCACACCATTTAACCACCAGCGACATCACAGATGTCATTTTAACCCACCTACATTATGACCATTCAGGTGGTCTTGTCACAAAACATTGTAATGTCAAGCAATCGGTATTTACAAACGCTACGTTACATATGCAAAGGGCACATTGGCTGTGGGCAAATCAGCCATCGCTCAAAGATGAATCTGGTTATATCTCCTGCCATTTAGAGACCATCAACAATCATGATAACGTGCATTTGATTGATGGGCCCATGCAATTTTCCGAACACATCGAACTACTTACCTTTCATGGTCATACCAAGGCGATGCAGTTACCCCTTATCCACTGTAATAGCCAAAATTATTTCTTTACCGGCGATCTCATTGCCCGTGTCGGTCACTTAAAATTAAAATATGTAATGGCATATGACATTGAACCAATGACTTCTATCATTGAAAAAAAAGCACTGCTGGCCAAAGCGAAAAAGGAAAAATGGCAATTGATCTTCCAACACGATCCCAATACCATTAAATTAGATGCCCAAAATTACATATAATCTAGTGGTACCAATACGGTAGCCTTCATTTATCATAATGAAATAAATGGACATAAAAAAACCCACAGGGGTTACCTGTGGGTTTTCTCGGTTAGTATTTAGAAGACTCAACAAGCAATGACATTACATCAAAGCGCCAAGGTCTTAAAAATTATAAATAGTTCACTCGTTAACTGCAGCCCAATGATGAACCACAATTAAAGCAACGGTAGCAATTGGCATTTCTTACAGTGATTGATCCACAATTATCACAGATCGGTGCGTCTGATTGAAAATTAGAAAATTGGCTATTTTGAGCCTCGACAATTTGCTCACCTGCACTACCAGTGGTAGCCACTTCAGGTGTTTTTTGTACGACATCAATTAATTCATCAATGCCATCTTTTATTCGATTAAGATGTGTACTATTGGTCGCTTCGGGCGATCCTGGTAACACTGGTTTTTCATCTATTGAAAAGTCACCTTTTTTACTTTCACCACGGTTAGGGACTACTGTTTCACGAAACCCTGGTAAAAACGTAATGCCAAACCATTTCGCGATGTAATCAATGATACTCTTAGCAAACGGAATATCACGATTGCTTGTCATACCGGCAGGTTCAAATCTAGCATGACTAAATTTATCTACAATCGTTTGAACCGGTACACCATATTGCAGTGCCATCGAAATTGAAATACCATATGCATCCATGAGACCCCCAACAGTGCTGCCCTCCTTGGCCATGGTGATAAACAACTCACCAGGCTGCCCGTTGTCGTACAGCCCCACTGTTAGGTAGCCTTCATGGCCGGCCACATCGAATTTATGGGTGATGCTGTGACGTGTCTGAGAGAGACGTGCACGTTGTGGCCTAGCTACGATTTCTTTAGTAAACGCTTCAGCTTGAGCCAAAGCTTTATCTGTTTCAATTGCTTTTTCTTTATCTGCTTCAGTGGCGGTGTTAAGTGGTTGAGATCGTTTTGATCCATCACGATAAATCGCCAACGCTTTTAAACCTAAATTCCAGCCTTCAACATATGCCTCTTTGATTTGATCAACAGTGCAATCATTTGGCATATTAATGGTTTTACTAATGGCACCTGAAATAAACGGCTGCGCAGCACCCATCATGTGAATGTGACCATTATAATGAATAGAACGTTCGCCATTAGCTGCCTGAAATGCACAGTCAAAAATTGCTAAATGTTCTTCTTGAATATGTGGTGCACCTTCAATCGTGTCGTTTTCATCAATATATTTATTAATGGCTCTAATTTCTTCTTCGTTATAACCCACTTTTTCCAGAGCCATAGTCACTGTACGGTTAACAATTTTAAGCATGCCCCCGCCTGCAAGCTGTTTATATTTAACCAAGGCAATATCAGGTTCAATACCAGTGGTGTCACAATCCATTAAAAATGCTATCGTGCCCGTAGGCGCAACTACTGTTACTTGACTATTGCGATAACCATGTTTTTTACCCAAAGCGATCGCATTATCCCAACATGCTTGAGAAGCAGCATATAGGTTTTCAGGGCATAATGTTTGATCAATACTAGACTTCACCGCATCGCGATGTTTATGCATCACTTTAAGCATCGGTGCCGCATTTTCTTGATAACCAGAGAAAGCACCATGCACATTTGCAAGTTCTGCTGATGTGGCATAAGCATGCCCAGACATCACCGCAGACAAAGCACCTGCTAATGCGCGACCTTCATCAGAGTTATATGGTAAACCCAAACTCATTAATAATGAACCTAAGTTTGCATAACCTAACCCTAAAGGACGATAATCATGAGAATTTTTTGCTATAAGATCAGTTGGATAACTACCGTTATCTACCAAAAGTTCTTGTGCGATAATTAAGATGCGAATACAACGTTTGTATGATTCAACATCAAATGATCCATCTTCGTTACGAAACTTCATTAAATTCATACTTGAAAGATTACAAGCTGAATTATCAATAAACATATATTCACTACATGGATTACTTGCGTTGATACGCGCAGTATTGGGACATGTATGCCAATCATTGATGACGGTGTCATATTGAACACCAGGGTCACCACAAATTGAAGTACCTTCTGAGATAAGATCCAAGATCTCATTGGCGTCTATATCTTCAATCTTTTCATTGTTTTGAACACCATAAGTTGAAAAGGTCGTATTATCCTTGCACGCATTCATAAAATCATCTGTTAGGCGTACAGAAAGATTGGCGTTTTGATACATAATAGAACCATATGCTTCACCATTGAAATTACCATCATACCCTTGTTCAATGAGCGCCCATGCTTTTCGTTCTTCATCACTTTTACAACTCACAAATTCGCGCACATCAGGATGGTGTACTTTTAATGATTGCATTTTTGCTGCACGACGGGTTTTACCACCGCTCTTAACGACTGCTGCAATTTGGTCATATACACGCATAAAGCTAAGTGGTCCTGAAGGACGACCACCGCCAGAAAGTTTTTCACGACTAGAACGAATGGTAGAAAGATCCGTACCAGTACCTGATCCATGTTTAAATAACATCGCCTCACTCACGGCAAGATCCATGATTGAATCCATTGTATCATCTACGCTTTGAATAAAACATGCAGAGCCTTGCGGATATTCATATGTATTATCGCATGGCGTTACTTTTTTGGCCTTTTTATTCCAACGGTAATTATGCGCTGAACCCTCGACGCCGTTTTCATGGAATAAACCGACATTAAACCATACAGGCGAATTAAAGGCTGCGTATTGATTTACTAAAATCCAGGTAAGCTCATTATAAAATAGCTCCCCTTCCTTTTTAGTTTTAAATACCTTATCTTTGATAGCCCAATCTGCAATGGTACGAGAGACACGATGTACCAATTGCTTCATCGAATTTTCACGTTCTGGGGTACCTTGTTCGCCATAAAAATATTTACTGACGATCACTTTTGTCGCTAGCTGTGAATAAAAGCGAGGCATTTCAACGTCATTTTGTTCAAAAACAACTTCTCCATTCTCGTCAGTAATTACAGCGGTTCGGGTATCCCATTGAATTTCATCAAATGGATGCACGCCAGGTGTGCTAAAATATTGATCTAAATTCAAAGCCTTATTTTTTTTTGAATTTGCTTTCGTCCTTGAAGACATTTGTTTTATTACTCCTTTTAATTTGAGAATTATGCGCGTACGCCGGGCGCTGACGTACAATTAAGTTCGATTATTATCTAATACACTAATCAACAAATAACAATACATGTTACCTGTCTCTTTTAAATCATTGGGTGGAAGATTACATCGTAAACTATCCTTGGACGTTAAAGCGGCATCTCTTCAATACCACTAAAAAATCTAGTTTACCATGTATTTGGGTTCTTCGATTATACTGCAATTCAGACACCATTAAGACATAAAACTTGCTACATCACCCATAATGTTATATCGTCGTCCAATTCGTAAAAACGACAACATATTGAATATGAACATAATAGTACTACCACATATAGTATGAGTCAATCAGGATTTTTACTAATTTTAAAAACCATTGTTTACTGCTTATGTTACAACGAGTTGTGTAATTTTTTTTTTAAATGTAACAGGGCGCTACACTTCGTGGATCCAGTGAGTAATTCCACAGGATAAAAGATAGAGATGCCCCTAACTATCTGATATTAATAGTGTTATATAAATGTAAGCTTATAGTCACGCCTTGAAAAATATGCTCCTTTTGCATTTTGTGATTAAGTACGTAACTTTCTTTACCGAAGACAGTTATGGATATTATGTGATATTATAATAATACGTCCCAACCGTTATGACATATCGTGACGACCGCATCTGAGGGATTATTAAGATTTATTTCTATAATACATTGACTTATGTGACTTGCGTACGAAATAACAACGTCTTATGTAAAAATATTTACATTATTTCGATTTTCTAAACATTGCTAACAACACCACCGGGGTTAATCTATGCAACATGAAAAGAATATATTGGTCATCGGAAAAAAGGCTAACCTTACAAGCGAAGCGAATAAAGCACTTGCATCACTTGAATGCACAGTTACTGAGAAGCAAATTGATGATATCGATGTTTCAGCAGACGCCTTAAAAAATATTGATGCAGCATTGTTGGCAATCGATCACATCGACGCCTTGGCAAACAATGCTACGACGTTACTGCTTAATGAACTGCAAAATGCCGCCATTGGCTTATTGGTTTTTACCAATGCCGACGCAACGACTGGCAATCAACACGATCCATTCGGTAAATATTTATCGATTAGTCACTGTGCACCCAACGAATCGCCTGACATGATCGCTGGACGCATTGCAACATTGCTCGACATTTGCCCATTACTTGCAACACAACTGCCCATTAAACAAAAATCTGCCAGTGAGCAAGCCCTCGCAAATGAACTTGATCAAGAAATGAAAATGGCTGCCAAATTACAACGAGATTTTTTACCCAAAAAAATCCCTTCACTTCCTGGCGTATCATTTAGTACAACCTATCGCCCTGCTACCTTTACCAGCGGCGACATGTATGATATCGTGCGATTGGATGAAACACATGTTGGCTTTTACGTTGCAGATGCAGTAGGGCATGGCTTACCAGCAGCTTTACTTACTATTTTTATTAAACATGCCATCGTCACCAAGCGTATTACGAAAAATAATTACGAATTAATAAAACCTGCAGAGGTGCTTTCAAATCTTAATAATGAATTGATTGAACAAGGTCTCAGTGATTTTCAATTTGCCACATGCATTTACGGTATTATTAATACCGATACGCTCGAATTATCTATTGCTAATGCTGGCCACCCCAGACCCATGCATATTAAAAAGAATGGTACATCAACAGAATTGCCTATCAGTGGCCCGCTACTAGGTGTATTCGCTAACGCAGAATATCAAACAACTGTTTTTCATTTAGAAAAAAATGATAAATTTCTAGTGTTTAGTGACGGTACAGAACCTGCTTTTCAACATAATGATGATGACAATACATTATCATTTCAATCAATGTTTGGTGATCTGGCAACACTAAACATCGAGGCAATTCAATCTAAATTAGTTGAATGTATCGAGGATATTGAAGCAACTGGACACCCGCGAGATGATGTGACCATGATTGGCATATCATTAGGAGATTAACATTATCATCATTAAATCATTTTAAAGGGCAGAGGAAACTATGGAAGAATTTAGCGCAAACGGATACGAAACATACACCGCAGAAAATGTCACGATGAATAAATGGATGTGTACCGTAAAAACACAAGATATCCATAAACAGATCAATGGTTTACCAAACAACATTACAACATTTACTGCAGTAGTATTGGCACAAGATCAATGGGATATGCAGGCGCAAATATGTTACTTGCTTGACGAACTTGATCTCACACTGGTAGGGTTTTATAATGCAACGATTATGAATGAACCTTCAGCAGGGATTGCAAATAATAAATTAAATATTTTGGCAGATTGCTTAACACTCACCAATCGCGTAGAACTCGCTGAAAAATCATAACATTGAAGCCATGATTTACGTAAACAAATGAGGTTCAACTCCCAAAAAGTTGTCACTTACGAGCTATAAGTGTTAACTTACCTATTAAAGCAAAAGATTTATTACTATAAAAG
>Ga0255039_10000753_pt1 | contig 10495 bp, 3 predicted proteins | sample BC1_12_1_MG_FD_181713 | JGI IMG/M metagenome (GOLD analysis project Ga0255039, IMG submission 181713) | Seawater microbial communities from Strait of Georgia, British Columbia, Canada - BC1_12_1 | ecosystem: Environmental > Aquatic > Marine > Strait | place: Canada: British Columbia | collected... | reverse complement strand
CGACCCGGTGAACCAGGCCATCATGGCCGCATGGAAAAAGGGAATCATCGTCGTGGTTGCAGCGGGTAACGGCGGCCCTGGACCAATGACCGTGGGCGTACCGGCCAATGTTCCGTATGTGATCACAGTGGGCGCGATGACGGACAATTATACGCCGGACGACACGAGCGACGACAGATTGGCGACCTTTTCTGCTGCGGGCCCGACCTTTGAAGGATTCGTCAAGCCAGAGTTAGTCGCACCGGGTGGCCACATGCTGGGACAGATGCCGCCATATGCCTGGCTGCCTTTGGAACATCCGGAATACGTTCATCAAGTTAATGACAATTTTACGATGTCGGGTACCTCACAGGCGGCTGCTGTCGTTAGCGGTGTTATGGCGCTGATGCTTCAGTTAGATCCGAAACTCAGTCCGGACGCAGCAAAATGCCGGGTGATGGCGTCGGCGAGAACGGCCCGGCGCGATGATGGGACGCATGCCTACAGCGTATTTCAACAGGGTGCCGGCCTGGTGGACGCCGTCGCGGCAACCAGCAATTACGCCGTTGATTGCGCTAACCGTAATATGAATATCAAAGACGATCTTAAGGGCAAGAAACATTACGCCGGCCCGTCCGGCGTGGATGAGAACGGTACTTATTACCTGGTGGACGAGCACGGAACAAGATTGTCTGGGCGAGGCTTTGAATGGATTCAGGGCTCCCTGTGGCGAAGCGGTGCTGTATGGGCTGAGGGTTCTGTATGGCCTGAAGGTGTGCTGTGGAATCAGGGCGTGTTATGGAATCGGAGGTCCTCGTTAAACAGTGACTCTCTCCTGAATCAGGGTTCTGTATGGCCTGAGGGTTCTGTATGGCCTCAAGGATTGACCCGGTCGGTCTCAACCACTGTATGGGTGGACGCAGAATGAAAGCGTTAAACCGCCGACCGTTTGTGCAGCACTTCATTGTCGATGGAGCTTGCCGCGCCGGCTTCGCTTTTGCTCTTTTCGCATGGGCTATCTGCAGCCATGCAACGGCACTTGCCGCTCCGGCGATGCCCATGCATTTCACTCATGTTTCGCGTGAAGACGGACTGTCGCAGAACAACGTGCAGTCCATATTGCAGGACTCGACAGGTTACATGTGGTTTGCGACAGAAAGTGGCCTGAATCGTTACGACGGCTATCAAATCCGACGTTATAGTCGCGAGCGCGGTAATCCAAACGGTTTGGCAAACGACTTTATCTGGGTCATTACAGAGGATAGCGAACGGAATCTCTGGCTGGCCACGCAGGGCGGCGGCGTAGTTCGCTGGAACCGGGAGGCAGACACATTTACCAGCTTCCGTCATGATCCGGAAAACCCGCACAGCCTGGCCAGCGATGACATCCGAACGTTGCTGGTCAACGCTGACGGTACTATCTGGGTCGGTACGCGCGATCAAGGTCTGGATCTGCTGGACCCACTCACCGGTCAGGCGCGACATTTCCAACACCACCCTGACGATGCGAGAAGCCTGAGCAACAACATGGTGTACGCACTGCATATTGACTCATTGGGTCAGCTCTGGGTTGGTACGGACGGCGGAGCCAGTCGACTAAATAGCGCATTGGACTCTTTCGTGCATTACCAAAACGATCCGCTGGACGCCCAGAGTTTGTCAGACAACAGGGTTCGTACAATCTTCGGGGATCAATCCGGCATCTTGTGGATTGGTACATCGGCGGGTGGACTGAATCGACTCAATCGAACGACCGGCGGCTTTTCACACATCCAGCATGACCCGGAAGACCCGACTAGTCTGAGCAATGACCACGTCCGTGTAATCTTTGAGGACGATGCACGCCGATTATGGATCGGAACTGCGGACGGCCTCAATTTAGTAGACCGCGCGACCGGGACTGTAAATCGATATCACCATGATCCGGCAGATCCGCAGAGCCTGAACGACAGCTACATCAATTCCATGTACCAGGATAAGGGCGGTCTCCTCTGGGTAGGTACGCGATCAGCCGGCGTCAGCAGATGGAATCCAAGAAGTTGGTCGCTCGGTCACTATATACAGCCATGGCTCGCCGATGTAGACGTCATGTCATTCGCCAGCGATGGTAACGGCGAGGTCTGGGTCGGCACAGTTGGCAGCGGTCTGGCCAGAATCGATGAGCGCTCCTACGTCGTTAATCGGTATCTCCACCGCCCTGATGATCCTACATCGATAAGCGATGACAAGGTAATGTCGCTGCTCCTTGATCGGGAGGGCATTCTCTGGATTGGTACGATGACCGGCGGTTTGAATCGAATGGATCCCGCAACCGGCGACATGCAGATATACCGCCACGACGATAACGATCCGAAGAGCCTTAGCGGCGATGGTGGGATGGCGATTTATGAGGATCGCGAAGGGCAATTGTGGATTGGTACGTACGGTGGTGGCGTATCAGTATTCGACAAAGAATCCGAGTCATTCAGGCACTACGTTCACGATCCGAACGATCCTGCAAGCCTGAGCGATCAACGAGCAAGCGCTATCGTGCAGGACCAGAACGGCTCAATCTGGATTGGTACGTTCGGGGGCGGACTGAACCTGTTTGATTCGGCTACCCAGTCATTCCGCCGATTCCACAACAATCCAAACGATGCGACCAGTCTTGCCGATGATACGGTCTACGCCTTACATCTGGACAGTGACGGCAATGTCTGGATTGGCACTGCCGGGGGTGGTTTGGATCTCGTCATTGAGCCGTCTCCTGGTTCGGACAATATTCAGTTCAGGAATTTTTTACAGACCGACGGCCTGCCAAGTAATGTTATATACGGTATTCAGTCGGACTCGTCTCATCATCTTTGGCTAAGCACGAACTACGGTTTGACGAGGTTCGACCCCAACACCTTGCACACCAAGACATTTCACCGGGGTCATGGGCTGCAGGACGAGGAATTCAATTATGCGGCACATTATCGCGCACCCGATGGCAAGCTCTACTTCGGCGGTGTTAACGGATTCAACGCCTTTCACCCGGATCAGATAGAGGAAAGCAGTTACTCGCCGGCTATCGTATTAACTTCGTATCAGAAACTGAATCAGCCAGCCGTCACCGATATTCCTTTTGATCGCCTGACGCAAATCGAACTGGATCATACGGATGATGTGGTGAGCTTTGCGTTTGCCGCTTTGGATTTCACCGCACCACTGCAAAATACATACTCATACACGCTGGAAGGTTTCGACAAAGGGTGGATCGATTTGGGCGCTATGCGCCAGGTCAACTTCACGAACCTCGATGCCGGAAACTACGTGCTCAGGGTGAATGCCGTGACCAGCGACGGTGTTCCGGCAAGCAGCGGGTTATCCATTCCAATCGTCGTAACGCCGGCCCCGTGGCAGACTCAATCCGCCTACTCGCTTTATGCTGGCGCAATATTGACGTTGCTGTGGCTGGTATGGCGATTACAACGACGCAAATTCCAGCGTGAGGCCGAATATAGCCGCAGGTTGGAGCAGGATGTTGCCCTGCGGACTGAGCAACTTGAGGAGCGTAATCACGAATTGCAGGTCGCCAGCAGTGCCAAGAGTAACTTCCTCGCACGAATGAGCCACGAAATACGTACACCAATGAACGGGATGCTGGGAATGACACAGCTTCTAATGGATACGGAACTTGACGATAAGCAATATCGATTTTCGCAGACCATCAGGCGATCGGCAGAGTCCCTGCTTGAAATAATCAATGACATTCTCGACTTTTCGAAAATAGAAGCAGGTCGACTCGAACTGGACAGAGTTGAGTTCAATGTCAGTGATTTAGTTGATGAAACCGTTGAGCTGTTTTCAGGTACGGCCTCTGAAAAAGGCCTGGAGCTTATAAGCTCAACGCCGCCGGGCAAGACGATTGCTGCGCTTGGCGATCCGCTGCGCCTCAAACAGATTCTCGTCAATCTGCTTGGCAACGCAATCAAGTTCACGCAGGACGGCGAGGTCGTATTGCGATATACACTAATCGACGATGATACGGAGAACCTGCGTTTCCGTTTCGAAGTCACCGACACCGGCGTCGGAATTCAGCCGGACAATCTCTCACTGATATTTGATTCATTTTCCCAGGAAGATGGCTCGACCTCACGACGTTTCGGTGGAACCGGCCTTGGACTCGCGATTTGCAAACAGCTTATCGAGGTGATGGGCGGCGAAATTGGCGTAGAAAGCAAACCGGACAAGGGCTCCTGCTTCTGGTTTACCTTGTCTCTCAAGAAGGCGGGCCCTGCCTGGTTTTCCAGAAACGTATCACACCGACTGGCGAACCTGAGTGTCCTGGTGGTCGACAACAATGCGACTAGTTCAGATATCGTCATCGGTTATTTATCAGCAATGGGCGTACAGGCAGTTTCGGTAGCATCCGGTTACGATGGTCTCAAATGCCTGGAAGTCGCTGCTCAATCATTGCCATTCGATCTCGTGCTGCTTGACGCCGATGTTGGTGATATGAGCGGCCTGGAACTGGCGCGGGCAATCAGAACCAGTCCCAAGTTACCACCCGTCAAGATCGTATTGCTGACTCCTGCAGCGGCAGAACTCGACGAAGAGCGGTGCCGCAACGCAGGCGTTGACGACTGTCTACCAAAACCGATTCGACAGTCGATGTTATATGAGGGCCTCCTGATGCTGACGGCATCGACCGGCACCTTTATCCCTCCCAAGATTTCACGCGAACCAGAGGCGAGCCAACTTGAGCGGCTCACAGGGCGCATATTGCTGGTTGAGGATAACCCTGTGAATCAGGCCGTTGCCGTCGGTATGCTCGACAAAATTGGTTGCGATACGGTCGTCGCAATTAACGGCCAGGAAGCGATTGATCATTTTTCGAAAGCGGATTTCGACGTTGTTCTGATGGATTGCGAAATGCCCGTGATGGACGGTTTCGCGGCAACCGCAGCCATTCGCAATCGACTGAGTAATGCGCACGAAGTACCAATTATTGCCTTGACGGCCAACGCAGTCGCCGGCGATCGCGAACGTTGCATCGCGGCCGGGATGCAGGATTACCTTAGCAAGCCTATTTCTGTCAAGAAGCTTCATGACATGCTCAAAAAATGGCTGCTAGCCGAGCATAACGGTACGGATTATAAAGGTCTGGATTGGATCGACACCGCATCCCTGGATAGCATTCGACAACTAAAGGGTGTTGGTGGTGACGAGATGGTCAGAAAGGTTATCGATCTGTATCTGTCGAATTCGTCAATGCTGGTTGAAGATTTGCACATAGGTTTGGCGCAGGGTGATGCGGAGGCCGTGCGCCAGGGCGCACATGCATTAAAATCCAGTAGCCAGAATGTTGGTGCATGCGGGCTTGCAACACTTAGTCAGAAACTCGAGGAGATGGGTCGCAGCGGCGAATTGGTGGATGCCAAAAAATGCATGGGCGCGCTGGACGATTTGTATCCGAAAACCGTGCTCGCTCTTAAATCAGCCATCCAACAGCTCGGTTAATGCTAGTACGCAGCAAATCCAGGCCAATTGTTGTAGTCGCAGATGACGACGCCGCAACACGCTATGTAATTACGAGTACTCTTGCTCATGAAGGATTCTCCGTCATTGAAGCCGCTAATGGTCAGGAAGCAATTGACGCATTCAAACGGTCGAGTCCTGACGTGATTCTTATGGACGTCGAGATGCCGGGGACGGATGGCTACCAGGCCTGTTCGGTTATACGTCATAGTGAAGGAGGCGCCGATCTTCCTGTTGTCATGGTGACCGGACACGACGATTCAGAGTCCATCAATCGTGCGTACGAAGTTGGTGCGACAGATTTTATCTCCAAGCCCATCAACTGGTCACTAATTGGCCATCGACTTCGTTACATTCTGCGTGGAGTCAGGAATTTTCAAGCGCTCGGTATCAGCGAAGTGGAGAATCGAGCGCTGATCGCGGCAATTCCAGATAGCATATTCATAGTAAGTGGCGATGGCACAATCTTGAATCATGTAAGTGGAGGGAACTCGTCCGGCAATAATGACGGCAAAGAACTCTCGGGAAAGAGCATCTTGAGCGTTTTGCCGGACGGCTTAGGCAACGATATAGGTCAGAGCATAGATTCGGTGCTGTCGACTGGAGAAAACACGGCAATCGAGTATCGGGTGGAAAGGCCAGGTGACGAATCGCGTTGGTATGAAAGCCGATTTGTTCACCATGGTGACAAAAAAGTCCTGGTCATCATCCGTGATATATCCGATCGAAAACATGCCGAGAATAAAATCCACAGATTAGCTTATTATGATTCGCTAACCGGACTGCCGAATCGGCCGTTGTTCAAAGAGCAGGTTCAGAAAGAATTGGAGGTTGCGAGAGCTGGCAACGGCTCTCTAGCGCTCTTTAATATCGATTTGAACAGGTTCAAACGGATCAACGATACCCTGGGCTCATCGACAGGCGACGACGTATTAGTGAAGATGGCGACAAGACTATCGAAGTACGTGGATAGTCTGCGTCTGCATCAGTCGAATAGTACAGGCGGGCCGGATTCCTGTCTCGCTTCTTTCGGTGGTAATGAGTTTGCTCTGTTGCTGTCTGGTCTATCACATCCGTCCGACTTCACGTTGATTGCGGAACAGCTTCGTAAATTGCTTGCAGAGCCGGTGATGCTTAAAGGACACGAGTTTGTCGTGACAGCAAGTATCGGTGTGGCGATGTACCCCGAACATGGGGCATCAGTCGAAGCATTGTTAAAGAACGCAGAATCAGCGAGAGACGAGGCCAAGCATCTGGGAGGCAATACCCAAAAACTTTATCGAAGTTCAATGAACTCAGGTGTCACGGAATGTTTGAATCTGGAGAACGAGCTTCGTCGTGCGCTCGAAAACGATGAACTATCGATGTATTACCAGCCAAAGTATTGTGCCAATACGCGTGAACACCGTGGTGCGGAAGCATTGTTACGCTGGTTTCATCCAGAGCGAGGAGAAATTTCGCCAACAGCATTTATTCCGATCGCCGAGGAATCGGGGCTCATTACAGAATTGGGGTGCTGGGTTGCAAACAATGTTTGCCAGCAGATTTCGTCGTGGGAGTATTTCGGAATATCGCCGGGTCCTATCGCGATCAATATCTCCGGACAGGAATTCAGTCGCGGTGATCCCGTAGCGACATTGACTGCGGCGGTCAGTAAAGCCGATATCGCCAGGTCGGCACTGGAACTTGAAATAACAGAGACGGTTCTGATGAGTGACATCCGATCCGTCATGTTGGCCCTGCATGCACTCCGGGAAGAAGGTTTTAGCCTGGCGGTGGATGATTTTGGCACCGGCTATTCATCACTTCGCTATCTCCAGAAGTTTCCGATTGATGTGCTCAAGATCGATTCTTCTTTCGTACATGACGTGGAAAGAAATTCGGACAGTCGCGCAATATGTACCGCAATCATCGCGTTGGCACGGAGCCTCGGACTGAAAGTGGTCGGCGAAGGTGTGGAGAGCAATTGGCAGCTTGAATTCCTGAAACGACAGGCATGCGACATGGTGCAGGGATTCTTGTTAAGTAAGCCTCTCTCACCGAATGATTTCGCTGACCATCTGAAAACCGGATTGCCAAGATCTGGGTCTATTGATCACGTTATTCAGTTGTCGTCCCACATGTAGATATTTCGCCAATTTCGAAGTTGCCTGTAGCCGAACCCACCAGATCCTCGTCACCGAAGTTGCAATATTTCTCCACCACGCCAAACGGTCGGTCTGAGTCAGGGTCATCCTCGCTCGACAGACCAACGCTGGATCAACTAATTGGAACCATATTGAGATCGCATACAGGTAGCCGGGGGGAGGGGATAGCGGTAGCCGTTGGGTAACATGATGCAACCGTTAGGCAGTTTGAACCCGGCAAAAGCCGGGTCCAGTTGCCCAAGGTCTGCAGTGTGGTGGGTGGTCACGAGGCCGGGCTCGCATTACCGTGACAATCCAGCCAGCAGCGTATTTGTGCAAGAATCCGAGAAATGGCGCGACAGACCGCCTGCTGCACATCCACACATATGCGCATAATGTGTACAACCTAATATCAGAAAATTCACTGATTCTTATTAGGTTTCAATAACTTATCCCTGCTCAGACAGTACCTTCCCAAGGGCACCGATCTATCGGTACACTCTCAGAGACACCTAAACAATGTCGCTTGTGAGTTGAACGATCGGCCAAGAAAGACCCTGGAATTTTGCTCACCCGCAGAAAAGTTTAATGAATGTGTTGCGTCGATCGGTTGAAACCGCAACCCTAAGCGGACATTGAGAACTCTGTGGGATAAAAACCCAGCCGGCGACACCTTGCGGTACTGTGACGGAGTACCTTGGCGTAACAACTAAGCACGGCGTACAAATATAGGCTCAAGTCGATTTATGTAAACAGGTCTGAGCCCTCCACCCCGTATGAAACAGGAAAAAGCTACCCTAGACGCGATCCTCAACAGCATTGTGGACGGTGTCATTACGATTGATCACCTAGGTACAATCGCGTCCTTCAATAATGCGGCAGAATCCCTGTTCGGCTACTCCGCCGAGGAGGTCATGGGCAAGAATGTGAAGGTACTCATGCCGGACCCGGACCAGAGCAAACATGATGATTACCTCAAGGCGTATCTAGGGAGCGGAGATCCCAAGATCATTGGGATCGGACGAAGGGTCATGGCATTGCATAAGGACGGGAACGAGATCCCAGTACATTTATCGGTGGGGAAAATTAAGTCGGAATCTTCGCCAATGTTCGTAGGTATCGTTCGGGACATCTCAGAACTGGACAACGCCGTTGACGAACTCGCACTCAGTCACAGTATGATGGACGAAGTCAACAAGATTCAATTGGAGTACATTCTCGGCGGGGACAGCAGTGCAGCATTCGACTCTCTTCTTAAGCAGATACTCATCCTGACACGCAGTGAGTATGGTTTTATTGGTGAGGTAAGGCATAAGGACGACGGTACGCCGTATCTGCGTACTCACGCGATTACAAACATCGCCTGGAACGAGGAAACTCGGAACTTCTATGATGAGAACGCACCAGGTGGGATGGATTTCTTAAATCTCAAGACCCTGTTCGGTGCGGTCCTATCGACGGGTGAGATAGTCGTCACAAATCGGCCCATGGACGATCCTCGGAGCGGCGGGTTGCCGGAAGGTCATCCTGCCCTTAATGCGTTTCTCGGCGTGCCATTCCATATCGGCGATCGCATGGTCGGCATGATTGGCATCGCCAACCGGCCAGAGGGATATGATGCGTCGGTCATCGAGTTAATAGAGCCCTTGATGGCAACCTGTGGCAATCTCATGGGGGCGGTCGAGTCTCAGCGCCAGCGAGTAGAAGTCGAGGAAGCTTTGAGAGAGGCCAACGATCGTCTTGCCACCACAGTCGCTGAGATGAGCACCCGCAATCAGCAGTCTCTTCTGCTCAGTAAGCTCGAAGAACTTCTTCAGGCCTGCGAAACGCGTGAAGAAGCATATGACGTAGTTGCGCACATCTCCAAGCAGCTGTTCCCTGGTCTGCTCGGCGCACTCTACGGGCTGGGGCAAGATGGCAGGCATCTGCAGGTCATCCGTACCTGGGGAGAAGAAAAGCTAAAAAGCACCTTTTCGGCTATGGACTGCATTGGTGTTCGACGCGGGAGACCCCATCTGTCTGCTGGAGATATGTCACCACTTAATTGTCATCATGTAGACACAAATCGGCATCTCTCATTGTGTGTGCCGCTGATCGGGAAGAATGAGGCGTTCGGTGTACTGGAGCTGCTGACAGAGAACGGAAATGGTGATACGCAGCCCTTCGTCGACATTCGTGAGCTGGCTGTCACGGTAGCGCGGCGGATAGCCGTGACCTTTGCAAATCTCAAGCTGTCCCAAAACCTGCGGGAGCAGTCGCTACGCGATCCGTTGACGAATCTCTATAACCGCAGGTACATGATGGATACACTTGATCGTGAGCTGCACCGGGCACGTCGCGAGCCGGATGTCGTGGTATCGGTCGCCATGTTTGACCTGGATTACTTCAAGAGGGTCAATGACGAGTTCGGGCACGCCGCAGGCGACGTAGTCTTGGTCGAGTTCGCATCGTTGCTTATTAAGTCAGGACGAGCAAGTGACGTCGCGTGTCGATCAGGTGGAGAGGAGTTTGCCTTGCTATTGCCGGAGTGCCCGCAAGCGGTTGCGGTCCAACGAGCTGAGCAGATACGAAAAGCGACTCTTGATATGGTCTGCATCAGCGAAGGCGAAAAGCTCAGCAAAACAACCGTCTCAGTCGGTGTTGCGTCGTTCCCGTCATGTGGCCGCACTCCATCCAGTTTACTCCGTGTCGCTGATGCCGCGCTCTATGATGCTAAAAGGGCAGGAAGAAACTGCCTTCGCGAGGCTTCCACGCTCGAACCAGACATGATTGATGACTCACTGCGGTCCCGAGCGCTAGCCAAAAGTCAGTAAAGCGGTAACCACTACGAATTTGTGAGGCGATGGCTGTCAGCGCACGCTGAGGTCTGATCTCGGGTATCAGAGCAG
>Ga0255039_10000752_pt1 | contig 10499 bp, 10 predicted proteins | sample BC1_12_1_MG_FD_181713 | JGI IMG/M metagenome (GOLD analysis project Ga0255039, IMG submission 181713) | Seawater microbial communities from Strait of Georgia, British Columbia, Canada - BC1_12_1 | ecosystem: Environmental > Aquatic > Marine > Strait | place: Canada: British Columbia | collected... | reverse complement strand
ACATGCATCTGCCGATCCAGAGTGGCAGCGATAGCGTGTTGCGGCGTATGGCCAGGCGCTGCAAGACGGCTGAGTTTGCACGTCTTGTTGAACAGGCGCGCAGCGCAGTTCCGTTGTTTAATGTGACCACCGACCTGATTACCGGATTTCCGGGTGAGACGGAAGATGAATGGCGGCAAAGCATGGAGTTTGTTGCCAGTGTTGGTTTCGGGCACATGCATATCTTCCCGTTTTCGGCACGCGCAGGCACCAAAGCAGCGCGGCTGCCGGATCAACTGGACGGTGCGATTAAAAAAGCGCGCAGCCGGGAGATGCACGCGCTGGCGGCTGAGCTCAAGCAGCGTGAGCTGGCGCGCCACATCGGTAGTGAGGTGGAGGTATTGTGGGAACAGCAGATCAACCCTGATTCCAGTCAGTGGATCGGATACACCCCGCACTATCACAAGATCATCACTTCCGATTCAAACATTCACGCTTCCAGCATCACCCGGGTCAGTGTCGATGCCCTGTCTGCGGATTCAACGATGTTAGCTAATCATGCCCGGCAGGCGCAGGTTACGCTTGCCGAGTTCGGTTAGCATGACCTCGCAATCAACGCCGGGGAAGTGTCAGATCCGCCAGAAGTCGGGTCTAGCCTGGCAGTTCGAGGATGAACATTTCGATCTCGATTACTGGCGCCACAAGGAAGGTTTCAAGGCCACCATCGGTGGTCGTGGTGGTAGCTCTATGATCAACCTCGGCGACCGCCTGGCGGTGTTGCGCCGCTATCAACGCGGTGGCGTCGCCGGCAGCATGTTTAGCGACCAGTATCTGTGGCTGGGACAGGCGATGTCACGCCCCTGGCGCGAATGGGATGTGCTGATCCGTGCGCGTGAGGCCGGTTTGCCCGTGCCGGAACCGGTTGCCGCCTGTACCTGTCGTAGCGGGTTGTTGTATCGCGCCGCGTTAATTACCTACTTCCTCGACGATACCGAGATGATGACGCAGCGCTTGCAGCGTCAGACACTGTCGCGGGAATGCTGGAAAAACCTGGGACTGCTGATCAAACAAATGCACGTCGCCGGCATCCGCCACGCCGATCTTACCTCTGACAACATATTAATGGATTCCAGTGATCGTCTTTACCTGGTCGATTTTGATAAGGCGAGCATCATGAGCGGGCTTGACGATTGGCAATGGCAGCCGCTGTACCGCTTTCAGCGATCGATTGAAAAGCGCCATAAAAATCAACACCTGCATTACGACGCGGACGACTGGCAAGTGCTGATGGATGCGTATCAGTCCTGATAGCAGCAACAAATGGCGTCTTTGTCAGCGGCTGGCATCGCGTTAATGACTATGGCTCGGGATGCGAGCTGCAGTGCCCCCCCTGAACTGGCCAACAAGCTGGTCATCAAGCCAGCTCAATAAGGCTTAGCCAGTGGGTGCTGGAAGATGGTGAGCGACCGCATCCAGGTAAACCTGCAGGATGTCGGGCTGGCGCGCCAGCCTGGTCTTTGCTTCCTTTGCCAGCGCCTGCGAGCGTTCAGGTTGCTCCAGCAAGTCCATGATGGTGCTCCAACAGGCGTCGACAGTCTTGACCTGGATGACGCCCTGACCGGCGCCGAGCATTTTGATATCGGCGTCGATATTACTGTCCGAAGGCCCGGTAATAATCGCGCAACCGAGACTGGCTGGTTCAATCAGATTGTGGCCACCGGTATCATCAAACGATCCGCCCATGATGACGACTTCGGCATGAGCCATGAGCTGGCTCAACTCACCCAGCGTGTCAGCCAGGTAAACGTCGGTTTCCGCCGTTATCGCTTGTGACAGACTGCGCACCGCGCAGCGCAAACCGAGGCCGTCGATTTCGGCCTGAATGGTTTTGCTACGAGCAGGGTGTCGCGGGGCGATTACCAGCAATTTCGACCGCGCTGCAGCGGGCCGGGCAGCGAGGAGGGCCAATTCCTCGCCAGCATGACTGGAAGCCAGCAGCAGGTATTCGCGCGCGACCAGGCGTGCCGGACTGGTCGGTGGGTGTTGCTGTGCTTTCAGGTTACCAAGGATACGAATGCCTGCGGGACTGGCGCCGAGGCTTTGCAGCGCCTCCTGATCTGCAAAGCTGCGGGTAAGAATTTGCGAAAAGTATCCGAGTGTATGAGCAAGCAGGGTGCGCACGAATCTGTTGGTCTCGAGAGACCTGGTGGATAAACGCGCGTTGACCAACAGCAGTTTGATATCGTGATGTCGGGCCTGGTAGAGCAGTTCGGGCCAGAGCTCGGTTTCCATGATCAAACCGAGTTTGATGTTGTTACGCGTAAAGAATCGGCGGCAATGCCAGTAACAATCGATGGGAATGACGGTGCTGCGCACAGAATCAGCCAGGTCGCGCTGTATTGCCTGGAAACCGCTGGCGGTAAAGCTGGTGAACAGGATCTTGTGGCCACGGTTTATCAGTGCCTGTACCAGCGGAGTGATGGCGCGAACTTCTCCGACCGATGCGGCGTGCACCCAGATGCGCGGATCGTGATCAGCTGTGTCGTGATCCGGTCTGTCCTGCGACATTCGCATCGAACGGTAACGATCGACTGCGTACCTGCGTCCGTGCTGCAACGCGTGAATCACCCACAACGGGTAAAGCATCAGTGACAGCAGGCGATAGGCGAGACCCGGGGCAGTGTCGTTCATCTGCGTTCGCTCACAGCTGCTCATTCATAAAAAGGAGCCTCGCCGGGTGGACGGGTTTTAAAGCGCTTCAGTATCCACATGTAGTTCTCGGGAAAAATACGGACCCAGTTTTCGATTGACCTGTTTATGGCAGTCGCATCTCTGATTTCATCGCCGCTGGGAAAATCCTCGAGCGGGGCGCCGATGTGCAGGAGGTATCCCGTACCATCCTGTTTGCGTTCAGGGTAATAGGGGAGCATCGCGGCATTGGCTGCCTGTGCCATGCGCGAGCTAGCCGAAATGGTGGCCGCCTCAACGCCAAGGAAGGGAGCGAAGACATTTCGTTCATGAGTGAAATCCTGATCGGGAGCGTACCAGGTGGGAACCTGATTGCGAATGCCTCTGATGAACTGGCGAGTATTTCTGCTCGAGACGATGTCAACCAGATAACTATGGCGACGCGTGTAGAGGTAGCTGTCAAACATAGCGTTGCGCTGGGTGCGGTACAGGCCTTGCAGAGGCATGAACAGGGTTAGCAGTCGACCGCCGATTTCGAGGCTGGTGTAGTGTCCTGTCAGAAGGATGGCACCGCGTCCGCTGGCCAGTGCCGCATCGAGGTGTTCGCGACCCCTGATCTCTACCAACGATTCCAGCTTGTGCGCGCTCCACCACCAGCACATGGCCACTTCAATCAACGATACGCCCATGTTGCGATAGCATTCAGACTTGATGCGATTTCTTTCGTCGAGGGATTTATCGGGAAAGCAGCGGGCGAGGTTGGTATCGACGATTTTCTGTCGTGATCCGGACAGCAGCAATAGCAATTGTCCTAGCAGGCGGCCGATACCGATAGCACGGCGATAAGGCAGCAGAGTGACCATGCGCAAGGCAGCAAAAATGCACCACATAGGCCAGAATCGGGGGTGTAAATAATCGCGCGCCTTGAAAAGAACGGAGCTTTGCGCGCCCATTTTTACTGCTTGATCAGAAATTCATTGGTATCTTTCAGGTCGTCTTCCGTAAGGATACCGGCCGCCTGTTTGAGGCGCAGCTTGTTGAGCAGGTATTCGTAACGTGAGCCCGCATAGTCGCGTTGGGTGCGGTAGGTTTCACGCAGCGAAATCAACACGTCGACAGAAGTTCGCGTGCCGACCTCAAACCCGGCCTGCGTTGCATCGCGGGCGATCTGGCTCGATTTAAATGCCTGCTTGAGTGCCTTCACCTGACTGATGCCTGAAACCACGTCGAGATAGGCAGTGCGCGCTTGCTGTATTGCCAGCCGGCTTTGCAGTAATGATGTATTTTGTGCTGCCCGGAATTGCGCTTCGGCCTGGGTTCGCTCGGCAGGGAGGCGGCCGCCGGCATACAGGGGGATTTCCAGTTCGATACCAACCGAGAGGTCGTCCCGATCTGTGTCACCGAGCAGTTCATCGTCGACATCTATGCTTTCGTAGCTGGCGACGAAGTCAAGGGTGGGGTAGCGGTTACGATAGTTTTTGTCGCGCTCGTAACGCGCTGCATTGAGATTCTCCTGCGCGGAGAGCAGCTCGAGATTATTGTTCAGTGCCAGCGTCACCCAGGCATCCACCGTGACCGGATCGGGGAGCGACAGCTTGAGGTCGTCGCCGAGCGGTGCCAGTTTCCTGATTGAATTGTCAGCGGTTAGAACCGCCAGTGCCTGCCACGCGTTTTCGAGAATGTTTTCTGCGAGGATCACCTGCGCTTCGGAATTGTCGAAACTGGCCTGGGCTTCGACCACGTCGGTAATCGCAATGAGACCGACTTCAAAGCGCTTTTGAGCTTCCTCGAGCTGGCGTGCAATCGCGGTTCGCTCTGCATAGGTGAAGTCGACGTTGTCCTCGGCTCCAAGAATGCTGAAATAGGTTTGCGCAACGCGCAGCAGCAATGACTGGCGCGCGTCATTCAGACGCGCCAGTTCTGCTCGAGTGTTCGCCTCGGCGATTTCGATGTCACCGTCGAACTCGGTGTTATAAAGTGACTGCGTCAGATTGAGGCCATAGCGGGTGTTGTCGGAGCTGTTAGTGCCGGTGTCCACATCGTCTGCCTCGATATGACGCCCCTCCGCATTGAAGAACACCTGCGGCCTGTTTCTTGACTGAGCCAGCGGCAAAGCTTCAATGGCGGCCAGGTAGTTGGACTCGGCGATCATCAATTCGGCATCGTTCTTGAGAGCTAGCCGATAGACGGTTGTCAGATCTTCGGCTGATGACGTTTTCCACCAGCACAGGGTGACCAGAATTACGGTGAACAGTAGCGCAAACTTTGACAAGGGTGTTTCCATCAGTGTTTTTGTTAGCAAAGCGAATTATAGAGAAATTGCTAACTTGTTCATAAAAAGGCTTTATACCATAAACGAGCTTAGTAGAGAGGCATATCGCGATCTACCTCGCGCGCCCATGCATCAACGCCGCCATCGAGGTTAATCAGGCTCGCTGTCATTTGGCCCTGCAAATAGCGGATCACCTGCTGGCTGCGAACTCCGTGGTGACAGATGACCACAATTTCATCGGATTCGGGCAAATCATCAACACGTTGCGGAATCTGTCCCATCGGCAGGTTGATGCTGCCTTCGATGTGACAGATGTCGAATTCCCAGGGTTCCCTGACGTCGAGCAACAGTGGCGAAGCCTGTTGCAGATACGCTGCCATTTCGGTTGCGCTCATTGATGACATGGCCTATCCCGCTGATTGCAGACGGGGCAGATCGGTTTCGAACAGTGATTGCGTGGTCCATTCGGCAGCGCCGACGCGCGTAATCAGCAGCGCCTCCATGGCAGGGGAGTGGCCACAGATGATGAACATTCTGCCACCCGGCTTGAGCGCCTGTTTCAGATTTTCTGGCACCGCTGGCAGGGAGGCGGTAACCGCAATGGCATCGTAGGCCTCCGCGGCATCGAGCTGCGCCACGGTCTTTTGCACAAATTCAACCTTGTCGGGTCCCAGGGGACTGATATTGGCACGTGCCCGTTCTATGAGGTCAGCATTGGTGTCGATGCTGGTGACGTGGTCGGCGAGCGCGGCGAGACAGGCCGCAATATAGCCACTGCCACTGCCAACCTCGAGAACCTGGTCGTCGCTACTGAGCAGGAGTGCCTGTAGCATCCGCCCCTCCACGGTCGGTGGCAACATGTGTACGCCATCGGCCAGCGGAATCTGGCAATCGGCATAGGCGAGTCCACGGTAAATCGGATCGACGAAATCCTCCCGACTGAGCTGTTCGATCACGCTCAGGACCTGGTGGTCGAGTACCTCCCAGGGCCGGATCTGCTGCTCGATCATATTGAACTTGGCGATTTCAGTATTGTTCATTGGTGTCGACGGTTGTGGTGGATGAATGCGCTAGAGTATATAGCATTGGCAATCAGGTTATCACCAGTCGTTGCTGGCATAATTGTGAGTAATTTCCTCGTACGGCTCGATGTCGCGCAATGCGACCACGCTGAGGTCGTCGTAGTAACAGGCATTGGGCTCATCCGCATGGTTGATGTACCTGAGATCGCAGAGGACCTCGATTCCCTCGCGTTCGCTAATCCACAGAACATAATCACCGTCGACCGCGCATGGTTTGCCGTTTAGCCATCCGATAATGGCACCACCGGGGATAGTGGTATTGGCAAAAAGCCCCCTACCGTGTATGGCGCTGTCGGCTACATAAGTGTTGTCAGACATTTAATTTGTATAATCCTGCAGTTACCGGCTATTATTTTACAACTATCGATGACATTCAAGAGCCTCAAATGATAGACAGAAAAATAAAACTGGGTAGTTTCATTCTGGCATTACTGCTGTCTATGATGAGTCACAGCGCCGCTTATGCCTCCGGATTCGCCCTGATAGAAATGAACGCAAGCGGCCAGGGCAACGCCTATGCCGGCGCTGCGGCCCATACCAATAATGCATCGACGATTTACTTCAACCCGGCGGGCATGATGAATCTTGAGGGTGAGCAATTGTCGATTGTGGGGCATATTGTCGATCCCAGTGCGGATTTCGACAATGATGGTTCGAAGTTGAATGATGCGGCCGGTGGCGCGCCCTTAACCGGGAAAGGCGACGATGGCGGAGAAACTGCATACCTGGCTAATGTTTACTGGGTAAAGCCGCTCAATGACGATATGACCTTTGGCATCGGTGTGAATACGCCGTTCGGGTTAAAAACCGAGTATGACGATGACTGGGTGGGCCGTTACCACGCAATACTGTCTGATCTGAAAACCCTTAATTTCAATCCGAGTCTCGGTTATCGCGTCAACGACAAGCTTTCCATCGGCGGTGGTTTGAACATGATGCTGGCCAAGGTGGAGCTGAGCAGCGCGATTGATTTTGGGACTATTTGCGTGGGCTCTCCTGCCGCAGCGAACTGTGTGGCTAGTGGCGCTACCCAGCAGGAAGCTGATGGTAAGGCGGACCTCGACGGGGACAATTACGACGATCTTGCTTTCGGGTTCAACCTCGGATTTGCCTACATGCTTTCAAAGCAAACCACCGTCGGTGTCGCCTATCGCTCGGAAGTCGATATCGATGTCGAAGGCGACGCCGATTTCAATTTACCGGACAACCCGGTGGTGCAGGCGGTGATCGGTGCGTCCCCGGCGTTCGTGGATACCGACCTCAAGGCCGACGTCACCCTGCCGGCGAGTTTCTCGGTCAGCCTGGCACACCAGGTGGGCGACTTTACCTGGCTTGGCGATGCCACCTGGACCGGCTGGAGTTCGTTCGACGAATTGCGCATCAGATACGACAATCCCGCGCAACCCGACACGGTAACAACCGAGGACTGGGACGATACCATGCGTTACTCGGTCGGAGTGGATTATCAGTATTCTGATTCATTGGTACTGCGTACCGGACTGGCGTATGACGAATCCCCGGTGCCGAGCACGGAAAGGCGCACCCCGCGCCTGCCGGGTGAAGACCGCACCTGGGTCTCGGTCGGGTTGACTTACCTCGTCAGTAGCGCCATCTCTTTCGATCTCGGCTATTCGCATCTGTTTATCGACGATGCCAAGATCGATAACACCCTGGAAACCGAGACGGATGGCCTGAATTCGACGCTGACCGGTGAATACGAAGGCGAAGTCAATATCCTCAGCGCCCAGCTGAACTGGAATATCGAGTAGCGCAGCCGCGTCCTGTAAATTGATACCCGGCGCTTCCTGACAAGCCGCCTGAAGCTGCTATGAAGCTGCGGACTCAGGTATCAGGTTAAAACCCAACGCCGCTAAAGCGCTGCCCGGCCAACTGCCACTATCCTGCCGGACGTTGAATCGTTCGTATTCGAGTCGATCAGGGTAGACCTTGCGTAGCGCGTCGAAATGGACGGCAAATTCATCATCATGTAAATCTGCTCCAGCCATCAGGGCATCGTGGTCACGCCAGATATTGCAATGCTGTTGCAACAGGTCCTGCCAGAATTCGAGTTTGGAACCGGTTGCGTGGCAATCGAGCCGCTGGCGCGACGGTAGTTGCTGCGACATATGCCAACCGGAGCGCAGGTTGAAATATTCAGCAGCGGCATTGAGCACCATTTGCGTGCCGCGCAGGCGCCCTTCAACGCTGTAGCCAGCGATATGCGGGGTAGCCAGATCGACCCGCCGCAGGAGCTTACGCGATAGCATTGGTTCGTTCTCCCAGGTATCGAGAAACACCTGCAGGTCGTCGCGTCGGGCTAACAATTGCAGTAACGCATGGTTGTCGATCACTTCGCCGCGTGCCGCGTTGATTAATACGCATCCCTCGCGCAGCGATTGCAGACGTTGCGCATTCATCAGGTGAAATGTCGAGTGCTTGCCGCTCCGTGTCAGCGGGACGTGCAGGCTGATTAAATTGCATTCGCGCAGGATTGTATCGAGCTCGACGAAGGTCTGGCTGGATTGCCCCGCCTGCTGCAGCGGCGGGTCGCAGACCAGGCATTCGATGCCGAGTGTCTCGAGTTTCTTCTGCAGGCGTGAACCGACGTTGCCGCAACCGACAATGCCGGCGCGCAGTTGCAAAGGGTCGAAACCCTTGCGCCGGGACAATGCAAACAACCCGCTGATAACGTATTCCGCAGCGCCCTCGGCGTTGCAACCCGCCGCATTGCTAAAGCCGATATTTGCAGCCGCCAGGTAATCCAGATCGATATGATCGGTGCCGATAGTAGCGCTGCCGACGAACTCAACCGGCGTATTTTGCAGCAGGGTCGAGTCGACCCGGGTCACGGTACGAGTGATCAGGCAACGGCAATCCTGTAGATTCGCGCGCGTAATGGCCCGTCCCGGCATCAGCTCGACTTCACCGAGATCGCGGAACGCCGCCGCCACTTGCGGAATATCTTGATCCGCGAGAATTTTCACGTCAGGCAGAAGCGCTCGACCAGTTCCTCGATCATTTTGATGGTCGGCTCGATTTGTGCGATCGGCAGGAATTCGTCGGGCTGGTGGGCCTGGTTGATCGAGCCCGGGCCGATGACGATGGTTTCGGTCTGCATCGCATTGTAGTAGGGCGCCTCGGTGCCGAAAGCGCCGCTGCTGGCCGGCTTGCCGGTGAGATGGGTCAGGTAACGGGCGATTTCGCTGGCCGCGTCGGTGTCCATCGGCTTGCCCTCGCCATAGGTTTGCGTGTGCAGCTGCAGTCCGCGTGCATCGGCGACCTCGGCCGCCATCTGCTCGAGGTCAGCCTGCAGGTTTGCGTATGACATCGACGGCAGGAAACGAATATCGATCATCAGCCTGCAGGCACCACAGATGCGGTTGGAATTGTCACCGCCATGTATGTGGCCGAGGTTCATGGTCGGCGCCGGAATGGTAAACGCCGGGTCGTTGTACTGCTTCTCGATACGTTCGCGGTAAGCGAATAGCGCAGTCATGTAGTGATACATGCCCTCCAGCGCGTTGTTACCCAGCGACGGGTCGCTGGCATGACCGGACTGGCCGACAAAATCGACCGACATCGTCAGGCTGCCCTTGTGCTGGCGCATCGGTCTCAGGTCGGTTGGTTCGCCGATAATGCAGTAGCGCCCCAGTTTGCGGCCGTTGTCGGCAATCAGGCGCACACCGTTCATCGTGGTTTCTTCGTCGGCCGTGGCCACCAGCGTGAGCGGACGTTTGAGTTTGCCGAGATTGACGCTGGCGCTGGCCGCCAGCGCCAGTGCCAGGAAACTCTTCATGTCGCAACTGCCGAGTCCGTAGATTCGATCCTCGGTCTCGTGTGCGCTGAACGGATCACTGGACCACAGCTTCGGGTCACAGGGTACGGTATCGGTGTGGCCCGACAGCACCAGGCCGTCACTGCCGCTGCCGGCGCGCGCGATCAGGTTCGACTTGCGCTCATCGACCGCTTGAATTTCGACATCGAAACCGAGACTCGTACTCCACTCGGCAACCTTGTCAACCACGCCGCGATTACTCATGTCGATGTCAGCGTGCATGCTGCTGACCGACGGCGTACCGATGAGTTCGGCGATCATCTCGCGGGTGCCGGGGAGCTTCGTGTTCATGCTACGTTGCAGCTTAGTCGTCGAGCAGGTCGGTGACGGCTCCTTCAGAGGCAGAACTCACCAGACGCGCATACTTTGCCAGCACACCACGCTTGTAACGCGCCTTCGGTGCCTTCCAGTCCTTCGCCCGACGTTTCAGCTCGGCATCGCTCAAGTCGACATTGACCTGGCGCTTTTCAGCATCAATAGTGATCGTGTCACCATTTTTGATCAGTGCAATAGGGCCACCAACCGCCGCCTCAGGGGTCACGTGGCCAACCACGAAACCGTGCGAGCCACCGGAAAATCGGCCGTCGGTTAGAAACGCGACATCCTTGCCAAGCCCCTTGCCCATCATGGCCGATGTTGGCGA
>Ga0255039_10000751_pt1 | contig 10501 bp, 7 predicted proteins | sample BC1_12_1_MG_FD_181713 | JGI IMG/M metagenome (GOLD analysis project Ga0255039, IMG submission 181713) | Seawater microbial communities from Strait of Georgia, British Columbia, Canada - BC1_12_1 | ecosystem: Environmental > Aquatic > Marine > Strait | place: Canada: British Columbia | collected... | reverse complement strand
CTATTCGCAACCTCGAACCACGCGGTCGGGTTCTACCGGCGCGACAAGGTCATCGATCATCGCGTGTACATCAAGCCCGACAGCCGCTACGGGGTGGCCAAGGTGTTCGGCGAGGCGCTCGGCAGCCTGTATGCCGACAAGTACGACATGGAAGTCTTTTGCATGCGCATCGGCAACGTCAATCCGGCGCCGCTCGACAAGCGGCGCCTTTCGATCTGGATCAGTCCGCGCGACATGGCGCAGCTGGTCGAACTCGGCCTCGAAAATCCGGCAATCCAGTTCGAGATCGTCTACGGCGTGTCGGGCAACGCGCGCAGCTGGTACGACAATGAAAACGCCGTTCGTCTCGGCTATCTGCCGCAGGACGACAGTGAGGCATTCGCCCAGGACGTGCTTGCGCGCGAGCAGCCTGGCGATGCGCGCGCCGAGAGTTACCAGGGTGGCGCATTCGTGCACACGGAAGTGATCGAAAACCCGGCGCCGCTACCGCCGGCGCGCCGCCGGGCGGCGAAGAAACGCCAAGCGGCGGGCACCAAGAAGAAGGCAAGGAACGCAACGCGGCGGCCAACGGCGCGGGCGAAAAAGAAGTGAGTACGGTGCGCTTCAGTGTCCCGGCCGGGGCCACCGATACGCATATGCATTTCTACGATGCGGCGGTGCCGGCCGCGCCGGGCGCGCACGATCCAGGCAGCGCCACAGTCGCGCAATACCGCGTGCTGCAGCAGCGACTCGGGCTCGAGCGCGTCATCGTCGTGCAGCCGAATGCCTACCGCGACGACAACACGGTGACGCTGACGGCGGTCGCGGAACTTGGGCCGGGTGCGCGCGCGGTGTGCGTCGTCGGCGAGGACGTCGCCGAGGGCGAGCTCGATCGCCTGACGCGCGCCGGCGCGATCGCGCAGCGCTTTTTCCAGCTCGAGGGCGGCGCGGTGCGCTTGGAGCGCATGGCGCCGATCATGGCGCGCGTGCATCCCTTCGGTTGGCACGCGAACCTTCAGCTCGATGGCGCCGAGCTACCACGCTGGGAGTCGGCGTTCCGCAAGCTCCCGGGGCGCTTCGTGATCGATCACATTGCGCGCTTTCCGGGAGCGCTTGCCGCCGACCACGACGCGGTCAAATCGCTCCTGCGATTGCTCGATACCGGGCGCTGCTGGGTGAAGCTGTCGGCGCCGTACATCCTTTCGCGGGTGGACGCGCCGCACTATCGCGATCTTGCGCCACTTGGGCGCACGCTCGTGCAGCATGCACCCGAGCGCATGCTGTGGGCATCGAACTGGCCGCATCCCTCCGAGCCGCGCGACGCGATGCCGGACGACGTGGGTCTGCTCGACCTGCTCGCCGATTGGGCGCCGGAGGAAACGACGCGGCATCGCATTCTTGTCGACAATCCGGCTGAACTCTACGGCTTTTAGGACGCGACTTCTAAATGGGGTCAGACCCCTGTGGATAACTTAAAAGGGGTCTGACCCCTTGGGGGTCCAATCCCTTTTAAGTAATCTGCTTGGGCAGCCAGGTCGCGACTTCGGGCATCAGGATCAGCGCCACCAGCACGAAGAGCTCGATGACGATGAACGGCAGCGCCGAGCGCACGACCTGCCCGAGGGTGACGTCGTACGGCGCGACGCCCTTCATGACGTAGAGCAGCAGGCCGAAGGGCGGGGTGAGCAGGCTGATCTCCATGGTGATCAGCATCAGCACCATCAGCCAGATGACATCGATGTTGTAGACCACCTGGAACGACTGCGACCCGAGCAGGAAGAACGGCAGCGTCAGAAGCAGCATGCTGACCTGATCCATGAACGCGCCGAGGAACAGCAGCACCGCCATCATCATGATCACGACGCCCAGCGAGGTGAGCTCGAGCGCGGCGACCGCGCGCAGCAAACCGTCGGTGGCGCCAGAATTTGCCAGCGCCTGGCTGAATACCAGCGAGCCGGCGATGATGAACAGGATCATGGTGTTGATCTTTGCCGTTTCCATCAGCGACTGGACGATCGCGCGCCAGGTGAAGTCCGCGCCCTCGATGCCCGATATCGTCAGCGTGCGCTTGAACAGGCGGAAAAAGTAGCAGGCCGCGAGCGCGGCCAGGCAGCCCATCGCCGCGGCCTCGGTTGGCGCGGCGATCTTGTAGAAGATGCTGCCGACGACGACGATGAAGATGATGAATAGCGGCAGGATGTAGAGCAGGAACGGCAGGACACGGTTCACCGCACGGCGGAATCGTCCCGCGTAGGTCCGGGTCCAGCGCACACGGCCGCCGAGGTTCAGTGCGACCGTGACCGGCAAATCGAGATGACTTTCGTCCGGTTCGTAGCTCGGCGCGAGCGACGGATCGATGATGCAACGCCCGATGACGTATACGAAGAACAGCACTGCCATCAGGATCCCCGGCACGATGCCGGCAATCAGCAGTTGCGCCACCGACTGTTCGGCGAGGCTCGCAAGCAGCACCGCGAGCGCCGAGGGGGGAATCAGCATCGCGATGCCACCGACCGCCATGATCGGTCCCATCGCGATGGACGGCTTGTAGCCGCGCTCCATCATGTCGGGCAGCAGCACCGAACCGAGAATCGCCGTATTGGCGATCGTCGAGCCCGACAGTGACGAAAACACCGTGCCACCGACGATCGAGACGACCGACAGACGCCCGGGCAGACGCGCAATCAGCCGGTCGATCGCCCCAATCGCCTTGAAGGCGACACCGGTGCGCAGCAGGATCTCGCCCATCAGCAGGAACAGCGCGATCGGCGAAAGGGTGAACTTGATCGCGTAGTGGAATTCCATCGGCATCAGCACGAGGCCGATGTCGCCATTGATGAACAGCGCCGTACCGACTACGCAAGCGGCGAAGAAGGCGAGCGCAACCGGCATGCCGAGGAACATCACCACGCACACCGTGCCGATGAGGAGCAGCATGGGCTGGTACCAGACCATCGGCTAGAACCCCGCCTTCGACGGGCGCTTCGCCACATCCACGAGCCGGCTCGCGCGCCCGATGCGCAGCAGGAACTCGACTGCGAGGATGAAAAACGAGAACGCGAACGTCCCGGTCATGTACCAGTTCGCGATGCGCAGATCCTTGTCTGGAAGCGTCCCGTCGTTGAATTCCACGATCGTCGCGCGCAGGCCGTAGAAGCAAAGCAGCAGGCACAGCGCAACGCCGGCGACGTCGATCACGCGCTCGAGGTGGACCGCGAGGTGCGCAGGCAGCGCGGTCACGAGCACGTCGACGCGAACGTGAGCGCCCTGCCGTAATACCCATGGCGCGCCGATGAACACGCCGACGAACAGCCCGTATTCGACCGCCTCGTACAGCCACCACATGCTGCCCAGTCCGAACTTGATGAGAAACAGATTGAGCGGGATGAGGATCGCCATCAGGCCGATCGACGCGGCGACGAGCACCGCGAGGAAGGCGATGAACCGGCTGAATCCGGCATCGAATGTTGCGATGGCGCTGCGCATCAGGCGGTGAGCCGATGGGGTCTACGGGTCCAGTTAACAGGCGAACGGGGGCGCCGGTCGCCCGGCGCCCCCGTTCGCGTGTGTGATGCCGACTATTTTTGAAACAGTTTCTGCAGCTTGGCTCCGTGCTTGGGGCTGCGGTTGCGGACCTCGGTCCAGGCCGCATCGCTCGCTGAATTGAGCCATTTCTTGCGCTTCGCGCCCTGGAAGGTGATGGGCTTCAGGCCCTTGCTGAGGGTTAACGCGTTCTGCTTTTTGAGTCCGTCCCTCAGGTAGGCGCTGTCGGGCTCGGAGCCCGCTTCGAACTTCATCACGACCTTGGTGAGGACGTCCTTCTGCGCCGTGGTCAGCGCCCTCCATTTTTTCAGGTTGGCCATCGTGTGCAGCGTCGCATTGTAGAAGCCGGGTTCGACCCGGTACTTGGTCACCTTGACCCACGAGGGCACCCAGCCCAGGGCCGGCCAGCCGTAGCCTTGCACCGTGCCGTTATCCATGTAGGTGTAGATCTGCGAGATGTTCGAGGTCTGCACCGTTGCGCCCATCGACTTGAAGAACGCGGTGTAGACGGGCGAGACGCGCAGGTGCAGGCCGGTCAGGTCCGTGCTGCTGATCGGCTTGCTGAGCCAGAGGTGGAACGGACCGAAGTCATGATGCCGGCCGATGTAATGGATGCCCTTTGCCGCCATCAAGCGCTGCATATACGGGATGCCGCCGTTCTTGCGCAGCGCGGCGTACGTACGCTCGGCAAGGCGGAACGTCGGCGCTTCCGGCAGCACGTTGCCGAAGTAGGCCTCGGTGCAACCGACGACGTCGTAGGCGCCCTTGGACATTTTTTGCGTCAAGGTGAATGGGCTGCCGATCGCCGGCGCGCCGCCGACCAGCTTGATCTGCACCACGCCCTTGCCGGCGGCATTGACCGCCTTGACGACTGCTTCGAAGGGCCTGCTCGGCGGGCTCCCGACCGGGAAGCAACTCGCCCCGGTCAACGTCACTTCTGCCGCGACCGCCGGCACTGCGGTGAAGCACATGGCGGCCGCCGTTCCGGCCGCCCACACAGCGTATCTGTTCCTCATGGTCTGATCTCCTCCTCGTCCTCGTTTGACTCGGCTGGGGCGACTTCCGCCTCCCCGCTTCGTTTCGCCTGCGCTACAGGCATTCGGACTGCCCGCTGAGGGGCTCCGGCCGACACTATAGTAGGCAATCGGCCGGACGGCCAAATCTAGTTCCCGAGTGCTGTTCGCGTCGGGGCGGTTCGCACGCGACGGTTCCGGGCTATGGCGGTGGGGCGCCGAGGTCGGGATAATCGCTCGCTCCGGGCCAGTGCTTGGCCTGTCGCCGCGATTTGCCGAGTCCTGATGCCTGCGAATTCGACTGCCGCTCCGGCGACCCCATCCCCGCGCAGACCGCTCGAACGGTTCCTCAACCTGTTCGCCGACGTGCGCGACGGCGAGGGCTTGCAGCTCGTGCTGCTTGCGCTAAACGTCTGTCTGATCCTCACCGCCTACTACGTGATGAAGCCGGTGCGCGAGGCGCTGATCCTCGCGGAGCCCGGTGGCGCGGAGGTCAAGAGCTACGCCTACGCCGCGCAAGCCGCGCTGTTCGTGCTGCTGGTGCCGCTGTACAGCACGCTGGCGACGCACCTGCCGCGCCGCCGCCTGATAAACGTCGTCACCGCGCTGTTCATCGCCTGCCTGCCCGCGTTCTACCTGGCGGCCGAAAACCGGGTGCCGATCGGCATCGTGTTCTTCCTCTGGATCGGTGTCTTCAGCCTGATGGTGATCGCGCAGTTCTGGTCCTACGCCAACGACATTTATTCGCCCGACGCGGGCAAACGGCTGTTCGCCGTCATCGCCTTCGGCGGCTCGGCCGGCGCCGTGTTTGGCTCGTGGATCGCGAGCCAGCTGATCCGCAGCCTCGGCGTGAATCCGCTGCTGCTCGTTGCGACGACGATCCTGGCATTCAGCCTGCTGCTGTTCAACTTCATCGACGTGCGCGAGCGCCGCGGCGGCGGCCGGGCGCGCGGCGGCGCGCCCGATCCGGGTGCGGCCAAGCGCCAGCCGGACGTCGCCATTGGTGACGGCGGCGCCTTCAGTCTCGTGATGCGTGACCGCTACTTGCTGCTCATCGCCCTGATCACGCTGTTCCTGAACTGGGTCAATTCGGCCGGCGAGTACATTCTGTCTGCTGTCGTCAAAAATGCGGCCAGTGTGGCGATCGCAACCGGAAGCATCACGTTTGCCGAAGAGGGCCGCTTTATCGGCACCTTCTTCGCCGACTACTTCCAGATCGTGAATATTGTCGGCATGCTGCTGCAGCTGTTCGTCGTGTCGCGCGCGATCAAGTACCTCGGCGTGCCGGTGGCGCTCTGCATCCTGCCTCTGGTCGCGCTTGCGAGCTATACGGTGGCGGCGGTGATCCCGTCGCTCTTGATCCTGCGCTGGGTGAAGACCGCAGAGAACTCGGTAGACTATTCGCTCATGAACACGGTGCGCCAGCTGCTCTTCCTGCCGACGCGGCGCAACGAGAAATTCAAGGCAAAGCAGGTGATCGACTGCTTCGTGGTGCGCGCGGGCGACGTCCTGTCCGCGGGGACGGTGTACCTCGGCACCGCGGTGTTCGCCCTGAGCATCTCGGAATTCGCCTGGATCAATGTCGGCGTGGTGGTGGTCTGGCTGGCGGTGTCGATCGTCGCCGGGCGCGAATTCCAGCGCCGTGTTGCAGCGCACGAACGGCGCGGGCGTGGCCGCGACTCCGTGCCCGAAGCCGTGGGGGCTTGAATCTATGAAGAATCATTCGTTGCGCTTTTCGCGAACGCTATTGGCGGGTTTCTTTCTCGTGCAGGCCTGCGCGGTCGTGACGGTCGCGCGCGCCGCGAGCACTGCGGCGGCGCCCAGCGCGAGCACTGCCCCCCTGCGCGGGTGGATCGCGCAGATGAAGCAGAATCCGCGCGGACCCTTCGTGGCGATCAAATGGTTCTGCAAGGACGGCCGCGTACTTGAGCCAAGGGACTACGCCTGCGCGAAGAAGGGCGAGGGCTGGCAGCACGGCGAGTGGAGCGAGCGCACGAAGCAGCTACGCGCGAAGGGCTACAGCATCGCCAACGTGCTCGCCGGGATCGACGCCACGGCCGCGGTGGTGGCGCCCGATTTCACGGACCGCTACGCGCAGTTGCTGGTAGAGAAATTCCTCATCGCGGCGGACGACGGCTGGATTTTCCGCAAGGCGCATTTTTACCGCGGTGCGATCCAGGAGGAAGACGAGCGCGCGGGCGCGCGCAAGCTGCTTACGGCGGTGGCTGCGCGGCCGGACTGGATCGGCACCCGCTTTCCCGCTCTTCGAGCGGGGGTCCGCCTGCTGCCGCACGGCAAGGATACGGCCTCGGCGCAGAAGGTGCGAAATAGGGCCGCTGCGCTGTCCGATCGAGATCCGGGCTTCAAATCGCTGCGGGTGAAGATTCACGGCAGCCCGGAGGCTGCCGATGCCAAGGGGGTGCGCGCATACGCGGCAAAGGTCGCCGACGCCGAGTTGAAAAAGGAGTACGAGAGCCTCGCTGCGGAAATCGACCGCGTCTATGCGCCCCGCCCGCTCGGCGCCCTGCTCGAAGCGAACGCCCGCGCGTTCAGCGGAGGACCCTGGTTGCAGACGCTGCTGCGCGACGCGGCCGCTGCCCTTGGCAAGGGCACGGGGCCGGCGCATCACTATCTCGTCACCTCGCGCCTGCTCGCCGCGCTGCGCGATGCGCTTCCCAGGGTCAAATCACCGGCCGCGCGATTGACGGTGCTCGACCTCTCGCTCGCCGTCGAGGCGGAGAATTTCCGTCTGGCGTCGATTCTGCGATCCACGGCGAACAAGACGACGCGCGCGGGCCACGTACTGATCCTCTCCTCGGGTGTCGAGGCGGCCTATGGCACGGGGATGATCAACGCGCGCGAGCGCACCGCGTTGCGCGATAGCTTCGCCCAGCTCTCGGTCGACACCATTGGGCTCGCGGCCTACCGGAGCGAGCTGCGCTACCTCGGCCTTGTTCCGGGCTGGGGTTCGCAGGGCCTGCATCTGCATTTCGCCGAAGCGATGGAGACGCTCGGTGCAATCGAGCCGCTTGCGCATCTATTCGTCCAAGACCAGCTGCGCGGCAGCCCACTGCTGTTCTACTCGCAGATCCTCGATCGACTGTCGCGCGACGCAAACCGGCTGGCCGGCGTGCAGCACAAGCTGCTCGGCAAGGACGTCGGCACCGGGTTCAACGCCCTAAACCCGGGCCTGGCGCGGGGCACGCTACGCGCGGCGCCGGACATGAAGCAGGTGGGTGCATTCAATCCGGACGGTATCTACCTGTTGCCGGAGACCGTCGGCGACCTGCCGCCGGTGGGCGGCATCCTGACCGCCGGCGCCGGCAATCCGCTGTCGCACGTGCAGCTGCTGGCGCGCAATCTCGGTATCCCCAACGTGGCCGTCGACGAGTCGCTGCTCGGTGCCCTGCGCAAGGCCGACGGGCGGCGGATCGTGCTCGCTGTCAGCCGTGCCGGCCTGGTCGAGATCAACGACGACGGACCGCGCTGGGACGCCGTGCTCGGCGCCGAGGCAAAGGCGGACACGAGCGTCATGTTCGAACCCGATATCAAGAAGCTCGACCTCTCCCAGCGCGATTTCGTCGACCTGGGTGTGCTGCGCGCCGCTGATTCCGGCCGCATCGTCGGTCCGAAGGCGGCGAAGCTCGGCGAGCTGAACGCGCGCTTCCCCGGCCAGGGGGCGCCCGGCGTGGGGATCCCTTTCGGGCTGTACCGGGCAACGGTGCTCGACCGGCGGTATCGCAACAGCGGCAAAACCGTCTACCAATGGATGGTGGAGAGCTTCCGCAAGCTCGAGTCGCTGCCCGTCGGTTCGGTTGAAGCGCGCGCCTACGGCGAGAAACTGCGCGCCGAGATCTACACGATCGTCAGCACCACCGACCCGGGGCCGCAGTTCCGCAAGCGCCTGCGCGCGGCGATGAACAAGACCTTTGGTGCGAGATTTCGCGGCGGGGTGTTTATTCGCTCGGACACCAACGTCGAGGACCTGCCCGGATTCACCGGCGCGGGATTGAATCTCACGCTGTTCAACATCGTCGGCTTCAACAACACCGTCAAGGGCATCTCCAAAGTTTGGGCCTCGCCCTACACGCGGCGCGCCTGGGCATGGCGTCAGTCCCACATGGAGGGGCCGGAGCACGTCTACCCGGCCGTCCTTCTGATGCAGACGGTGCCGGCCGACATCTCGGGGGTCATGATCACGCAGGACGTCGACAGCGGCGATCGCGCGATTCTCTCGGTGGCGGTGAACGAAGGCGTCGGCGGCGCGGTGGAAGGGCAAGCGGCCGAGTCGGTGCGCATCGATACCCGGAGTGGCGCAGTTCGCCTCATGGCGTCCGCAACCGCGCCGCGGCGCATGGTGCCGCAGGCCAAGGGGGGCGTCGCGAAGCTACCCGTCTCGGGCGCCGACACGCTGCTGGGACAGAACGAGGTCCGGCAGCTGATCGCGTTTTCGCAGGAGATTCCCAAGCAATTCCAGCAGCGCGGAGAGGACGGAAAGCCGGTGGCGGCCGACGTCGAGTTCGCGTTCCTCAAAGGTAAGCTATGGCTGCTGCAGATCAGGCCATTCAACGAAAGTCGCCGGGCGCGCGGGTCAAGCTATCTGATCCAGATGGACAAAGCGCTTGAGGGCAACATGGGCCGCAGTGTCAACATGAAGGAGATGATCCGATGAGTCGACCGGGTTCCTTGCGTGGCATCACCTGCGCCGTCGGCGTGCTGGCGACGAGCGCGGTGCTGGCCTATCCGCTCGACGGCTACGAGGAGACGGGGATTCGCCGCCTCGAGGGCCTCCGGCTCGCGCAGACCGGCGCTGTGCGCGACGTCAAGCAGCCGCCGGGGGCGCTCCTCAATCTGAAGGAGGTCGATCTGCGGCTGGTCGGTCAGAACTTCGATCTGCCCGCGCCCGATCCGGAACTCACGCGGAGCATCGGCGGCTTGATGGCCGGCACGGCGGGCAGCTACGGGTTTGCCGTGCTCGACCTGACGGACCCGAAACGGCCGCGCTACGCCGAGCGCTACGGCGCCTATCGGCAGAACGTCGGCAGCGTGGGGAAGATTATTGTCGCGCTCGCGCTGTTCCAGGCGCTCGCCGACACCTACCCGAACGATCTCGAGGCGCGCAAGCGAATCCTGAAAACGACGATCGTCACCGCGGACGGATTCTCGCAGTCCGATCACCACTCGGTGCGCATATTCGACCCCGCGACGCGCAAGCTCGTGCGCCGGGCGATTCGAATCGGCGATCAGGCCTCGCTCTACGAATACCTCGACTGGATGATGTCGCCTAGCTCGAATTCGGCGGCCGGCATGGTGATGCGCGAGGCGATGCTGATCAAGCGGTATGGCGCGGCGTATCCGCCTGCCGAAACCGAGATCAAACGCTTCTTCGACGAAACGCCGAAAAAGGATCTCACGGCGCTCTTCGAGCGCACGTTCCTCGCGCCAGTGACGAAGAACGGCCTCGACCTGGAGCAGTTGCGCCAGGCGAGTTTGTTCACCGCGACTGGCAAGCGCAAGGTTCCCGGGCCCGGTCCCAGCTACGGCACGGCGCGTGAACTGATGCGTTACATGCTGCGCATGGAGCAGGGGCGGCTGGTCGACGTCTGGTCGAGCCGCGAAATCAAGCGCATGCTGTATGTGACCGAGCGCCGAATCCGCTATGCGTCGTCGCCCGCGTTGAAGGGGGCCGCGGTCTATTTCAAATCAGGGTCCCTGTACAAGTGCGCACCCGAACCGGGCTACACGTGCAAGAAGTACGCGGGCAACGTGTTTAACTACATGAACTCGACGGCGATCATCGAGTCGCCCGCGGGCGAGCGGAACATCTACTACATGAGCATGCTGATCACCAATGTCTTGCGCAAGAACTCGGCGGGCGCGCACCAGGGACTCGCGACCCGGCTGCAGCGGTTGATTTTGAAGCAGAACAAGCCGCAGTAATGCGGCCGGGGGGGGGCGCTTAGCGT
>Ga0255039_10000745_pt1 | contig 10531 bp, 8 predicted proteins | sample BC1_12_1_MG_FD_181713 | JGI IMG/M metagenome (GOLD analysis project Ga0255039, IMG submission 181713) | Seawater microbial communities from Strait of Georgia, British Columbia, Canada - BC1_12_1 | ecosystem: Environmental > Aquatic > Marine > Strait | place: Canada: British Columbia | collected... | reverse complement strand
CCCGCACGCCGAGCGCCTCGACCGCGGCGGCGGCGATCTCGGCGCCGAACCCGCCGACTTGAACCGACTCGTGTGCAACCAGCAGACGACCCGTCTTGCGCGCCGACGCAAATACGGTTTCCCGATCCCACGGCCAGATCGTGCGCAGGTCGATCACCTCGATCGACAGTCCCTCGGCCTGCGCGTCTTCCGCTGCGCGCAGCGCCTCGTGCACCATGCGCGACCAGGTCACCAGGGTCACGTCGCTTCCGGCGCGGCACACCGTGGCGGCGCCCAGGCGTTCGCCGCGCGCTGGTTCGACTTCACCCTCCAGCCCCCACAACTCCTTGTGCTCCATGTAAATCACTGGATCGCCGCAGGCGATCGCAGCCGCGAGCAGCCCATGGTTGTCCTGTGCTGTCGCCGGTGCGACCACCACGAGGCCCGGAATGTGTGCGAACCAGGCTTCCAGGCTTTGCGAATGCTGCGCGGCCGATCCTTGCCACATGCCGATCGGCATGCGCGCGACCAGCGGCACGCGGCCCTGCCCGCCGAACATGTAACGCGCCTTGGCGGCCTGGTTGACGACCTCGTCCATCGCGCAGAGCGCGAAGTCGACGACCCGCATCTCGACCACGGGTCGCAGCCCGGCGAGGGCCATACCGACCGCAGCGCCCATGATCGTCGCCTCCGAGATCGGCGTGTCGATCACCCGGTCCGCGCCAAAGGCCTGCTGCAGGCCGCGATACTGGCCGAAGACGCCGCCGCGACCGACGTCCTCACCGAGCGTGACCACCCGCGCGTCCTCCTGCATCGCCGTGTACAGCGCAGCGCAGCCGGCCTGGGCGTAGTTCATTCGCGCCATCGGCCGGCTCCCGTGTCCTGGATGTCGGTGTACGCAGCCGCTTCCTGCGGCCAGGGTGCGGCGTCCGCAACCGCCACCGCCGCGTCGACTTCGGCCTTCGCCTCGGCGTCAATGACCGCAAGCGCCGCGCGATCGCCGCCGATGGCCGCGACGCGAATCGTCGCGAGTTCGAGCGGGTCCTGTTCGAGCGCCCGCGCGAGTTCGTCGTGGCTGCGGTAACCCGCCGCGTCCACCGACACATGCCCTTTCAGGCGGTAGGTGACGGCATGCAGAAAGCGTGGCCCGCCGGCATTGCGGATCTGCGCCGTCAGCGTCGCGGCGGCGGCGTCGACCGCAAACACGTCGTTGCCGTTCACCGCCAGTCCGGGCACACCGATCGCCTGCGCCCGCGCGAGCGCGCCCTCGCCTGCGGTCATCGCCCCGGTCGCGGTCGTTGCCGACCAGCGATTGTCTTCGCACACGAACAGTACCGGCAGCCGGTGGATGCCCGCCCAATTCAAACCTTCAAGAAACGGCCCCCGGTTGATCGCGCCGTCGCCGAAAAAGCAAGCGACGAGTGCGTTTCCGTCACGCGCGCGCAGTGCATGCGCGGCGCCGACTGCTATCGGGATTCCGGCCGCGACGACGCCGTTCGCGCCGAGCATGCCGACCGAGAAATCGGCGATGTGCATCGAACCGCCTTTGCCGCCGTTGTACCCGGTGGCGCGGCCGAACAACTCGCACATCATGCGCTCGATCGACGCGCCCTTCGCGATTGTGTGGCCGTGGCCGCGATGCGTCGAGGTCAGCAAATCCTCGGCGCCCAGCTGCGCGCAGACGCCGACCGCGACGGCCTCCTGGCCGGTCGACAGGTGCAGCGGACCACGCACCTTCGCCTGCGAGAGGCTCGCGCCGAACGCGGCCACGCCGCCCTTGGACGCCGACTCGGCAGCGTTTTCAAAGGCGCGGATGCGCGCCATCGTTCGATACAGTGCGAGCGCGTGCGCGAGGGAAATTTCCGAACTGGACATCGCGACTACGGGTTGGCGTCGATCACCCAAAACGGCCCGTAATGTAATCCTCGGTCTGCTTCTTCTTCGGCTTGATGAAGATCGTGTCGGTGACGTCGAATTCCACCAGCTCCCCGAGATACATGTAGGCGGTGTAATCCGATACGCGGGCCGCCTGCTGCATATTGTGCGTGACGATGACGATGGTTACCCGGCTCTTCAGATCGTGGATCAGCTCCTCGATCGACGCGGTCGCGATCGGATCCAACGCCGACGTCGGCTCGTCGAAGAGCAGGATCTCGGGGTCGGTCGCCAGCGCGCGCGCGATGCACACGCGCTGCTGCTGCCCGCCCGACAGATTGAAGGCAAGGTCGTTCAAGCGGTCCTTCACCTCGCCCCACAGCGCCGCGCTGCGCAACGCTTCCTCGACCTTCTCGTTCAGCACCACGCGGCGCGACTCGCCGCGCACGCGCAGGCCGTAGGCGACGTTTTCATAGATCGTCTTCGGGAACGGATTCGGTTTCTGGAACACCATGCTGATGCGCATGCGCACTTCGATCGGATCCACGCTCGCGGCAAGCACGTTTACATCGTCCGGGAAGAGCCGGATTTCGCCCGCGTAGCGGTTGCCGGGATAAAGGTCGTGCATCCGGTTGAAGCTGCGCAGGAAGGTCGATTTGCCGCATCCCGAAGGACCGATCAACGCGGTGACGTTCTTTTCGTACACCGGCATGTTGATGTTCTTCAGCGCGTGAAAGTCACCATAGTAAAAATTGAGGTTGCGCACCTCGGCTTTGGTGACGTCCTGCGCCGCGTTCGGTTCTGAGGTCTCTACCATTTCAGATTCTTTCTCAACTGGTAGCGCAGCCAGATCGCCAGGCCGTTCATGGCCAGGGTCATGAGGACGAGTACCAATCCTGCGGCGGCGGCATTTTGATGGAACGCCGCCTCGGGCCGCGACGTCCAGTTGAATATCTGGATCGGCATCACGGTGAACGGTGACGTCACCCACTCGAAGGAAACGAACGGCGCTGCGCTCGTCAGCGGCGCCGGCGGCAGGAAGGCGATGAAGGTCAGCGCGCCGATGGTAATCACCGGCGCCGTTTCTCCGATCGCGCGCGCCATGCCGATAATCACGCCGGTGAGAATGCCCGCCGACGAATACGGGACGACGTGATCCTTGCAGACCTGCCATCGCGTCGCACCGAGCGCGTACGCACCCTCGCGTATGCCTTGCGGAATCGAGCGGATCGCCTCGCGCGTCGCGACGATCACCACCGGCAGAATCAACAGCGCGAGCGTCAGCCCGGCCGCCAGGATCGACTGACCGAGGCCGAACTGATAGACGAACAGGCCCAAGGCCAGCAGGCCGTAGACGATCGAGGGCACCCCCGCGAGATTGGTGATGTTGATTTCGATCAGGTCGGTGACCCAGTTCTTCGAGGCGTATTCCTCGAGGTACAGACCCGAGGCCACGCCCAGCGGCACGGCGAAGAACGCGGTGACGATCATCACCAGGCAGGAACCGACCCAGGCCGAGAGAATGCCGGCCTGCGCCGGCCGGCGCGACGGAAAGTTGGTAAAGAACTCCGCGCTCAGGCGCGGCAGGCCGTCGATCGCCATGTCGACGAACAGCACCGCGAACGACAGTACGCCGATCATCAGCGCGAGCAGCCCGCACAGCGCGAACACCAGGTCCCAGCGCTTGTGCGTCGCGATCAGCGCCCGGATCTGATTCAGGTCGCGTGCGTAGGCCATCTCAGTAGGCCTCGCGGAAGCGCTTGCGCAACACGTAACCGCCGACGTTGAATGTCAGTGTCACGAGCAGCAGGGTCAGCCCGGCGGCGAAGATCGTCTGGTAGCCGACCGAGCCGTGCGGCAGGTCGCCGAGCGCGACCTGAACGATGAACGCGGTGATGGTCGCCGCGGGCTCGAGGGGATTAAACGTCAGGTTCGGCTGCATGCCGGCGGCGACCGCGAGGATCATCGTCTCCCCCACGGCACGCGAGATCCCGAGAATGTACGCCGACGCGATCCCGGAGAACGCCGCCGGCACGATGACCTTGGTCGCCGTCTGAAACCGGGTCGCGCCCATTGCGTAGGAACCCTCGCGCAGACTCATCGGCACCGCGCGCATTGCATCCTCGGATATCGAGCTGACGTAGGGAATGATCATGATGCCCATGACGATCCCGGCGGAAAGCAGATTGAACCCCGGCAGCCCCGGGAAGATCTTCTGCAGCAGCGGGGTCACGAACAGCAGCGCGAAGTAGCCGTAAACGATCGTCGGTACGCCACCCAGCATTTCGAGAAACGGCTTCGCGATCTCGCGGATAGAAAACGGCGCGAATTCCGACAGATAGATCGCGATGATCGTGCCGAGTGGAATCGCGATTGCGAGCGCAATGAAGGAACTCGTCAGCGTGCCCGAGAGCAACACCATGATGCCGAAGTGCGCGTCGTCGAACAGCGGCGTCCATTGGTCGTCGGTCAGGAAGTCCCACAGCGAAACATGCTGGAAGAAGTCGATCGATTCCTTCACCAGCACGTAGACGATGCCGAGCGTGGTGAAGACCGACACCATGGCGGCGAGGAACAGGCCGAATTCGATGATGCGCTCGCGCGCAACACGGGCGCGCCGGCGGGCAAGCCGCGCGCTCGACGCGTCGGCAGGATCGGGCGACGGGTCTTCGGCAGCCACGGAAATCATCAGCAGGAGATCGACTGCCTATTATGGACGAAAACCTGCGGGCGCTCCCGCTACAGCTTCGCCTCCATCTTCATCAGCGCGTCGATCGTCAAGCCCACCTTGTTCGAGCCGCCGAACCGGGTGCCGACGACACGCTTGGCGATGACCTCGAGGTTGTGCGCATAGGCGCGTGCGGGCAGTGGCACGTATTTGACCTCGGTGACCAGGGTTGGCGCGTGCTTCATGTAGTACTCGATGAACTGCTTGACCTCGGATTTATCGAGCGATGCAGTCTTCACGTAGATGAAGATCGGGCGCGAGAGCGGCTGGTAGCTGCCATCCATCACAGTTTCCATCGACGGTCCGACGGCCTTCCCGCCTGCCTTCCACAGCACCGGAACCGCCTTCAGCCGCTTCCTGTTCTCCGCGTAGTAGGCATAGCCGAAGTAACCGAGCCCGCCCCTGTCCTGACTGACGCCCTGGACGAGTACGTTGTCGTCCTCCGATGCCGTGTAATCGCCGCGGCTGGACCTGGCTTTGCCGACCGTGGCCTCGGTAAAGTATTCAAAGGTGCCTGAATCCGCCCCGGGCCCGTACAGCTTGAGCGGGAGGTCGGGCCAGGCGGGATTGACCTGAATCCACTTAGTGATCTTGGTCTGCGCGGCGGGTTCCCAGATCTTTTTGAGTTCAGCCACGCTGATGCCGGCGTTCAGCCAGTCGTTCGCCGGGTTAATGACGACCGTGATGGCATCGTAGGCCACCGGCAACTCCAGATACTTGATCCCGGCCTTCGCGCAGATCTCCATTTCGGATTGCTTGATCGGGCGTGAGGCGCCGGAGACGTCGATTTCGCCACGGCAGAACTTCTTGAATCCGCCGCCGGTACCCGAGATCCCCACGGTCACGCGGTATTTGCCGCGGACTGACTTCTGAAAGTCCTCAGCAACCGCCTCCGTGACGGGGTAAACGGTGCTCGAACCGTCGATCTTGATGACGTCCGCGCGCGCCTGCGGGCTCGCTGCGACGATCACGGCGCAGACAGCGACGTTGATTCTCAATCGATTGATTTTATTCACCGTCACCCCTTTGCGGGCCAACGGGCGACCCGATCGCGTGGTGGAGTGTAGACGGCAAATATTACGGCTTGATGACGCTGGCCATCGGGGTTCCAGCGCCGCGGGTTGACGCGGCCAGTGGCTCAGCCGCCGACCGCCCCGCGCACCGCGCTCGCAATCGATTCGGCCGACCGCTCGACGCGGTCGCGCGGTTCGCCCTCGACCATCACCCGCAGCACCGGCTCGGTGCCGGAGGGCCGCAGCAGGACCCGGCCGTGCCCGTCGAGCGCGTGCTCGGCATCGGCCTGCGCGCGGCGGATCGCGGCGTTCGCGGCCCAGTCGAAATCCAACGGCATGCAAACATTGATTAGCACCTGTGGATACATCACCAGCGCGTCGGTGAGCTGCGAAAGCTGCTGGCCGGTTTCGCGCAGCACCGCAAGCACCTGCAGCGCGGAGACGATGCCGTCGCCGGTCGTATGGCGGTCGAGGCAGATGATGTGGCCGGAGTTTTCCCCGCCGTAGAGCCAGCCGCGCGTGCGCATCAGTTCCAGCACGTAGCGGTCGCCCACCGGCGCGCGGGCGAAGGCGATACCCATGCGCTCGAGCGCCTGCTCGAACGCGAGGTTGGTCATTTGCGTGCCGGCGACGCCGGCGATCACCTCACGCGCGGCGCGGTGCCGGATGATCACGTAGAGCAACTCGTCACCGTCGTAGAGTCGGCCGTCCGCATCGACCATCAGCACGCGGTCGGCATCGCCGTCGAGCGCGATGCCAAGGTCGGCCCCGTGCTCGCGCACGGCCGCGCGGATCCGGTCGGGCGAGGTCGCGCCATACTCGGCGTTGATGTTGAATCCATCCGGCTCGTTGCCGATGGCAATGACGTCGGCACCGAGCTCGTGAAAAATAGGTGGCGCGACGTGATAGGCCGCACCGTGCGCGCAGTCGACCACGAGTTTGAAGCCGCGCAGGTCGAGCGCCGCCGGCACCGTCGATTTGCAAAACTCGATGTAGCGCCCGGCCGCGTCGTCTACGCGTCGCGCGCGTCCGAGACCCGAGGCATCGTTGCAACCGATCGGCTGCTCGAGCGCCCGCTCGATCTCCGCCTCGGTCGCATCCGGTAGCTTGAAGCCATCGCCCGAGAAGAACTTGATGCCGTTGTCTTCATAGGCATTGTGCGAGGCGCTGATCACCACGCCGGCAGCGAGCCGTAGCGCGCGCGTGAGATAGGCGACCCCCGGCGTCGGCAGCGGTCCGCAGAGCAGGACGTCGACGCCGGCCGCGGAAAACCCGGCCTCGAGCGCGGCCTCGAGCATATAGCCCGAAATCCGCGTGTCCTTGCCGATCAGCACCGCGGCATGGTCGCCGCCGCCCGGCGCACGCCCTGCGGCGAGTACGCGCCCTGCCGCGTAACCCAGGCGCAGCGCAAAATCTGCCGTGATCGGTGCGGTGCCGACCGTCCCGCGCACGCCGTCGGTGCCGAAATATTTCCTGCTCATGATGGCTCGTTCGTCACGGCAGTCCAGACCGCAAGCGCGTCCCGGGTTTCCCGCACGTCATGCACACGGAGTATTTTCGCCCCAGCTTGCACCGCGAGCAATGCAGCGGCAAGGCCTGCGGCGAGTCGATCGTCGACCGTTCGTCCGGTAATGCGGCCGAGGGTCGACTTGCGCGACAGCCCGGCAAGCAGGGGGACACCCAGATCGGAGAACGCCGCGAACCGACGCAGCAAGGTCAGGTTGTGGGCCTCGGTCTTGCCAAAGCCGAAACCGACGTCTGCGACGATACGTTCGAGCGCAATACCGGCGTCTCGCGTCGCCGCGATCCGTTCGACGAGGAAGGCCTTCACCTCGGCGACCACGTCCCGGTAGGTCGGCGCACGCTGCATCGTCGCCGGATCACCCTGCTTGTGCATCAGGCAGACGGCACAGTCGCTCGCCGCGACCACCGCAAGTGTGCCGGGCGCAGTGAGCGCCTCGATATCGTTGATCATGGAGGCACCGGCCGCGAGCGCGGCGCCCATCACCCCACTGCGGCGCGTATCGACGGAGATCGGAACCGACAGGCCGCGCAGATCCTCGAGCACCGGCAGGAGCCGTCCCAGCTCCTCGTCCTCGGAAACCGGCGCGGCGCCCGGTCGGGTCGATTCCGCACCGATGTCGACGATCGCGGCGCCGGCCTCGACCAGGCGCTGCGCCTGCGCCACGGCCTGCTCACGATTGAGGAATTGCCCACCGTCCGAGAAGGAATTGGGCGTGACGTTGACGACGCCCATCAGCAAGGGGCGCTCAAGCCCAAGCTCGAATCGCCCGCAGCGCAGCTTCAACCGCGGGCGGCCTTGTGCCGCCTGCCGCGTGCCCTGGACCGAAGGCTCAGCCCGCCGCCGGGGCGGTGGCGCCCTGCGCGCCGCTGTCATCGGCCGGGTCCGGGGGCGGCGTCTGCGTGCTCGCCGGCTTGGGTGGCCGCGGCGGCCGGCCCGAGACGACGTCTTCAATCTGCTCGGCGTCCAGCGTTTCCCATTCGAGCAGCGCCGCGGCCATCGCCTCGACCTTGTCGCGGTTGTCCTCGATCAGCTTGCGCGCAAGCTGATACTGCTCATCGATGATGCGGCGGATCTCGCTATCCACCGTCTGCATCGTCGTCTCGGACACGTTCTTGTGCGTGGTGATCGATCGGCCAAGGAAAATCTCGCCCTCGTTTTCGCCGTACACCATCGGCCCGAGCACATCCGACATGCCCCACTGGGTGACCATGCGGCGCGCCAGGTCCGTCGCGCGTTCAAAGTCGTTCGCCGCGCCCGTGGTCATCTGGTGCATGAAGATTTCTTCGGCGATGCGTCCGCCAAACAGCACCGCGATGGTGTTCAGCAGGCGGTCGCGGTCCTGGCTGTAGCGATCCTCCTCGGGCAGCTGCATCGTCACGCCCAGCGCGCGTCCGCGCGGGATGATCGTGACCTTGTGTACCGGGTCGGTCTTCGGCAGGAGCTTGGCGACGATGGCGTGCCCCGATTCGTGGTAGGCCGTGTTCCTGCGCTCCTCCTCGGGCATCACCATCGAGCGGCGTTCGGCGCCCATGATGATCTTGTCCTTGGCGCGCTCGAAATCGTCCATGTCGACGAGCCGCTTGTTGGCGCGCGCAGCGAACAGCGCCGCCTCGTTTACCAGGTTCGCGAGGTCGGCACCCGAGAACCCCGGGGTGCCGCGTCCGATGAGGTCGGGCCTCACGTCCGGCGCCACCGGAACCTTGCGCATGTGCACGCGCAGAATTTCCTCGCGTCCGCGGATATCCGGCAGCGGCACGACGACCTGCCGGTCGAAGCGCCCCGGGCGCAGCAGCGCGGGGTCGAGAACGTCCGGGCGGTTGGTCGCGGCGACCACGATCACGCCGTTGGTCGCCTCGAAACCGTCCATTTCGACGAGCAACTGGTTCAGCGTCTGCTCGCGTTCGTCATTGCCGCCGCCGAGGCCGGCGCCGCGCTGGCGTCCCACGGCGTCGATTTCGTCGATAAACACGATGCACGGCGCCTGCTTCTTGGCCTGTTCGAACATGTCGCGCACTCGCGCGGCGCCCACGCCGACGAACATCTCGACGAAATCCGAACCCGAGATCGAGAAAAATGGAACCTTGGCTTCGCCCGCGATCGCGCGTGCGATCAAGGTCTTGCCGGTTCCAGGCGCGCCCACCATCAGTACACCGCGCGGGATGCGTCCGCCGAGCTTCTGGAACTTGGTCGGATCGCGCAGGAAATCGACCAGTTCGGCGACCTCCTCCTTCGCCTCCTCGCAGCCGGCGACGTCCGCGAAGGACACCGTATTGGTCGACTCGTCGAGCATGCGTGCGCGCGACTTGCCGAAAGAAAACGCGCCGCCACGCCCACCGCCCTGCATCTGGCGCATGAAGAAGATCCACACCCCGATCAGCAGCAGCATCGGGAACCAGGACACGAAGATGTTCATGAGGAGCGACGGCTCCTCCTCGGGCTTGGCCTCGATCTTGACGCCGTACTTGAGCAGGTCGGAAACGAGCCAGATGTCGCCCGGCGAATAGCTCGTCACGCGCGTGCCCTCGTTCGTGGTCGCCTTGAGCTGGCGCCCTTCGATCGTCACCTTGGAGATCCGTCCCGCCTTCACCTCGCCGATGAATTCCGAGTACTCCATCGGCGCCTGGGCCGCCTGGCGGGTGTTGAACTGATTGAACACAGTCATCAGCACGAGGCCGATCACGAGCCAGATGACCAGGTTTTTGAGCATGTTGTTCAAGGAGTTACTCTCCTGCGAGGTGTGCCGTTGCCGGGAAGGTCATCTTATCAGACAGGGGGTAGATGGGGACGGTTCCCGCCGGTCTCAATGGCCGCGCGGCCCGCGCGCCAGAACGTAGGTTTCGCGCGACTCGCTGCGCGAGGCAGCCGGCTTGCGCACCTGCACGGAGGTAAACGCCCGCTTGAGCGTCTCCAGCAGACCGGAAAACGCTTCGCCCTGGAACAGTTTGCATAGGCATGCGCCGTCCGCGCGCAGCACCTGCACCGCAAATGCGACCGCGATTTTGACCAGCGCCGCCGCCCGCGCCTGATCGGCCGAGGCGATGCCCGACAGATTGGGCGACAGGTCGCAGAGCACCAGATCGGCCGGCGCGCCGAGCGCCGCACGCGTCGCGTCGCGAATCTCGGGATCGCGAAAATCACCCTGAAGAATCGTCACCCCCGCAATCGGTGCACAGGCGAGCAGGTCGACGGCAACGACCCGACCACGCGCGCCGACCTTCTTTGCCGCCACCTGCGACCAGCCCCCCGGCGCAGCGCCGAGGTCGACGACGCGCGCCCCGGGCCTGAGCAAGCGGTCCTTGGCGTCAATCTCGATCAGTTTGGCTGCGGCGCGCGAGCGGTAGCCCTGCGCCCGCGTCTCCTGCACATGCCGGTCGGTGAGATGGCGGCGCAGCCATTGCTTGCTCGACTCGG
>Ga0255039_10000744_pt1 | contig 10538 bp, 10 predicted proteins | sample BC1_12_1_MG_FD_181713 | JGI IMG/M metagenome (GOLD analysis project Ga0255039, IMG submission 181713) | Seawater microbial communities from Strait of Georgia, British Columbia, Canada - BC1_12_1 | ecosystem: Environmental > Aquatic > Marine > Strait | place: Canada: British Columbia | collected... | reverse complement strand
CGCCGCTATCCGGCGAGACCTGCTCCTCGAAGCCGAGCAGCAGCCGCTTCCACCAACTTGCCTGCGGATGAAAGCTCGGAAAATTCTGGACTTGTGCGCGTATCGGCTCCCAGTCGGCTGCCGGATAGAGCACGACGCAGCCGTCCGGGTGCGCAGTGAGCACCAGCGTGCGGCCGCGCTCGAGCAAGGCTTCGCGGTGACGCGTCGGAATCGCAAGTCGACCCTTCGCGTCCAGCGTCACCACCGTTGCGCCGTGGAAGCTCCCACCCATCCCTTGTTGTCTCCTGGCGTCCCACGAGTCCGATCCAATGACCCGCTATTCACCACTTTTTTCTACGTTTCCCCACTTTAAGGGAAGCAATTTTTAAGGTCAAGGCGGAAGGAGGAATTTTTTCTCACTGTTACAGATACTTAGGGAGTTTTTTGCATAGACTTTCCTAAAATTAATACGTATATATCTCAATATCTTAACGGATCTACTGAATGTAGGTTCTGAGGAAACAGGCGCTCGGACGGCTGTGTTAGCGTCCACCAACCATGCTTTCACCGCTGGACGTCATCCGGCGCTATCCAGCGCACGATCACACCCTGAGCGGGCTGCTCGCGAGCCGACGCCGGGACCGGGCGCGGCATCCACTCCTCACCAGCGGCGCCCAGGCGTGTACCTATGCGGCGTTCGCCGAACGCGTGGACGCCGCCGCGCACGCCCTGCATGCGCGCGGCATTGCCGCGGGTGACCGTGTCGGCGTGATGGCGCCCAACCATCCGAACACGGTGGTATTGCTGTTCGCGCTTGCGCGTCTCGGGGCCGTGTTCGTGCCCGTGAACCCCGAATTCGGTGTCGCGGAGGCCCGCTATATCTTTGAGCACGCCGGCGTGTGTGCCGTCGCAACCACGCCGGACGCGCATCCGACGGCGTCCAACGCGGTCGCGATGCTGCGTCCGGCGCCGTGGTTCTTTCTGCTCGAGGGCGCGCACGCGCGCCTGCCGACGTTCGATGCGCTGATCGACGCGGCGCCAGAGACGGCCGCGCCACAACCGGGAACGCCCGATTCGACGGTCCTCATGCTCTATACGTCTGGGACGACCGGTTTTCCCAAGGGCGTCATGCACAGCCAACGCAATTTTGTCCTCGCCGGCGAGGGCTTCGTCGCGCGCATGTGGCTACAGCCGGACGACCGGCTACTGTGCATCCTGCCGATGTTCCATATCAATGCCCTGTTTTACTCGCTCGCCGGGACCCTCGCGGCGGGCGCAACCCTGGTTCTGGCGCCGAGGTTCTCTGCCTCGACGTTCTGGCGCACGGCGGCCGAATCCGGCGCGACCCAGGCCAATATCATCGCGGCAATCGGCAACATCCTCGCTCGCCGGCCGCGCGACGAATTCGATACGCGCCACCGACTGCGCGTGATCTATGGCGCACCGATCACCCCCGACCTCGAGCGCACCTTTCGCGAGGACTTCCACGTGCCGGTGATGATCGAGGGCTACGGCATGACCGAGATTCCGGGTGCCTGCAACAACCCCTTCGACGGCGAGCGGCGCCCAAACAGCATGGGCCTTCCTGCCAGGCATCCTGACCCGGGCGTGAATTTCGCGGCGCTGCGCGTCGTCGACGACGATGGCGTCGACGTGACGGACGGATCCAACGGCGAGCTCTGGGTTCGCACGCCGATCCTCATGCAGGGCTACTACAAGGACGCCGAACAGACTGCGGCCAGCATGCACGAGGGCTGGTTCAAGACCGGCGACCTCGTCCGGCGTGACGCCGACGGCTACTTCTACTTCGTCGCACGCAAGAAAGACATCATCCGCCGGCGCGGCGAGAACATCTCGGGCGCGGAGATCGACCGCGTCGTAGACGATCACCCAGCGGTCGTGCGCTGCGCCGCGATCCCGGTACCGTCCGAGCTGGGCGAGGACGAAATCCTCGTCGCGATTACGGTGAAGCCCGGCGCATCGGTGAGCGCCGAGGAGATCGCGGACTGGTGCCGCGCGCGTCTCGCGGCGATCAAGGTGCCACGCTACGTGCTCTTCGTCGACGCGTTGCCGACGACGGCCACCGAACGGGTGCAGAAATTCCAGCTACGCGCCGACGACAGCCTGCGCGCGCGGGCAACCGATCTGCAGGCGCGCTGACCGACGCCGCGCGGGCGCCCGATCAGTGTCCGGGCGTGACGATCTGAACGTGGTCGCGGCTGACGTTGATGAACGCAGCGCTTAGCACCTGCCGGCCGCCGAGCACCGCCTCGTAAACTTCAGCATTGGTGACCGCGATGAACGCCTTCGCCTCGGTCATGTAGTCCGTCAGCCGCGCACCCGGCACCAGATCGAGGTAGCCCTTGATCCGGTAACTGCCGGTCAAAATAGTGACTTTCGTACCGTTGATTTCCGTTGCCATGCGTCACACCCCCAACGCGCCCACCGGCTCACAGTCGCCGTAGCAACACAGAGTACCCGCAAATCATCCGCCGCTCAAACGTCCTGCGTGCTCAGCGACCGCGCGCCAGGGCGTCGATCTCCGCGCGGGTTTTTCCCAGCGTTTCGGCGGCATCGCCAATCTCGCTCCAGGTGGTCGCATCGACCGGGATGCCTTCGCGCTCGCGCCGGGCGCGCATTTCGCGCTCCGGATCGCCCGCGATGCGCACACGCTCGACGCCCTCGGCCGGCGGCGAACGCTTGACCCAGTCGACGAACGCCGCCGCCTCCTGCGCGAAGACCGGCCCCGTGCCGAGCTTCTCGGGATCGATGAGGATGGTCAGCATGCCGTTCAGCACGCGCATCTTGCCGCGATCCTCGGTATGCCAGGTCCCGCCGCCCGTCAGGGCGCCGCCGAGCAGTTCGGCCACCACGGCGAGCCCGTAGCCCTTGTGCACGCCGAAGGTCGTCAGAGCGCCGAAGGGCTGAATCACCCCGAAGCGCGGATCCGTGGTCGGCTGTCCATGGTCATCGAGGAGCAATCCGGGCGCCAGCGTCTCCCCCTTGTTGTGCGCGACGCGGATCTTTCCCTGCGCGACGTTGCTCGTCGCCATGTCGAGAATGAACGGTGCCTGCCCGGCGAGGGGAATGCCGATGGTCACCGGATTGGTGCCGAAGCGCGCATCGGTTCCGCCGAACGGCGCCACGATCGAGCGCGAGATCACGTTTACAAAGTGCAGCGATACGAATCCCGCCGCGACCGCCTGCTCGGCCCATTGCCCGATCCGGCACAGGTGGTGCGAGTTCGCGAGGCCCATGACGCAGACGCCGGTCTGCTTCGCGCGTTCTATGCCGATCTCCATCGCCTCGAACCCGATTACCTGCCCGTAGCCCGCCTGGCCATCCAGCGCGAGCATCGCGCCGCCATCGAACTTCACCGCGGGGTGGCGGTTTGGCGCCAGGCCGCCTTCGCGCAGCGAAGCAATGTAGCGCGGGATCATCCCGATGCCATGCGAATCGTGCCCGGTGAGGTTCGCAGCCACGAGGTTCTCGGCAACGATTTTCGCCTCGCGCGCCTCGCTGCCGCCGGCCGATACAAGGGCCTCGATCGCGCGCCTGAGCGGCGCGGCGTGGAATAACTGGGTTTCGGCCATACGCTCGCTTTCCTCTGGTCCTGTGGTCTTGTGCTGTGGCTGCTGGCGGCGCGCAAGTGTAACGCCGCGGCGCAGCGGGTTAACGCGAACGGTTAACGGGGTTTCGCAGCGGTGCCGAGGATGAGATCGACACGCCGGCGCAGCTGCGCCGCCCGCACCGCGTCCCCTGCCGCCTCGGCGCGTGCGGCCTGGACGCCGAGCCAGGCGAGCAGCGGTCGGCGCCAGCCCTGGTCCGCTGCGGTCTCGGTGGCGAGCGCGATCGCCGCAGGCGACATGCGCTCGACGCGTAGCAGGACGCCCGCGGCGATCAGGCGCGAGCGCGGATCGGCGATCGATGCGAGTGCCGCCTCGTCGGCAGCGGACGCCGCGCCCGCCGAAAGGATCGCGTGGTACTGCGCCGGCAGCAGCGCAGGGTCGACGCGATCCCACCGCCCGGCAAGAAAGTCGGCGTAGGCGCGCTCCGCGGGGGGCGCGTCCTCGCGCAGCGCTTCGAATCCAACGCAGGGGTCGAATTCCAGACTCGCCACGCGCAGCGCACAGCGCGTCAACTCGGCCCGCGCCAGCAGCGCCGCCCGCCCGGTCCGCGCGAGCGCCCTGCGTGCGCGCTCGAATGCTTGCTCGGCAAGGCGCCGCCGGCCTTCCAGTTCATACCGCGCGAAGGCGTCGAGCGCTGTGCGCGCCTCGACCTGCCAGTCGGGCGGCGGCGGGTCTCCGGCACAACCAACCAGCAACAGGGTCCCCATGACCGCAAGGCGGCGCAGGCTCACGGCAGCTTCACTTCTGTCTCGCGCTCGAAAGGCCACTTGCGGTTCAGTTCATCGATGAGATGACCGAGCTTGCGCACGCTGTCGTCAACCTCGGCGCGCAGCGTCGCGAGATCGATCGATGCGGTCTTGGCCTCGCCGCTGATCACGCGCGCATCGGCGCTTACCGCTTCCAGGTTGACGAGGATGGCGTCAACCCGTTTTAGCCGATCACGCGCGTCCCCGAGCAGCGCGCGCGCCTCGACGGCCGCCTTGCGCGTTTCATCGACCAGGCCGTCCTTGTCCAGCACGCGGCGCTCCGCCTTGGTCACCAGGCGCTCGCTCGCCCGCGCCACCCTGCTCAGCTCGGCAAGCAAGCTGTTCGTGCGCTCGAGCGCCGAAATTACCTTCTTCGCGTGCTCGACGTCGCCCAGCACGCCTTCCAGCGCCCCGTACTCGCCAGTGAGGCGTGCGGTGAAGGTCTGCAGGTTCGCGACGCTCGTGCGCAGGCCGGACCCAACGCCGGTGACCTGCTCGACATTCTCCAGTGCCGAGCGCAGTGTCGCCACCATGAGCGGGATCTGCTCGGTCACGTCGCCGATTAAGGCCTCGCGCTCAGCACCGTCATGCAGCGGGACATCGTCAAGATTGCCGGTGAACGCGCGTAGCCGTGTCGCGCCCACCAGCGAGCGTTCGATCGTGAACACGCTCGAGGCGCGCAACCAGCGCGAATCGCGCTTCGCCAGCTCGACATCGAGACGCGCCCGCCCGTCTTCACCCAGGGAGATGCGCCGTACGCGGCCGATCGGAAATCCCGCGAACGTCATGTCCATGCCGACGGTCACGCCGCCGGCGTTGTCGGCGACCAAGGTCAGACGCTGGGTCGGCTCAAACACGCCACGCGCATACAGCACGTAGACCACGAAGGCGATCACGAGCGCCGCGGTGAGCGTCACCAGCAACCCGATCTTGAACCCGAGATGCCGGATCAGCGCGGTGGATACAGGGGTGCGTTCCATACGTAGTCGATAATCGTGCAGCTGCCAAAGCGATCCTGGACCGCCGCAAGCGACGCGTCCACAAACCGCGGGTAATGGGTATCGGGCAGAAGATAGCCGGGACGCTCGATCACGACCAGTGCCGGTGATGCGGCCACTGCGCGCAACAGCTTCACCTGGAAACGCTCCTCGTGCGTCAATCCGGCGTCGCGCTTGCCCGCGCAGCCGGCGCATTCGAGTTGCTCGAGCAAGCCCATGGCGCCGGCGGCGGCCGTAGGCCAATCGAGGCTGTGCTGGTACTGCTGCACAAGGGCAATGTTCTCCAGGGCCGACAGATTCGCGCGCAGCGGCAGCGCCGGCGACACCAGCGCGGCGAGCGGGTGCTCGGCGAGTGCCGCGCGCCGTTCGGCGTCGCCGGCAACCCAGGTCATATGTACTTGAACGCCAATGACGACACCTCGATCAGAAGGAGAACGAAAAATAACCGCATCATGCCGCGCAGCACGGTCACCGGCGCGGAGTGGACTTCAAGCGGCCCGGCGAGCCCCTCGGCCATCGGAATCACACCGACCGCGATACCGAAGAACAGGCACTTTAGCCCGAGTCCGATGGTGATCTGTGGACTGAAGACGGCCCCCACTGTGCGCGTGAACTCCGGCAGCCCCCAGAGAAAAAACCCGTATACCCCCAGATAGGCGATCACCAGCGTCACTGCGCAGCTCACCACCGACAGCGCGATCACCGAGACCGTACAACCGACCAGCCGCGGCACGAACTCGTGGCGCATCGGGTCCACGCCGGCACGCGCCAGCGCGTCGATCTCGTGGCGCAGGTTCATGAGTGCAATCTCGGTACTGATCGCCGCACCGGAGCGCAGCGAGACGAACAGCGCCGCGGTCAACGGGATCAGCTCGAGTAGCAATACGCGCAGAATCATCTCGATCGCGAACTGCGACAGGCCGTAGTCGCGCGCGGTGGCGTCGACGATGCGCACGACGACCGCGCTCAGCACGGCAATGAACAGTACGAAGCCCGGCAGCACCTGCCACGCCGTGAAGTAGACCTGCTTGGCGACGCTGTCACGCGTCGCCGGGATGTAGATCGACGGTGAAAGCGCGGCGACGATGGCGGTACCGCCGAATCGAAGCAGCTGCACCCAGCCCGCGGCCCACGCAACGAACACCACGCCGCGCCGGCGCAGGCGACGTTGCAGGTCGGCGGTGCCGAGCATGCGCGCATCATACCGTGCGCGCCTGCCGGCTCGCCGCCCACTGCGCGGCAAGCGTCGCGCGCGACGCCGCTAGAATGTCGGCGTCGATAGGAATCCATGAATGCATGTGCGTGAAAGGAACTGCTGATGACGGCCACCAAGAAGCGACCTGAAGACCTGCGCAGTCACCGCTGGTTCGGCGTCAAGGATCTACGTTCGTTTGGCCATCGCTCGCGTACCGCGCAGATGGGCTACGACCGCGCCGACTACGGCGGCAAGCCGGTGATCGCGATCATCAACACCTGGTCGGACATCAACCATTGCCACACGCATTTCCGCCAGCGCGCCGAGGAGGTGAAGCGCGGCGTATGGCAGGCGGGCGGCTTCCCGCTTGAGATGCCGGCGATGGCACTTGCCGAAACCATGCAAAAACCGACCACCATGCTGTACCGAAACTTCCTCGCCATGGAGACCGAGGAGTTGCTGCGCGGCTACCCGGTGGACGGTGCCGTGCTCATGGGCGGCTGCGACAAGACGACGCCGGCGCTGATCATGGGGGCGACCAGCATGAACCTGCCCGCCATCTACCTGCCCGCCGGGCCGATGTTGAACAGCCACTGGCGCGACCAGACGCTTGGCTCGGGTTCCGACGTCTGGAAATACTGGGACGAGCTGCGCGCGGGACGCATTACGGAACAGGACTGGAACGAAATCGAGGACTCGATCGCACGCTCGCCCGGCACCTGCATGACCATGGGCACCGCCGCAACCATGATGTCGCTCGCCGAGGCGCTTGGCTTCACGCTGCCCGGCTATGCCTCGATCCCGGCGCCCGACTCCAACCACGCGCGCATGGCCACGCTCACCGGAAAACGAATCGTCGACATGGTATGGGAGGACTTAAAACCGCGCGACGTTCTGTCGCGCGGTTCCTTCGATAACGCCATCACGACGCTGATGGCGATGGGCGGCTCGACCAATGCGATCGTGCACCTCGTGGCGATGGCGGGACGCGCGGGTCTCGCGTTCCCGCTCGAGCGTTATAACGAAATCAGCGCGAAGACGCCGGTCATCGCCAACGTGCGGCCTTCGGGTACGCGGTACCTGATGGAAGACTTCTACTACGCCGGCGGCTTGCGCGCGCTGCTAAACGCGTTGGGCGATCTGCTCGATCTGTCGGCAAAAACCGTGAACGGCCGAACCCTCGGTGAGAATATCGCCGGCGCCAAGGTGTGGAATCCCGACGTGATCCTGCCGCGCGACAGGCCGCTCAAGGCGTCGGGCGGCATCGTGATGTTGCGCGGGAACCTCGCGCCGGACGGCGCGGTGATCAAGACCAGTGCCGCGGACCCAACGCTGATGCAGCACAGCGGACGCGCCGTGGTGTTCGAGGACTACAACGACATGGCGGCGAGGATCGATCGCGACGATCTCGATGTCGACGCCAGCTGCGTGCTGGTGCTGAAGAACGCGGGACCGCTGGGCGGCCCGGGGTTTCCCGAGTGGGGCATGCTGCCGATGCCGAAGAAGCTGATCAAGCAGGGCGTCGCCGACATGGTACGACTCTCGGATGGCCGCATGAGCGGGACCAGCTACGGCACCTGCATCCTGCACGTCGCGCCCGAGGCCTACGTCGGCGGGCCGCTTGCCCTGGTGCGCAATGGCGACCTGATCGAGTTGGACGTCGAGAATCGCGCGCTCAATCTCAAGGTATCGGAACGGGAACTCGACCGCCGCCGCAAAGCCTGGAAACGGCCGCCGCCAAAATACGAGCGCAGCTACGGGGCGATCTTTTCGCGCCACGTCAAGCAGGCGAACGAAGGCTGCGACTTCGACTTTCTCGAAGGCACCGCGGAGGTCTCCGAGCCCGAGATTCACTGACCCGGGAAACGCGTCGCCGACGCGGCGGCCGCATGGCCGCGCGGCGAACCAGCGCTCCGGGGGCGCGGCCGATCGCGGATAATTCGCGCCTTGTATGGAATACGGAGCCCGCCGATGGACCTTCCCCGCAACGCGTTCAAACAAGGCCTGGCCGCCGACACCCCGCAGATCGGGCTATGGTCGAGCCTGTCGTCGAGCTATACCGTCGAGGTGATCGCGGGCGCCGGTTTCGACTGGATCCTGCTCGACTGCGAGCACTCGCCAAACGATCTCGAAAGTCTGCTGACCCAGCTTCAGGCGGCGGCACCCTACCCGACCACGCCGATCGTGCGCGTACCGTGGAACGACCCGGTGAACATCAAGCGCGTGCTCGATGCCGGCGCACAGTCGCTGCTGATCCCCTATGTGTGCACCGTGGAGGAGGCGAAGGCGGCGGTCGCGGCGACGCGCTATCCGCCGGCGGGCATCCGCGGCGTTGCCGGCACGACACGCGCGACGCGCTTCGGGCGCGTCAAGGACTACGCCAAACGCGCGCAGGAGGAACTCTGCGTGCTGGTGCAGGTGGAAACGAAACCCGCGCTCGATCAACTCGAAGCCATCTGCGCGGTGGACGGCGTGGATGGCGTGTTCATCGGGCCCGCCGACCTCCACGCATCAATGGGATACACCGGAGAAACGGCGAATCCGGCGGTGCTGCAGCTGATCGAAGAAGCGATGCGCCGCATTCGCAAGGCCGGCAAAGCGGCGGGCTATCTGTCCCCGGTCGAGGCGGACGCGAAGCGCATGCTCGCCGCAGGCGCGCTGTTCGTCGCCGTCGGTTCCGACGTCGGGCTGCTCGCGCGCGGCGCAGAGGCGCTTGCGGCAAAATTCGAATCCTGACCGAGATCAAGATGAAACCCGATGTTCTACTGACGACGAAGATTTTCAAGCCCACGCAGGTCGTACTTGAAAAAGAATTCGCCTGCCACCGGCTCTACGAGGCGAGCGATCGCGCAGCGTTTCTGAAAACGGCGGCGCCACGCATCCGTGCGATCGCAAGTTTCGGCAGCAGCGTGGACGCCGCGCTGATGGACGCGCTGCCGAAGCTCGAGATCATTTCGAACTTCGGTGTCGGGGTCGATTCCATCGACCTCGACGCAGCGAAGCAACGCAAGGTCATCGTCACCAACACGCCTGACGTGCTGAACGACTGCGTCGCCGACACCGCCATCGCGCTGACGCTGAACACCGTGCGCAAATTCCCGCAAGCGGAGGCCTATCTGCGCTCGGGATTCTGGGCCGCACGCGGCGGTTACCCGCTCAGCACCTCGCTTGGCGGGAAGACGATGGGGATCCTCGGACTGGGCCGGATCGGCGAAGCGATTGCGCAGCGCGCACTGGCCTTCGGCATGAAGATTCACTACCACAACCGAAACAAGAAGGACGTGCCCTATCGCTACGAGCGCGATCCGGTGGCGCTGGCACGTGCAAGCGACGTCGTCGTCGTCGTCACCCCGGGTGGCGCCGGGACGCAGCACATCATTAACAGCAAGGTGCTCGATGCGCTCGGATCGAAAGGCTATGTCGTCAACATTTCTCGCGGCTCGACGATGGACGAAGCGGTGTTGATTCGATATCTGCAGGAAGGGCGCATCGCCGGCGCGGGACTCGATGTGTTCGACGACGAACCGAAGATCGATCCACGCTTCTTCAGCCTCGAGAACGCAGTCGTGCTGCCGCATGTCGGCAGCGCCACGCTGGAAACGCGCACCGCGATGGGCAATCTGCAGATCGAGAACCTGCGCCATCACTTCGCCGGCCAAGCGGTGCTGACGCGTGTGGTCTGACCCTGCGACGATTGCCGTGCGCCTAGTGCCAGCCTCCGGAGCAGCGGGCCGATGAGCCCGACCACGGCGGCGGCCGACGCCCTGGTGCTTTTCGGGGTCACCGGGGATCTGGCCTTCAAGAAAATTTTCCCGGCGCTCCAGGCGCTGGCAAAAAAGGGGCAGCTCGACCTGCCGGTGATCGGGGTCGCCCGCGAAGGCTGGACCCTCGAGCGCCTGGTGGCGCGCGCACGCGAGAGCCTCGAGGCGCACGGCAGCTTCGAGCCCGAGGCCTTCGAGCGGCTCGCGCGCGCCCTGCGCTATGTGCCCGG
>Ga0255039_10000743_pt1 | contig 10538 bp, 7 predicted proteins | sample BC1_12_1_MG_FD_181713 | JGI IMG/M metagenome (GOLD analysis project Ga0255039, IMG submission 181713) | Seawater microbial communities from Strait of Georgia, British Columbia, Canada - BC1_12_1 | ecosystem: Environmental > Aquatic > Marine > Strait | place: Canada: British Columbia | collected... | reverse complement strand
GACCTCCGTCAGATTGAGTCTTTTGTTGTCGGAAAGCGGCCCGCCGTCTTCGACCACCGTGTGGACCGTGTTGCCTTCGATGCTCTCCACGCGGAGGCGAATCAGGCCGTCATCCAATGCCACGGCATCACCGGGCTCTACATCGGCCGCAAGCGAAGCGTATGTCACCGAGACGATCTCTCGGCTGCCCTCGACGTCGGCTGTCGTGAGTGCGAACCGATCCCCGGGCGAGAGCTCGATCGGACCTCCGGGAAATCGACCGACGCGCATCTTGGGACCTTGCAAGTCCGCCAAGATCGCCATTGGGAGCCGCGCTTCTGCAGCCGCCTCACGAACCAACTTGGCCACGGCCGCATGTGACGCGTGGTTGCCGTGGGAGAAGTTGAGGCGCGCACAGTTCATGCCGGCCTGCACGAGCTCGCCGATTCTAGCTTTGGTGTCGCTCGCGGGCCCAAGCGTGCAGACGATCTTCGTGCGTCTCACAGCGCGGTTGTAGCCGGCTTCCGCTCGCTGGCCAAGCTACTCGTGACGGTACCTTGGCGGCTCCCACCTGCTGAGCTTCGACTTGAACCCCAGGCGCACGACAAACGTCGCGTAGAGCGTCCACTGGGTGCGATCTTCAGTCGGCTGGGTGTTCCGATAGGATGGATCGGCGTTCACGTAACGGGTGGCGATGCGAAGCCACAGGCCGCGCACGGTGGTGAGGGGCCTATACAAAGGAAGGCCGAACCCAAAGCCGACGCCAAGCCCGGTGCTTCGGTTGCCGTCGAGCAAGAACGCTGGCCCGATCTCGAGAAAAATCGATTGCAGCAACAGGTCGGCAAACTCGTTCCAAGTTTGCTTGTAGAGAAAGAAGAGTGCTGGAAAGAGGGGGCGAAGGTCGACGCCAAGGAACAAATGCTGGCCAGAATCGGAGCCCCATCGTCCGGCGAGCACGACCCCGGCCACGTCGGCCACCAAGAACCGGGCCTCGCCCACGACATTGGGGTCGGCCTTTCCGTTGAGCCATGTCGCACCTGGCCCAGCGCCGAACGAGAGCGTCAGCCCGCGATCCCAACGACCATAGAGCCCATCTCCCTGGCGTTGCGCACCGGCAGAAGTGCCAAACGACGAGAGGACCAGGATCGAGCCGATGATCACCCCGAAACGGGCGCCCCGTGTCATGATTTCCCCATGCACCGGCCCGCGTGGCGGGTCAAGAGACTGAGGCTGTAGACTATATTCATGGGGCGTCCGTTCGGCTTGGGGCTTCGAAGCCAGCTCATGCTCGCGCTGATCGTCGCGTTTGGGGGCGCATTCGTGTTGTTGAGCCTCGTGACGGCGCGACTCGACGAGCGCGAGAACGCCGAAGAACAGCGCACGCGCGCGGCGGGGCTGGCCCAGGCGCTGGCATCGGGTGCCGGTTCCGGAGGCGGCGGACTGGGCGAGGAGTCGATCGCCAGAATGATCGACGACGGCTTGGTGGAACGCATAGAGATTCACGCCGATGACGGCTCGCTGAGGAATTGGGGCGTGAGCGATGGCGGGCCCGATGCCACGACGAGGACAGGAAGTGGCGCCGAGCTGCGTGTATGGGTGCCGGCGAGCGGACGCGGCGATGCGGCTCGGCGAAGCTTGTTCCTGTTCTACCTCGGTCTCACCGCCGCCACGGTGCTGCTGTTGAGCTACGTCTTGCTGACCTACTTCATCGTGCGCCCGATCGACAGGTTGCGATTGGCTTCCGAGCGTCTCGCAGCTGGCCGCCTGGGCACCAGTGTTCCGGTGCAAGGCGCCGCCGAGGTCGCACGTCTTGCGGCCACGTTCAATGAAATGGCCCGACTGCTTCGCGAAGACCGCGTGGCGCTTCAAGAGCGCCTCGAAGAACTCGAGCGCACCACCGCTGAGCTCACAGCAGCTCAGGAGCAGTTGGTTCGGAGTGCGCGATTGGCGGCCGTCGGTCGGCTGTCCGCCGGCGTTGCGCACGAGATCGGGAACCCTCTAGCGGCGATTCGAGGCTTGCTCGACCTCATGCAGATGGGCGACCTCGAGCCCGAGGAAGAAAAGGAGTTCGTGGGCCGCATTCAGCGCGAGGCCGAACGAATTCACCACACGATCCGCGACCTGCTGGACTTCTCGAGGAACGAGCCTGGTGGCGTGGGCCGCATCGAAAGCTCAGCCGATCTTTCGGAGGTCGTATCCGACACCATCAAGCTCATCGACCGCCAGACTCGCTTCCGCGACATCGACCTCGCCCTCGACCTAGACGACGCGCTGCCGCGCGTTCGCGGGGACCACGAACGTTTGAGGCAGTTGCTGCTGAATCTCCTGTTCAACGCCGCGGACGCACTTGGTGGCAAAGGGCGGATTGAGATCCGCGCCGCCAATGGTGAAGGTGTGGTACAGCTGATCGTCGCGGATGACGGGCCCGGGATCGATCGGGACATTCTCGAGCAGGTCTTCGACCCTTTCGTGACGACGAAGGCACCGGGGCAGGGCACCGGGCTTGGGCTTGCGGTCTGCTACACGATTGTCGAGGGGCTGGGCGGGTCGATCGAGGCAGCCAACCGGCAGCAGGGCGGGGCGGCGTTTGAAGTTACGTTGCCTGCGGCAACCTGACCGAAACCGAGACCGAAACCGGGACCGGCAACCGGGACCGAGGGACCGAGGCCGGCAACCGGGACCGAGGGACCAGGACCGGGGGACCGAGACCGAAAACCCCGGTCTCGTTCCCCCGGCCTCGGTCTCGGCCCCCCGGCCTAGTCCGACTGAAAGGCGTTCTCAATCGCGGTCTCCTCCGCGCTCTCCGCATCCGGCCCCGTTGGCCCGTGGTCTCCCAGGCTCGCCTTGATCGCTTTCGCTTGCCGCGCGGTCGCTCCCGCCTCGATCAACTGATCTTCCGTTGCGGCCAACACCTCACGCAGCGATCCCAAATTCCGCAACAACTTCCCGCGCGTTTTCGGCCCGACCCCGGGCACCGCGTCTAGCTCGCTTCGCAGCCGCCTCGTGCGTCCCACCTTTCTCCGCAAGGTGTTCGACGCTCGGTGGGTTTCGTCGCGTGCGAGGAGGAGCAGGGATAGCGCCGAGTTCACTCTCGCCGGCATCGCGTTCTTCTGGCCGGGGCGGAACACGCGGTCGCCTTCTTCTTCGCCGGTTGCGGTCACCCGTGGCTTCGCGACCGAGGCGAGCTCGAGGTCGGGGACGCCGATGTCCTCGCGGGCGCGCACCGCGACGCCGAGCTGTCCTTTTCCGCCGTCGACGACCAGTAAATCCGGCAGCTCCCAGCCATCTTCCTGGTTTTTTCCCCGGCGCAAGCGCCGCATCAGGACTTCGTACATCGCCGCGTAGTCATCGCCGCCGCCGACCCCTTTAACTCGGAAGCTTCGGTACCGGTCCTTGGCAGGCACGCCGTTATGTAGCGCGACGAAGACCGCCACGGTCTCCTCGCCACCGGTGTGTGAGATATCGACGCACTCGATTCGGCGGGGCACGACCGGCAGGCGGAGCTGCCGCTGAAGCTCTTCTAGCCGCGCCTCGACATCTTCACGTGCGCGTTCCTTCTCGTCGAAGGCGTGCTCCGCATTTTCGCGCGCAAGGTCTAGCAACTTCGCCTTGGCACCGCGCTTCGGTTCGACGATCTGCACGCGGCGCTTCCGGTTCTCGCTGAGGAGCTCCTCGAGGGCTTCGCTCATTTCGATCCCTACCGGCACCAGAACCTCGTCCGGTAGAGACGTCCGTTCGGCATAGTGCTGGTGGAGGAACGCGCCGAGCATCTCGTCGTTGGGCACCGCAACCCGTCGCAGCGGAAGGGTGCGTACGCTAAACAAGCGCCCGCCGCGCATGCTCAGCACCGCCACTTCCACCTGGTCACCCTGCCGGTGAAAGCCGATCACGTCTTGGTCCGATTTCTGCACACCAGAGACACGCTGTTCCTCTTGGGCGCGCTCTACGGCGCGAAGCTGATCGCGATAGATCGCCGCCCGTTCGTACTCGAGCTCGCCCGATGCACCTTTCATTCGGCCGTCGATGTCGCGCACGAGCTCGTCGTGCCGCCCGTCGAGAAACCGCGCGACATTAGCCACCTGCGCGCGGTACTCCGACTCGTCGACTGCCAGCACGCAGGGCCCCGGGCACCGTTTGATTTGGTGCTGAAGACACGGCCGGGATCGGAGCCGGAACTCGGTGTCCGTGCACGTCCGTAGCTGGAAATAGCGGTTCACGAGCCGAAGGGTCTGCCGCGCCGCAGTCGCCGAGTGATAGGGCCCAAAGTACTGTGCGCCATCTGGCTTCGGCCGGCGAACGACTTCGAGCCTCGGCCAAGGCTTCTTTGCATCGAGCCGCAGCGATAGGTACTCCTTGTCGTCGCGCAGCTTCACGTTGTACTTCGGCTGGTGCGACTTGATCAGCTGGTTCTCGAGGAGCGCAGCTTCCTTGTCGGTGTGCGTGACGAACGTCTCAATGTCGGTCAGCTCGCGTTCGAGACGACTGACGAACGCGCGCAGGTCACTCGACCCCGGCTGGAAGTAACTCCGCACACGGTTTCTGAGACTCCGCGCCTTGCCGACGTAAAGGACCTTCCCGTCCGCGCCATGAAAGACGTAGACTCCCGGCGACACTGGGAGCCCGTCGAGCTTTCGCTGTGCTACCTCTGCAACCACGCCGAACCTATACCACCACGGCCGCCCCGGAGCGCCCTGCGGTTCACTCAGCGCGAATCACGCGCTCATCCGTGACGACGAGGTCGACCGCCACGTCGAACGGAAGCTCGGGCACTTCGGAGATCAACTGAAAATCGTAGGCGACCGCACAGGTGCATGCGTGTCCCAGTCGGGGGATCAGCTTGTCGTAGTAGCCACCACCGTACCCGATCCGGTAGCCGCGTGGGTCGACCGCCAACGCAGGAACTAGCGCGAAATCAACCTCCTCGGGCTGTACTTGCGCGGCCGTCTCCGGCGGCTCCCGCACGGAAAAGGCCCCCTCGACGAGCACGGTGTCCGAATCGACGAAGTGAAGTTGCAGTTCGGCGCCAACCACTCTCGGCAACGCCACTCGCTTGCCCGCGGCCCATGCCGCTTGGATGCTCGGCTGCGTTCGCACTTCGTTGCCAATCGACGCGAAGGCGAGAACCGTCTCCGCGCGTTCGAGCTCCGGGAGCGCGAAGAGACGTTTGGTGATCTCGCCAGAACGCAGCTCGCACGCCGATTCTGGAAGCGCCTCGCGCACGGCGCGCATTCGGTTGCGGAGCGCCAGCTTGGCGCGTTGACGGAGCTCGGTTTCGGCGCGCTCCGTTTCGCCCGCGCTCACGGCTCGATTTGCTGCGCGAGCTCGGCGTCCGCTTGCAGCCGCTGATCGATTCGTCGAATCGCGGTGTCGACCACCTGGCGCGTTCTGGCCTCGAGGCTTTCCCGTCGCTGCTCGGACGCGTCGAGATCTTCAGCGAGACTGAGCGCGACGACGGCGAGAAGCTGTGCGGGTGTCGCCGCTCGTGCCGCCTTAGGGCCGAGGGCTGCCACTCGTTCATTCACGATATCGGCCAGGCGTTGTAGGTATGCTTCGTCGGCGTCCGAGGACATGCGATAGCGGGCACCGGCAATTTCGATCTGAACGTTGCGCTTCACGGTTGACCGGAAGGTAGTCCTCCACCTCCTCAGGCGTCAAGGTAGGACATACACACTCATCCCCTCTACCTTCCGCTGCGATCGGAATCAGAGTACGAGGGTTTGGGGGGACAGGGGGCTGGCGTGTTATCGTTGATCCCCGGGGGACAGTAGGGGTCATGATCAAGGTTAGTTGCCCGTCATGTAATGCGTCTTACGACGTGGACGAGCGCCGTTTGCCCGAGGACGGGCTTCGAATGCGGTGCCCAAAGTGCAGCGAAAGCTTTCAAGTTCATCGCGATGGCTCGACCGCGAAGAGCGGGGGTGGAGCTGCGCCAGCGACAAATAAGCGCTCGAGGCGTAAACCGACACAGGTCGGGCTCGGTCCGCAAGTGCCGCCGGCCGCCCCGGCGGCGGCGATCAAGTCACCGCCTTCTGATTTGCCAGCTCCGATGGAGGAGGTCGATCTACCGGCGCCGTTCGGTGGTGGCGATTTCGCAGATCTTCCTGCACCAAAGAAAGGCGGGCGTTCTCTCGATTTCGATCCATTTGATGATCTCGGGGTTGTCGACCTTCCTGCGACGAAGGCCCAAGCGGAGCCGTCTGGTTTTGATCCATTTGCAGACATGGACCTGCCCGCACCGCTCGAGGGACCGGGCGGCACCGATCTACCCGCGCCCATGTCTGCCGCTTCAGGAACCGAGATCGACTTACCTGCTCCCATGGGCGGCGCACGCGCGAGAGAGATCGAGCCGATCGGTGGAGAGATCGATCTGCCGATGGCCCTGACCGACGCTGATCTACCCACGCCAAGGGCGGGGTCTGCGGTTCCAGCACCTATCTCGCTCGACTCCGAGCTGCCCATGCCGCTCGATCAGAAGGATCTGCCGATCGCCCGCGACGACTTCATGGACCTCGACATCGACGGTCCAGAGCGGGTTCATGGCGGCGGACCGATCGAGCTGGATCTCCCCGACGGCGTGGACCTCGACCTCGAGCTCGACGCGCCTCCAAGGGCCCCAGGACCCCCACCGCCCCTTGGCCAGCCTTTCGGAGCGCCAGGCGGAGGGCCGCCGGGTCAGATGCCCAGCCCAGACCGTATCAGCCGCGATTCGGCCGAGCTCAAGCTGCCCGAATCAGACGAGCTGGAGTTTTCGGGGCTTCCAGGTGAGGGCGAAGACGGCGTGCACCGCATGCCCAACCCCGGTGGAGCCGGACCGGACGTGTTCACCACGTCCAAGGGCAAGAACAAAGTCCAAGGGCTCAAGATCAAACGCCCAGCATGGCTGATGAAGGCCGCGGCGGTCGTCGCGGCCATCGCCGCGGTGCTCGGTGCCGGCTTCTATCTCGGCACCACCCAATACGGCCTCTTTGGGATTCACCTGGTGGAGCCGTTCCTCCCCGCCTCGGGCGACGCAGTGCTCGTCGCGCAGGCGATCGAAGACGCGGAAATCATCGCGGCGGCAGATACCTACGGGGCGACGCGGCAGGCGCTTGCGAGGCTCGAAGGCGAGCGACGCGGTGCGAGTCTGAATCGCTCGCTGATCGCGAGGAGCCTCCTGCATGAGTCGTACTATCAGGTGCGCTACGGACAAGACGCCGAGAGCGCCGCCACCGCCGATGTGCTCCGCGTGCACTTGCAGCGCCGGGGCGACGATGCGCCACGCATTCATGTCGCGCTCGCGGCGGATGCGCTCCGCAACGCCGACACGGTCGTCGCGACCTCAGAGCTTGCGCTCGCTGTGCAAGAGGAACCGACGGACGTCTACGTGGACTTGGTGGCCGGTGAGATCGCGCTCAGAGGCCGTGATGGACAAGCAGCTGTCGACGCGTTTGACCGCGCTATGAAGAAACACGACAGTGCTCGCGCGCAGTGGGGCCTCGCCCGTGGCTACCGCCTGCTCGGGGCCCACGACCAGGCCGCCGTCGCGGCGAAGGCGACTCAGAAGCTCAGCCCGAATCACGCCGGCGCGCGCGTCGCGGTCGCGGACCTACTGATCCAAGAGGGCCAGATCGACCAGGCCTACGAGCTTCTTCAAGCCCCCGCGGGCCTTGTGCCGATCGAGGGCGCCACTTTGCAAGTCGCGCGTGTGGACAAGTCTTCTGCCCTCACCCTCATCGCGCAGATCGAGGAGCACCGGGGACGCCTTGGCGCCGCGCGTGAGATGTACGAAAAGGGGATCGAGCTCGACACGAGTAACGCCGACGCGACCCTCGGGGCGGCGCGACTCGTCCTGTTGGAGCGTGACTACCCAGACGCCTACGCCCGTTTCCAGACGGTGCTCCGGTCGGAGGTCCGACCTGGCGCCGAGATCGATGTGACCGGAAAGCCCAGAGTCGTGGTCGATGCCAAGCTTGGCGCTGCCGAGGCGCTCCTGGCGATGGACAAGGCGGACGAAGCCAAACAATTGCTCGCCGACCTCAAGACACCCGAACCGGTGAGCGCAGAGGTCGAACTCTGGCAGGGGAAGGTCGACGAAGGCCTGGGTTACACCGAAGAGGCTGTTCGTCACTTCCGAAACGCGATCGCGCTCGAGCCGACGGGGTTCCGTGCGTACATGGCGCTCGCCCAGCATTACCGGGCGACGAAGCGCCCCGGTGAAGCGGTTGGTGTTCTCGTCGAGGCGCAGAAAAACGTCGAGATCACTGCCGAGGTGCGGCGCGTCTTGGGTTGGGCTGAGCTCGAGCGAAACCGTGTCGACGCGGGGATCAAACAGTTCTTGCAAGCACTCGAGATGGAGCCTCAGGATTCAGCGTCCCAGTTCGGGCTTGCCGTGGCGTACCGACGCAAGGGCATGCTCGACGAGGCTGGCGTGGAGCTCGAGAAGGTTCGGGAGTTGGACGCGAAGTTCCCGGCTCTTGCGCTCGAGAAGGGACGCCTCGCCGAAGCGACGGGCGACATGGACGGCGCGGTGGTGAGCTACCGCGAAGCGCTCGAGGAGTCACCCAAGGATGCCCTGCTGAAGTCGCGTTTGGGTGCCGTGCTGGTCATCACCGGTCAGCTCGAGGAGGGAGAGAAGCTGTTGCTCGAGGTGATCGAGGCTCAACCATACTCTGCCGAAGCGGAGCACTATCTCGGCCGCGTGGAGTTGGAGCGAGGTCAGACGGAGCCTGCGCGGCAGCACTTCCTTCGCGCGGCTCGCCTCGAGTCCGACAGCGGTCTCTATCGGATGTACGTTGCCTGGGTGGCGCTCGAGTCGAACGAGATGACGACTGCGCTGCGGGAGCTCGACACCGCGCTGAAGCTCGATCCGACCCTCGGAGACGCCTATTGGCTCCGCGCGCGAATTCGGATCCGGGCCGGCGTCGTTCGCGATGCCCTCGGCGACCTTCGCAAGGCCATCGAGCTCAACCCCGAACGGGTCGATGCATGGGCAGCCATGGGTGAATGCCACTACCAGCTTGGCCAGATGAAGGAAGCGATCGTGGACTTCGAGAAGGCCGTGGCGGGCGATCCGGAGCGTGGGTACTGGTGGTATCGCCTGGGGCGCCTGCAGCTCGACGAAGGCCGTCGTGCCGAGGCGCTGACGTCGCTCGGCACGGCCACCTCTCTCGGCGGAGATGACCCGAGCCGCAAGGCATGGGTTGCCGATGCACACCGCTTGACCGGCGATATCTACTACGCACAGAAGAAGCGCCAGGACGCCGTCGTGGAATATGGGCGTTACCTGGAGCTGGCGGATCGCGACGCGATCGACCGGGCGGAGGTCCAAAGGAAGCTACAAAGGATCGCCCAGGGCCTCGACTGAACGGGCATCAGTCGAGCTGATCGCGACCAAAGGCGTCGGGCAGGAGCGACGAAAGGTCGTACTCCGCACGCGCGCCGCCCGTGTAGCTCCGGATCGGAAGGCTTGGCGCTAGCTCGGCCAGGCATTGCCTGCAGATCCCGCAAGGTGGGGTGGGGCTTTTCGCCCCGGAAGCGACCACGAGCGCCACCAGCTCACGTTCTCCCGCCGCGACCGCAGCCGCCAATGCCGCACGCTCCGCGCAAATCGTGGCGCCGTAGCTGGCGTTCTCGACGTTGCAGCCCGTGAACACCGCTCCGCTCGTCGTTTGGACGGCCGCCCCCACTGTGAACCCAGAGTAGGGGGCGTAGGCGTTCGTGCGAGCGTCCATCGCGGCTCGCCTCAAAGCATCCCAGGCTCCTTCGTCCATCACATCGACTCCAGCACGCCGGAGAGCAGCGACTCGAATCGCGACCGAACACGGCCGGCAGTCGCCTGCACTTCTGCGTGACTCAATGGGCCTTTCGAGATTCCGGCGGCGAGGTTCGAGACACAAGAGACTCCAAGAACGCGAAGCCCCATGTGACGCGCGGCGAGCACCTCGAGCACGGTGCTCATCCCCACTGCATCGGCGCCGAGCGTCTTGAGCATGCGAACCTCGGCAGGGGTTTCGTAGGCGGGCCCCAGCAAACCAGCGTAGACACCACGCTTGAGCTCGAACCCCAGGCCGTTCGCCACGCTGCTCGCCGTTTCGATGAGCGCCGGGTCGAACGCCGCGGTCATGTCGAGAAAACGTGGCCCGCGCTGTGCGTCGTTCTCACCCACGAGGCTGCTCGCTCCCGTGAGGTTGAGCTGATCCGTGATCGCCATCAGGTCGCCCTCCTCGAGCGCCGGCGAAATTCCTCCCGCTGCGTTGGTTACGATCAAGGTCTCGGCGCCGAGAACTGCCATCAATCGAACACCAAACGCGACCTCGTCTGGGGAGTTGCCTTCGTACAGGTGGGCGCGTCCCTGCATCGCGATGATCCGTTTGCCAGCTTTTTGCCCGGTGACGAGGTTGCCCGCATGCCCCGGCACGCTAGAGAGCGGCATGTGAGGGATTTCTCCGTAAGGGATCGCGCGGGCGCCCTCCAAGCGGTCGGCGTAGTCGCCGAGCCCGGAGCCGAGAACCATGGCGATGTCGACCTTTCCAGTCCGATCGCCGATGGCTTCTTTGGCTTGGTCGAGTGCCTCCATCATC
>Ga0255039_10000739_pt1 | contig 10585 bp, 17 predicted proteins | sample BC1_12_1_MG_FD_181713 | JGI IMG/M metagenome (GOLD analysis project Ga0255039, IMG submission 181713) | Seawater microbial communities from Strait of Georgia, British Columbia, Canada - BC1_12_1 | ecosystem: Environmental > Aquatic > Marine > Strait | place: Canada: British Columbia | collected... | reverse complement strand
TAGGAACCTCCCTATAAAATTAGAAATGTCAGATTGTGCTTCGGCAACCTCGTTGACGTTTTTGACTCCGTATCTAAATTTTTTCTCACCAACATTGAAATCAAAACCTTTGAAATCGTCGTTTAACAAGTTTTTAGTACTTTGTACAAATTGTTCATGCTGTTGTTTTGCAGCTTTTTGATCTTCATTGTAACGGTTGAAAAAGTCAGTAGCTTTCTGTTGTTCTTGAGTTACGCCGGGTCTCAACTTGATTTCGTCGTAGTATTTACTCTTTGTTTCCTCTAGAAAGTTTCTAGCTTTTGCAACTTCTTCTTTATACGCAATTTTTTTCTTACGTATATCTCTTTCCTCGTCCAACTCTTCATCATATGAAAAGTCTTCTAAGATTAAATCTATATCTTCACCTTCTAAATAAGGTTTAGTTTTTTTGTAATACTCCTTAAGTAAAGTAGCGTCATTAACTGTTGAGTAGTCAGCATTTAATCTAACATAGTCTTCAACCGTTCCGCCAGTCTCTTCCATAAAAGAAACTAGTTTTTCAACGTTCTCAGGTAAAGCTCTACCTGTTTGTTTGTTTTCTTGCACAGCTTGTTCGACTTGTTCTGTAACAGTCTCAACCTCTTCATCGATGATCTCTTGCATAACTGGATCTTCAGCTACTGCGTTTTCAACTTTCGTTGGTTCTTCTTCTTTGACAACAACCTCTTCGACTTGATCTACTTTTTCAGGTTTAATCTCTATCTTTGTAATTTCTGGAGCTACTTTCTCAGCTTGCTCTAAAGTTACTTTTGGCATTTCTACCTTAACCACTTCATTATCAGTGATTAACTTTTTAGGCTTTTTAGGCTTAGCCTTGATTTTGAAGTCTCCTTCTTGCTTTACTGTTTCTGACATAATATAATATAATTAAATAATTAAAAAATTCTTTACCTAGGATCAAACTGCTCCAATCCAAAACCACCTAAATTATCCATACCTGCGGATTCAAAGTTTTTTGGTAGTGAGTCGGTTTGCCTTTGGTTTATTAACTCAGATTGTTGAGTTGCTTGTATTTTTGTTCTTTCGTCTTTTCTGTCTTCAATGTCTTGTAGCTTAGCTTTTTCAGCGTCAGCTCTAACTTGAGCTAATTGCATTTGATATTGAAACTCTTCAGCCATCAATTGCTTTTTTATTTCAGCTTCTTGCTGCATTTGCTGTATCTTAAACTGAGATTTACCTTGTTCTATTTGTAATTCCGTTTGAGCTAAAGCTTGTTGCTTTTGAACTTCAGCCATAGCAGCTCTTTCAGCTGTCTCAGCGTTTGCCTGTGCTTGCGCTTGAATATTAGCTTGTTGCGCTTGCTGCTCCTGATCTCTTTTAATTTTTTGCCTATGCTTCAAAAACTGATTAGCCAGCTTTAAATTTCTAATCTCTCTAATATCTATAGCGTCACTAAGAGCTATGCTACCCGTTTGTAATGCAACCTGTATATTTTTTTCTAACTGCGCTTTTTCTTCCTCTTCTGGTTCTAATTCTAAAAATATACCGAACTCATGCATATTTAAATCACCTATTTCCTGTAACGTAGCTACGTTTACTGAATTTATAGAGTTCATTAACGCGTCTTTAGTTAGAGGAAAGCTTAGCATGTCTGCTACTCTTAGACTTATATTTTCACATGTTCTAACAGTCACATACATTAATGACTGTAATATATGTTTAGTTGCTACGTTTGAATTAGCTGCTGCAAGTTTTTGAAGACCTACTAAAGAATCTTTAGCTGGCATACTACCATCACGAGCTTCATTAAGACCGGTTACATCACGTATCATTTGTAAATAATATTGATACGTTTGAATTAACGCTTGTATTTTATTTATACTTGAAGAAGAGTTTAACTCTTGAATAGGTACTTTGCCTCTATTAGGATCACCGTCTTGAGTTAAAGATCTTCCAACTATACTACCAGTTGAGAAGTACATATTAAGTGCTTCTTGCGGGTTGTAACTAGTTCCATTACCTAAGTCAACTTCAGCTAAACCATCAACATCTACAAAAACACCATCAGGAACCATCTTAGATAAAACCTGCTGAATTTTTAAATGGGTGATTTGTATCATATCGGTAAAACCAATACATTTACTAACTAAACTATCGATGCGACCCTTGTACATTCTTGGCGCTGAAATAGAGTAGTTCATTTCTACCCTTGTTTGATTACTAAAGGGTCTAGTCATATTTTGAGCTAGCTCCCATTTAAGCATTTTATCTTGACCTAATATCTTAGCGCCACTATATAAAACCTCTATAGATCTTGAAACTCTTTCAAAGTTGTCGTTACTTGGTGGATCAAAGGTGTCAGGTTTTTCAAGTGCTTTTAATAAGCCTTGATCTGTTTGTTTTATTTTAAAAACTTGGTTAGAATATGTTTTATATTCAAAATATATAACCTGCACATTATCATAATTATCATCTTGACCATTGTATTGTCTAGTGTAATTATAACTTGCAGGTTGTTTTTGAATTTCTTCTAGTTCTGCGTCTGTTAAATTTGAAAACTGCTTCTTTAATTCTTGCAAAGATACTGATTTAACTTCACCAACATAATATATGTCTTCAAAATTAGGGTCTTCAGTATACGAATAAACTAGGTTAGCAGGATCAACGTAATCAACTGTAACACCTTCTGAAAGATTAAAATCTGTTTTAGTAGCACCTATCCCAAGAACTGTTAAGTCTTGAGCAACTCTTTTCTTTACCTCTTCGTATCTGTTAAATTCAAGAATATTATCTATAACTTCTTCTTCTGCGATCTCTACAGATTGTTTGTAGTTTAACTGAACATATAAATCTAACTCTTCTTTATTTGTTGGTAACTCGTCAGGTTTAGCAGTCATAAAAAGATCTGCTCCCAAGTTGTTTTTTATAGACTCTAAAACTTTTTTTGCGTTCATATCTCTTAATATAGCCGCAGTGTAATCTGTTCTTTGTTTTTGAGCGTAAGGATCCGTAGCAAATGATTTTATTTTATAACCTTTATCAGTCATACCGTTGACAACGATGTCTACAAACTTAGATAATACAGCAACAGGCTGCCAGTCTAAATTAAGGTAAGACAAATCACCATTAGTTGATAATTCATCTTTATATTTTTGAACAGATTGTTCTCCTCTAGCATATAGACGTAACTTGTGAAAGTTTTGCCAGTTGTTACCGAATCTACCACCAGAACCTGCTCCTCGATCTCCTTTGAACCATTCATTCTCTATAGCTTTAGCAACTTCTGAACCGTATTCATAACTCTGCTTTACTTCGTCCGGTACTACCTGACTTGGAAAAGTGCTGTTTACGCTTTTGTAAATCATTTATCTTTTTATTTTTGAGGTATAACCACTGTTATCGTATCTACCAAAAGAGATTGATACTGGCTTTCTAGTAGCCTTGAAAACAGGTGTGTATTTGTTTTTATTGCATGCCATTATAGCTAACCCAGAGCTTATAGTCGCATCAAACTTTGTTCTATTATTTATGTCAAATTTTGCCCACTCTTCAAGGGTTTTTTGAAAATACATATTTCCATAACCTCTTTCTGTAGCGCCCACAAAATCATTTATATAAGATTCGATTGCAGCAGCATGTGCTTGTTTAATATCTTCACTAGAGTTTGGTATACCACCAATTTCTTTTTCTGTTACTGATAATTTAGAATATATTTTATCAGGTCTATTTATTGAAAAACCTCTGTAGCCTCTTCTTTTAAAATAATACAAAAGTCTAGGTTTATTGTTCTCAGCTAGTATTGGCATTCCGTAAAAAACGCAAGCCATTAATATATCTTCAAAAAACATCTCAGCAGTTTGAGGTCTAGCTATATACTCTAAGAAAAACATATTAACCGGGTGATCTTCCATACTGAATTTAGTAAGACCGTGTAAAGCTCCTTTAGATCCTCTACTGTCTACTGTTCCAGATATATCATAACTATCACATCCAAAAGCTCCTATGTGTTCATTTCCTGGATACTTTACTCCATTCTTTACTATTACATGGTTTTGTTGATTTGCAGATGGAATCCAACTTATTAAAAATCTACCATTGCTATTTGGAGTAAAAACAACTCTAGTATCTTTGATACCATTCTCCCATTGAAAACTACCTTTAGTAATTAATTTACTATTTAAGTACTCTTCATTGTGATCTATTTGTTCGTATATCTTAGTTAAATTAAACAAAGATAATTTAGCTTCATCTCTAAAAGCGTGTTTCTCTGTTCTAGGAAACTGACGGTAGTATTCATTTAAACCATCTTGGTCGTTTTTTAAACCTTCTACTTCGTTCTCCCAATGCTCTATTACTCCGTGGGTTATCGGAATTCCGCTTGGATCTACTGTTTCTTTTTTTGGCTGATCGAATACAGGTAACCCATAAGTATCAATGAATCCCTCGTAGTTCCATTCCATAGGTATGAACAAAGAATATAATCCCGAGCTAGTCTGCCCATTGCGGTTTCTTTGCGTAACATCTGAGGCATAATATAATTTTTTGAAATTACCACCACCTTTTTCTAGAGCGTTTGAAGTAGAACCCATCATACATTTACCTACGATTCTACTACCTAACCTTAGACAGGTTTTTGTAACCCTCCAGTTATTTAATATATTGTCAGGTCTTTCCCACTTTCCACTTTCATCGTGTACTAATAATCTTAATTTTTCCCCATCGTACGAGTTGTCCCCTGTGTTTTTCCAGTCAATGGTGGTATCAAGACCTTCAATTTCCTCTTCGACTTGACCTTCGTTGAGTTTTCTTCTTGTAAGCCTGGAAGCTGGAACTCTATAAGCGAGTTCGGTCTTTGGTCTGTCCATACCGTCTTGTATCGGTTTGAAGAAGAACGGGTAATTAACGCTGATAGGTACCACTTTATCTGTGAACATCTTCTTTGCATCGGCGCCAGATTTGGACAAAATCCCAAAGCGTGCGTCGGTTGATATTGTTGCCATGTTAACGGTCTCAGCTGAAGCCATGAACGAAAAACCTGACCTTCTGTTCTTGAGATATGACATTCCATAACAACGGATGTCTGCTTTGCAAGCTTCCCAGAATAAGAAGAATATTCTGTTTGATTCCCTATAATCTGCTGCCCCAACATCAATCTTGGCCCACTGCAAGTACATGTAATGAGTACCAGTAATGTAAGTTGGAGTACCATTGTTATAAAACCAAAAACCTTTTTCCCTTTTTTCAAACTCTTTGTCAATATATCCATACCATTCTTCTTTAAAATCAGTGGGATATTTTTGCCAATCAAAAACGCTTTTGATCTTTGTAAGTTCTTTAGGGTATTCTAACCTAGACCACATTTGTTCTTCTTTCTTATTAGAACATTTGTAAACATCTTCTGGAACAGCAGGTAAAGCAATTTTTAAGTTTTGTATCTCTACAATTTCACCTATAGTTCCATCAGAACTTATAACAACCATATCATGGTCATTATCGTATCCTTTGACCCACTTTTTATTTCTATTATTTCTTTTTAGTAAAGCAGGTTTTACGTGGTCTTCTATTGTCTTTATTAATGTTTGCTTGTACATTATTTAGACCTACCTTCTGCAAAGCCTTTAAAAGACTTTTCCTGTTTAACTTCTTTTGGCTTCTCTTCCAATAGTCTTTCCTCTTCTTCTATTCTACTAAGTATTTCAAAAGCATCGAAAATAGCTAGTTTCTTAGTAGCTGCAGCGTTTTTTAATCTATCAGCAGATATATCATCATCTGAATCAACTATCTTTTCTTTAGCTACCTGAATTAATTCCTCAACTGCTTTTTGCCCAGCTAGGATTATATTCCTCTTCGTTTCCTTTGTATTCATACTTTAATAAAATATCATTAGATTCCATACAATAAAGTCGTTGATCATCTACTATAAACTCAAACTCTCTGTTTGGTTTAAAGCCTATAAGATCTTCCTCGCTTATTCCTAGCGCTTCTAACGACTTATTACCTATTTTTAATACTCCAATATGCTTTCTCTCTTTATCCATTGAGAAAGGATTGTTATTTTTAATCGGCATTACAAAACACCTAGTACCAATTGGTTTCCATTCATTGTCTCTTTTATATAAGTAGACTTGATCTGGTTGGCAAAAGTATAAGTTTTCTTTAAAAAGTTTACTACTATCAACGGCTTCACCTTTTTGATTATAGTATCTTCTAAACACATTGTGGTGAATTATTATCGTGTCACCAACATTTATAGATGAATTAAAAGCAATAGGTACAGAAACAACTTCAGCTTTTCTACTGATAAACTTAAAGTCTTCGATGCTTGAATTTAACATCAATTTCTTATCACCAACTTTTATTTCATTATCATATCTTCCTTCTACAGGTTTTACTATAAAATCGAATACACTTCTCATTAATACTGTAAATCATATTCAACAGATATAGCCATGTTAGAATTAAATTTCTTCCATGGCAATACCTCGTTGTTTTTCTTTATATGTATACTATAAGAGTTGTTAGATTCATCGTGCAGTATATGAGATATTTCGTGACCTCCATATACAGACTGTCCAATAGCGTAATGCATTGCGTCATTTTTGTAGTCAGAACCTATACTGATTTTTCTTATAATAGATGACATATACTAAGCTTCTTGTTCTTCTTTCTTAATTTCCTCGAAGCTTCCGTCTTCTAAATTAATACTGATTGCTCCGTACTTCTTTTCTAAAACTTTTTTGTTGTCTTCTACTTCTTTGTTTAGTTCTTGAATATGAGAGATTAACCCGTGTTTCTGAGCCTCTAACACACCTACTTGAGATAATGCTTGAGTCATTTTACCTTGGTTCTCCTGAACTAGTTTTAATTCTTCTGCTGTAATCTTGTTTTCCATTTAATTTAATTTAATTGTTTTCATTTATTTATTATCACTTGATCGTTTGTGTTTTTCCCACGTTCTACCTACGAAGTATGCTCCATACACTGTGATCAACAGTGATTGGAATATGGGTACATATTGCCCCGCGACAACAAAGCCTCCAATGTTACCATCAAAAAAAGATAAAACAGTAAAAATAACAGTCAAGTATATTAAGACAAGTGGACGTATATTCTTAGATAAAAAACTATCACTATTCATATCAGCTTTCCAACGCTCAGTTACTTGAGCTTGAGCATCGCTATCCGCTTTCTCTAATATTTCTTGAATCTGCTTTTTTATTACAAGCTTTTCTTCTTCAGTAGTGGTAAGCTTATCAACGACGTCACCTATGTTTTTAATGACGCCGCCTGTAAGCCATTGGAATATTTTATTCATTATTATTTTTTACGTAATGATCCACTTCCGTCATTTTTAAAAATTCTACTTAAATACTCACCCATAGCACCTCTTGAAGTGTTCTTCATCAAGTCTCGTCTAGACATAGTGTAAGTTTGATCGCTTCTACCAGCATTGAAGGTTGTTGCACCGGTTTTAGGGTCAATTTTAACTCTATAGCTGCTACCTAGCTGAGGTTTGTAAAGTTTGTCTTCTCTAGGTAACTCTAAGTTTCTAAGCCCAACTCTATTCTCTTGGCTTGCTGCTAAAGTAGAATCACCTTTTATAAACGCGGCTTCTTGTAGTCTTGAGTAAGTGTTTGGTTCGGTTGTGAAAGCAGGCCTTGTCCAGGTTGCTCCAGGGTATGAAACCTTATCTCTACCAGAGGTTGCACCGCTTTTTTCATCCTTTTTCTTTTCAACGGAATCTTGTAATAAAGCAGAAGGAACTCCTTTGCCTGTTTTCATCATTGGTCCACGACCAGGGTTTTGCTTGTAAGCCATAATAATTGTTTATTTATTTATTTATTTATTTATTCTATGTAAAAGTGCGATAACTTTTTAACTGTAATTGTTTCGTTTAAGTCACCAGTGTAGTAACATAACATTGTGTTTGAATCCTTTAAAACATACTTAACACTTACTGAGTAATCGTTGTCTGGATTATAAAGCTTGGTAGTAAACGATGTTTTATCACTGCCTGTAATGTTTTCTTCTATTACTTTATTTTCCAAGAAGCTAGTGTTAAAAACTTTAACTGGCTTAGAGTCATTTGTTATGATAGTCATAACGTACGATGATGTTTCGCTAACCCAAGAACCTTCCATTTCGCTTACTTGAGCGTTTGATAATAATGTTGTTGTTAAAGCTAGTACTAATAGTAAATTTTTCATTTTATTTATATTTAAGTTTATAATGTCTAATATAACAAAAAAACCGCTATATATAAAGCTAAAAAACGTTTTTATTAGCTTTACAAGTTTTATAAGCTTCTTTTTCCCAAGGTAGGTTTTTATTACCTTCATCCATTATTGATCTAGGGTATTTTTTACCTTTCCAGTAAACGTACTTATCGTCGTAATCTAAGTCGCCTCTTTTCATTTGATCTAAATGCACTTTTTCATGCCTTATAACATCTTCCTGCTCTAATTGGCTTAAATTTTTATTAAGTGTAATAGAACCGTTATTATTAGCTCTACCTAAAACACCATCCTCTTCATCTATTTGATATATTGGTGTATTATCCATAGACAACTTACCCATTTTCATTTTAAAAGCCATACTATTTTATAGGTGTTTCAATTACGTATTTAGCTCCTGGAAACTTATAGTCATAACCAGGATACATAACTTTAGTATATCCTCTATCATCAGTTCCTAAAACTTTAAACTCAACTCCTTTCATTGTTATATCTCCTCCTTTTATTATATTTTGAGAATTTTTAACATCAGGGCTATTTTTTAAATATCCAGTTTTAGTTGTTTTCATTTAGCATTTCCATCTTTTACGAGCAGCTTTACCTCTTTCACCAGTCCAACCTTTTGATCTAGCACAAAATGATTTTCTTCTTTTAGCTGCTTTACTTCCAGGTTTAACATCTCCAGTTACAGCTGTTTTTAACTTACTGCCAGGATTTTCTTTTCTATACTTTTTTACGCCAGCCTCTGTCATACCAGCGCCTTCTTTTGTAGATAAAAAGTTTCTACCTTTACCTTTAGTGGTTTTTCTTACTCTTAAAAAAGGTGAACTATCTGGTTGTACGTAGGCCATTACTTTTTTGATTTTTTTAACTCTAGCCACTTGTTAACAGTGTATCCTATAGTTACTAATAATAAAACGATTTTTAATCCCATTTCTATATTTGTAAACGTAGTTACACTTAACGTTAGCATATTTGCCACGTATAGCTTTATGTCTCCCATACAAAACATTTTATCCCTTAGCTCTTAATGTTATTGGACCTTGCAATTCTGTACAGCCACAATCACCGATACAGCCGCAAGGTTGCATAACTTTTAATTTCATACCGTTTTTTCCAGAGCTAGATCCTTTTCCGTGTGGTCTACCTTCTTGACTTAATGGCCCGTCCCATAAAGTGTTTTCTCCTATTGTTCCGTTTTTTCCTTTCATATCTTTGTTTTTAATAACTGCATTTCTTTTTAAACAATGGTGTAGATTGTTGTAAAGATAATTGTTTTTGCAAACTATCACCGTACATTGCGTTTCCTACCTGGTTCGCTTGTGGAGAAAAAGGACTCACTAAACTAGAAGGCGCTGGAGGAGTAATACTGTATTGTTGTTGTGTTGAAGCTGGTGTTGTCGCCATCGCTTGAGCACCCGCGTCTATCGCTCCTACTCCTGCTGATATCATACCACCTGTTGGTTGACTTACAGGGTTTGCTTGCTGCATTTGGTTTACCATTTGACCTATCATAATTATCTATCTTTATCTTTGTTAACATTATTAATCGAGGTTATCAATACTTTATCTATGTATGATTGACCTTTCATTATTTTATTTCGTCTAGTACTAGTTGGTATATCTTCTTCTCCTAAAAGTATTTTGTACATTCTGAGTATCAGTTGTTTACCTTTAAAAGAAACTTTATATATATTGTATTTCTGTGTAGTTCTATTTCTAGGTCTCCATACTTTTATCCAATCCTCTTGTAGAAGTTTATTCCACCTTCTATTGTTCCAACTATAAGAATAGGAGCCTGTTTCAAAATCTTTTCTTGAAAATAGATCCATACAATCTAAGTATATTAATAACTCAAGATCAGCGTCGTTAAGATTATTATTTTTACAAGCCCACTTTCTTACTATTCTATAATGTTTAAAGATGTTAAGATCTTTGATATCATTAGGCGTTATTCTCATAACACCACAACAACATCCTGAAATCTAATAACATAATAAACATCGTCATCTATTTCTATCCTGTGACCAGCGTGTTTATCGTAAAATATTGAATCACCTTCCTTAACTCCGGTAACTTGATCACCACAGTTTAAAACTGTAGCTTTTTTATATCTAACATCTTGCCTCTGAGACTGTGTTAGAAGTAGACCTCCGTCCGTTTTAGACACAGGCCCTTCTTTTATCTTATCTATAAGAATATTATTTCCTATTGCTTTCATCTCCAACTCTTAAGTTATTAATTACACAATCAGTGGATAATATTGTTGTTGCAACTGAGGCAGCGTTTTTAAGAGCGCTTTTAGTAACTAACAAAGGATCAATAATTCCTTTCTTAATCATATTAACCATCTTGCCTGTAACCACGTTGAC
>Ga0255039_10000738_pt1 | contig 10595 bp, 9 predicted proteins | sample BC1_12_1_MG_FD_181713 | JGI IMG/M metagenome (GOLD analysis project Ga0255039, IMG submission 181713) | Seawater microbial communities from Strait of Georgia, British Columbia, Canada - BC1_12_1 | ecosystem: Environmental > Aquatic > Marine > Strait | place: Canada: British Columbia | collected... | reverse complement strand
CGACCAGGTAGACAATTTAAAAGTGAAGCATTTTGGGAAGCGGTATATTTTGACGAGGATAAACCACCATGTATCTCGGGTGATACTTGTGGCGAATATAATATAAGCACATGTTCTCATGTGGATAAAATTAAAAGTTTAGCTTTTATATCAAAAACGTGTGATATTATAAACGACACCCCGATTATCGCAATACCTTCAGAAACCTATACAAGTTTAGATGATGGCAATGACATTGAAAAGGGTAAATTATGTCCAGAATCAACTCTCAACTTAGAAGATGAAAATTGTTGGGATAAATATGAAGAATGGGCATCATATGACAGAAATAAAAGTGAATTTGTTGGGTGGGGTGATAAATATGGATTGGATCGTAAAATAAATGAAAATTTGGTAGTCCCAAGAGAATCATTATTTTGTCAATTCGATGGCATACGGCCTGGGTTGAAAAATGCTCCACCGAACCATCAAGTCAGAATATGTTCTAAATGTAGTGATATGCAAGTTAAAGATACAGCATATGCGAGTATTGCCACTGGCGAGAATAATCAACAAAAAATGTTAAATTGGTCTATAAGTGAATGTTCAAAAAATTATCCAAGAGAAACCGCGTCAAATTGGATTGACCCTGGATTAGGAAGATCTGCGTATGACTCATATAATTTATGTGTAGGAGGAGGTGATACTACTTCAAGGTGTGGGGTAACCCCCGGTGGGTCTGGAAGGTCACTTGGAACTGTAAATGTGGGGGCTTGTCAAGCGGCAAAGGGAGTTGGAGAAAATAGTAATTTGGGAATAAATGTATCAGAACAGGGTGCTATTAAGACATATGATAAAGGATGTCCATCAAGATAAATTTACTTAAAAACATAAATATAATATTATATATGTAAAAATAATTCAAAAATGGCTAACTTAGTTTGGCAAGATATTAATACAAATGATTTCAATGTATTTATTAGAGATTTAGGTGAAAATTTAAATGCAAATGTAAAACATATAATAGAAGATTCAATTAAAGAAGATAAAATATTTATTGATAAATGTATTCACAAAAAACAAAAAAATAAAAAAATAGTTAAAAAAGCAGAACAAATTAGATTTGAACAAGATAAAATAAAAATAATTAAACAAGAGAATGAAGATGAAAATAAAATAAATTTTTATTTAAATAATCTAGTAATAAAAGACATATATAATAATTTAAAAAATATTAAAAGCGAAAAGGGAATTTTAAATTACAAATGTAAATTACTTGAAACTCTGTGGAATAATAATAAATTAAGAAAGAAAAACATGGAAAACATTATGGGTTTATATTTTCAATTAATTAATATTGAATCACTCGATGAAGATAATAAAATTATAATTGAAAAAATTTCAAAAAAATTAAATGAATACGATTTAAAATTATATATTTTAAAATCAATGGGTCATTTATTACCACCCTTAAATATATGGGAGAAGAAAGAAAATAGATTAGAAGAATGGCAATTAAAAACATTCAAACATATTAAACATAGTAAATCGGTATTAGTCCGGGCACCAACATCTTCTGGTAAATCGTTTATTGGAATGGGGGCTGCAGTTATACATAATGTAATTGCTTATATTTGTCCAGCAGATCCAGTAGTTTATCAAGTGGGTGCTCATTTCATTAAGATGGGATACAAAGTCCATTATTTAGTAGATAATCTTGAATATAAATCATATACAGATAAAACAAATATTTTTCTAGGAACACCAAAATTATTTGAAAAAATGATATATAAAATGAATATTAAATTTGATTATGCTGTATTCGATGAAATTCATGGTTTAAATAAAGAAGATGATGGTAATATATATGAAAATTTAATCAAATTAATTGATTGTCCATTTATTGCATTATCTGCGACTGTTAAAAATATAGATAAACTATATGATATTTTTAAAAAAATTAATCCTAATAAAGAAATTGAATTAATTGAATATAATAATAGGTTTATTAATCAACAGCGTTGGATTTGGAAGAATAATAGTTTAATCGAACTTCACCCATTATCGTGTATTAATATAGAGGATATTAATAATAATAAATTATTAGAATATAATTTACCATTTTCACCAAAAGATTTAGCTATATTATGGGAAAATATTGAAGAAGAATTTGAAGAATTGGGAGATGAAGATGATGTATTATTTGAAAAAATAACAGAAATGTCTCCAGATAATTATTTTTCAAATACTCATAATAATAAAATATTGACATTAGACCAATCAAAGCAGTATGAAGTATTCTTAAAAGAAAAATTAGTTTCATTGAATGACAAATATCCCAAAAATATAAATAATATTTTAAATTATTTTAAAATAGATTATTCACCCGAAACCAATAATGATTCTATTATTAATTTTATTAAAAAAGCGAAAGATAATAGAATGTTTCCAATGTTAATATTTAATACTGAACTAACAAATTGTATTGATTTATTTAATACAATTCATACTAAATTAATTGAAGCCGAGAAATATAATTATCCATATCATTATAGTATTTTGAATAAAAAAAATGAACTATATGTCGCATATATGGATAAATTAGATATTTTCAAATCAAATATTAAAGTAAGTAAATCAACTAAAGATCCTATTGCAGATATTGAAAATAAAGTCGAACAATTCAATGAGACTGAAAAATTTTCTTATATTTTAGAAATTCAAGAATACTATGAACAATTATTAGATAAATTAATTAAAAAATATGGAATATCAAATAAAGAACCATCATATTTGAATTTGAAGAAAGAATTCAATTCGTTCATAATAAATCCCGATTTTTGTCAACAAAATGTTTTTAAAAAACACCCTGATTATTGCTTTACTCATAAAGAACCAATGAGCGATCATACAATTAGAGAAATTCGAAGGAATATTAAAAACACATTGGGAATTAAATTAGATTATGAACACCCGTTATTGCAATTACTGAAACGAGGTATTGGTATTTATATTGATGGTATGCCAAATGAATATAATTGGATTGTTCAAAAATTATTATCAAATAAAGAGATTGGTATAGTTATATCAGATAGGACATTATGTCTGGGAATCGATTGTCCTGTATTAACATCTTGTATTGCTGGTATGAATAATAGTGTTTTTACAAAAGATGATTATTTACAAATGAGTGGTCGAGCCGGTAGACGTGGTCATGATACTAAGGGAAATATTATTTTTTATAATATAAATTATAATGAAATAATGAGGGGGGAATTACCAGAAATAGATGGTTGTAAAGTTAATTTAAATGATAATTATAATATTCTAAGTTTAATTAATAATAGGTATAATACAGATGCATTATATTCTAATATAATTAATCCGGATAGAAAAATTATAAATCTGAATAAAAAATTAAATAATGGCGAATCTTTTAATAAATTACTATGGGTTTTAAGGGAAGAAACAAATGCTGTTGATTTTATTAATAAAATTAGTTTAATCGAGAGAGAATTATTTTTAGAGAATAATATTCATAAAAAACAAATATATATATTGAGTATTTTTAAGAAAGATTTATTCAATGATGATTCAAACATAATTGATATATACAAAAACAATAAGATTGAAGTAAATATTTTAGAAAACATATTAATATTAAAAAAATATATTTCAAATGTAATTCTAGTATATAATTATCTACAAAAGAAAAAATATATGATTTTATGTAAAGAATTAAAAAATATATATGATAATTTAAAACAAATTATAGTTAATTATAGTGGTATTAATTATTTTATTAAAGAATAGAATAATTTACTGGTATTATTTACTGTTATTGCATTTATTGCAAATGCAGTTGCCATTTTGACAAGTATATGAATCACAGCAATTTAAGCAATAACTAATTCGTTCAATTGTTCCATTCGGCATTTCAATTGAACAATTTTCACCCGAACATTTTCCTCCAATATGACAATGAAAGAATTTGTCACAACTACCACAATTGATTTTAAGTTCATTCGAACCGAGATCAAATTTCTTATTACAAAATCCACACGGAATAATTTCTTTAATAAATTTAGAATGAAATTCTTCGCGTTGTTTGTTGACAATTGTATTTTTTTCTTTTATAGTTTCATGGACAATATATCTTTCTTGTGGAGTTTTTTTGCTAGACCTATTCGGATTTAAGGGCAACACTTTATTCCGTGGAACTCTTCTTTGTTTCTTTTTGTATTTACCAAAACACATTGGTTTAAAAATTGATTAATTTAATAATAATATAATAATCAAATTAATTAACGATTATGTTCAAAATAAAATATACATTATAATATAATATGAAATTAAAAAGAAATGGATCTAGAGCAGAAGTATGGCATGGAAATGCTTTGATGACTACCGGGGGGCTTAAAAAGAAAGATTTAATGAAAAATAAACACGGGCGTATCGTTTCAGCGAAAAAACATATGACTGCTAAAAAAGAAAAACGTTTAGTTAAAGCGGGATACAAAACGGAAAAGGGTAAATTTGGTGCTAAAAAAACTATGAAAAAGGGTGGTGTCGGAGCATCTATTGACGTCGGTGTAGCTGCTGCCAAAGTAGGTAGAAATAGTGGTGTTAGAGTAGGAACAAAAAAACACAATATTCAAGCCAATTTAGGTCTTGATGGTGTAAATGTAAATGCTTTAAATTTAGCATCGGCATCTTTAGATAGAAAAGGATTGAATGCCAGTATTGGAGATGATAGAATATTCAAAGCAGATGGATCTTTAACTAAAGCAGGATTAAAAGCATCGGTTGGAAATAAAAAGATATTTAACGCAGATGGATCTTTAACTAAAGCAGGATTAAAAGCATCGGTTGGAAATAAAAAGATATTTAACGCAGATGGATCTTTAACTAAAGCCGGATTAAAAGCATCAGTTGGAAATAAAAGAATATTAAAAGGCGATGCTTCTTTAGGTTTAAGTGGAGTTGAAGTTGGAGCAGATCATTTAATGGGAAGAACTGGTGTTAAATTAGGTAAAACTAAAAAAACTAAAAAAACTAAAAAAAAAGGTGGTAAAAAAAGAAGTGCTAGTCTAGGACCACTTGAAGTTCGCGTTACTGGTGGTAAATCTAAAAAAAGATAAATGATTATTCACATCATTTAAATTAAAAAAACAAAATTAATATATATAACATAATATAAATGGATAAAGAAATTGGAAGTTCTGTAAACTCACTTTTAAAAACAGATAAATGTTCACCATTAGTAGTATATATGGTTTTTGTTATAATTGCGGGTGTAACTTTATATAATAACTATAATGTTTCGCAGAAATTTAAAAATGTTAAGGTTAAAAATATTATGACAATGCATATGTGGTATGAAATTTCATTTATTGTCATATTAGGTGTATTATTATATGGTTTATGTTCATATAATCACGAAAATATGGCTTGGATTATATTATTTGCACCATTAGTCGTATATATTATTAAAATATCATATGTGTTTAGTTCTGTATCTAGTATTATGAAAAATGTTCCAGATGAATCTATGCCAGTTGTTCAGCAAAATAATACACAAGAAACTCAGATTGGTAATTTACCAACCCAAGTAACTGAAGCACCTCTGAATCCTACGCAGGCATATGAACAAAAACAAGCCTCCATGAATCCACCTCTATCTTCTAGTGTTCCAAGTGGATTTAATTTTTAATTTAATTATTTAAGAATAATAATTGTTAATATATTATTATGAGTATTTTATCATTTGATATTGGTATAAAGAATTTAGCTTTTTGCCAACTGAATGAAAAGGAAGAAATTGAAGACTGGGGGATTATTAATATTTCTTGCGATTGTTTTTGTCAACATACAAATACAAAGGGTAATAATTGCGATAAATCGGCAACATATATTACAACCTGGTTAGATGATGATAAACAGGTTAAATTATGCACTGGTCATTCTAAGTTAAAACAGTATGTGCCTCCCGAAAAAAAGAAATTAAAAAAAATTAAAACACAAAATTCAATTTTAAATGTTGGTAAAAAAATGGTTGAAAAATTAAAAGAATATCCGGATTTTTTAAATTGTAAAGAAGTAATTGTTGAAAATCAACCATCTTTAAAAAACCCAACAATGAAATCAATACAGATGTTAGTTTATAGTTATTTTTTAGTAAATGGTGTATCAAATAATGATTCAAATATTAATAATTTAGAAATGATTAATGCTCGCAATAAATTAAAAGTATATACCGGTGAACCAATTGAATGCAAATATAAAGAATCATATAAAAGAAATAAATTTTTAGCAGTAAAATATTGTGAAATTATGATTAAAGAAGAAAAAGGTAAATTTATTGAATTATATAATTTTTCAAAAAAAAAAGATGACTTGTCGGATAGTTATTTACAAGGTATATATTGGTTGCGTAAATAATATTTCTTTAATATAAATTAAAATATTATAATATTATATAATGAAAAATTACTTTGAATTATTTACCAAAGGACCGAGTGTTAACTGTAATCGTTTAGATAAAACAGAACATTGCTTCGATACTGATGATCGTAGTAAATGTTCCTCTCTATACATGAATACATCTAATGATAATTCATTTGTATGTGGTTGGAATTCTGGAAGTTCTAATGGTGTTGTTCGCCCTCGATGTGAACCTAATTTTTCAGAACCGTGTATTGGTAGTGCAGTCGCAGATAAATATGACATTAATGAAGGGAGGAATAGTAGGAATAATAATATTAATACAAGTGGTTCTAATAATGGAAATAATGAAAAATCGGGATTTAATTGGACATTATTGATTATTATTTTGGGAATAATTGGCGTTGGTGCTTTTGTTGTTATGTCAGGACCAAATGGGAACTCTACTGTAGCCAAACCACCCGCTCTTGTAGCCAAACCACTCGGGGCAAATAAAGCTGGGAGGAAATTAAAAAATAGAGTGCGTTAGATTTTTAATTTATATTTATATTAAAGAGTAATTATAGATAAATATATATAAATGAGTTATCATAATAGTTTATTATTTAAAAAATTAAAAGAATTTTATATTGGGGATAATTTAGATAAATATTTAGATTATATTAAATATAACAAAATTTCATTAAGAGTAATTGATTGGTTTGTTACTAATTATTCTAAAAAAAATGACATCATATATACGATATATGGATCATCCGATAATAAATATACAATTTCACCAGATGGGAATTATAATTATAAAACATTTAATGTTTATCATTCATATAAATCTCAATTAAAATCATATTCAAAGCGAAATTTCGATCCATTTTGTAGGCGTGATAAAATCGTTTTTGAATTTGTTAATAAAAATGGAGAATTAGAAAATATTTCAACTACATTGGGACAACTTAATTTTTTTAGGTGGTCTATTGATAATTTATTAGTAGATTATATTAGAGATAATCATAAAGATATAGAAAATGATATGAATAATTCAATTAAGGTTATTCATAAAAATAAAACCGATGATAATATTAGGAAAAAAAGACAAGAATTATCTTTATCTGCATCACGTGGACTAAATAAACATCATGGTAAGATAGTGATATCATTTGATTAAAAATATAAATACTAATAGATATCCAAAAGAAATAATGAGAAGATTTATAAATACAATTTATTTACATCTTCGATTAAGACTCTACATAAACCACATTTAAAATTAGGTTCACCTTGATATTGTTTTTGTTTAGATAAACAATCAGAACATGCAGTATGACCACACGGAATAATATAATTATTAACTGGATTGGTTAAACAAATTTTACAAATATTACAATTATTAAAACAATTTATATATCTAATTACAGATATATAATTATTTATTTCTTTTCTCTTTTCTATATATTTTTGTTTTGAATTAACTATATTACTATTCTCATATAGCATTTTACTTAAATCTAACATGGTTTTTATCATTTTTTCATTTTCATTATTTTCATCGTATTTTTTATTTAATTGTTCTGTTTTTTTTAACATATTATCGATGATATCAATATCCTCTTTATTTATTGTAATATCTTTAATTAAATCGGATTCTAATTTTAATAATTCATCTTGTTTTTCTATAAATTCATTTTTAAAATCTATAAATGTATTAATTAATTTTATATTTTTATCATTTATACCATTTGACATTAAACCCTTGATAGTTGTTATTAAAATATCTGTATCTATATTTTCTATTTCATAATTTAATATATCTAATATGGGTATTAATATCTCTAATTTAATATCATCTATTAATATTTGATTATCTCTTATTAATAAATATAATATCTCTGATGCGATTGTATCCATTTTATTACCTTTTTTAACACTTTTAAGAATATTTAATTGTGAATCTAATAAAAATGTATCACATTCAACATACTTTAATAATTCTAATTTAATTACAAACATATCATTGTAGAAGTTATCTTTATTTATAAAATTAATATTTTCATTAATAAATAAACCATTATCTATTTTACTTATTAATTCATTTGAAATATCTTCAATGAAATCGGGATAATCGCCTGCATTACATGTGCCAGTAGAGCTGTGGGGGAAATCCAATGTCGAATAATATATATTCGTATTATTCATAATTATTAATAAGAAATTTATAACTTTAAACTATTTCATTAAATCTAAAATATCCATTAACTTGAATTTATTCTTCTTGCTGATATTTTTATTTTTAAGTTCAACTATTTTATTTTTATAAATAATAGTTTTCCCTTTGTCTATTGATTTAAATATATTAAATAATGTTAATATATATTTATAACAAATATCATCATTATCTATAATTATACTATCAAACATTTTATCAATTATTTTTTGCGTATAATTGGTTAGTATATCATTTATTTCAAGTTTAATAATAAATATAGATAACCCTATAACATCATCCGTATTTTTATTCATTGAACACAATGATAGATAATCCGTTTCTTTTTTCTCAAAATCTATATATATTTTATCCATTTTTCTATTAATTATAGCATCGAATTTAATTGTTTTATCTAATATTAGAACTTTTTTAATTATTTCTATGTAAAAGTCTGTATACTGTAGTTCAGTTATACATTTATCTATAATTATATCCAATATATGTGGTATAATATGGACTGTTCCACCAATCTCTGAAATTATTTTTTTAGTAATATCATCAATATTACTACTAGTAATTTTGTTCAATAAATTATATGTATTTTTGATTAATAAAGTATCTGATGATAAATTATTTTTGAATTTTTTATTCTTAGAAGAAATATTCATCTTATAATAATTTTTATTAATCGTTATACACGAAATAATTTCAATTAATGCATCAACTTTATCAGCATTATTAGAAATATATTCTTGATAATTAGATAAAAAAGTATCACTATTTATAAGTGAATTAACTGACTCGTAATCATAGTGAGTCACCATTTTATATATATAACTATTATATTTATTTCCTTAAATTATTTTAACCACTACACATTTCACAAGTTTCTGGTTTAATTGTAAACTGAATTGCTTTACTAGATGCCCGACTTCTTAGGTAATACATTCCAGTCTTGAGACCTTTACTATGAGCATAGAAATGCATTGATGATAATCTGGAATAATTTGGTGCTTCCATAAATAAATTTAAACTTTGTGATTGACAGATAAATTGACCCCTATCACTTGACATATCAATAATTTTTTTCTGTTTTAATTCCCAAGATGTTCTATACCTTTCTTTAATAATATCAGGAATACCTGTAATTGATTGAATAGATCCATCATTTTTAATTAAATTATCTTTCATTTCTAGCGTCCACATATCGAATACCTGTAAATCTTTTACCATATAATCATTAATTACCAAGAATTCACCAGATAATACCCGTCGTGAATATATATTAGCCATAACCGGTTCAAAGCATTCAAAGTTTCCAAGAATTTGTGATGTTGAAGCCGTTGGCATTGGAGCAACCAAAAGACTATTGCGAATACCATGTTTTTTAATTTCTTCTCTTAGTGAAGTCCAATCGTGTTGACTATCATCTACCTCTCTTTCCCATAAATCAAATTGGAGTTTCCCTTTGTGCATTGGAGATCCAATGTATGATGAATATGTTCCTAAAAATTCAGTCCGATTATATTCCTCTTCAGTTGGATTTAATTTTAATATTAATTTTTTAATTTCTTCCAGTAATTCCGGTTGTTTCCAATATATTTCTTTAAGAGATTTCATATCTTTTTCTCTTTCTTTTGCCAATTCCATTGAACCCACTAATGATCCATAATAGATTGATTCAAAAATATCTTTATTTAACTTAACTGCTTCATCTGAATCAAATCCAATTTTTAATTCATAAAATACATTAGCTAATCCTTGAATTCCAATCCCAATTGGTCTATGTCTGAAATTTGATAGTTTTGTTTTAGGTGTAGGATAATAATTGTAATCAATAATATTATTTAAATTCCTTACCAAAATCTTAGTAATTGCTACAAGACGATCGTGATTAAAATCAGGTCTAATATATTTTTCAAGTTCAGTAAATCCACCAATATGTGTATTATTACTTCCATTTTTCAAATAA
>Ga0255039_10000736_pt1 | contig 10618 bp, 8 predicted proteins | sample BC1_12_1_MG_FD_181713 | JGI IMG/M metagenome (GOLD analysis project Ga0255039, IMG submission 181713) | Seawater microbial communities from Strait of Georgia, British Columbia, Canada - BC1_12_1 | ecosystem: Environmental > Aquatic > Marine > Strait | place: Canada: British Columbia | collected... | reverse complement strand
CCGGTAAAGACTGCAGCCTGGACTTGCATATGCGTATTCTCCAATATCGTTGAATTGTTGTGGCCAAAGCACCACTGCCAGTTTGCATCAGTGTAGTTCGGAACGATAAACGCTGCCGGACATTACACGACATATAAGAGTCATATGGCGACACGGTAACCAATGCGGAGAGATCTTCGCTGCATGGGTTTATTACATGAAGCGGTGATTAATTGTTAACTTTTTTAATTGATGGAGGTGCATACTTGCCCTCAATGACACGCTTTGTAGGTGCATAAAAACGGATGACAGCAAAAAAGCCATCTTTAGGTGTAGGCAACCAGTTGGCAAACTTATCTTTTGACGGCTGTTCATATTGAAAGTACATATCCAGGGAACCATCTTCATTATAAAAAATACCAGGTGAAAGATTACTCAACTTATAACGATGATCGGAAAGATTAGGTAGCCAGAAATCGGTACCATACACCGTCATTGACCAAAAAGCGGTCGCCTGTGGTATGTCTTCTTTCTTAAAATGAATATGGTATTTATTATTACCATTAAGTGCTTGGCCATCGGCATCTTTAAACGTCAATGTGTAAGTATTGAATTGAGGACGTGGAATAATACCACCTAATTCAACGGACGCACCGCGTAGCAAATAATCCTCTTTGTAATTACCTTGTCGATCATCTGTAAAACCCCAGCCATTTAAGTCATAACCTAAACCACGTTTTTGTAAAGCGGCGACTTTTTTCTTAGCTCTTGTCATTCCTTCAAGAAAAGCGTCTCGCATTTCCGCGTTTAAATCAGAGCTATCGAAATCATAACCCGCACCAATATTGATTGCTTTAAAGCGATCAGCATAGGCTTTTTCTTCTGCATTAGCAGGAGGATAAATACTCAGCAACTGATCAAGCCCAGAAAAATAATCTAAGTCTGTCTTCTCTACGAGATCCGGTAGTCGTGGTTTGAGTGCGACAGGTTTACGGCTTCCTTTATTCCAATCGCTGAGGGGAACAACTAAATGTCTATCTTGCAGCTTATTGGCTTGTTTAAGATCTTCAGAGTCATTGGGTGTTACATAAGTGCGTTGTAAAAAATGAACAATAGGGCTTGGCGTCACCACCAGTTCAACACCTTCAGGTACTTTTCCTTTCCAATCAGGAGTGGCTAATAGAAAAGTGTATCCTTTTTTATAGGCATCCCTGTTGCCATAAGCCATTGAATTACCAATATTCTGAAAATTGTTTTGGTACATGGTGGTCAACTGAACACCATAAAAACGATCTTCATAATTGGGAATTTGTATTACTAATGGCTCTTTACCCACATCCAACCATGTGAAGGAATACAAGGTGTCGTGGCTAGGTGCTTGACCAGCGCGTTCGGTATGGTCAGATAACTTCCGCCGATGTACTAACACATTAACTTCATTTGTTTTGGTATCTTTTACTAACTGCTCAGAATAGAGACGATAATAAACCATAGGCCCTAAGCCATAAATATAAGCTTCTTCGGCCAACTGCGTTACCTGTTCAAGGCTCACAGTAGGCGCCGTACTCTTAGCTGCTACACAAAGTGAAATAGGCAGAAAACTCAGTAACACAAAAACGGTAGCAGGTAATCCTGTAAATCTTTTCATGACCCTATTTCCTTTTTTTAGTGATGGCCGCAAAACGAATACGGCATGCCCTTTCAAAGAGATTCAATAGTGGCAGGCAAATCAAGCTCAGTCTCTCGTTTACCTGACTTCATTCCGAGTTCACGCAGCCTGGCAAGAACCTCCGGGTCAGCGAAGCATTCGTTCATCGCTGTATTTTCTGCGGCAAGGCCAGCGAGAATACCCGGCGCCATAGGTGCCACAGTCGCCTTGGTCACTGACTTGATTGCCTGGATCGCGGTGACGTCCTTTTTTGCAATCTGCCCGGCGGTGGTCGATACATACTCTGCGAGTTCAGCCGAGGTGGAGAAGGCCCTGTTTATAAAATTGTATTGTGCTGCCTCGCTCCCCGAGAAATCCCGTCCGGTCAGCATGACTTCAAGTGCACGGTTATTGCCCGCCTTCAAGGGCAGCAGGGTGGAGCCGCCGCCCGCAGGCAGAAAGCCGCCTGCCGCTTCAGGAAAGCAGAACCTGGACTGATCGGACGCAAAGCACATATCCAGGGCCAGCATGAATTCGAATCCGCCGCCTCGGCATCTACCGTCTACCTTGGCGATCGTGACCTGCATGAGATTCTGCAGGGACAGGCCCAGGGCCTGCAGCACATTGAGCCCGGGCGTCTTGCTCACCGGTACCGACGGGTCCCCCTCGATCACCTTGAGTATATCTGCGATTTCAAAATGGGCGATGAAAAAATCGGGGTTGGCGCTTTCGAAGATCACCACCTTCGTTTCAGCATCAACCGCCAGCTGGCCGACCAGCGCGAACAGTTCGCCGGCCATCGCGGCTGTCATGATATTCACTTCGCCGTAGTCAAATCTGACTGTGAGTATGGGGCCGGTTTTTTCTGTAGAGAATGTTGTAAAGCTCATTATGGTATTTCCTTCTGTTCCAGTACGACAGGGACCGGCACTTACCGGCGCTGTAGATCAGGCAAGCCTTGCCTGGCTCATGTTGATGTAACCATAGCCCTGCAGGGCGCCCAGGACCTCGCGGTGGCCTAGGACCTCGTTGATGGAGCGGAAACCCACCTTGGTGGGATTATCCCTTACCAGACGCATCGCCGCATAGGCCTGTAACAAGCCGGTAATCTGGTAAGCGTTGGTGCCGGTGATGTGACAGCTGACGGACACATTGTTGCCCCTGCCGTGACACCAGTCGACAAAGCGGTTCTGCTGGCGATTCTCCCGGGGCGGCATCGTGCTTTGCATCTGACCCGCCAATTGGTCCAGCACCGGAAACAGTTGCTCGTCGTTCAGCCACTGCAACTGCACCTTGTAAGCGAGATCGAGCTCCTCACAACCCTTCCAGATATTCTGGTTACCCATTGCCAGCACCATATTGCAGTTTCTGACGCGACTGTCGTTCCTGAAGAAAACCACATGGGAGCCACCTCCCCACTGGTTGCCCATAACGATATCTCCCGTTACCGGCAGGGCCAACTGATGCCGCTCAAAGGTCTCCGCATACCGGACCAACTGGTGATTCTCCAGGCGGTATGACGGGTTCCGGCACATATCGAAAACAGACTGGGTTGAGCCAACCGTTGGCGTACCATAGGTAAACACCCGCACATCGAGGCTATCGACACCGGGCGATTCCAGGCAGACCCGCGCTGCGATATCACTGACAGTAAACATATAGGCGGTGGCCGGGGAACATACCAGGCCGGCCTCTTCGAATCTGGCGTGGAACTTATCCTGCATTTCCAGCATCCAGTTCTGCTCACCCGTGGTATCCACGTAGTGGCAACCCGCCGCCAGGGCCGCCTCTATGGTGGTTTCGCCAAAACGGGAAAATGGCCCGACGGTGTTACAGATCACCTTCTTGCCACTGAAGAGCTCGGTGAGGGCAGAAACCGAATGCTCGACTTCCGCTATCTGGTAATCGGCGTTCTCGATACCGGGAATATACTTGAGCGCCTCCTCGATACGGGAGCGGCTGCGGCCGGCCGCCACAAAGGGGATGCTGTATTCCCGCAGGTACTCGATAACAAGCCGGCCGGTATAGCCACTCGCCCCATAGACAACAACCGGATATTCACTTGTCATTTTCTTGCTCCATTATTCGTGTTTACGATTGATCAGCCAATAAGTCGACGCTATTTGCTGAGAATGTGGATAGCGACTGCCGCTTCCTCCACGCCCTGCATGCCACCACCATTTTCCTGGATGGCATTGCGGGCACCCTCGACCTGACGCTCGGCGGCCTCGCCCCGCAACTGGGTCACCAGTTCGTAGAGCTGACCGATACCCGTGGCGCCCAGGGGATGCCCCTTGGATTCCAGCCCGCCAGAGGGATTGATGGGGATGCGGCCGCCCACGGTGAACTCGCCGCGCTCAGCGGCCGGACCGCCGCCACCAAAGGGCACGAAGCCGAGATTTTCCGCCTGCAGGATCTCACCCATAGCCGAGGCATCGTGCACCTCGGCCACCTGCATATCCTCCGGGCCCAGACCCGCCTGTTCGTAGGCCTGCATGGCCGCCAGGTGGCCGACGCTCAGTTCCGGCTGGTCGATACCCCGGTGGCTGAAACTGCGCAGTACGCTGGCCGCAACCCTGATACACCGACTCCTGTCGGCGCCTATACGTTGCAGGCCCTCCTCGGTGCACAGGATCGCCGCGGCGGCCCCATCTGACAGCGGCGCGCACATGGGCAGGGTAATGGGGTAGGTAATGGGCGGCGCCGCGAGAATCTCCTCGATAGTGAAGGGTTTGCGGTACTGCGAGAAAGGATTGTGCACCGAGTGCGTGTGATTCTTGGCCGACACCGCGGCAATCTGCCGCTGGGTCGTGCCATAGGTTTTCATATGCAGGCGGCACATGGCCGCATAGATTTCCATGAACTTGCTGAAGGGTTTATCCGACTCAGTGCCCGGTGGCACTTCCACGCCCTCCCCCATCTTCACCAGGGTCTGGTAATTTTCCTCGGCCCGGGAGACGTCCCAGCCACCTTCAAAAATCGAGAAAGCCTTTGCCTTGTCAGGGATATTCATTTTCTCCGCACCCAGAGCCAGCGCAACATCCGTGGTACCCGCGCGCAGGCTCTGGACTGCGAGATTAAAGGCGGAACTGCCCGAGGCGCAGGCATTCTCGATATTGTAGATCGGAATACCCTCGACCCCGATCTTGCTGAACACGACCTGGCCCGGGATGGATATTTGCCCCTGCAGGGGGCCGTTGGTCATGCCTGCATAAAAGGCCACGCCCAGGTCACTGGTCTTGCAGGCAGCGTCTTTGAGGGCGCCATTGAGGGCCTCGCCGGCCATGTCATCCAGGCTGCGCTCCAGGTGTCGACCGAACACGGTCATGGCGATTCCTGCGATATAAACGTCGTTCATGGGACTGTGACTCCTTTAGACTTTACGGCCGCTATTCTGCCAGTACTGCTCACGCAGGTCTTTCTTCAACACTTTACCCACCGTGCTGCGTGGCAGGGAGGGGACAAAATCGACCGTCTTGGGCGCCATCACACTGCCGAGCTTTTCCTTGCACAGGGCGATGATTTCCTCCGGGGTCACACTCTGGCCCGGGTTGAGTTCGATAACGGCTTTGACCGCCTCACCCCACTTGTCGTCGGGCACCCCGATCACGGCGCAATCCTGCACCGCCGGATGGCTCCAGATAACCTGCTCCACCTCGCTGGGGTAGACGTTGAAGCCGCCGGAAATAATCATGTCTTTCTTGCGGTCGGTGATATGGAGATAGCCCTGGGCGTCGAGGTGACCGATGTCCCCGGTGCGCAACCAGCCGTCGACGATGGTCTCCGCGGTCTTGTCGGGCTGCTTGTAGTAGCCCTTCATCACCAGGTCGCCGCGTACACAGATCTCCCCCGTCTCCCCCCGCGGCAGGATTTCATTGTCCTCATTCATGAGTTCTACCCGGATCAGTGGATTGGGCCTGCCCACAGAGGAGAGGCGTTCATCCGGGGCCAGCTGGCCGTTGACGAAATGGTGATCCGGCGGCAGGTTGGCGATTCCCGCGGGCGCCTCGGTCTGGCCGTAACCACCGGCCATAATTGGACCCCAGATCTCGATGGCCTTCTTGAGTTTATCCACGGACATGGGCGCTGCGCCGTACATCAGGTACTTCACCGGGGACATATCGATTTCCTCGATACCCGGAATTTCCAGCAGCTTGTAAATTACTGTCGGGGGCAGGAAAAACTCCGTGACCCGGTGCTGCGCAATGGCGTTAAAGATCAGCGCGGGCTCGGGCTTGCTCACCACGACCACCGTACCGCCCTGGCCGGTACAGGGCATGGAAAGCAGGCCGGCAGTGTGGGTCATCGGCGCCGCCGCCAGGTTAACCGGGCGCTCATCCGCGCCGTAACGGCATGCCAACATATAGTGGGCGATGAAGGTCTGGGTACTGCGATGAGTGTTCATCACCCCCTTGGGCATGCCGGTGGTGCCGCCGGTGGGCGACAGCATCACCACGTCGTCCATGTCATAACTCACCTCGGGCCGGGTACTGGCCGCACCGGCTGTCCACTGTTCCAGCGACAGGGCATCGGGGGCCTGGGCGTCGATGCAGACCCAGTGTTTTATTTTCGGCAGGCTGGGCCGCAGTTCGGCAATCACCGCCTCGAAATCGCGCTGGTAGAACATCACGTCACAATCAAATGACTCGAGGATATAGTGATTGTCCTGCGCCGAGTTGCGGGCGTTTACCGGCAACCAGGTCATATTCGCGCGCCACAGACCCAGGGTGCAGGCCCAGGCTGTGACGTCGTTGCCGGCCCAGATGGCGCCCTTGGTTTCCTTCGGCAGGCTCAGGGCGAGCAGGCTGTTGGCGATGCGGCAGGACAACTCACCCACCTCATCGTAGGTGTAGGCGCGACCGTCCTGGATGTAGGCTGACCCGGTAGGGTTGATGAGCCAGCCGCGGTCATAGAAGTCGATAATAGCCAAAGTATTCTCCCTGTTACTGTCTTACAGTTCACCACGCCCGGCGGGAAATGGTGCCGCAGCGTGGTGGGTCGCTTGTGCTTGCCTAGTCTTGGGTCCAGCCCTCGGCGTAGAGATGCTGGGCCAGCAGCCCCAGGCGCATGGTGAGCATATAGTTCTCGCCGTCCTCGATCTGCGCCGACCGGGCGTCGCGGAGCAGCTTTTCGATCGGGTATTCCCGGGAGGTGCCGGCGCCGCCGAATAGCTGCAGGGCCTCGGTGGCTACCTTCATTGCCTCTTCCGTCACAGTGACCTTGCCCGACGCGGTGGCATAGGGATGCCCGGAAGGTGTCAGCCTGGCGTAGGTCAGGCTGCGGCGGGCCACCGAACGGCACAGTTCAACCCGGCGGAACATGTCGCCCAGGCGATAGCGGGTCAATTGGTGATCAATCAGGGCCTGCCCACCCTGCTTGCGCTCGTGGCAGTAGTGCAGCGCCATGTCGAACGCGGAGCGTGCCAGGCCGGTCATGCTCTGGCCCATATGAGTGCCGGCATAGGACCAGGCGGAGCCCAGGTTGCCGTAGTACTCATCTCCCAGGCCTACCGCGAAGCGAATAGGCAGCTTCACATTGTCGAAGTAGATTTCCCCCTGGGGTAGCGACCGCTGGCCAATCTTGTCCAGCGGCTTGCCGCGGGTAATGCCGGGCAAGTCCAGGGGAATAATGACGGCGACCCCGTGGGAAAGGCCATCCGCATCGAAAAAGCCGTCGCCATAGTCCGCAGTGAGGTATCCCAGCGCTACCTGAGCCACCGCGCCGTTGGACACCCAGGCGGAGCACTGTCCATTGACGATGATTTCGTCCCTGGTGACCTTCGCGGTCATGTTACCTTTGTTGCCGGGCTTGCCCTGGGGCCACTCGCGCTTCATGTCGAACAGCTGGGTATCGCTACCCTTGTCAGGATGGGTAATCATCCAGCAACCGATCTTGTCGGTGCACAATTCCACCAGCTCCTGGTTGCCGGCGGCGATGGACATCATGAGCGGAAAGCTTGCCACGGTAAGGGATAACCCCAGGCCGACGTCCCCCCAGCCCATTTCCTCACCAATGAGGGACTCCAGGCGGATGGCGACGTCCGGCTCGAACTGGGCGATAAGTGTCGGGTCAAGGCCGAGCTTGGCGAACTCCTCGAATACCGACCAGTAGGGTGACCCCGGTGCACAGACCTCCTCGGCGGACATCCTGTCCAGTTCCTGGCCGATGGGCCGCAGCACATTTTTTGCAAACTGGTGCACGACACCCTGGATTGCGGCCTCCTCTTCACCCAGGGGCGCTTCAAAGCCAGTGAGGCCGACGGCAGGCAGGGTCATCCGGGTTTTTAGCTTGAGCATGGTTCGCTTCTGTGCTTTATCTTATGAGGTATGAACGAATTCAGTGCTCAGTATGGTCCGTAACCACACTTATGTCTTTCAGGAAAAAGGCGTATCTTTATCAAATTTCGCTCACGGAGACCCTCATGAAACCCTGGCAACAGGTACGCAAGGAACTGGGCAGCACGCCGCTCACAGAAGGTGTGGTGGGCGGCGCCGAGCCGGGGGCGCCCGGCCTGTACCTGGAGCACTACCTTTTCAGCGATATCGAGCGGACGGTCTCGGGCATCAGCGGCACCGGGCTGGTAACCCAGTTCGGCGGCGCCAAGGTACGGGAGGGGGAAAGCGGCGCCTGGCGCAGCACCAGCCTGCCCAGCCAGTCACTCCTGGTGCCGGCCAACTGCGCCACCCACTGGCACTATGACGGTACAGTGGATTTCGCCGTGTTTTACTTTCCAGACCAACTGGAGGGGATCACAAAACGCCTCAGCCTGCTCGCGGCCAAAACCGGCGAGCCGCTGCCTTTTGGCGATGCCCTGGTCAGCGCCCTGGCGCGGCAACTGGTCAGGGAACTGCATAAGGGCCGCGGCGGCGATGAGCGCTTCATGGCCATGCTCGCGTCACTTATGCTGGAGCAGGTTTACCGGGTACTGACGACACCGGAAACAGAGGGGTTCAATCCGCGGCACACCCATTTTACCCGGCTACAGGCGGTGCTGAAGTACATCCGTGAGCACCTTGGGGAAGACCTGTCTGTGGCAGCGCTTGCGGCCAGGGCGGGCGTCTCCGTAGCCCACTTCAGGCGCCTGTTTGTGGAGGCCATGGGCACCCCACCCCACCGCTACGTGCTGGCTACACGCCTGGAACAGGCGCGCACACTGCTGTCCATGACCCCGATGCCAATCTCGCAGATCGCCGCGGAATGCGGCTTCAGCAGCCAGAGCCACTTCACCGCCTGCTTCAGGACGGCCCATGCCACCACCCCGGGCGACTACCGCAAGCATATCAGGCAATCGTCCGGCGCATTCTCGCAACCCACTACCGCCCCGATCCCAGCAACTGGTCTGTGATATGAATTGCCTCCGGGATCAGCTCTCGATGCGCTACACCATAGCTTCGCAGTTTATCGGTCACGATCTTTCTGGGTTCGCTGCCATGTGACCTGAGCAAGCGCTTGAAAAACTGTTTAGCCGCAGCGCCATCACGCTTTGCTTGAAGATATACATCAACAACCTCACCATCCTGATCAACAGCTCGCCACAGGTAATGCTGCTTGCCGTTGATCCTCACGAAAACTTCATCAATGAAGAAGGTATCACCGTAGCCTCGGTGCTTTCGCTTCAGCCGGCGTGAATAAATGGCACCAAACTTGATACACCAGAGGCGGATGGCCTCTCGACTGACAGTGATGCCGCGCTCGGCTAGGAGGTCTTCAATATCACGATGGCTAAGATTGAATCTATAGTAGAGCCAAACGGCGTAACTAATGATAGCTGGCGGGAATCGGTGGCGTTTATATGTGTTCATGAGCCGATTCTAACAATTATGGGCAGTTAAGTTGGCAGTACCGTTTGTAGGTATTCATCTGCCGATCCTACCAATTTCGTGCAGTCACTTGGCAATACCCGATCTGCGTTTCCTGCCCGGCACCTCGGCTTCCAGCAGAGCAAAACAGCGCTCCATGGCGCGCGCCACGAACTGCAGGTCCGGCAGGGCCCGCTTATCAGCCACCAGGCCAAAGTCAAGCTTGTCACCATGGGACAGAACCGTGATATTCAGGTTGCTGCCGGGTAGGAAGGCCGAGATCGGGTAACTGGCCAATTGCCTCGCACCGCGCAGATACAGCACGTCCTCTTTCGGACCCGGGACATTGGACACCAGCACGTTATAGGACGGCGCCAGAAACCGCCCGGCGGGGGTGTTCTCAGCAAGCTGCAGGGCGCCGACCATCACCAGCGCGAAATCCACCAGGGTCTCCCGGGACAAGCCCTGGGCCTCTTCCTTGGTAGCTGTGGAGCAATCGATGACCTGCCGCAGTCGCTGCAGCGGCGTGGCGCCGGGTTCCCCGAGGCGTACATGCAATGCCGTGGCCTGGGTCGAGGCGGTATCATCACCGGCTTCACGCACCGACATGGGACACAGTGCCACCAGGGGTTCGTCGGTGTTCTCGCCATGCGCCTCCAGGTACTCGTGCAGGGCAGCGTCAATGACACTGAGCACCACATCGTTGACCTTACCGCCAGTGGCAGCGCCGACAGCACGGACCTTGCCCAAAGACAGGCTGCAGGTGGCGATGGCGCGGGTATCGTACTCGACGCGTTCGTTCATACGGGTGCGCGGGGCGTGAAACATACGCTGCGCCTTGCTGGTGCGTGGCACCAGGAAATCCAGCACGGTCCCGCCAAACATCCGGGACAATTCGGTGACAGCCCGGACCTGCGCCAGCACGGGTTTAGCGGGATCGGCATTGCGCGCCTTGCGCTTATTACCTGCACTGGTGCGCGAACTTTTTTTTGCCGTGTACGACCAGGTGGGCACAATCTCCATCTCTCGAGGTGATGAAGACAATGAGGCGTACATACGCTTCACCCCCGACATGCCATCGATATAGGCGTGATGAATCTTGCTGTAAATGGCAAAGCGCCCTCCCTCCAGGCCCTCGATCACCTGGCATATCCAGCCGGGTCGGTCACGGCTCAACAGGCCACAGTGCAGC
>Ga0255039_10000734_pt1 | contig 10633 bp, 9 predicted proteins | sample BC1_12_1_MG_FD_181713 | JGI IMG/M metagenome (GOLD analysis project Ga0255039, IMG submission 181713) | Seawater microbial communities from Strait of Georgia, British Columbia, Canada - BC1_12_1 | ecosystem: Environmental > Aquatic > Marine > Strait | place: Canada: British Columbia | collected... | reverse complement strand
AAATTGAAACGATAACTGCAATAGATACCACTTTGGCACAAATTTCAAAGTCGGCCAATGAATTAATTGCAGAAACCGATGCGCTAATAGGTGCACCTTCAGAACTTACCGTACCTGAAACTACCATCGAGCAAACACTAGAGCAAACACTAGACCAAACACTAGATCAAAAAGCTGATTCTTTCTACGGTATCCGCCAACAACATGGTAAAGTCGAGTTTTCAGTACTATATCCAAAAGCTTCAAATGTTTGTATCGCTGGTGATTTTAATAATTGGCAACCTGAAAAAACCCAATTATCACAAAATAGTCACAACGGTAGATGGAACACATCAATACAAATATCTGGTGGCACATATAAATATCGATATGTGGTCGATGGACAGTGGCAACAAGATCCGTACAATAATCGTGTTGAACAAAATCCATTTGGAGAGATGAACTCTGTTCTCGAAGTTATTTAAAACTTTACGCAATAAATAACACCAGTTAAGATCGAATATTTATATGAATGAACCAATTGAACCAATCGCAGGTGGCATCAGTAGCGTCGCCCAGCTTTTTTTATCACAATCAAATCTAAATGGTGTATCCCAAAAAAGAACGCCGCCGCAAACAAGTAATGGTAATTCGACAGGCGAACTAAACAGCATTAGTACGCACCTTGAAACAGCAATCAACCAAACGGCAACACACGATACAGAACCATCTACCACCGAGAAAAGCATAACACCCAAAACAGCTTGTACAGGGATGTCTATTTTTTATGACCATGTATCGAATCCGCTGGTACGATTAGAAACCTTTGCAAATCAAACAGCGTACCATAACGGTCAAATTGCTTTTTCCCACATTTCGAAAGAGATCATCACGCTTACAAGTGTCACCAGTGAATTTGACGACAATGGTATCAACCCAATTGATTTGCAAGTATATGATCATTTTAGTGACCTAGAGAAATTTGGACATCATCTACAACACGTCATACAATCTAGCCAAGCAATGCTACTTTCTATTGAAGCGTCTTTGCGAAGCGATCTAGATACCATGCTTATGGAAAGCAGTGATCTTATTGTTTTTAGCGGTTCATCCCCAGACGATATTATCAAGACATATCAAGTACTCAAGTGGTTGGCGTCACTCTATGCAGATAATCAAAGTAATTTTCCCGCCGTTGCCATTTATGTGTGTGATTGTCAAGATAACGAAGAAGCATTACGACTTTATAGTCGTTTAAAGGAAACAACCAATAAGTTTCTTAATTTTCCTTTGACCTATCATGGTTGCAACGAGTCACTCGATACAGCCATCACGCATACAGAATTATGTCGCATATCATATTCAGACAAAATCATCTCAATGCTACAAGATGCTATCAAGCCAAAAACAATGCAAATGCCAACACAATCGGATGCGCAAGGAAATGGTACACCAAAAGTCGAAATACCTGCGGGCTTAAAAATTCAAGATAAAGTAGATGAAAAAATATCAATTGACCAAGACGCAGCGATATATATCACGCAATTCCCCGACACAGATCTTGGGTTAAATCAACTACTCAGGGGGCACTTAAACAATTGGTGTACATCACTGTCACAACCTTTGCACATTAGCGCCAATTTATCTGAAAACATTACCTTTCACCATCGTAGCTTAGTCGTTGTCGACGCTGACGGACGCCTCCATGGCACTATCGCTAGCTTGGACGAATCTGAAGCGTTACTATGTGAAGCTTTAGTACTCCAGAAATGGCTTGAAGACCATACTTCTTCTATTCAAGGCACCTTTAGACAGCTACGTATCAATGCCACTTTAAAACCAGGTATCATCATCATTACCGCAAATAATATAGATCACCTATCTACCGCCAGCAAACAAATCACAGAATTACCCATCAAAATACTAAAACTACAATACAACGACACAGAACGACAAAAATCGATCACCATATCGTAATTGTATTGATCGCCAAGGTAGTGCATACACTTGGGTTTTATCCATAGATTTTTGAAAAATAATTATGATGTAATGCCGATATAAATATCTTCATCACGTATATCGACTTGATAAGTTGGTATCTCATCACATCGCTCACCCATTTCACCAGAGATATGACAAAACTGCCACCCATGAAACGGACATACCACATATCCATTGGCCATATGACCACCAGAAAGTGCAACCCCCATGTGCGGGCAAACATCACTAATACACCCGTAAGACCCTTTAAATAATGATATTACTAAGTTGTTTTTTTTGATGCGCACACCAAAGAGTTCCCCCTCTGCAACATCTACTACCTTACATGCGTAGTGCCATTTTAGAACCTTAGATGAATTCATATGGACAGCTATTCTCTTTTAATTCAAGATGTTGTAAAGTAACAAAATCGCTATTGATTTTTCTTTTCTATGATCTTACTTAAACGACGACCTTCAAGCCTTGCCGAATCTAACTTAATACGGGTAAACTTTACGCATAACTTAAGTTGATCAAATAGACGAGAAATTTCATGTTGGTCAGAAGAGAGACCTGGACCATAGTTTTTGAGACTTTGAATCCCCATCGCTACTAGCTTTTCACGCTCTGTGTCTGGCAAAGTCTCAAATAGCTTTTCTAATTCTTCTAATTGTATTCTGAATTCTACATCTTTCATGATAAACCTGATGCTTTCCATTTTGGTGTTAAGCGAAGCAAAAAATTTACTCCACGAGAATCTAAAACGCTTAGCGCTATTGATACCTTACATGTAATGCAATGACAATGCCAAAAAAAGACAATATAAAGACGATGATCTAATTTTAAAAAAACCGTGATAAATGCTCATAAACGGCCTTTATTTTAATTGTTTACGACTCAGTAAACTAGGCAAAATTTGACGTTTGTACACACTAGCTATAAAAGGGGGCATAAAATGATGTAACTAAACGACATCAAATCATTGGAATGTAGAATGTACTAAATAAAAGGATAAGGAGAGATGTGACTTTAAGAGATGCTAACAGCCCTCTAAACCGAGTATATTCGCATGCCTATAAGAAATACGAACGACAAAACCTATTCGATTAGCGTTGAATTTTCAACTGAATGCTTAATCATATAATCGCGCACTTCTTCCAATTCAATCGCTTCTGTAGGATTTAAAATGTTCCAAGCCTTGATTTGCCCACTAAATTTTTCGCAACTGTTACCTGCTAAATAGCCATCGGAGATAAATTCTATACAAGCTTCCCGTGTCATTGTTATTACTCCATGCGTCTTGATGCGAAAGAAATCAGGTTATCAGCTATTAAATAATATACACCGAAAAAGAAATAAAAGCAACTAATTCGACAAAAATTATAACGCAATTCTTGATCACAACTAACGCATGCGCAGCTAAATAAGCGATCAACATTGTCATTTAAAGCAGGTAAAAAAAAGGCCTCGCATATTGACGAGGCCTTAATATTATTCCAGAATAACGCATAGTTCTATCATTTTTCACCTGATAACACTTCACCAATATTGAGCGCATGATCTTTGATACGACGATAAGCATTGAGCGTATCGGTATATATTAAACTAGCCAAAGGTGTTGTACTTCCATCTGCAACACGTTGTAAATGTTTACCACGACTTTCTTTGATCGCATGCGTAATGGTATTGCCTTGTACTTGTGCCTTATTTAAAACAGATCCATTCTCATCACTCAAGGCAATAAAAATCATTTGCACATAATCTTCGACAATTTTATGCAACGCCTTAAGTTCAGCCCTACCTTGATCAGAAAACACAAGATCCGTATTACGCATCTTTAAATTTAATTTGACCAAATTAGTGACATAATCACTGATCGATTCTAATTCATCCGCAATGCGCACTTGCGCACGTGCGCGATCGGAGACTTCCAACGACACCGTACCGGTTAAAATATGACTTAGATATTCAACAACTTCTTTTTGGTACACATCAATTTTATTTTCTAAACTGAATATACGATCAACTTTAGCTTTATCAATATCAGTACCACTTACGATTTCATCTGCCAATACCAACATTTGTTTATTCCCTTCACCCATACGAATCAGTTCAGTATAAGATTGTTGAATACCAATCGCTGGCGTCTCGAGCATACGCACATCGAGATGCACCAATTGTTTCTTTTCTTTGGCGCCACCCTCAGGAATCATACGTGTTAAAAACGCGGCGAGAAGCCCTAAAAACGGCATAAAAGCCAATGAGTTCACCACATTAAAACCAGTATGGGTCAATGCGATCGCTTCATCTATGTATGGATATTCGATCATCGGCAATCCATTTTCATCAACTTTCTGTACACCATTATCATCTAATATTTTCACCACTTGATCTGGGTCGCCGCCATCGGGCCAATATTCAGTGGTCACATACTTTACGCCAGCAACATAAAACGGAAATACCAAAGTAATCCAAAACACACCTATAATATTAATCATCATATGCGCATACGCTGCACGCTTGGCGTAAACATTGGTACCAATGGATGCCAACATCGCCGTAATGGTGGTACCAATATTTTCACCCAAAACCAATGCCGCCGCCTGATAAAAGTCAATCGCCCCCACTGCCGCTAAAGAAATGGTAATACCGAGTGTCGCAGAAGAAGATTGCACAATCATTGTCAAAATCGCACCAACAAACGCACATTTAAGTACACCGATATAGGTGATAAAATAATTGGCTGTGACATCAATCTCAAAACGAGAAAAAAGATTATTAAAACTTTCTAAACCACGAATCGGTTTAAAACCATTCTTCATCAGCATCAAACCATAAAACACCATTCCTAGCCCGACCAAAAATGATGCGGTAAACTTTATCCGATCCTTTTTTGAAAACAAGTAGACGATGGCAGCTATACCAATAAGCGGTAGGCCATATTTACCGACTTTTAATACTAAAATCCAACCAGTAATCGTTGTGCCAATATTAGCCCCTAAAATAACGCCAATAGCTTGAACCAAAGACATGACCCCGGCATTCACCATGCCTACGACCATTACAGTGGTGATCGAACTTGATTGCACAAGCATCGTTACACCTGTGCCCACACCGCAAGCCATTAATCGATTATTGGTTACGGCATTGATCATTTTTCGTAAACGATCACCTGCCACAGCCTGAATACCTTCAGACATATTCTTCATACCTAATAAGAAAATACCTAAACCACCGATGATTGTAAAAAACATGGCTAGTTTATCAATTTCTGAACCTTTAGTTAATTCTGCGAGAACCCCGAATTCGACTGTTGTCATATCATTCCTTTATTATTATCTTCTTAAAACGTCAAGTGCCCTGTCAATGTTTTATTTGGCACTTGTATAGACGCCTATCGCCTATATCTCTAGTCATTTTCACTAACTTAATTTTGCCACTTTTTAACAAAGCACATTCTAATCTGCAAGCATTAAATAAGAAAAATATAGACAAAAAACAGGGTAGATAAAAATCATATTTCACACCTACGATATACGGTATCGTTTTTACATAAAAAAGTGACTTCCTCACCGCTTAACCGTCGATTCAATCGTAATAACGCTGTTTTTGTTACATTTATCATTTTACATAGATTCCATTACATTTAAGGGTTATAATCAAACTCGGCGCAACTTTATGGTTCAATAAATGATGCAAGCAAACTATAAAACAACATATCTAATTTTAGGGACATTTCTCATCTTGCTATGTGGCAAAAGTGCCTTCCTTAATATTAAAAAAAATACGACCGATGCCCAAACCATATATGCGCAACTAGTGACTTGGGGTATCTGTGTAGACCATCTTTCTCCTGATGTGCCACAAAGCCAGATTGATCAACAAATAGCACTACTAAGCCATCACCATAGTGAAACCAGCGTCGCTGCGGCCCACTGGCTAGCTGCCCGAGGGGTGAAACAAGCTACTGCTGAAATCGCTACTGCCATACAAGACAAAAAGACCTTTCGCCCATGCCAACTCGCCCATGCTTTAGGTGAACTAGGAGATACAACACACAATCAATTACTCATGACATTAGCGTCACAAACGAAGAATAAAGATCTTTCCGTTTGCGCCACGATGGCACTTGGCACTATCTGTGCCCCGGAAACCACTCCCCATCTCATTGCACGCTACGAAAAGTCCAACACATCACTATCAATACTCACCGCAATTTGCAATATCGCATCGCCAACTGCAATCCCTTTTTTGACCAACTTGGTAAACACCACTCAGTCACAACTTCAAAAACAAATCGCCAAAGAAGGCATTATGCGTATAAATATTTTGACCAACAAAAATCCAATTAAACAATTAATTGCACACCTCACAACGCAAGCAAACGCCGATGCCAATCTAAGCACATGGCATATCAGGCAACTTGCAATTAAACCAAGCGAAGCAGGTGCGACTTCCCTTTATCAGTTACTAAATGACGGTAAACATCGCCGCGAAGTAGCTATCGCCCTCACCGCAGCATTGCTCGCCCACGGCAACATGGGCGTTCGATTATTAAATACAGTATCACAAACACCCAACAACCAACACCAGACGCTCGCCCAAGCGGCGCTCTCTCTTTGAATTACTAACAACAAATATTGCAGTAAAGTCACTTGAACACCGATATTTAGCAGGCGTTTCAACTTCGAAAAAATACCACCAAAGCTAATAAACACATTTGCCACTGATGCCCTTCAGTGCTTTTTGTGTAAAAAAGCCATGACTAATATTCATTTATAAACTATAGTACGTCAATGGACTTGAGCATCATAATTCCGACGTATAATGAAGCGCGTAAGATTGCTGTAGATATTGGTAAACTGAGTGATTATTTATCCAAAAACAAAATCTCCGCAGAGATCATTATTTCTGACGATGGTAGTTCTGATGACACCGTCGCGGTCGCCAAAAGTTGTAACGTTGCCAACGACATCAAACTAACAGTCCTCGCAACTAAAAAAAATAGCGGCAAGGGCTTCGCCATCAAACAAGGCGTTGCTAGCGCCAACGGCAATGTCGTGATGTATTGCGACGCAGGTAATTGCACGCCTTATCAAATGATCAAAAAGGGCATGGCGTTATTAAACAGCAACGATTGTGATATTGCCCATGCTTCACGTAAACTTACCCAAAGTAATATAACGCGTCAACCAACTTGGTATCGACGGATCGTTTCTAAATTTTTTTTCACATTTGTTGTTCAGTTTATGCACTTACCAAATCATTTAACAGATACCCAATGTGGGTTTAAACTTTATAAAAAAAATGTCGCCAAAACCCTCTATCAATCGTTAGTAACTTATGGTTTTACTTATGATATCGAAATCATAATGCGCGCTAATGCCGCAAACCATCACATCAAAGAATTCCCTATCGAATGGGCCAGCGACGCCGACTCCCGCGTAAAACCGCTACGCCTACTCACCACCACCCTAACAAGCTTAATAAAAATTAAAAAAATGAACTTCAATACAAATACCAATATGAATTAGTAAACAAAAATATACAAAGTGATGTTTTATATTTTGAATTAATCAAAATTTTCATTCCCTGCGCTTCGTTTCCAAGGTGTGGGCATAATAAATGAGAAAAGAATAATTGCAATGCAACGTCAGCTTGTGTGATATTACAACGCTAGTTTTCATACAGCTTAATAGAAAAATCGAAATACCCACCGTAACTGGCCCCAAGATATTCGCTTTGTCAAATACCTATCATACTAATTCTATTGCTGTACTGTCACCTAATTGGTGTGGTTCATCTTTGTTTTTTTCTAAGACGACTGCTGTTGCTGCTGGGGCTTGTTTGCAATATGTTTCAATGTCGGTTTTATCCATGATCATAAAAGTTGTTGATAGCGCGTCGCTTTCGGTTGCGTTTTTCGCGATCGCCCAGCTGGCGACTCTGGATTTAACAGGTTCTCCCTTACGTGGGTCTATGATATGAAACCCCTCAGTCAGACCAGATGCAGAAAAGGCTTCATTCTGTAGCGTTACTTTGCCTAATAATTTGTTTGTCTTTGGATGAGAAAACGACAAAGGCCATCCTACAAAATCAGCAGGTTGGCCAAAGCCATAAAAGGTACTAAAACCGCCATGCACCAAGGCGCAGTCGATACCATACTCTTGCAGCATTGCCACCATTTGATCAACGGCATACCCTTTGCCAATGGCACCAAAATCGAGCTGTAATTGATCTACCAATACTTTCACTGCAATGTCATCTTCTAAAATCACTAACTTATCTAGTCCGCTACGCACCTTTGCGGCCGCCACCAATTCAGGTGGTGGCTTTTTAAGCTGTTTGTGATCGTCAAGCCACAACAGCATCAACTCGCTCATCGTCAAATCAAAACAACCTTCTGTTTTATGATACATTTCTTGTGCAATGTTCAATAAATCAAGTGTTTCAAAAGAAACCATTTCTTCTTCATTGGCATCGAGATCCACTATACGGCTAACATCTGAATTTGGTATAAATTTGCTCAATAATTGTTCCAAAGAATCAACCAGCTGAAAACATGCTGCACAAATATTTTCTACTTTAGTTTTTTCAAATTCAGGTGGAAAAATAATCTGAAATGTTGTATTCATCGCTTCATGATTATACCGCTTTTGGCCAGAAATAAGTGCCGCAATTTGATCATCAACTTGTATATCTGGTGCTTCGCCCATTTCTATCTCCTATTGCACCTGTTGATACAATGCACTTGGCAAATAAGCAGATATATACTTACCACGTCTAAGTGTCGCCGGCGACGCCAGTAGCGGCACCATCAATCGCCCCTCACCGGCATTCGGTAATGTATATAGCTTATCGATCAATTTTTTTTCAGTTGATAAAGTCGTTACCAATAAATCAGCATCTATCACATCATCTTCAACAGTCGCTCGCCAATGGATTTGCGTGAAATGACGCAAATACCATGGTAACGGCCAGTAATCATCCCCTTGAGCGATAACCTGCATACGTATCGCATAGCGGTGTGGATGCACTTTTGCCACCGATTCAATTTTATCTACCAAGCGTAATAAGTCGCTATCGGTATGACCATACACCCATGGGTTTTCTGGTTGATCGACATAAATAAAATTTAATTGATACGCTTGAAAAATCAAATGGCAGATGCCAATCACACAAATCGACATAAAAAATAACACAACACCATTGTATGATCTTAACATTGCATCAAGGCCTAAGCCTGCCAGCAAAATGATTGGTAAATAAAAGTTGAGCAAACACCACGGGGTCTTATAAGAGATCACACAATATACGGCCATCATCACTAATGAAAACAGAAACAAAAAAAACGGTAAATAATTGCGTTCTCTGGTATCAGCTAAAACAAAACCCTTACCGATACCCACTAACGCCAATATGCCAACAACCCCTTCTGACCAAAATGGAAATCCATCATTTCGATTAAAAAATAAACATTTAAAATACCAATACCATTCATGGATATGACGTGCTTCACCCGAAGCACGATTAATATATGTTTTGTATGTACGTAATGAATCAATCACTGCCGAAAAATCCGTACCACACTTTGAATAAAAAATCACTGAAACCACGACAGCGATCAATACCATTAGCGCAATATCACTAATGCGCACACTGTTTTTGATCTCCCTACGATGTCGCGTTGACATACCAACAAAGACAACTACTGCTGCAACCACCATACTGAAAATAGTTATCACAAACGTCTCTTTGGTCGTATGCATCAACCCCAAACTACAACCCGCTATCAACACCCAAAAAATTGAACGGCGTTGCAAATACCGATAGACGGTACCGACCAAGATCATGCTCAAACAAACCAAAATCATCTCTTGAATAGCGTAACGACTGTAAAAAATAAAAACAGGCGAAATGGCCAATAACAACATTGCCAACAACATTGCCCGAGGTGCAAAACCACCAGCCAATAACAATACTGATATAATCAGGGCAACCCCAAAAAGTGCAGGGGCAATCCGGTGGGTAAATTCTGAAGTTTCTACCAACAATTTGCATCCGGTGACCTTAGCGATGCACCAGGTGACATAATTCAACATCGGACCGTGATATTCATCTAGATCGTACGAATATTCACCTTGTTCAAGTAAATCCCCCAATTTAATGGCATGCACCGCCTCATCTGTATGCATAGGCCGCACATCAAGGGCAGAAAATCGAAACAAACAGGCAGCGAGCACGATTAAAATAGTTAGGATAATAGATGGTCGCTCCATAGATTTTTAATCTTACAGGAACCATTCACTGTTTACCAACATCATCACGCCAATAATAAGGTAAATTACCATTGTGGGTTTTATGCTGTTGCTGTATAGTGGGCGTTTATAGAAAATGAAACGCAATTTATGCCAAAATAACGGCATTTTTATATATTATAAGCTAACACAAGGTACAAGTAGCATAAGCACCTATTAATTTGATTACCGGAATGCAAACGGGCAATCTTAACTATAATGACTTATGTGGTACGTATCAAAATAAATCAAAATAAAGGATTATTCTGTGGCAGATCATTTTGCAGACCGTATTACCGAAGCTATGCAAACCAAATGTACCCAAGCAATTATTGGTATTGACCCGGTATATAGCAAGCTTCCAAAGTCATTAATAA
>Ga0255039_10000732_pt1 | contig 10651 bp, 15 predicted proteins | sample BC1_12_1_MG_FD_181713 | JGI IMG/M metagenome (GOLD analysis project Ga0255039, IMG submission 181713) | Seawater microbial communities from Strait of Georgia, British Columbia, Canada - BC1_12_1 | ecosystem: Environmental > Aquatic > Marine > Strait | place: Canada: British Columbia | collected... | reverse complement strand
GTAATTATAGTGATGTCTATATCAATAGAGGCGATGAGATTTCCAGTGCGTATGAGGAATTGCCTACTTTTTCTAGCTTCAGTTTAAGGCCTTGGTATGATTTTGTGATAAAGAATAGTGATAAGCTAGAGAGGCCAGAGAATGATGAAGATAGAGAATTCAAAAAATGGTTTTTAGAAAAAGCACCAAAAGAGGCTCTTGAGTTGCCAGAGATTAAATCTATTTTAGAGGGTGTTCCATTTTATTTAGATCAACAAAATCAAGTGGATTTAAATGGGCCTGGAGAAGTTAAAAAAGAAGCTAAAGTTAAAAAAGAAGCTAAGAATTGGTTTCTGATATATAAAAGGAGTGTGGAAAGATGAAGATAGTTAAAACAGCTAGTGGAAAGACAAGAATTAAAATGTCTAAGAAAGAATGGATTGAAATGGGTGGTAAAGCGGGATGGCTAAAGCAGTCTAGTGATCAAGTAGCTTCTGAAGAAAACTCTGAAGAAAACTCTCAAGAAGAAAACATCGTTGAGGGCAGTCTATGGGAAAACATTAGGAAGAAAAGGGAAAGAGGTGAAAAGCCAGCTAAAAAAGGAGATCCTGATTATCCTGATCAAAATGCTTGGGATAAAGCAGTTAATTCATCTGATGAACTCGAATTAATTCGTCAAGCGGCAAGGTTCGACGGATTAGTTGTTGAAGCCGCAGAATATCAAGGCAAAGAGGTCAAGTTAAATAAGCCCATGAGAGGCGATGTCAAGAAATATAAGGTTTATGTTAAAAACGATAAGGGAAATGTCGTAAAAGTTAATTTCGGTGATAAAAACATGGAAATAAAAAGAGACGATCCAGAAAGAAGGAAAAGCTTTCGGGCAAGACATAACTGTGATAACCCTGGGCCAAAATGGAAAGCAAGATACTGGTCGTGCAAGTTTTGGTCAACTAAGTCGGTTTCAGATTTGCTAAAGGGACGATAAAATGTCGAAGTTTTTATTTTTAGTTTTATTTCTTTTTTCTTTAAATGTTTTTTCTGGTGAAAAAGAAGAGGTTTTAAGGATATCACAAAAGCAAGAATTCAGAGCTATGTTTGGAGAAGACATTGTTGTGGAATATGTTAACTCCGACAGAACTAGGGTTGATATTCTCACTAATGAATATGCTTTTGAAGCCGATTGGGCATATAAATGGGCAGAGGCAATTGGGCAATCTATTTTTTATGCAGCCTTTAATGATAAGAAGCCTGGGATAATTCTCCTTGTTAGAGATATTGAGAAAGAACAGAGATATATAGATCGTTGCAAAAAAGCTATCGAAAGAATAATCTTCTTAAATAATTGTGAAGTAGGTAATGATAAAAAAGTTCATGAGATTCTATTATTAATAGAAGAAGCTGCCGAATAAACTAACCTCTTTTGAATAAAGAGTTTTTTTTGAATTTGAATAAAATATGAAAACAATTTAATTTAAGGAGATATTTAATATGAAAATTGTTAAGACTGCAAGCGAAGATATAGTCCAAGCTAAAAACTGGTATGATTTTTTCAAGCAAAGTCAAAATGAAAACTTGCAATATTTAGGCGTGGAAGTTCGTGGAAAAAAAATATATTTTAAAATTAAAGTAGATGCTCCAGGAGGAGGTGAACCGCGTTATTTTGAATTATTTTCCAAGGAAGATCAAGGCGGTGATGCTTTAGGCATAGCCAAATATAACCAAGGGCTGACTGACTCCGATGCACTAAAGTCACTTAAAAATAAACTGACTTATCAGTTGGGAGTGGAATTCACCCGTACCCCAAGAACTGAACCCCCAAGAGCTGAAAATATTTCGTTAGGTGAGCCTGAAAATGGTGAACCTACTAATCTTTTTGGCGACTCAGACGTTGGCAGACCGCCACCCAGACATTGGTGAGAGCCGCATATTTTTCAATATGCGGCTCTTTTTTTAAAAAAGGTTTTTTTAAAAAAAACTAGAAATATATATAAATATAAATGTTTTAAAAAGGTTTTAATTATGGCTCAAAAAACGACCTGCTTGACTCCAGGTTCTCAATTTCATACGAATATAGATGAAAGAAAAGTTTCCGTATCTATTGATCTTCCATTTTCTCTTCAATTGACTGAAGAGGAAGGGGAGACGCTTGATAAGATATTGCATAATCAACTAGAGTTAGTAATGCAACCATATTTTAAAAAAGCATCATGTAATTTAAGCTGGTATGACAAATCATTGTTAGATATACTTAATAAGGAAATAAAATTGGCGACTAAAGATTTGAATTCTTACATAAGTAAATCTAGTAAAAGAAAAAATATTAAAACGGCTTTTTTCGAAATAAAAAATAGAATAATAAAATGGATTGACCAAAGAGTTGACGGTTGGATTAAAAAAGGTTATAAAGCTGTTGCTATACTAGGAATCATTTGGTCTTTGCTTCATGGACTTACTTTTTTAGATCATAAATTACAAAAAAATATTTATAATGAGTGCGAGTCAGCAGTTGTCGAAAAAGTGGAAGCTGCCGAAAAAGTGGAAAGAAATTCAAAACCTGAAATAATAATGCCAAATAATAGCGATGATTATTCAGAACAAACAATAGAGCCGGTGACCAATACTGAAAACGCTGAAGATGATGAAACAAGTAATGTCAATGAAGAGGCAGAAGAAGCAAAAAAAGAATTATCTAGAGCATTGCAAAAAGAAGTCGAAGAAAAAGAAGGTGATTCTGGTAAACCTGCTGGAAAGAAGGAACCTTTTGAACTCCCAAAAAACTTTAAAGAAAAAGTTGAATTTTTTGAAAATGATGCAAAAACAGGGTATAAAAAAGAAGATGACAAATGGTATGTACACAAAGATTCAAAAGGGATTAAAACAATTGGCCCCGGATTTAATCTCACGACAAATCATGTTGTAAAAGAGATTGCTAAATTTGGTTACGATGTTAAAAAGTTATTAAATGGCACTGAAGGTATTAAGGATGAACATATAGATGGTATTTTATTAAAATTAGCGGAACAAGCAGATGAAGATGCGAAAAGTCTGATTAAGAATTATGATAATTTATCACCTGTTGCAAAGAGAGTATCATTAGATATGTCATATAACATGGGGAAAGGAAAGAAGAAGGCATCGAATAAAAAGGCTACAGGATTAACTTCAATGGGGAATTTTAGGAAATATTTAGAGCAATTTGATTACAAGAATGCTTCTTTGGAGATGCTATTTAAGTCTCCAAGTAGTGTTCCTGAAAAATACAAAAAACTAGAGTCAATGTCACCTGAAAAAATACTTTCAGATATTATAATGAACCCTGAACTTAGAAGCAGCTTGTCTGGATACGCATGGGATACAAAACGTAGAGCTGCCCATAACGCTTATGATTTGGTAAAAGCCGATGGGCAAATGAGAATGCTAATTAAAAACGGCGTCATAGAAATAGTTGATGTTGCTGGTGTGAAAAAAATAGTCTTTAAGATTAACCCAAGTTTCAATATAGAAGACGCTTCATTTTGAAAAAATAATCTTAGATGGGGAAATTTTTTCTAAATTTTCAAATATCCCCCAAGCGAGAATCAATAATAGAGAAATTAAACAAATAGCTTTTTCAATTGTAGATTTTTTTTCTAAAATGACAGTTCTGCCAGACTCATTGGTGACGTAAAACTTTTCTCCAATTACAGTTAAGGCTTCTGATTGGCCATTTGAAAAAGAATTAATCTTTTTTTTAGATAAATAAATTGAGCTATAAGAAAGTATGAAAAGTTTATCGTCAAAAATCTCAGAATCAGTCACGTTTCTTATATCTAAATTAATTCCCTTGATTAATTCATTTTCACTTAAGTCAAGATGAAATATGTTAACTGGACCAAAATAACTTTTGTTGATTAAAAATAAATTATCATTCCTTATGAATCCAGCTTCAAAATCAAGAGGCGAATGAAACTCGTGAACTTCAATGGGAGAAAGGATATTGGACTCTAAGTCTATAGGAACTTTTGCAATCCTTAAGCTACTTCTTTTTGAATAGTTGTTGCCTATGTCGAATATGTAGATATTTTCGCAAGATTCATCGAGGTCAATCGCTTCCCAATCAATATTCTTAAAGCCAACGACATTATAGCTGATTAAATCCTCACTGCCCCTGCCATAACTATAAATTAATTCGTCTTTGCTATGTCCACTGTCGCTATTAAACCAAATTAAATCGCGAACGGAGTCATAAGTTGATCCAGAAAGCTCTTTTATCGGCAATCTTTCTTCAATGAAATCTAATCCATGACAAACATAGAAATAATGAGAAAGAAAAAATAAAAAAATATATCCTTTAAAACTCACTAACCACCTCTTTAATAATTAATTCTTCACCTAAAACAAAAAACCTTTTAAAAATCTTTAGAAAAAATTTGACAAATGACTTTTGTGGTGTATAATAAGTGGAGTCACAAAAAAAGGAGACTAAAATTATGAACTACCACAACGAGTTAAGCAAAGAAAAATTTGAACCAATCAGCAATGAAGAAATTAAGGAATTGATTATGGTTGCACAAAAAGGTTACGATAAGCATAGCAAACAGTGGACAGAAGAAGCAGTCCAGGCCAGGAATAAAGTTATCGAGAAGAACCTGAGGCTAGTTTATTATGTCGTAATGAAATATCTTGATCAAGAAAGTAACATATTTATGGATTGCATAAACGACTCTAGTTTTTCTTTGGTTAACTGTATCATTAATTATGACTGCAATGGAACTGTAAAGTTCTCAACTTATGCCGAAACTTCTATCAAAAGATCAATCTGGAAATTTACAAGAGAAAACTCTGCAATTGTGTCTTTCACAAAGACACAACTAGATCAATACATGCAAGACGTTAAGAACTATCAAGAAAACACATTCTCGGAAAATAATTCTGAGCAAGAAATCCTAGAATCTAAAGCTTCTCAATTTAATCAAATTAAGCAGATAAATGATCTTGAGATGAGAGTAGAGCTTAAAAAGGCAATTGAAACCCTTACGGCAAAGGAAAAAGAGATAATAAAGAATAGGTATTTAGTTGAGAAAAAAAGAACCCTCAATGAACTAGCTGAAGAGGTTGGCGTCACTGGAGAAAGAATTAGGCAAATTGAAAAGAAAGCACTAAAGAAATTAAAAGCAATAATCGCATAACGAAAAATAAAAAGAGTAACAAAAGGAAAATAAAAATGTCGAAAAAGAAAAAAGAAAAGAAAGTAAGAGTAGAGAAAAGAAAAGAAGAGGCAGTTGAAGTAGAAGGCGTAGTTAAGAAAGTTATGCCTAACGCAACTTTCTTAGTCGAACTAGACAATAAAGTTGAAATAACTGCTCATATTTCGGGAAGGATGAGGATGAACTTCATTCAGATACTAGAGGGGGATAAGGTTAGTTTAGAAATATCCCCCTACGATCTATCTAAGGGAAGGATTACATATAGGTACAAATAAAATGCCCAAACAAGGAGTAACTAAGATGAATATGGATAATATGGATAATATGGATAAAAAAGAACAGGCTTGGTTCAATGCAGCCAAGAATTTATGCGAGGAAGGTAGGGTGGAGCAAGTCCTACACCTAGTAATAGGATCAATTCCCCGTTGCAACTTAACGCCACAAACAAAATTCATGGAAGGTATTGTAGAGAGTTCAACGTGGAAACCAATCACGAGCGCGCCAAAGGACCGATGGTTCTTGGTACGCGAACCCACCGAAGTTGACACTGAAAAATACCCTGGCGGACTCACGCACACCATAAATACCATAAGATGGTCAGACTGCGATGAATTAAGGGAATACGGCCTCACCGATGATAGTGAAGAACCTTTCTTTATGGATATTGATGGCTATCAGTTTATATGCCGAGAAGAATTAGAATGGAGTGATATACCACAATGAAGAAAGTTGAGCAAATAGCCGAGATTGATCCAGAAGCAATCATAGCGGATGGTTATGATGATGCAATAATTGGTTTAAGTTGGGATTCAAAAGTCGTGTATGATGGGAATAAATGCGTTGAAATACTTATGAAGGAAATCATAAAGGAAAAAATGCAAGAAGAAGAGGCAGAAGAGGAAGTAGCTGAAGAAGAGGCATACCAGGAAGCATTGGAATTTCTTGAATACAATACCTTCTGTGCGTATGTAGGTGATAGAACTCCAATCTTTGTTTTCCCTTGTGAAGAAGAAGGTGAGGAAAGTGAGCGAGAAAGAGAGTAAGGGGAATAGAAAATCGTTTTATGAATCGGTTTTTAATTATTTCTTTGAAAATTTTCTCGTTCACATTTTTCGCACAACAATAACTGAAATATTAGTTCTAGTTTTATTGGTCTTGATCGCATTTTTTGTAATTAGAACAGCGCTTTGAGAAGTAACTAGAAAAGCGCTTTGAGAAGTTAAAATTTGAAAATATCAGACAAAATATTAAGAGCGGCAATTAGATCAGCAGAAAAATCTGAGTTTAGGCAAAGATTAGGGGCAGTAGTATTTTCTAATAAAAAAGTCATATCGACAGGTTTTAATAAACCAAAGTCGCACCCGATAACTAAAAAATTTAAGTTTGGAACTATTCATGCTGAAATCGATGCTTTATTAAACTGCAGAGAAGATGCTGAAGGGAAAGATATTATGGTTGTCAGACTGTTAAAGCGGCAAGAATTCGGGATTTCTAAGCCCTGCATAATGTGTAAAAATATAATTGAATCTTTTAAAATTAATAGAGTTTTTTATTTTAATAGGAATGGCGAAATAGAATTCGATTTCGCAAATAAATTAAAAGTAGGAGATCACAAATATGAAGAAGATATTGTTGCTGGGTTCAGGTGAGCACTGCTTTGTGTTATTCTATGTTTTTGAAGAAGTTGCTTTCTAGACGTTTAAATCCTTCGATGATTGTCTTAGTGGGGTGTCCTTCGTTGACTGCTTTTTGCACCCAATCCTGTGCTCTCATTGCCATTCTTGTCCCAAAAGAGTCTCCTTTAGTATCTTGTCCGAAACTATGTGTTCGGTTCGAAGTAGATATGCCGTTATTCGAAAGAAATCTGGTAACAGTTTGGTTGAGCGCATCTTTGATAGCAATATTGTTAAAAAACACTTTTAAAGAGTCGTTGTGTTTGGCAAAAAGCCATAAAGTTGCAGGAATTTTAAAGGCCATCCTAGATGAGTTTTGGTTGGCGAACTGTTGTAGAACTTTATGCAGATTTGGAATTGAATTAAGGAATTTTTCTGTGTTTTCTAGGGTTTTCTCTATCGTATAATAAAAGTTCAAAGTGTTCTGGTGAGTGTCATAAGATCCTCGCTCCATAATGTTCCATTGTGCCCATGAATCGTTTGGTACGTCAGCTTTTTCGACGGTAGAAATATAAAGTTGGTTCAATGGAGATTGTTCCTCTTGGTTATTTGTTAAACCCTTCCAAATAGCATTAAGTTTGGATCTAGAATCACTGTCTGCATTTTGATTTGTTATCCCACGATAAATAACCCCACATACGGTCTCTTGCTCAGCTATTGGATCAGATCCAAATTTTTTTTGTTCTATCATCCGTTCCAAACTATTGTAATTAATAGCAACTCTTTGTTGTGCAATTTTTATTAATTTCATAAAACATCCCTTACCAATTTATTGATTCTAAAAATAATAATTTCTATTTCTTTTCATCGAGCATATTCACATTAATTAACTCAAGGACTGAATAGCTTTTTGGAAAGCCACAATTAACAATTTTCATATTAAATATCTCCATAAATTTAATTATCTCCATAAATCTTTCAAAAAAAAAAAATTATATTCCTGCTAGAGTGCATTAATATAATTGAATCTTTTAAAATTAATAGAGTTTTTTATTTCAATAGGAATGGCGAAATAGAATTCGATTTCGCAAATAAATTAAAAGTAGGAGATCACAAATATGAAGAAGATATTGTTGCTGGGTTCAGGTGAGCTAGGTAGAGAATTTGTTATTAGTGCTAAAAGATTAGGATGTGAAGTTGTTGCTTGCGATAATTATGAAAACGCACCGGCAATGCAAGTGGCAGATAGCTATAGAGTTTTCGATATGCTAGATCAAGATAAACTCACAGAGGCAATTGATTCAGAAAAGCCAGACTATATCGTCCCAGAAGTTGAGGCCATTAGGACTGAAGTGCTAATTGAAAAGGAAAAGGAGGGTTACAAGGTAATCCCTACAGCTCGAGCAACTAATCTAACAATGAATAGAGATCTAATTCGCGACAGAGCCAATGAATTGGGCCTCAGAACGGCACAGTACGCTTACGCAGAGTCATTATCGGAGTTAGAGATAGAGGCCTCTAAGATAGGCATTCCTTGTGTAATTAAGCCAGTTATGAGCTCCAGCGGTAAGGGGCAATCAATTGTAAGGGATGTTAATGAAATTAGTAAAGCTTGGGAATATGCTATTTCAGGGATGAGAGGTGATCGTCCTAAGGTTATTGTTGAAGAATTTATTGACTTCAATATTGAAATAACTTTGCTTACTATTAAACAAAAAGAAGGCGAAACGACTTTTTGCGAGCCTATTGCCCATTATCAAGAAAGAGGTGACTACCAATATAGCTGGCAAGGATTTGATTTAATAGCTAGTGAAGAAGCAAAAAATAAAGCCCAAGAAATGGCAAAGATAATTACAGATGATTTGGGTGGAGAAGGAATCTTTGGTGTTGAATTCTTCATTAAAGATGACGAAGTAATATTTAGTGAGCTAAGCCCTAGACCACATGACACTGGTATGGTCACCATGCATACACAAGATTTGAATGAATTTGACTTACATGCTAGGGCCATATTAAACTTACCTATTCCCAAAATAAATTTAATTAGGCCAGGTGCTAGCCATGCGATTCTTTACCCCTGTGATATTTCAGATAAAGATTCTGGAAAGTTTTCAATAAAAGGTGTAGAAAAGGCATTGAAAAATAATAATGTTGATATTAGAATTTTTGGTAAACCCACACTTAGAAAAAATAGAAGGATGGGGGTCATATTGGCTGACGATGTCAAGGAAGCAAAAGAGGCTGCAAGCAAAGTTTATTTTCTCCTTAATTAAGGAGAAAAAAATGAAAAGAATAACATATTTCACGTCGGAAAGCGTAACCGAAGGTCAGGCGTCTCTAAGCCAACATCTGTTAATGTTGAAACTTTTGGAACCAATTCTCATCAAGAGGAAAAAATAATAAAAGCTGTGGAAAAAGTTTTTGATATGAGGCCTAAGGCTATCATCGAAAAGTTAAAGTTGAAAAGGCCAATCTTCAAGGAAACTTCTGCATATGGGCATTTCGGAAGGGAAGATGTTGAATTTGAATGGGAAAAAACAGATAAGGCTGAACAACTAAAAAAAGAAATCGAGAACTCTTGAAGCCTTCAAAAACATCTTGAAAAAAAGAAAAACAAAGATATAATTAATAAAAAGGAGAAGTTTAAAAGTGGAATCTGAAAAGTTAAATCAATATGTTAAAGACGCAACAAGGACGGAATCAATTATAAATAAAAGCCTTAATAGTGGTGTTAACTACAGGATTATGCATGCGAACATTGGCATACTAACTGAAGTGGGAGAGATACTTGATTCTGTAAAGAAATCAATATTCTATGGAAAGGAATATGATTTCGTAAATTTGCAGGAGGAAGTCGGTGATATCATGTGGTATCTTGCTATATTTTGTGATGAGTCTGGAATCGATTTGCAGCAGAAATTCAATTTGGCTTATGAAAAATATCAGCCAATTTTCAAGGCGATTGACCCCTTGCAAATTATAGCACCGGCATTGAGGCTCAATAATTTGGCCAATAGCTTTGCTCAGGAGTCAGTAGGCTTCTGTTATGATGAAGAAATTCACAACGATTTCGAGATTTTCGTTTCTCAATTAATCGAACCAATAAGTGATATTGTTTGCCTTTCAGGTTCAAATATTTACGACGTTGCTGAACAAAACATTAGAAAGCTTAAAAAGAGGTTTCCAGAAAAGTTCACAAGCGAAAGGGCACTTAACAGAAACCTAGAGCAAGAAAGAGAAGAATTAGAAAAGTAAATTAACACTTCGCAAGTTTCACACTGAGTAGTAGGTGGTACGTTAGCTATTTGGTAAAGCACGGGAGACTAATCCTAGAGAAGCAGGTTCGATTCCTGCACGTTTTAGAAACTTGCGTCTATTTTCAAAAAATACATTTAAAAATTTCAAAAAAGGAGAAAGAAATAATGGAAAGAACGTATTCAGTTATTAGTGAAGGGCAAAAGATGGTATCGAAACTTATCGAGAGATATCCAGATGTTTTGTGGCAGGTAAGAGAAGAGCAAATTGCAGTACTTGGAATTGACAATAAAGAGCCAACAAAAAGGTCAAAGGATTGTACTGTAAGATCGCTTAAGAATGCAGAAAAAGCTATTTGCCAAATGCATAAGGTGAAAACACGATATATTCTAGAGTTCTGGTGGGCAAGGTGGAACCTGTGGAACACAACAAGAAAGGAATGGGCTATCTTAAATGCTCTAATGCGAGTCTCTGTTGATGAGGGGAAGCTCTTGAACCCAGATTCTGTTGAGTTTAGGATTATTCTTGATCAAGTTGGCTTTGACTGGCATGTTGAAGGGGCCAATTTACCTTCGCTCACGTCAGGAAACCCAATTGAGTTCGATTTGGATCTTAGGC
>Ga0255039_10000731_pt1 | contig 10652 bp, 11 predicted proteins | sample BC1_12_1_MG_FD_181713 | JGI IMG/M metagenome (GOLD analysis project Ga0255039, IMG submission 181713) | Seawater microbial communities from Strait of Georgia, British Columbia, Canada - BC1_12_1 | ecosystem: Environmental > Aquatic > Marine > Strait | place: Canada: British Columbia | collected... | reverse complement strand
TCCTATATTAGATAATAGAGGTGATATATGTATCAGATTAAGTGAAAAAGAACACAATATATATAAACGAGAAAATAACAATCTTTATATAAAAGTAGATATATCATTAGAAGAAGCTTTATGTGGGACAATATATAAATTAAGATATCTTAATAATAAAGATTTATTTATAAATATAGATAAAATATTAAATCCAAATTATATAATGAAAATAAAAAGTTATGGTATGCCTATATTACATGATAAACATTTAATATATGGTGATTTATTAATTCAGTTTAATATTAAATTTCCCGATAAATTATCATCCGATATAAAAGATAAAATTAAAGAGATATTTAATGTAAAAGATCATAATTATGAAGTAGAAGAATTAGTTAACATTGAATATTATAAAGAAGTCAAAGATTTCAAAAAAGAAGAATACGATAATGTTCAGTGTGCTCAGCAATAAATTTGAATATTAAATTCTTAATAAATTTGAATATTAAATTCTTAATAAATTTGAATATTAAATTCTTAATAAATTATAAAATAAAAATATCATGGAGGATATTATATCAAATATTATTCTTAAACAAAATAAAGACCTTCTTCAAAAGATAGCCGAAGATACGTATGACAGTGATGAAGACAGGGAAAATTTTATAAAGAAGTATAATAAATTAAATTATACACTATTACTAGTAGTTAAAAAAGATATGTTTCCTGTATATGAAAAGAGATTGAGAAGATGCGTTAATAAAGGTGCGTTAATAAAGGTAAAAAATAATAATTATTTTAAGTAGGTGATCCACAACCTTTAATAGTGGTTATTAGAATAGTTATCTGATAAATAAATTATAACATAATAATAATAAATTAAGTGATGATATACGAAAAGAATTGCAGTTTAAAACTTTAAAGGACTTTCTTCTAGTTGTAAGATATTATTATTGGCCTATAATTTGTATATATTTATTTTTTAATGTAGTTTTATATATTTATATAATATATATATTATATGGATAAAGGATTAGTAGAATGTCTTAAAGATATTATGATTGCCGTATTAGTAATTATAATTGTTTGTTATTTAATAAAATATATGTTTAGAGAAAATTTTATATTATGGGGTGGAAGGAATTTAGATTCAAATATATGTTTAAATTCGTGTACAGGTTTAAGAGAAAGGGAATATAGAGTATGTGCTCAAAAATGTAGAGAAGATGATATGTTTTTAAATAGACTAAGGGCAGCAACAATATTACAATAATTTATTTTATAAGTTATTATATATGAATAGGATAATACTTACCGCGATCGCACTAATGATTTCGTCTTTTATATATTGTAAGAATCGTGGAGTATTATTCGGACAGAGAAAACCTACTATAACAGATTCTATAGTATATATATTCATACCATTCTTTATTGCTAATGTTGTGTGGGAATTGTTGAAAGAACCTAAAGAACCATTTTTTTTAGAAAGACAGGGTTTACCGAGTGAAGAAATTACAATTGATAATCGTGTTTATATGTGTAAAGATAAAGCTGATACACCAGCATCTTGTAATACATATGGTATTGGAGATCCTATATTAAATAAATATATAGATACAAGTGCCCCTTGTCCAAAAAACTGGTTAGAACCAGGCAATTCTATATAAATTATAATATAAATTATAATATATGAGTATAGATCCTAATTATGGTAAAATTAAAAATAATATAGATTATGCAAGAAATACTCCAAATAAGGGTATATTATTTAAGTATAAAGAAGAATGTGATAAACCGAATGTAGTATGGGGTTCAAATAAACCAATTTCTCAAAATTGTTTACCAACTAAATTACAGATGAGTGGAGAACCATGTAATAATATTTGGAATAACAGCACAAAAAGAAAAACGATTGTTAATGTTAAGTATAGTTATCCTCGTTAAATATTAAAGATATTTTTTTAAATTAATATAGTTATGAACAATCTAATAAATATAGATCACGGGGCATATGTAATTGATAAAGTCAATTACATAAATCACGCTTGTAAAAATCCAAATGTAAAAAAAAAAGAATATGAAATTGATAAGTCTTCAGAAGATGTTGTAGATAATGTTAAAATTGCATATATACAATTAATGTATTATAAAAACCCCACTATATATATTACTACTCCAAAGATGTTTTGTCCTTTTGGATTTAATTGTAAGACAAATTTAATGAATTTACAATTTACGAATTATAAAGAAGATGAACACATGAATAGTTTTTTTGAATTTATTAAAAATATTGAATTTAGTAATATGAATTATATAGGATTAACCGAGGAAAATTGCGATTTATATAGTTCACAAATACAACATGATAAGAATGGGAAATACGATCCTACATTAATAGTTAAATTGCCATTTGTATATAATAAGTATAATGTGGATATATATAATGATAATTATCCAATAACTATTCAAAATATTCAAAAATTTAGTAATATGAAATGCGATATATATATTGATAAAATATGGAAGTATAATGAGAAATACATATGTAAGTGGAAAGCAAAAAATATATATGTATATTAATAATATCTTCAAAAATATTATAAATGAAATATTATAAATGAAATATACAAAATATTTATTTTACTTTTTACTCGGATTTTTAGTTAATATATTTTTTGAATGTTTAACTAATAAAGAAGGATTTAATATAGGTTGTTTAGATGGATATATGCTATTAAATAATACTAAGTGCGGAACATATCAACCTTTAAACGCGTTTATGAAAATATGAATATTATATATATATTTAATAAATGACCAGCGTATTAAATTATGATAAAATAGACTTATCGGGGGATAAAATTAAATTTACTAAACCAGAAAAGCAGAAAAACATATATTATAGCAGTATTTCATATGATAATAAACCATTATTTATACAAACAAGTAAAGTTAAATTGTTATCAGATACACAAAATTTATCTAAGGAACCTTCATTATTATTTCAGATTGGAAATAATAATTTAGATTTTTATGATTTTTTTATTAAGTTGGATGATAAATTAATAAAAGAAACATATAATAATGGAAAAGACTGGTTTAATAAAGAAATACCTTTAGATGTTATAGATGATATGTATAAAAGAACAGCTAAACCTATTGCTAAAAATAACTCCCCATCAATAAGATTTAAGTTACCAACAATCCAAAATAAGATAGTATCGAAAATATATAATCAATCTAAAGAATTTATTAATGTAGATAATATTGCACCAGACACAGAATCAATATTAATAATACATATAAGAGGTATTAAATTCATGAAACAACAATATATATGCGATATATATATATCACAATTAAAAGCATTCATACCTAGAGAAAATAAGTATTTAGTAAGTGAAGTTTGTTTAATAGAAGAAAATAATAATGAAGCAAATGAATCAGATGAAGATATTTTAGATGATGAAGTTTTCCATAAAATAAAACTAGAAGAAGAACAAATTATAAAAGAAAACAAATTAAAAATACAAAAAATGGAAGAATTAGAAAGACAATTAAAATTATTAAGAGGTGATATTGAAGAATTGGACGTGAAATAAATAATTAATTATTTTTTTTTTATATAATATATAATATAATGAAAGTAGATTGCGATCAGATTATAATAGCGGGTATATTTGTAATTATTGCCATTTGGTTATGGCAAAATGTATTTTCTAGTGGATATGATTATTTTGACACAAATGATAATTCGGGATTAAGAAATAATGGTCCGGGAGCAGTTGCTAATGCTAATGCCAATGCCAATGCTAATTCTAATGCTAATTCTAATGCTAATAATGGGGTCAGGTCATCCGAAGGATTAGGCAATAATGCAATGAATTTACCAGTTCAATTAAACAGAACCCCAAGTACTTGCTATCCCCAAAATTCGTTGACTGCCGCCGATTTATTACCAAATGATGAATCTGCAAATATTAGTGAATTTAACCAAAATTATCCTATTGGCGAAGGTATCCTTAAAGGAATTAATTTCTTATCTTCTGGATATCATGTAGGCGTAAATACTGTTGGTCAAAGTTTAAGAAATGCTAATAGACAATTAAGATCTGAACCTCCGAACCCTCAAGTTTCTGTTAGTCCATGGATGAATACATCTATTGCCCCTGACCTTCTAAGAAGACCATTAGATGTTGTTAATTCATGTGCTTCTGATTAAAATTAAGAATAAATTATTTAAACATAATTACACATATATATATATATATAAACAAACATGAGTTATAATAAAACAAAATTTAAGAGTAATCCTTATAATAAAAATAATTTTTTAATTACAAATGAACAAGTCATTAATATTATGAATAAACTTAATATTAACGATTTCACTATAAAAGATATAAAATTATATCAAAAAGCATTTATCCATAAATCATATTGTCATATGAAAGATTATGAAGAATATGAAAATACTCATAATTATTTAAAACTCCAAACAGAATCATATGAAACTATGGAATTTTTAGGCGATTCTATATTAGGATATATTGTATCAGAATATATATATAAGAGATATACATTGATTTATGGTCAAGATGAAGGTTTTTTAACAAGAATGAAGAATAGATTAGTTAATGGAGAAACACTTGCTTATTTAGCGGATAAATTAGATTTTAATAAACATTTGATTATTTCAAGTCATATTGATGATAATCATTCTGGGAGAAATAATAAGAATATTCTAGAAGATTCATTTGAAGCTTTTATAGGTGCATTATTCCTTGATTCGGAAGATATCAATCTAGTAAAAACATTTTTAATAACTATATATGAAAAATATATAGATTTCCAAAATATTATTGTAAATAATACAAATTATAAAGATCAATTATTAAGATATTTCCAAAATAATTTTAAAGAATATCCAAAATATAATGTAGAAGAAATTATTACAAATACGTCATTTAAATGTTTAGTATTAAAAGGAGAAGAAGTTATTAGCGAAGGTTATGGAGAAACTAAGAAAAAATCTGAACAAGATGCATCTAAAAATGCATTATGTAAATATGGTGTTTTAAATTAAGATTAGTTATTATATTTTAAATATTAATATAATATAATAAATATAATATAATAAATGGGTAGTAAAGAAATAAAATTAAATCAAAGATTGTCTAATATAGTCCATATATTTTTTGATAGTAATATAGAGAATATAGATATTGCGAAATTAAAAAAAATTGAAGTTAATCCTGATATTAATAAAGATTTTGTATTAGTTAATGGTGAAGATATCAAAGAATTAAATAAAATATATAAAAATAGAGATAAAACTAAAATAATTCTATTACCTAAAAATATAGATGATATTGGAGAAGAAGAAGAAGAAGAAGAAGATGGAGAAGAAATATTAAGCGAAGAATTTAACAAAGGTAATATTGGTAGTTATGATAAAAAATATGTATCAATTCAAAGAAAAGCATTTATTAAATGGATAAATGAAGATTTTTATAATAATATTATTCAAGAAACTAAAAGTAATAAGTTAAAAATATATCAAAATTTTGTAAAAGAATATCTAAGTTTTAAATCTCCATATAGAGGTTTACTTGTTTATCATGGTCTTGGAACGGGTAAGACGGCGACAGCTATATCTACGGCTGAAGGATTATCAAATAATATGGATATAACAACCTTATTACCGGCATCTCTAGAAACAGAATTTATTAAAGAAGTTAAAGTATGGGGAGAAGATCTTTTTAGAAAAAATAGTAATAATTGGAAATTTATACCTTTTGATGATATTATATCTCAACCGAAACTAAGGAAATCGTTATATACCAAATACAAGGTCACGACTGATATTATCAATAAAACCCATAATAAAGTCAAAGAATATGAAAAAGGTTTTTGGGATATTGCAGGAGAAGATGAAGATATTGAAAATATTAAAAATGTATCTGGATTTCTAATAAAGAATAATGTTAAAACCGAAACAAAGGTTCAGGTATTAAGTGATATTGAATTAAAATATATTGACCTTCAAAATACAGAATTAATTAAAGTAAAATATAACTTTATTCATTACAATCCTTTTCCAAAAGTAAAAGACACTGGAATTAAAGAATTCATGGATGGTGATGACGAAGATATTGTATATGATTATGAAGGAGATATAGATTATAAAACAAATAATCAACAAATTGTTAAAAAATTAGAAGAAAAACTTAAAATTAATAAAGAAAAATATTATATAAATTCACCATTCAATGATGAAGTTATAATTATAGATGAAGTTCATAATTTTATTAGAGAAATAGTAAATAATAGTGGACCTTCTAGAGTATTTTATAATTGGATCATAAATGCAAGAAATATAAAATTAATATGTTTATCAGGGACACCTATTATTAATAAACCAAGTGAAGTTGCTGTATTATTTAATATGATAAAAGGTATAACTAAAACTTACAATTTTATTATAAATGTTAACGATAATAATGTAGATGTATATAATAAATTAAAAGAAATTTTTTATAATAAGACTTCACCAATATATCAAATAAATGTTACAAATAAACAAGGGAGACTGTGTGTCTCAATTATGAAAAACACGACTAGATTTGAATCTGTTATGGATAAAGATAATAAAGTGGTATATACGGTTAAATATAATGATTATGATTTTAAAGAATTTATAAATATTGTATATGATGGATTACACGAGTTATTTGAACCCGATAAAATAATTCCTTCTCAAGAAACATTTGAAAGTTTGCCAGAAGAGGATATAATTAATATAATTAAAGGCGGATATGATTCAACCGGTTCAAATAAAATACAATTTGATGATAAAGGCAAGACAGATTTCTGTGTCCATAGAGAATTATTTACAATAAATAATGACAATGTTGATACTGATTTAACAAACAATAATGAATTTATGAACTATTTTTTTGATGATGCAAATACAATTCCAACAGAAAAGAAAACTTTGTTAAAAAGGATGATTATGGGATTAGTTTCATATTACCCTATAGATAGATCTTCAATTATAAGTATGCCGGAAGTTATTAATCCAAAGAATATTGTATATCAAAGTATTAATTACGCTAATTACAAAATTTCTAAGAAAATACAAGTTGAATTATGTCCTATGAGTCAACGACAATTTGATAAATATGAAGCAGCATGGTTAACAGAAAAAGAAAGAACTATTAAGATGAACCGCAGTAAGATGTATTCAAGTGATACATTTGATTATCATATTAGAACAAGACAAGCATGTAATATGGTATATGATAATGATAAATTTAGATTATTGAAAAAAGATAAAGATAAAACTAAGTTCTTAGAAGCAAAAGAAAAAGAATACTCTTCATTAGCGGAAGACGATGGTTTATCAATTGAAAAAACAAACCTTAAGAAATATTCGCCTAAATTTAATAAGTTACTTGAAAATCTATTTAAATTTGTGGTTGATGGTAAACCTGTAGGCAAAGCGCTTTTTTATAGTGAATTTAGAGGTGATGCTGGTTCAGAAATATTTGAACTAATCTTACAATCCAATGGATATACTAAATATGATCCCAATGATACTGATAAATCTAAAAAATTAAGATATACCTTTATTACAGGGTCTGAAAGTCAAGATGATAGACGGTTAAATAAAGTAGCTTTCAATGATATTGAAAATAAATATGGAGAATATATCCAAATTATGATTATCTCTGGAGCAGGTGCGGAGGGTATATCACTTACGTGCGTAAGACAAGTCCACATATTAGAACCATACTGGAATTATGTTAGAATTGATCAAGTATTTGGTAGGGCTATTAGATTAGAATCACACGATACACTAGATCCAAAAGATAGAACTGTTGAAGAATATTTATACTTAAGTGCTTTTCCGGAAGGTGAAACACTAATAGATATTTATAAGGGATTGAAAGATTCAGATACGTGGGATATTCCGGAAATAGAATATAGTGATGATAAAGAATTAAAAGAATTATTAACTACTGAATATAAGACTACATATGATTTGTTAAATAATTTAGTTAAAATTAAAACTGAATCACTTCAAAATACATTAGATCAAAATTTATTTAATATAATGGAAAAGAAGTATGTAATATCCCAAGAAGTAGTTGATTTAATTAAAGAAGCATCTGTTGATTGTATTCAAAATACACGAGATGATATTAGTATTAATAAGAATTGTTTAGAATTTGATGACTTGCTACAAGATGAAACAGCATATTTCCCTGGCGTATCTAGTGAAAGGTTAAATGAAATTGATATTAAACAGATTGAATCTAAAATCAATGTATATTTACCTCCTGATATATTTGTTGTTTCTGCACTACAAGAAGATAAACAAGTCTTTTTATATACCAAATTAAATAAAAATGAAAAAGAAAATAATAAAGATATTAGATATATTAAAGAAAATGGTAAACTTATAGGAATTCTTGATATAGAGTTAGGTATATATCAAAAATATATATTAGAAGGACATGACTTAGATAAAAAAATGGGGACTAAATTATCTGTATTTCAAGAATTATATACAATAGACCATAATATAGTAGATAATATTAGAGATAGTTTAAGAGTGGAAGAAACTGACATTCCATTTCCACCATTATCTAAATTATTAAAAGAAAGTAACCTTATTGGATATAAGATCAAATATAATATTACAGAAGACTTCTTTTATATGCCAGTTGAAAGTGAAACTAATAGAATTTTGAAAATATTTCCATATTCTATATCAGAAGAACTTGAATTTAGTGATATTAATTTAGACCCAATATTTATAGTTAATAAAAACTTATATGTCTTAGATAATGAAGAATCTAATTAAATATTAATACACTCTGTAAATTCATATTTACTATATACACATCTTCTTCACTAATATCATTTAAATTTTTAATTATTATATCATCGTCATTTATTATAACTTGATTATTTGTTACATTAATATATTTATCATTTACTTTAATAATATCGTTTTCTTTAATTTTTGATATATTCTTAATTCTAACATATTTACCATCTTCATCAATTTCTATTTTACTCTTAATTATGTCAGCCATATAATTGATATTACCGTAAAGGCTCGTTATATCTATAGATAATTCGCCACTATTTGTCTTAACATTATTTATGTCATTTTCTTCTGGTTCATATATTGCATACATATAGTTATTAAAGTTATATGTTTTTGTACAATACATGTGTATATCTAATTCTAATTCAGGTATACTTAATTTGAGAATAGGTATAGTAAAATGTAATGTATTCTCAATCGGCAATATACATCTAACAAATTTATGAATCTGTTTTACATTTGTTATCTTAAAGTTATATAAATTGGATTCTTCTTTATTTGTTCTAGAATATGAAGATACTATTATATTTTCCTTAAAATTCTTACTATATATATCTTTAAAACTCATTGATATATTTGTTTCTTCGGGTTTATTATCTAATATATCGTTGATATTATTAATTATTGTTTCTTTGGGTTGTGTTTCTTTGGGTTGTGTTTCTTTGGGAGGCATTTGATTGTTTTGTGTTTTTACTTTAATATCGCTATTTTTGTTATCACCTGTAATTATTTCTCTAGATTGAACAAAATTATTATATAAATTCATAATATCTTCTTCATTTTTCGTTGTTTCGCCTATGGTTGTGCCATCGGTTTTATGTGTATCTTTTTTAGAAGAAAGTAACTCCTCAAATGATAATTCTTCATTATTTTGGATAGGTGTTTCCCTTATCGACGTTTCCCTTATTGGTGTTTCCCTTATCGGTGTTTCCCTTATTGGTGTTTCCCTTATTGGGGTTTCCCTTATAGGTGTTTCCCTTATAGATGTTTCCCTTATAGGTGTTTTCTTGATTAAATTATTTTTATTACTTTTTTCTTGAAATTTAGTAATATTCATCTTTGAATAACCAATATTATCATTATTTTTTTTAATATCCCTTAAAAAATAACCTAATACAGATTTTAAAACTTCTTTATTTATCGTTGGTAAATCTGTAGACCTTGTCTGTATAAATATCTCTCTTAACTTATTATTAAAATAATTAAAATAATCCATGTTATTTAGTATACTTGTATCAGTATTCTTTTTAATTAAATCATCTAATAATTGATATAAATGATTTATGTTATTATCGCTGTGATATTTATCGTATAAAGAACTCATATTAAAAATTAATATTAAATAAATATATGTATAACGCATTCACTTTTAGAAAGCAGCAAACGTTTCAAATCCCCCATTTGGGTCCGCTGGTGGAGCCGGTGCCGGCGCGGGTGCGGGTGCGGGTGCGGGCGCAGGAGGATTGCCATTGCCACCACCATTGCCTCCACCATTGCCTCCACCATTGCCTTTGCCATTATTTTTGCCATTATTTTTGCCATTATTTTTGCCATTATTTTTGTTTCCCATTAAGACACCCCACGAATCCGGACCAGCAGCCGCCCAACCTGCTCTGAATATATTAAATATAGTCCATATACATAATATAGCCACACCAATGCCAAATAAGAATGCAAAAATTATAGTTGAATTTTCTAGAATATCTTCGCCCCAAGAATCACCTCCTCCTTTCATTTTATTATATATTATATAATATTTTATTTTTGA
>Ga0255039_10000727_pt1 | contig 10698 bp, 9 predicted proteins | sample BC1_12_1_MG_FD_181713 | JGI IMG/M metagenome (GOLD analysis project Ga0255039, IMG submission 181713) | Seawater microbial communities from Strait of Georgia, British Columbia, Canada - BC1_12_1 | ecosystem: Environmental > Aquatic > Marine > Strait | place: Canada: British Columbia | collected... | reverse complement strand
ATCTTTGGTGGCAAGATGGTCAAGGCGGGTGCGTGTTTTGCATTTACCACACTCGACGATTAGGTCTGAAAATTTATCGACATGTCCTGATGCCTTCCATGCTAGCGGGTGCATTAATATGCTTGCGTCTAATCCCACCATGTCATCGCGCATTTGTACAACGCTACGCCACCATGCATTTTTTACATTTTTCTTTAGCTCTACCCCAAGTGGGCCGTAATCATAACAACTCGCTAATCCGTCATAAATTTCACTACTTTGGAAGATAAAACCACGACGTTTGCAGAGTGATACAAGATCATCTAACTTGGTTAACGATGCTGACATGTATAAGCCTTTGTTACTATTTGAGTGATTCAGAACATACGTTGTAAACAGTTCAGTTTCGTTTTATGTAAAAGTCGATACTGGTGTAGTTACTGAAAATTATTATAAATACCATCAGGCGCCTGTTGGTAAACCTACATTATACCTGACAAGTAGAAACCGACAAGAGGTAGGTGTTATTTTTGTTTGAATATTTAGTAGCTGATTAGGCATTACCCTAATTTAAGACATTGACCTTGACTTGATTATGTTAAAAAGTTAAAAGTGACATTAACTATCTGCTGTATGTGCTTTATTCAAAGATAGTTACATTAAATTTAGGCTTACTTTGGTTTGGCGTTGAGTTATGGTAACTACTGTTTAGCTAAAAAGTATACACCCCATGTTTGATGCAGTATTTTCTAAGGGATTGGTAAATGGACGACACAACTTCTTTTGATTCACCTGATCCTAACGGTGATTTAAATAAGCAAGACGGCGACTCGAGTATTCGCTTGTCTTCATTGCCAAATCGTTTGCCTATGCTTGAACATATAATGACTGAATCAATCAAACCAAAATGTGTAGAACCGTATCGCAAAAGGGCCCAATTCACTTTTTTCTGTGGATTAAAACCGTATGAACTTTCTGGCTATGAAGGGCAACTTGAAGTCGCTGGCAGGTGTCTGGAATGGTTTGTATTTGATTATGTCATACCAAATATCAATATGACACCAGCTAAATATTGGTTTGAACAGGCAAAGAATAGTCTAAGCGAAGATCAGCAAGGTATTGCGCGAGACTGTCTACGATTTAGGCTTGGCATTTTCAAAATTGTAGCGGTAAATGGTCATGTGATTACTGTTGTCGATATTTTGCGTAAACAGCTACAGTTATCAATTCATGAAATTGAGTTATCAAAGTCGTTGCAAATAGGGCAGCTTTTATTGGCAAGAATCTTTCCGCAAGATAATCATTTTGTATTAAGTGGTATGACATCAGTGATGAGTGTAAAATTTGCTCAGCAGATGTGTCGCTGTATTGATAGTGGCCAGCTAATGCCAGTAGAAATCGTTGAAAACCTAGATGGATTAGAGCTAGAAAACCTATTTGGTCGTTCATTAGAGCAGGTTGATCGCATGGAAGACATCGATAAGCTACATGAACGTTTGAAATATTATTTGGAACATATTTGTCCAGATCGTTTAGGGTTTTATGATTTACTCGGTTTGGTGGAGAAATGTCGTGATCCCTTTTCTATCGCGAGTACATTATGTGATCGATTGCAGGTGATGTGTCGACACGAAATGGATTTAATTTTGGCATATTCAATGGCAACCTGGTACCAAACCCATAAGCAATAAGTTGCATCATTATGTTGTTTAAAATAAATTCATTACGTTTATTTAAATAATCGGTGCATTAACTCTTTTTTTTGCAGCGCATTATATGAATTACCTTAAACAACTCACAGCAAAGCGGTGATATTGGTCAATGAATTAGCAAATTACAAATTGACATACCATATATAGCGAGTATCCTGATTCATTAAACCAATATGTGCTAAGTTTGCACTGTTACAGATGTTTGTAGATTTTAAGTCTTTCATGGAGTGCTATTACTTGCGGTGTCCCTTTTGTAAATCTGATGACGATAAAGTCGTTGACTCACGTTCTAGTGATGAAGAACGTGTGGTTCGCCGCAGAAGGCAATGTTTGGCTTGTTCACGCCGGTTTACGACGTATGAACGCGTTGAAGACATCATAAAGCTTACCGTGGTGAAAAAAAATGGTGAACGTGCACCATACGATAGGCAACATATTATTTCTGGTGTTCAAAAAGCATGTTATAAACGACCTGTGCCGGTGACATCCATTGAGCAGTTGGCCGAAGAAGTAGAAGAAATGCTATTAGAGCAACAATGCCCTGAAGTATCATCGGATTTGATAGGTGGTAAGACAATGGACTTGTTGCGTGATATAGATAAAGTTGCATATGTTCGATTTGCAAGTGTCTATCGTAAATTTCAAGATGTTGGAGAATTTATTGACGAAGTACGCGATGTGATGCAAGAACCCGATGAAACTCAAGGGCAACAACGCCTATTTGAGAGATAAGGTGGCATAAGATGCAGTTGATGGTTGTTAAGGCTGATGGGTCAACCGAGGTGTATCGTCATACCAAAGTGTTAGGCACCTTGAGTAACGCTCTGGTTGATAGCGACACATATTTTCCTGATGTTGCAGAAGTATTATCAGAAGCGGTAACTACATTTCTAAAACGTGATTATGGGAACGGATTCGTCTCTTTTGATGAGATTGAGGCAATGATAGAGGCAGTACTGTCTGATACAGATCATGTAAAGGCAGCAGTTGCACTGAAAGATCATACAATACGTCGTCAATATATGCGTTCTCGCATCGAGATCATTCAGAATATAGATCAACAATTCGACGATCACAATTCAGATTCACAAAATCCATTATGGAACAAAACGATTGTCATTCAATCTCTAATGATCGAAGGGACACCTGCGGATTTTGCGCGTGTTATTGCGGGGATGGTCGAAGAAAAAGTCTTTCGACTTGGTGTTAGGCAAATATCTAGTAAATTGATTGATGCAATTGTGGGTGATGAAATTTTTAGAATGGAAAAAGCGCTATCTGCGTTTGATAAAAAAATAAATAGAGATTCTAGGGAAAATAAAAACCTAATACTTGCAACTTAATATAATATAGTTAATATATATTCATAAAAGGTGCGAGACAGAAATCGAATTCAAAAAGATTAATTTAAATATTAACTGAAGATATTCGCCTTAAAAAAAAAGCCGCAGGGATGCGGCAATCGTAGTAAGGCAAGGATGCTTCGGTTAGATCACAGCGCACGGATGCTTTGCTTTTGAGAAATCATAAGCCTGTGATCTGACTCTTTTCCTTTATGTGTCACCTGTTAAAGCGATACTATTATATATCGGTCAGCAATGGTGGGTAGTTAACAAAATTGTGTGTAACCGCATCTATTTCTTGAATATCATCTACATTATTCAATTATACCATTTTAACAATCAGTTTAGTAATAATTCCATAATTTAACGTCCATATAAGTAATAATTATGGACGATAATCAATATTAAATTTTGTCATTTACCAAATCGTTTCGTTAACTTAGCTTTAAAATTAGACGATATAAGGAGTACATCGATTGAGGATGACACCTCGACGGTAATATTGGTATGCATAACAGAAAACATATATATAGCTTCATTTAACAAAGGAATATATGACTTCAATCTCGCCATTTAGATTAAAACAGATCGTCGGTGTCTCCGATGCAAAAGTATTTACTAATAAGGAAGATGTATTGGTAACTTACGGCTTACGTACAGGGGTGGCTGTCGTTGCTGTTGATATGGATGCCCAAATTTATGGGATGTTGCATTTTCAATTACCTTGTTATCATGATGATAAAACGAGTAAAGTAAAAAATCCATTAATGTATGCAGATACCGGTATGGATTATATCTTGGCAAAGATGAGCCATGAGGGTGCCAATATTACCAAGTTAAGGATAAGTGTTGTCGGTGGTGCATATAGTGCATCTTCGGGGCGATACAAAGATTTGGGACGGCATAATTATAATGCAATTCGAAGGTATCTATGGGTCCATGATTTATTAATTCATGCCGAAGATTGTGGTGGTAAAAATCCTCGTAATATTTTCTGCGATATGGAAACAGCTGCTGTTACAGTAAAATGTAAAGGCGATATGCTCGAGATCTAGGCATGTCATGCAATAACGCGCATTCCTTTATTTATTTATCCTTTTTCCCAAAAATCTCAAATAACATTATGCTGATAGTGGCCTAAAGAGGGCATCTTCTTCGATGAGTTCAAGTGCCTTGAGTGCGTTGAATGCTGCGGTTTGTTCCGATTCCTTCTTGCTTGATCCCCAGGCGGAGATAAAACGATGTGAACCAATCACTACGCACACTTCAAAACATTTACTATGATCAGGACCCTTTTCGTCGAGGACTTCGTATGTGGGGGTTGCATCTAATTCTTGTTGGGCATGTTGCTGTAACATGCTTTTGTAGTTTTCTTGATGTAAACTAGCATCGGCTGCTTCTAGTGGTTCTTTATAACATCTTAGGATAAAGTTCTTGGCCGTTTCTTCGCCGCCATCAACATAGAGTGCGCCAATAAGTGATTCAAATAACGCAGCGCGACAACTTAGTGGTAGCTTAGAGAGATTATTCATTCCCTTTCCGACGACAAGAAATCGAGAGAGGTCTAGGTCGTCGGTAATCTTGGCACACGCTCTGCGTGAAACCAAGTGGCTTTTTATTTTTGTGAGTTCGCCTTCCATGTATTGCGGAAAACGGTCAAAGAGCGCGTGGCAAATAATCATGCCCAATATAGAATCGCCCAGAAACTCGAGTCGTTCGTTACTCGCCTGTCTCGAGTCGGCAGCCGAAGCGTGAATTAAACTTTTTTCTAGAATGGATATATCGTTGAATTTATAATTGATGATCTTCTGGCATTGCGCAAGAAGGTCTGCTTGATTTGCCTTATTCATATTTACCTTGTCTTATTTTCATAAGCCATGGGCGGCAGTGGCTTGGTAAAAGCCAATATCGTCTGGGGCTTAAGGTTAATGGGTTGTTGCAAATTTAATGCAAATGTCTTTATAATAGTACTTAATCACGTACGTGGTAATTATATCGGGTGAAAGCGGGTCGGGGTAACATATTTTATTTGGTAATCAATGTATTTTTGTGCACCATTACAATTTTTCGTCATTTGAGTTGATTTAAAACCATATGTATTGTCGATATGATTGTGTGAGGGCACTATTTGATTAATGATCAACATTGTAAACAGAAAGAGTATATATGTTAATAAGATTTATTTTATCAAATCTTGATTCAAAAAAAACGTTTTTCAATCATTCGGCATTGGCTTTGTGGGCTACTAAAGGACGTGATTTAATGGTTATGGCCATGCATCGTGCGATCCTTTTTTTGGCAATCATTATGTATTCGGTATCAATGATTGGTGATACGTTTGATCAGGCGAAATATATAGACATTTCAGAATTAAAAGCGGGCATGAAGGGGTATGGTCTCACTGTTTTTCATGGTACCCAAATTGAACGTTTTGATGTCGTGATTATTTCGGTAATGAAAAAGCTTAAACCCAAGCGGGATGCGATTTTGATCAAATGTCTTGATAAACGTTTTGATGTCGCAAATGGTGTTAAAGGTGTTAGTGGTTCACCTGTATTTTTCAACGATCGTCTGGCTGGAGCGATGAGTTTTGGGTGGAAAGGTGAGGTAGAACCTTTGTATGGCGTTACGCCAATTAGGCAGATGTTAGCTGTGCAACATACTGGCGAATTATTTAAAAAAAGTAATGCAAAAGGCAACCATTTGGTCAATCGTTTTGACAAGAGTGATTATCTTAATTTGATGCGTGAAACGTTGTTATCTCCAAGTAAATTAAATTGGCTTGCGGCAGGCGCAGGGGCAACGGTGTTGCCGCCATCTGATCCGACAACGATGGCAACAATGTTACCATTAGGTGTCACTGTTAATGGTCTTAACGATGAAGCGCGCATTGCATTGCATGAGCTGATTCCAAATTTAAAATTACAGGGTAGTGCCGCTGGCGGTGCTACCGATGGAGATTATGATGAAAATGTAGTGCTTGAACGTGGAGCGGCTGTGACGATTCCGCTAACACGTGGGGATATTAACGGTGCAGTACTCGGTACAGTCACTGAGGTTGTAGGTAATCATGTATTTGCTTTTGGACATTCCTGGAATGGCGTCGGTGGGGTTCGGTTTCCTATGGCAACAGCATATATTCATTCGTTTGTCAGTTTAAATACGATGAGCTTTAAGTTGGGGTATGCTTTAGATGTTGTAGGTACATTGTTAGCAGATGAAGAAGCTGCGGTATATGGTGAAGTAGGCGATGTGGTTGATTTTGTTCCTGTAGAGATCAATATGGATTGGGCATACTTAAACAAGCAAGAATCTTTTCATGTAGATGTCGTTGATCACGAAAAAATGACACCATTGTATAGTGCTGTCTCATTTATGAATGCAGTATTGTTTCGCGGTGGCATACCAAATGAAAATTGTGCAACGTATGATGTCAAAATGACATTTGATAAAGTTTCGTCGATTGAATATGCCAATATTTCCTCTGGTAATATCGGCAATATCGTCGCAAATGAGTTGTTTTCGGTGTTGGGTTTGGTCATGAATAATCCGTGGGAAGAAGTCAAATTAACAAGCTTAATAATCAATATGCGTATAGATAGTGGGGACGGTATCGATGTTGTCAAAGCGGTCAATATTGACAAACGTAATTATAAACCTGGCGAGTCAGTCAAAGTCAATTTTGAAATTGAACCGCTTCGTTCAAAGACGTTTCGTGAAACGATGCAGTTACGACTACCTGATGATTTACCAGACGGCCGTTATGCTATAGAGGTTGGCGGCCCTATGGTTTATGAGTCTGCCTTGCGAGAAGCTAAGCGGCATTTATATAATGCATATGACTTAGACGGTATGCAACGTATATTGCAGCAGCGTGTCTCAATTGCCCGAAATGCCATTTACATGGTTATTGAAGGCAAAGGGGAAGGGATTGCGTTTAATGATTATGCGTTTGACCATCTCCCCGAAAGCCGAGCAACACTAATAGGCGATCTTTCAAGATCAAGCAGTGTCGTAAAGTATAAACAATTATTGCATACCAGTAAAAAGAGTGCACACCATATTTCTGGACAACATCGTTTTAAGATCCAAGTTAAGCGATAAACTTGTGGTTAATACATTTGAACGTTGTCATAACACCGAAATCAGCAGCGCGTCTGGTGGATTGCTTGTTTATTTCTTATAGCGGACAAATAGAGCAAATCACATTTAAGTGCGTAATCAGTGCATCCTGCTCTGATCGAGAACAACTGCGGTACTTAACCGTGAATAGAGGTGCCCATAATTTATAAAGCGCAAGCTGTCCCAAATAATTTTAATTAAGGCTATTCCTGATTGAATTCGGTTTCATATTGTTAATAATAAAACTTAACAAGAAAGCAAGGTGTTATGGCCCCTCCCCCCGACCAGAACCGTAACATTATTTGGTTTTTTGTGTAGTAACTAAAAGCGTTACCCATGTGTAACTCTTTTATTTTAGATAGGCCAAGATAAGTAAACCCTGTCCTCCCTCCCCGACCAATCAGGGTTTGCTTTTTGGTCTGCCTAATAAATAAGATTTGGTTATTCTTTTTGGGGATTATCACACATAGCGTTTTGTCACAGCCAGAGATTCAAGCATGTGGCTTTGTTAAAATATTTGGGCTGACCCCGCATCGCGCGGTGGTGCAGTGCCGTACTATATTTTAAGATGTAGGTTGATAGAGTAAATAGAGGGTATATCCTAGTACTGCAACTTGGAATGTAAGGTATGTACCTACAATTAGCTTAACTTTGAAGTCTGCGGTCATGACGCTCTCTTTTCTTGGTCTAATGGCGATTAAAGCTATATATCAATATGTAAAAACGATTATTAATATTATTATCGTCAATTTTACTAAAAAGATAAAAAAAGCGCTCAGAAAAGAGGTATTTTCTAAGCGCTTTGACAAATGTATATAAAAGAAACTTGTTTAATGATCTACTGGTTCGCCGAGTATTGTTTTGATTTGAGCGAACTTTTCCGACAATATTTCTTGGTTATCTGCTTCGATATTTAAGCGTAAAAAAGGTTCAGTATTACTGGCACGACAATTTACCCACCATGATTTGTATTGAATTGTAACGCCGTCTAAGAAATCTGTTTCTCCATCTTTGAACATTGTTTGAAGTTGCTTAATCGCATTATCTTTATCTTCAACTTTGAAGTTTTGTTCACCAGTGGTGTGGAATTTTCTAAATGGTGCAATCAATTCACTCATGGTAAGATCTGTATTGCTTAGTACATTTAGTAAATGAACCATAGTGATCATGCCACTGTCGGTGTAAAAGCTATCACGGTAATAAAAATGACCTGAAAGTTCTCCACCAAAAATGGCCTCAGTATCTTTCAATGTCTTTTTCATAAACGAGTGACCGACACGTTCACGGCGTGGCGTGCCACCGCCGTTTGTGATTGTTTCAGCAACGACGCGACTCGATCTTAGATCATAAATAATTGTAGCGCCTGGTTCTTTTTCTAAAAAGTATTGCGAAAGTAATCCGGTAAATAGATCACAACCAATTGATCGGCCATTTTCATCAACGACCATTAAGCGATCTGCATCGCCATCAAAGCAAATACCAATGTCAGCTTTCTCCAAGTTAATACGTGCCTTGAGTTCATCTAGATTTGATTCGACCAACGGGTTTGGTTCATGTTTGAACTCACCATTGGTTTCAAAATTGATTTCAATGATATCGAGGTCCAATTCGCCAAAGATAATAGGTACCCATTTACCAGCCATGCCGTTAGAGGCATCTATGACGATTTTAAGGCGTTTGATTTTGCTATTTAAAAAACTTAATACATGTTGTGTATAAGGTTTTGATAGATCGACATGGGTTATGGTCCCCTTTCCGGTGCCAGAGCGATACCTAATGGTTTTAGCGATATGCTTGATTTCTTGTAAACCAGTATCCTGGCCGATAGGTCTTGCCTTTTGCCCGCTGATTTTGCAGCCGTTATAGTTGGCAGGGTTGTGGCTCGCAGTAATTTGAATGCCGCCACACGTTTTAAAGTGATTGATTGCGAAGTATACTTGAGGGGTATCAACCATACCGATGTCAAACACATTGCAATTTTCGGCAGTAATCCCTTCTGTGAGAGAATTTGCCAAGCTTGGTGAATGTTTACGCATGTCTCTGCCAACAACAAGTGATTGTGCGGAATCTTGACCGCGGTCGTAACCTTCTAATAATGAGCGCAATAGTCTTGCAGAGCTGTAGCCAATTTTCCAAGCAGCTTCTTCGTCAATTTGTTCAGGGTAAAGGCCACGGACATCGTATGCTTTAAAAATCGAATCGTTCATTGGTAGGGTACTTTCATGCATGTATGCATCTAATATAGACGCGTTTTTGTTGAATTAGGCATTGATGTTAATTATAAAATCATTCTAAATGCCTATTTTTGCGCATTATATGGGTGTAATCAAATAATGTCAATTCTGATAAATGATGTTAATAGGTCCAAATCAGGGCGCGTTTGCACAAACAACAATAAAAAAAGCAGGCCAAAAGCCTGCTTTTTTATTGAAATATAAATTTTCGTTTAATTATATTTTGTTCAAAGGGGTGTTACATGGTAGCAGATATTATATGTTGTGTTCTTCGAAGAGCAGGTCAATGGCATCGGGTAAATGCGCATCTACATCATATTCGTTGTTTGCTAGCTGCGCCCGCATTGACTCGACTTTATCTGCGCGTATAGACGGCATGCCATTAATTTGGCTCAAATACTGTCCTTGGGTAGATATTTCTACGGAATCTTCCGTTGCCGGTGGCGTAGATATAGGGGTCGTGCGCTGTGGATTGGGATGTACGCCACTTGTAACCTGGCCTACTTGGGTTAATTGGCTTGTTGAAAGCCTCGGTAAACTGTTGTCAATCATCTTGTCTGCCTTTGTTTATTCTGCATTTAAACACTTAGCTACTAGTGGTTTAACGCAAACCACTATATATAGTATCTTGAGTTGGGTGCTTTTGATACTAAATTTCACTTGTTACTACTTAATATTTCGACTTTTACCTCAAAAAATCTTGAGCCTTTTTCTGATAATTTTTCATAAATAAATCAATATCAGTACTAATATAAGGCATACCCTTATGTTATAGGACTTTGCGTCTCAAATTTACCGACATGATTATCAATACTATTACATAATTTGACAATGATGTATATTGCCCCACCCCTTTAAATAGTGCATCATTGCCAATACTATATATAGTATGTGTCCCATAATAACTGTATTTAGGCAAAATAGGCATAAGGTGTGTAATATAGCTAAATATATGGTGCATAAAGGGTTAAGTGTTATTTAATGGGCATTTATTAATATATGATGAATGTGGGTTAATAAATGACATGTTACGAACACTATTGGTTGCGACCTGATAAAGGTGGGTTATAATAACAGGTAAGGGTGTGGTTCGATTTGCCATCGGTTTGGTAGATCTAGATATTATAGGGGACATAAGAGATAATGTTTAATAACTTATGTCAATGAACAGGAAGATTTATGTCAAAGCGTGATTTTTATGAAGTATTAGGGGTGAGCCGAAACGCACAAGCTGGTGAGATAAAAAAAGCACATCGTAAATTAGCTCGAAAATATCATCCAGATGCCGCAGGTAGTGATGCAACTGCA
>Ga0255039_10000726_pt1 | contig 10718 bp, 4 predicted proteins | sample BC1_12_1_MG_FD_181713 | JGI IMG/M metagenome (GOLD analysis project Ga0255039, IMG submission 181713) | Seawater microbial communities from Strait of Georgia, British Columbia, Canada - BC1_12_1 | ecosystem: Environmental > Aquatic > Marine > Strait | place: Canada: British Columbia | collected... | reverse complement strand
CTCTGGTACACTATTTACATAAAGTTTGAGCCCTTTTGCTTTCATGGTGCCATCATACGTCATGGCCACTTGAACCCATTGATTGTGTGGCAATTGACTTACACCATCAATCACAACACCATCTAAGGGCCACATATGATAGAGTGCCGCAGTGAGTTTCCCATCTTTAACACTCATTTCATATCCTTGCCGCCCCGTAAACGTAGGATGGCCAGAGTTATGCAAAATCACACCATGCTTGAGCGTCTCTGGTATATAAAGCCAATAGACGAGGGAAAATGAATCATAACTATCAAATGCAAAAGCATCTTTTAATAATGCCTGCTTTTCTTTATCTGCTTTGTCATCTACAGGCGGCGTGATTTTTTTGGTATTATCACCTTCAAAGAAAAAGGCACGTGCCTTTCTTTGCGCGGGCGGGCTATGTTTCGATAAATGTTTGAGCGAAAATGTTTGCGGAAAAAGTGGGATCACAGAAAGCGGTAAAGAATCGTGTTGCTTTCGCCAAGCATTAAAAGACAAATCGGATGCTTTTTGCGCCTTAACCAACAGTTGTTGATGTGAGGCAATACCATCTTGCATCTCATCGAGTTGCGCTGCTTGTTTATCCGTCGATAAAAGCAGCGAAGGACCAACATGATTTTTCTTTTTAATAAAGTCCCATTGCCCGATACCTGCTTCATCGATGTTATTAAAAAATGAAAAGAGTTGATAAAACTCTTTTTGGCTCACCGGGTCATATTTATGATCATGGCATCGCGCACATTCTATGGTCATGCCCAAAAAAGCGGTTCCAAAAGTATTGGTGCGATCGATCACATACTCTGTTCTAAATTCTTCATCAATCACCCCACCTTCGACGCTCATTTTATTTAGTCGGTTAAATGCCGTCGCCAAGATTTGTTGTTGCGTGGCATTGGCCAATAAATCACCAGCCAATTGTTCAACAATAAACTGATCGTGTGACATATTATCATTAAATGCACCAATCACCCAATCACGCCATGGTGACATGTCCAAAGCGGTATCAACTTGGTAACCAATGGTATCGGCAAAACGTGCCACATCAAGCCATTCTGTCGCCATCCGTTCACCATAAGCAGATTGCTTGAGATAATAATCAATCACTTGTTCATGAATATGTTTGTCACTGCCATTTGCCAAAAAGGTATCGAGCTGTTCTATCGTAGGTGGCAAACCTGTCACCGCAAAAGCAACGCGGCGGATGTATTTTTCGAGCCCCGCAGGAGGTGCCGGGGTTAACCCTTTGACTGCAAGTTTATTTAAAACAAAATGATCAACCTCATTGATCACATTTCCTTTAAATTGGGATGCAACAGGCGGAATTGATTTTTCAGGCACGGTTTTAAACGCCCAAAAATCATCATACTTAGCGCCATCTGTGATCCATTGTGCAATGATCGCTTTTTCACGCTTTGATAAAGTCAAATGCGCATCTGGCGGTGGCATCACAATTGCAGGATCATCAGAAATGATACGTTGATACGCATGGCTCTTTTTTAAATCGCCAGGTGCAATTGCCACAAGTTCTGGATGTGCTTCAAGTGGCGCATAGGCATGATCAGCAATATCTAAGCGCAAATTGGCCTTTTGTTTTTTCGCATCAGGACCATGACAAACAAAACAATTGTCACTTAATATTGGCCGCACATGAAAATTATAATCGATCACTTCGGGGATCGGTTCGCTATCCAAAGAAGCATCAAAAGGCATTGGCTCCTTTGCAGCGGTAATATTTGGTAACAATAAATTCACCGATAGTAGGCACAGTAATCGTTTGAAAAATTTGGTCCAGTACACTTTAATGTTCATGAAATTTACGTTTTCTAATTGCCTGCGCTTACGCTCCGTTTTTAATTATGACCCATAATGCGCAGAGTTGCAGCTGGATTTTTCAAGGATAAATTAGACTTAATTTTACAAAACGTAAAAGAAAAGTCAATTCAAAAATGCAGAAAAAAAGCTTAACATTTTATAGTTAAAATATAGTGGGTGAATATTCTTGTGTGAACAGATATCATCTGCATTAATACCGACTGATTCATCCCATAATAAACAAATATGAAACAACTTACCACCCCCCCGGGGAATTAAATCTGAAGCCTATTGCTTAACGGTCACAACCAACCAATCTAGCAGATGCGCTTCGCACCGTGCTGACTCAAGTTATTATTAAGGAAGTCATCAGACCACCCTGGCCTGTGCGGATACCGCTTCGCATAATCGAGCGTAATCCGTATTAGTGCGTTTAAATTAAGAATATTAACGTTTAACGTACAGGCCAAGATGGCCTGATTACGTACGCTTTGCAATCCGTATGTTTTCTAAAAACGCACAGCTTCTACGGGATTTATATATTTAAGGTGACTTTTTTCGTCTGTCCGCTATAATACATAAGCAATTGTTCGAGACAGATCAGCCCAAGACTGACTGCTAAACTAAAACTTATAACGCATATACAGATCGTAAACTACCGTTTATTTATGCTTTAACATTTTGTAAAGGCATATGATGAAATCTACTTTAACATTATTTCTCTTTATCATTCTAACTTCCTCTTTCACTTATTCGGCTGAAGCACCGCCGAACATTCTTTTCATTCTGGTGGATGATCAACGTAATGATACGCTAGGTTGCGCGGGCCATAAGCATATTAAAACACCCACGATTGACCGACTAGCAACCGAAGGGGTTCGTTTTGAAAATATGTTTGTAAATACCGCCATCTGCATGGCTAGCAGGGCGACAATTTTCACCGGTTTGACAGAAACAAGTCACGGTTTCACAGGTGGTGGTCCGCCTGCTGTGCCTATTCAAAAAATAGATGTTGATAGTAGTTTCCCTGTGCTGCTACGAAATGCAGGATACAGAAACGGCTTTTACGGCAAACAACATGTCAAGTTTTCCGAAAAAAATAAACCAGCACTCTCGCGGATGTTTAACGATCATAAAGTGTACAATGGCGGCCCTCATTTTGTTAAACGCAAAGACGGTAGCAAACGGCACTCAGCAGAAGTTATTGGCGATCATTCCGTCACCTTTCTCGAAACGCAACCAAAGGATCAACCTTTCTGCCTTTACATGAGTTTTAATATTGCACACGCCGTGGATCATGATCACACACCTGGCACAGGACACTTTCCTTGGCCCAAAGCTGTGGACGGCATGTATGACGATATCGTGCCTGAAAAGCAGCGACTGGCTGACCCCAAATATTTTGACATGCAACCTGATTTTCTAAAGCATTCACTGAACCGTGTTCGTTGGTACTGGCGCTGGGATACCCCTGAGAAATACAATATAAACATGCGCGCCTATTATCGAATGCTTAGCGGCATGGACGGCGTTATTGCCCGCGTCCAACACACCTTGAAAAAAGAAGGTTTTGCCAAGAACACGATCATTATTTATACCGCAGACAACGGGTACTACATGGGCAACCGTGGGTTTGCCGGCAAATGGTCACATTACGACGAATCACTGCGCGTGCCACTTATCATCTACGACCCACGCGCGCCACAAAGTAAACGCGATAAACTAAAATTACAAATGGTTCAAAATCTAGATCTCCCTGCAACCATGCTTGACTTTGCAAATGTTAATATTCCCAAAAAATATCAAGGCAAAAGCCTGCGACCGATTTTAGCTGGAAAGCACCCGACTAACTGGCGTAAAGATATCTATAATGAACACCACTATAACCATAAAAACCTTCCCAAATGGAGAGGTGTGCGCGGTAAACGGTATACGTATGCCCACTACTACCAGGCGCAATCGAACAATGCATTCCTCTATGACTTAAAAAGCGACCCCGACCAACTCGTCAATCTTGCTAATGATCAATCATATAAAAAAGTGTTGAAAAAGATGCAGGCTAGAACCGATGCATTTCAGAATATGTATACCCGGCCAGAAATCGAACTCTTGAGAAAGAAAAAATAGAAAAGGTTAAGCGCCTCTTAGCAACTATACGCTATTAACTATAAATTTAAACGCATATATTTTTGAGATTAAATCAAAGATAGTTTCCCGTTTATCCCCTTTTTTTTATCTTACTTATTGAGAACATTTAGACCACGAAGACGCCGTCGTAAAAAAACACTTAACATCTATGTTTTACACCCTACGGCATAGATCGTATTGCCTTAGCCGCAACCATTTTAATTATTTTATGATTACTTGGTGCAGTTGTTTTTGAGATAAAATTTCCGTAAGCATCAAAAATTAATAATACTGGATGTTTTGAGATCGAATATTTGTTCGCAAGATCATTCGGCAATGTTGTATCTACAAAGACCAAAACAAAATGTTGAAGTGTTTTGCTTGCATTGATTAATATCTTTTCAAATTTTGTTGCTGTGGGTTGTGAAGGATCTAGGCAGCACACCAAAACAGGTTTGTTTTGTTGATTGGCGAATTCTGTTGCGTCAGAATGATCAATTGCCCAAATTTGATTCGCAAATTTTATTTTTGACATATTGACAGGAACGAGACTCGGCGGCATAGTGATGGCGTCAACATTATGTGCAGTAACAGTAAAAGGTATTTCAGCCCATGCTATAATTTCGGGTGTTTCTTTTATATGCATTGGCTTGCCATAGAAATTAACAAATGGGCTATCATTCTTATATAAAATTAATCTTGCTTTGTAATCGCTGATACAAGGTGGCATTTGCAAACTAAATGTTTTTCTAGTAGGCGAAGTAATTTTTTCCCATGGTCCATTGTATAATTCATGGGTTTCTTTGTTTGGGGCAAAATTATAAAAAACGGCGACGGATATTCTTTCCTTTGGTAATAGTTCCGTATTTAAAGTGTAATCCAATACATGAAAATAAAAGTCCAAAGGATGCAGTACAAATGGTTGAATCCATTGCGAGATGAGTAGGTCTAGGTCCTTGTCTATGGTGGTTGGATTAATCTTGAGATGACTAAAATCAGTTACTAAGAAGTCTTGGGATTCATAGAGTTGAATAGATTTTATATGAGCAACATCATTTTCCATTTGGGCGAGTACACTTATTTCTATCTCGAGATATCTGCCATGGATATCATTGAAGGCAATATCAGAAATTACATCTCTAAATGGCAGTGCGGCTAATAACGCTTTGTCTTCACTTGCCCTTATTTTGATCTCAATGGCTGCCCGTTTTGTAAACGCCATTTCAATTTTAATTGTATCCCACATCGTTTCACTTTTTTGACTATCGTATATGACGTGCCATGAACCACTGCGGCGACGTTGCTTTTGGATGAGGTAGCCAGTCATATCTGAAACGGTATTAGGGTACGTGCCAACTTGCACAGCACCACGCTTGTTACCGTCAATATGATGCGATACTACATCATTCGATTCATGACAGACAAACCAAAGATGCCCTCTATTATCGATGGTTGCACCAATGGGCGATTTATCAGTTTTCTTTTCACCAATCCATTCATCATTTTGGGTATCTATGATTGAAACGGAATTGGATTGCCTGTTAGTGACCCAGAGTTTTTTATTTACAGTATCATAGACCATACCACGTGCATCATCAGCGCGTTCAGTTACGGCGATCTGCTTAATCAATTCTCCGGTATATCGATCGATTTTTAACACACCACCCGGGTTGTATAAACTTAAATATACAGCCTGATCGACCACTGATAATGCGAAGCCATGATACTCCCAATCGTCAATGACCCTACCTCTGTTTGTATCAATTTGGGTAATACCATTATTGATACACCATAATATACCGGCATCATCGACGATGCAGTATGACGGTTGTCCTTTAACGTCAACAGAAAATATTTCTTCGCCCGTTTCTGTGTCTAAACAAATACAGCGGTATTCATTATAAAGACCGACCCAAAGCCGGTTTTCCTTATCGATTGCAAGTGCAACAGGTTCTGAAGTGATGTTGCCAACATTAATATTCATAACAACGCGTTCGTCATCACCCCATGCCAGTATTTCACCTGAACCAATATGGCCATTACCATTGGTATTCCAACACGTATCTATTTTTCCATTTTGATTAAAATCATAACCGCCATTTGCCAATATTTTTATGACACTGCCTTGCCCTGAATTGGCAACCCAAACGTTGCCATCATAATCTACTGCAGTGGCTGTTGGCTCTGCGGATAATAAATATGAATATTTTATATTTTCATAGTGCGATGTCGTTGTATGTTTTGTTGTTTTAGATATATTGATATTAAATTTTTCACCCCTAGGCACCTTCAAGGCGTTGAAGTTAACCACACGTGAACGCCCCACTTTATTCATATCTAAATGCTTTGACTGCGACGTTAAATATCTTTGTACATTTGGCACATTCGTAGCACTATTATTGTGTTGTTCTAGAATCTGGGGACCTGTCTTATACCGTGCAATTTCCAATCCTTCATCGGTGTCAATTTTAGATACAGTACCATCTGCAAAATTTGTCACCCAAAGAAATGAGGGAAAATGATCTTTAGATCGTGAGAGATTCAAATAAGCGGTGTGGTTTTTATTGGGATCAATAATTTCAATATCGATCAGAGCGCCCATGTTATAATCTTCAGCGGTAGTGAATATCTTTACTGGCCTGTTTTCTCCGACAGCGCGTGGGTTGAAAGCCCCAACAAGGATGACGATAATGAGTGCTAGCTTAACAATGGACATGTTTATGCTCCTAATTTGACTACATTATAGCATAAACCTAGATCACTGTATAATGATGTAAAATTTTTACATCGTTACCGTTTTGTTTGAAGCCCTTAAAAAGGGGTTAAGGGTCTTTTAGAAGCTACAAAAAGTAAGTAACTTGCTTCGTTTGTCCGCTATAATAAATAACCAACCATTCGAGGTAGATCATCCTGCGGCTGACTTACGAATACTTACAATGTTTAGTATGCTTAAGTGGCTTACGAATTCGTAAGCAGGCCATCTTGGCCTGTTCGTCACAAATTAAGGCACCGAGGGCGACCTTCAAATTGTAATACGGTTAAGTACCGCAGTTGTTCTCGATTAGAGCAAGGTCTATTTATAAACCTTGACGCCTGTCATTTTACCCCATGCATTCCATTTATCAATCATCGATGCGGTCAACACACGATGTTTTTGTGACAGATCATTTGTTTCGGTGCGATCATTGACCATGTCATACAGCTCCCACGTTTTTTTATGTTTATCCCAACTGAGCTTCCAGTCGCCTTGCCGAACGGCGCGGGTGCCAGCCCAGTGCCAATAGAGGTTATCGTGGCCATTGCGCTTTTTACCTTCAAAAATAGGCTGAAGCGTTTTACCCTCTAAGGCTATGGTTTGTTTGCCAAATTCGGGATGGTGATTAGGGTATTTGGCATTGGCCATATCAAGAAAGGTTGGCAAAAAGTCAATGATATGCCCCACTTGATTCGATCGAGTACCCGCTTTAATGGCGGCCGGCCAGCGGGCCAGCAATGGTGTTGATATGCCGCCTTCGTGACAATATGTTTTGTAGCGGCGCCATGGTGTGTTTGAGGCAGTCGCCCAACCGGGACCGACGTGTGTATAATATTCTTTAGGACCAGGTACTTGTGCCGGATTGGTGCCACCTGGTGTTTCAGGGGAACCACCGTTATCTGTGAGAAATAAAATAAGGGTGTTGTCGGCAACATCAAGTGCGTCAAGCGTGTCGAGAATACGGCCCACGTTTTGATCAACAGAATCAATCATAGCTGCGTAAACCTCCATACGCAGTTGCTGCCAATCTTCATCAATATTTTTTGCTTTGTCCCATGGCTCAGCACGATCGTCTCGCGCAATCACTTGCCAGTTTTTATCAATAATGCCGAGCGCTATTTGCTTGGTCAAACGTTTTTGACGTAGTACGTCCCACCCCGCTTTATACTTCCCTTTGTACTTGGCGATATCTTCAGGCTTGGCATGAATGGGATAATGCGGTGCAGTGTAAGGTAGATAGTGAAAAAAAGGTTTGCCAGATGCGACATGGGTTTTAATCGTTTTTATGGCGTGATCGGTAAATGCATCTGTGGTGTAATAATCATCGGGGAAGTCTTCTTTTTGCAGATAGACATCGTTATGACCAAAGACGCGGGTTCTGCCACCTTTAAATTTAGGATCTGGTATCGTGGGATTAAAGAAATTACTACACCCATCCCACAGTCCGTAAGCTTCATCAAAGCCGCGGTCAAACGGACGGCTACCCACAGTGCTACCGTTATGCCATTTACCTGACATTCCGGTGGCGTACCCCACATGGCGCATCGCTTCACCTAGCGTCACCATATCTTTTTGGATCAGTTTATCGCCATTACGGCCACCATTGCGCGGGTAGAGACCCGTGAGTAATGATGCCCGCGTGGTAGAGCACTTGGCATTATTATAAAACTGTGTAAACAGCATGCCTTCTGTACCAAGTCGGTCAATATTAGGCGTATTGATCTCGGAACCATAACAACCAATATCAGACCACCCCATATCATCTACCATAATGAGCATAATGTTAGGCGGCGACTGCGACGTTGATTGTGATTGCGACGGTGCGTTTGCGCAACCATTGATCAACAACCCAAGCGCAATAATACAAAAGAGCGTACTGCTATTCATTTTCTTGACCATGTTCATATTTGATTATCCTGTAATATTATAGTTAGTACTATTGTGCACAATGCAAGGGGTACCGTTAAAGTTATATAAATACGGGGTTAATAATCTCAGCTTTCTTTTTGGTGATTCGATTTAACATAAAGCACGCCGTCCTTCAGCTGCCAGCAGTTTTTGTCCTTAGGTGGATGCCACAGTTTAAGAGTGCTATCTTAAAAAAGATTCACTGCACCAGCTGTGCCCCAAGCTTTATAAGTTTCTTTAATTTGTGCTTGCTTAGCATCGCCTTCATGGAAAACAAAAAGATAACGAAGCGTCATTGTCTCGCCCGCTTTTAGGGTCATATTGCCAGACGCCTTAGGCATCTTTAAATAAGCGTGCAAACCGAAAGGGTTTGCCGTAACCAAACCATAATCACGTGCATGCCAAGTTGTCGGATGTCTGAGATTACTGGGATGATCGAAGATCGCCACACCTACTGTCTTATCTCCAAACGGTGCCCAGTAGTCGACCCATTGTGCTTTTTTTCCCCAAAGATCTTTATCTTTATCGCCTTGGGAATTCAAAGCATGGCCACGCGCCACCAACTGCCCGTCAACCATTTTCTTACCGCTAACACGTAAATAAGGATGCATGCGAATCGCCATCGTACCTTCCTTGGTGTCACCGAGCACAACTTCTTGCCCATGGGCTTTCAACTGAATTTGATATTCTATAAAACGTTTGTCCGCTTTAGCATAACATTTTATCGTAGTGACATCCCGCAATAAATCCCCGCCCGCATTATCAGGCCAACGGTTCTCCAGTTCGATCACCGCCACATTATCTTTCACTACCGCATGATTGATCTTCGTCGTGACAATCTTATCCTTATGCCAAAAATCGATATCATTCACACGTCCATGAGCGAAATACAAAGATGTGTGATGCGGGTGATCGTGCTGATCCAAAGGATTGTCTTTATGCATCGGAAAATCCCGCGTCATGGAAACCCCATGGGGGCCAATAATCGGATACAAAATCGGCCGATCATACCCCTTATGTATTATCGAAGTATAAAGCGCTCCGCCAATATAAACATTCACCCGATCAGCCTCTTGTTCGAGTGAAACAGCCCCTTGACCATTTTCACCTGCCGTAAGCGAAGCAGATGTAAATAGTACCGATCCAAAAACGAGTGATAATAAACCCATAACTATTTTTTGTTTTTTCATAATAACCTTTAAGATCGTTGTAAATTTATATTGGTTCTTTAAATTAAATAATAAAATAACTATAAATTATATCGTTCAAGGTTCTCCACCTCGCTACCGCCACACCTTAGGGTCATTGCTAAAGCTACTCTTTTCCTATTTTTCATTTTAGCAACTCGATTTTCGCAAATTTAATTATCCGTTATTTCGTGCGTACTATTGGCAATATTCCAACATTATATTGTTCCACGCAACAATAAACGTCGCATAATTAATACAATTTTAAAATTAAACAAATACTTATGGGCGTAGGGTACATTTATTATTACGTCATAACTTACTTAAGCACAGCAAGGTACAAACAGCCCCGACGACTATGATAGATTCATAATGGCAGAATTGCTATCTTTTATGACATAAAGCTACGTACGTGGCTACCAATCATGACCGTCTTGGCTTATTGCGTTAACAGAAAGCGCTACGATGCAATGTCATCCTACAAACCCAAGTTGATGTGTAGCGATATGAAACGCGACATTTTTATTACAATAACGCTTTTAACCCAAAAATTGATGTTTTATACCAAGACTTAACCATTTCGTATGAACTATAATTTAGATTATAATATTTTTGAAGTGCAATCAATGAACTGGAAGTTATGTTTATGATATTAGCGCCCTACGAGCAGCGCGGGTAGTCCGCCGCAGCGGACTTACGAATACTTACGATGTTTAGTATGCTAAGTGGCTTACGAATTTGCAATCAGGCCCTTGGCCAGTTCGTCACAAGTTAAGGCACCGAGGGCGACCTTCAAATTGTGATACGGTTAAGTACCGCAGTTGTTCGCGATCAGCGCAGGGTGAACTGATTACGCACTTAAAGTGACTTGCGTCGTTTGTCCGCTATGATAAATAATAAATCAA
>Ga0255039_10000724_pt1 | contig 10729 bp, 7 predicted proteins | sample BC1_12_1_MG_FD_181713 | JGI IMG/M metagenome (GOLD analysis project Ga0255039, IMG submission 181713) | Seawater microbial communities from Strait of Georgia, British Columbia, Canada - BC1_12_1 | ecosystem: Environmental > Aquatic > Marine > Strait | place: Canada: British Columbia | collected... | reverse complement strand
CGATGATCGTTGCCGCCGATACGCGTTTTTCGGCCACGCGGCGGCAGATGGGTATATCATCCGACTCCCATGATTTCGGCCGCACCGCAATCGTCTGCTGGATGGAGCATGAACGCAGTCACCATCAAACTGCTTTTGAATGCTTTCATTACGGACGCACTCTCGCGGCGCTGCCGATGCCCGAAAAATTGTCTTCCATCATTATTACCGCACCTTCCGACCAGGCTGGTGAAATACTCAATATGAGTGAAGACAGCTTCAACCAGGATATCCAGAAACGACTGAATGGACGCCTGGGCACGATGAAGCAAAAAGGCAAGCGTTACCCTTATCCGCTAGTCGGAGTACACGCAAACCGTTTTTTCGGCCAGCGCTTCGCGTTGATCGGCGATGCGGCAGTTGGCATGCACCCGGTTACCGCGCATGGCTTCAATCTCGGCTTGAGCGGGCAGGATTTACTGGCCAACGAAATGTTAACAGCGATTTCACGGGGCCGGGATTTCTGGCATGCGGATGTGCTATCCCGGTATCAAAGACAGCACATGCTATCGTCCCGCCCGCTTTACCATGGCACCAATTCCATCGTGTCGCTGTTCACCAATGACAGTCTGCCGGCCACATTATTACGCAAAGCCGTATTACGCCTGAGTAACAATCTGCCGCCGATCAAATGGGCGATCACGCAGAAGCTGATGGCAAAAAACCAGATCAAGTCAATCTTGCCTGCGATTCCCGGCCGCTAGCGCTTATCTTCTAAAACGAGGACAGTTTACTGTCCCCCTGATTTCACATTAACAGCTCTCCCCCAGCTGGAATCTGGGCTATGATCGCGGCATGAACACAAGACTCCAGTCGAAAACTTATTCTTCCAATGCACGGGGCATCCTGATGGTGATGGTAGCCCTGTCGATAGCGGCTTTTGCCGGCGCCATAATGAAGATACTGGGTAACCAGATTTCACCCTACCAGGTTGCATGGTTTCGTTTTACCGGCATGACCCTGATCTTGTTGCCGTATCTCGTGCGGCGTTACGGTCTGGCCGGGTTGAGGCCTGCTCGACCGTTCATCCAAATGGTGCGCGGCCTGACCATGGCGGGGGGTACGACAGCGTTTGTTATCGGTGTGCAAACGGTCGATTTCGCGGATGCTATCGCCATTCTGTATGCTTATCCCTTTCTGCTGGTCATCATCGCGGTGGTATTTCTTGGCGAGCACGCCAACTGGTCAGTATGGATTGGCGTGATCAGTGGCTTTATCGGCGTGCTGCTGGTCATGCGCCCCGAATTTGATCGAATCGACACCGGCAGTCTCTACATCTTCGCCTGTGCCGTGGTTATCAGTATACAGTTGGCGCTGAATCGAAAGCTGAGCATCGTTTCCCCGCCGCTGGTGACGTCCTTTGCCGGTGCGTTAATCGCCGCTATTGTGTTGACCCTGCTGCTACCCGGATCCTGGCAACCGATTCCCGACGATGCATGGTGGCTTATCGGTCTGCTGGTACTAGCCGGTACCATTAACCAGACCCTGCAGGTCTTTGCCTTCGCGCATGCCGATGCTTCCACGCTGGCCCCATTCACTTACTCCGAAATAGTTTCCGCTGTCATTTTTGGTTACCTGTTCTTCGGCAGCCTGCCATCACTGTTATCCTGGGTCGGAATCTTGTTGATCACCGGGGGAGGTATCTACGTGGCGCGAGCATTACATGTTAGAAACATTTCGCGGCGAGTGCCCAAGTTCTGATCTGCATTATTGGAATCGGGGGCAATATACGATGGCACTTACTTAACAAGAATATGGTCATTCCCGTTAAACCTAACGCCTTGTCCGGGTAGTGCCCTGGTGAAGGCTGGTGTCGGTCGATCGGCTGCCCACCTGGCAAACTCGGCCAGGAAAGTTTTGGCGGGTCTGTGTTGTCTCATTACATAGATATCACTGTGTATTGTTTAAGTGATCGCTGCCGGCTACCGGATACGTTGGCCCTGTTTAAAACAGGCGATCTCACTGTTCGGAGGCGGTGAAACTTCGATAGTAATTTATGCTCCCCACTTTATAATCGATTATACCTGCGGTAGTAAAAAATACGGATCAAAAGAGCCAGGCTACTGCTCACCTTATTTAACCGTGCGGGGCATGCTTCCTGGTAGAGGTTGTGACTCACAAAACGGGTTGAGGAATTAAAACACCATGGATTTCGAATGGGTTGCCATAGCACTGGGTGATGTTACCTGGATAACGCTGGCATTTGCGCTGGGTTTTCTGGCAAGACAGATTAACCTGCCGCCAATGGTCGGGTTTCTGGTGACCGGTTTCCTGCTCAATTACCTGGGCTTCACCAGCGGCGAGACATTGAACAAGCTTGCTGATCTGGGTATCACCCTGCTGTTGTTTACCGTAGGTTTGAAGCTGAATATAACAGTATTGATACGACCGCAGGTCTGGTCGGTAACCGTGATCCACATGAACCTTCTTATTGCCCTGTTTGGGGTGGCGATCTATATCCTGGCCATGGTCAATGTGCCGCTCTTCGATGAGCTGGATCTCAAACTTTCATTGTTTATTGCCTTTGCCCTGAGCTTTTCCAGCACTGTCTTTGTGGTCAAGTCGCTGGAAGACAAGGGCGAGATGAAATCCGTACATGGGCGAATCGCCATCGGCATCCTGATTATGCAGGACGTCGCCGCGGTGATTTTTATAGCAGCGTCCACGGGTAAACTGCCTTCGCCCTGGGCATTACTGTTGCTTCTACTGATTCCGCTACGACCCGTGTTTCACCACCTGTTGCAAAAATGCGGTCATGGTGAGTTGCTCATTCTGTATGGTTTGGTGCTGGCATTGGGCGGGGCCGAGTTGTTCGAACTGGGTGGTATAAAAGACGACCTGGGAGCACTCATCATGGGCGTGTTGATATCAACTCATGCCAAATCATCCGAAATGGCCAAATCGATGCTGGGTTTCAAGGACCTGTTCCTGGTGGGCTTCTTCCTCACCATCGGTATGACAGGTGAGCTCTCGCTGGAAGCATTGATCATCGGGCTCTTGCTGGTGCCTTTTGTGTTCGTTAAATCCGCGTTTTATTTTGCGCTGCTGACCCGTTTTAAACTGCGCGCACGGACAGCCCTGCTCGCGACCCTGAACCTGAGCAACTACAGTGAATTCGGCCTGATTGTGGTGGCCATTGGTGTCGCCAATGGCTGGGTAGATGGTGAATGGCTGGTGGTTGTTGCGATCGCGCTTTCGGTCTCTTTTATTGTTGCCGCGTGGTTAAACGACAGGGATGATAAAATCTATAGCTCCTACAGACATTTCTGGTGCAGGTTTCAACGTAAAGAGAGGCTTGCGGATGACCTGCTGCTGGATACACTCGGCGCAACCATCGTCATCTTTGGTATGGGCAGGGTCGGCAGCGGAGCCTATGACAAGATGCGTGAGCTCCATGGCGAAACCGTGATCGGTGTGGACTTTGATGCCGAGTTGATCAAATATCATCGCTCGATGGGGCGTAAGGTGTTACAGGGTGACCCCAGCGACGCGGATTTTTGGGACTTAATAGAGCAGGACCACAGGTTTAAACTGGTCATGCTGGCCCTGCCGAATCTTCAGGCCAACCTGGATGCCCTGGCGGAGCTACAGGCCATATCTTTTTCCGGCCGTATTGCTGCAACAGCAAGGTTTCCAGACGAGATGGCCCGATTGGAACAAGCGGGGGCGACTGCCGTGTTCAATTTTTACACTGAAGCGGGAGCAGGTTTTGCCGAGCATGTCGAGGCTCAAGTCCAGCCTTCCTGAAACCGGAAATGGAGATCTCAGCGATCAAGGGCAGGGACTGAGCCGGCTATCGCTGCCTGCCACTTCTGTCGGCACGGCGCCAGCGAAATTTTCACAGGTCAGCGGTGGTATCTTTCGGTTCGCTCACCAGGTAGAGCCAGATGAAACCTGCCACGCCCGCCAGCAGGGAGGCGAAAAGTATGCCGGTCTTGGCCATAAGTAACAGTTCTTCATTGTGCGCAAAACCAAGTTGGGCGACAAAAAAAGACATCGTGAAACCGATTCCGGCCAGCAGCGAAACGCCGGCAATCTGGGTAAAACGGGTATTTTTCGGCAACTCTGTTACGCCTAGTTTTAGTACCAGCCAGCTAAATCCGGTGATGCCAACGAATTTTCCAAGTACCAGGCCCATGATCACACCGAACGTCACCGGATTGGCCAGGGAATCACCCAGTGAACCGAAATCCAACGGAATTCCCGCGTTGGCGAAGGCGAAGACAGGAATCACCAGGTAAGCCACAGGCATATGCCAAATATGTTCCAGCCGTTGTAGCGGGGTTTCAACACTGTGTACACCGTTTTCGAGAGTTTGTACCACGGCACGTAACGCATCATTGGTCATGATGCTCTTGCCCGGCTCGTGGCTTGCCTCGAAACGACGCATCAGTTCGGCAACGTGTTCGCTGAAACGTTCCGGGTTGTACTTGGGTGTCGCCGGCACCGTCATGGCCCCCAGAATACCCGCCAGGGTGGCATGTACACCGGATTGCAACAAGGCGTACCACAGCAGCACCGCGATAATAAAATAGGGCAGGGTTATACGGATACCGATTACATTGAACAGTATCAGGATCGCGAACAACGCACCGGTCACGGCTAGCGGACCCAGTGCGATGGTATCGGTATAAAATACCGCGATCACCATTACCGCGCCCAGGTCGTCTACGATCGCGAGCGCCACCAGAAAGGTGATCAATGCCTTGGGTACCCGACTCGCCAGCAAAGCCAGGGCGCCGATGGCAAAGGCGATGTCGGTGGCCATCGGGATACCCCAGCCGAGAGCCGCGTCACCGTCTGGATTGATCGCAAAATAAACTAAAGCGGGCACTACCATGCCGCCTATCGCTGCCGCTATCGGCAAGATGGCATTACGCAGGTTTGCCAACTCTCCGACCAGAAATTCACGTTTCAACTCGAGGCCGACGACAAAGAAAAACAGTGCCATCAAACCGTCATTGATCCAGTGATGCAGTGACATTTTCAGCGACCAGTCACCGAAATCAAGACCGACTAATGTGTGTATGACATGATTGTAGGCGGAAGCCAGTGGCCCATTAGCCAGAATCAGAGCTACTACTGCCATAATCATCAGCAGTAAACCACTGGTGGTTTGACGATGAATGAATTCTTCGAAAGGCGTGAAGATCTTGTCGAAACTCTTTTCCCAGGGAGCGTGGTACTCACTCGCTTTTGAATGTGAGTTGGAACCCATGTCTTTCAAATCCATACTATTTCCTAACCTTGCTATTAATCGGTAAACAGCGACCCGCGAGCCTTATCCGCCACGGCAACAACAGGGTGCTTGATCTTGCGCTCAATGGATATCGCGTAAAATTACTCTTTGACCTAATCTCGGCAATAGTAATGGTGCACCATGCAAACAACAAGGATGTTCCCTCCGAGCTCATGATGGTCAAAGGAATAAACGCCCGGGTAGATTCGCGCCACAGCGAATCACACGCGGTTAGTCGTTGTTCTTAACTATCCCATTGAGCTTGATCAAGTTATTCTGCACGGAACAAATTTGAATTGATGTCCGAGTGACAACATGATGACCCTCGCGCTTCATCAAGTTGTAGGTGACCTGCTTGCTGGAATGGGCTCAGTATGCAGATGCGCTACTCGTAAATGGAGCAGAATGAATCGAACACCGATGTCCCATCGATAAATGCAACAATGAGGTTTTCCAAATCTCCAGGGAGTAATTAATGACTGAAATACGAAGTAATGAAGCGGTTTTGAACGAGGCCCTCGACCTGAAGGGTCTTCGAGTACTCGACATAGGATCGGGTGCCGGAGAAAAGGTGCGCTATATGACTCGTCAGGGTGCCAGTGTGACCGGCCTGGAATGCGGTGAACTGCAATTGGCGAAAGCCAGGTCTTTTCCAGCTGAAGGCGATGAAGTTTACCTTGAGGGTGTCGGTCAGGAACAGCCGTTTGATGATGGCAGCTTCGATGTGGTCACATTTTTCAATTCCCTGCACCATGTTCCGGTGGAATATATGGGGGTTGCGCTGACCGAGGCAATGCGCGTGGTTAAACCTGCCGGTACGGTTTATGTGGGAGAACCCATCGCGTCAGGCAGCGGATTTGAATTGCACGCCCCTGTCGACGATGAAACTTCGGTTCGATCTTCCGCGTATGATGCGATTCGAAATGCAGCTATTCATGGCCTCACACAGGTGCAGGAAATTTTCTACGATACCGTCTACCACTATGAAAATTTTGCTGCCTTCAAGGATGAGATGATCCGCATCGACCCCACACGTCGCGCTCCCTTCGAGGCAATCGAGGATGATCTTCGATGTGCCTTTGAACGACTCGGCATTGCGGATGAAGAGGGTATTCGTTTCGATCAACCCATGCGCGTGAACGTATTGCGGAAGGGTTGACGGTGGATTTGCCGGAATGATCAGCTAGCCGTTTCTGCTTACACCGCTTTTAGTTGAGCCGTTGCCCCGGATTCAATATTTATGCCGGCTCGGCTGACTGCGTTCAATACTGCTCGCAGCGAGGCACCGACGATATCTTCGCTACAGCCTGCACCACAAAATCGCATTCCATTGATGTTTAATTGTACGTAGGCCATGGCTTCCGATTGCTCGTTATCACCGAGCGTATGCTCGCTATAGTCAACCAGTACTAGCCGCGAATCCAGTTTGCTGTTGATTGCACTGACGAAGGCGTCGAGGATTCCTTTGCCTTCACTGGAGATTTCTACTCGCCCGTTTTGCGTTACCAGCATCGCGGTTAACTGGTCAGATCCTTTGGCTCTTGAAGCCTGGTAGCTTTCAACGCTAATCGGCTTGCCGACATCGATATAGGTATCCTGGAAAATTTGCCGTATTTGCTGTGTTGATACTTCGGTTTCACTTTGCTCGGCAAACCGCTGTACATGTGGACTGAAATCGACCTGTAACCAGCGCGGTAAAATCAGGCCGTAGTCCTGCTCGAGTACATAGGCGACCCCACCTTTGCCGGACTGACTGTTGATGCGGATCACTTCCTGGTAAGTTCTGCCGACATCGCGTGGATCGATCGGCAGGTAAGCAACTTTCCAGTGTGTATCGGGGCCCTTGAGCTGGCGTTCCTGTTCATCGATTGCCAGGCACTTGTTGATCGCATCCTGATGACTGCCGGAAAAGGCCGCAAACACTAATTCACCTGCGTAGGGGTGTCGTGGATGCACGGCGAGTTGGGTACAGGCCTCAACCACATTGATAATGCGGTCCATATCCGAAAAATCTAACTCAGGATCGATGCCCTGGCTGTATATATTCATCGCCATGCTGACTATATCCATATTACCAGTGCGTTCACCGTTGCCAAGCAGGGTACCCTCAATGCGATCGGCGCCCGCCATCACCCCGAGCTCAGCGGCCGCAATGCCGCAGCCCCTGTCGTTGTGCGTATGTAAACTGATTGTTACGCAATCGCGATGACTGATCTGGTCGCAGATAGTTTCAATCTGATCTGCATAAACGTTGGGAGTCGCAACCTCAACGGTTGCCGGTAGATTGATGATCGTTTTATTTTGTGGCGTCGGCTGCCATACCTCGATAACCGCATCGCAAATTTCAACTGCGAAATCCATTTCCGTATTGGTGAAACTCTCGGGTGAATACTGAAATTGCCATTTCGTTTCCGGCTGTGACGCTGCGTAGTCGCGAACCCAGATTGCGCCCTGAACCGAAATGCCTTTGATTTCATCCCGCGACATTCTGAATACCTGCTCGCGTTGCACGGTCGAGGTTGAATTGTATAAATGCATGATGGCTCTACGCGCACCCTTCAAGGCTTCAAAACTGCGGGCAATCAGGGACTCTCTCGCCTGGGTCAATACCTGGATGCTGACATCATCGGGAATCAGGTTCTGTTCGATCAGTTGACGCACAAAATCGAAATCCGGTTGCGATGCGGCGGGAAAACCGACCTCTATTTCCTTGAAACCCACGTCGACCAATAATTGAAACATGGAGAGCTTCTGGCCCGGTGTCATCGGTTCGATAAGCGCCTGGTTGCCGTCACGCAAATCAACACTACACCAGTTTGGTGCTTGCTCTATGACACGGTCAGGCCAACGCCTGTCGGTTTTCGCAATGGGTGGAAACGGGCGATATTTTTTATGATTAAACTGTGACACGGTGATTTCCTGCCGGATTGCGGTTGTATTGAAAGTGGTAACTTTAGTTGAAATTCACTAGGCAATGATTGCGTTTTTATCTTTCTATGCTTATAAATTGGCGATAAATAGCTAATAATTATCTTAAACATAGTTATAATAACTAATTAACCCAAAATTTGGAGAGATCATGGGTATAGCTCTCGATCGTATCGATAAGCGCATATTGAAGCTCATGCAAACCAATGCTCGAATCAGCAACCTGGAGCTTGCTGAGCAGGTAGGGCTGTCTCCGACTCCTTGCTCGCGACGGGTCAAGCGACTGGAAGACTCCGGTTTAATCGCCGGCCATGTCACCCTGCTGAACCCGGAAGCATTGGGACTAGATTTGACCGCGATTATCGGGATTTCAATGGACCGGCATACACCGGACCGGTTTGAGGATTTCGAAAAGGCGATTACTAGCATGCCCGAAGTGATCGAATGCAGTATTGTCACTGGCCAGGCCGCTGATTTTCTGCTCAAGGTCGTGGTCAAGGATATGCACCACTATGAAAAATTTCTACTCGGTCATTTGACCCGGGTTAGCGGTGTTACCGGCGTACATTCCAGTTTTGTGCTGCGACACCTGGTCAAGAAAACTGAATTGCCGGTTGAATAAGGGTCGTTGGACGGTACCCGAACTTACTTATCAGGATTGACTGGCCCCGATCGCGGCCTGATTTCTTTCCATCGGTGGCGATCTCTTTTTCGGTCGTATTCATAACTCTCGCCGACAAGCTCTTCTTCGGTTTCCCGATTTATCGGTTCGGCTGGCTTGGGTTGAGGTTTGGGTGGCGGAACATACTCGGGCACTTCGACTGGATCGGCTAAATTGGGTTCAGGTATTCCAACTTCCTCGCTATCAGCGGCAGGTGTATCGCTGAAAATAACGTTACCGTCGGCATCGGTAGATTTGTAAACCTGTGCCTGTAGAGTGCAACTCAAGCCCAGCATTGCCGGGAAAAGGAACTGTCGAAGCGTCATCATATCGATCATTATAGTGACTTGAGTCTGGTATTTTCACAGATTCCTGAGCCGACCACAATAAACCAATAGAGTTCCCGGTGATTGTCGATCCGGGATGGGAATGTTGACCAGTTTTGACCCCCCGGGCTATCAGGGCTTAGTGTCAATTAGGCCACTGCTAGCAAGGTTCTCGATTGTTAACTGTATCAGTTTCTTGATGATTACCTGGGGCTTATCGTTGGCCGTCGCTCCGGAGTGCATCGACCAGATCATTTTCCCTGATTCGGTGTCGAATAATCTGGATTCCAGTATTAGCAATTTTTCATCCGCGTAATATCCTTTGTTGGTCTCCTGCAAGGCAATATCGTAGTAGCCATCATCGCTGGCCTCGTAATCATAGCCGTCTGGTAAGTGGTAGGTCTCCTTTTCTTTTGTGCCTGCCACGCGCGTGATCAGTACGGCACCTACTTGCTGCCCTTCGATTGCCTTTTCGACAATCTCTCGCCTCAGATTAATGCTGGTTCTGAGTATATCCCGGCTTGGTATGGCCCTGGTATTGTTGGCTGCAAGTGCCTCAACAAAACTGGTTTCGAAAGTGTAACGCCGGTCGGCATTCGAGCTGACACCGATGATCAGGATATTATCTACCTTGCCGCTAAAGCTTTCGCTGCGCCACTGCGTGACCGGCGGGCTGCTGGCGCAGGCAGTTAGAGTAAGTACCGCGAGGATAAGAGTAATAGAGCGTAATAACTTTGCTTGCTTCATTTCGGGTTTCCGTATTGTCTGTGCAGCTAGGTTATGGCATTGTCGATCGATGATCAACGCTGCCAGGTCATCTATTTGCCTGTCAATCTGTCAGAGTAAAAACTCTGCCAGCAATGGGATGAACATCTTGAAATAGCGGGCGTTGGTAGTTTTCGATAGAAAATAAATGTTAACTTTATGGAAAACAATTTAGTGAACTCAGTCTCGGATCAACCGGCACAAATATTTTTCATTGAAATGATGGGGGTACCCGGTAGCTACGATGCTTCGGTCTATGATCATTTCGAAGATAAGGACGACGAGGGACAGTGGTTCGTGAAACGCTATGCCCACGTACCCGGTATCACCATCTCAACACGTAATGTCTGTCGCGATGAATCACTGCCGCAACCGACGGAAGTAGATGGTCTGGTGCTGGCAGGAAGTTACAATTCCGTGCATGACCACACTGACTGGCAACAGGCGATTCGAGCCTGGCTGCCCGGGATGCGTGAACGCAGGATACCGATTCTCGGCATATGCGGTTCGCACCAGTTGATCGCCCATGCGGAGGGTGCCGATGTTGTTCCGCTGGCAGAAGGACCTTTTGCCGGAACCTTTCCGATTCGTTTAACGACGGCGGGAAAATCATCTCGAATCATGCGTGATATTGTCGATGGGGACTGTTTTCATTATGCCAATAGTGAGCAGGTCGAAAATATTCCCACTGGCGGTACCCTGCTGGCGAGTAGTAGCAGAGTACCGGTTACGGCCCTTGATTTCGGGGATCATTGCTATACCACACAGTTC
>Ga0255039_10000721_pt1 | contig 10769 bp, 10 predicted proteins | sample BC1_12_1_MG_FD_181713 | JGI IMG/M metagenome (GOLD analysis project Ga0255039, IMG submission 181713) | Seawater microbial communities from Strait of Georgia, British Columbia, Canada - BC1_12_1 | ecosystem: Environmental > Aquatic > Marine > Strait | place: Canada: British Columbia | collected... | reverse complement strand
CCGACTGTATAACGGACAAACTGAGCGTCACCTCGATTACGAACTGATTCCAACCGTCGTTTTCAGTCACCCGCCGATTGCGACCATCGGTGCCACCGAAGCGGCAGCGCGCGAAGAGTACGGTGATCGGGTGAGGATCTATCAAACCCGGTTTACCGGCATGTTCAATTCGATCAGCGGACACGATGTGCCGACCGCAATGAAACTGGTCTGTCTCGATGAAGAGGAAAAAATAATCGGCTGCCACATGATCGGCCCTGCCGTCGACGAAATGTTGCAGGGCTTTGCTGTCGCAATTCGTATGGGTGCCTGCAAGAAGGACTTTGATGATACGGTGGCCATTCACCCGACCAGTTCTGAAGAACTGGTGACGATGCGCTGAGGCAATCAGGGAACAGATAAAAATCTGTCTGACAGCAGCCTCGAAGCGCTTAACGAGTGTCTGCGGGCAATCAGCTGAAACTGGCTGGCGTTCAGGTTATCGGGATAGCGGGCGGTTAACTCTATTTCGAGCCGCATCAACTGTTCCCGCACCGCTGAATCCTGTTTCAGCTCATTGATGCCGCAGTAATTGACGACCTGTGACCATCTGGCACCCTTAGCTGCCCAGCGCTGTGTGCAGGAATTCGAATGTGTGAAAAATGACGGGGTTGCCGGTATCTCCAGGCACGAAGCGCACTAATTTCCCATTGTGCAGATGGATGGCTGAAAATATAAATAATCCATTTAATACAATTAGTTATAACCCCAATCTAAAGTGAATTCACCCTATACCGAGAACATCCTGCATGCTATAAACACCGGCCTGCCGGGTTTCCAGCCAACGGCAGGCTCGCATAGCCCCGTGCGCGAATGTCATTCGATTCGACGCCTTGTGGGTAATCTCTATACGTTCACCCTCAGCCGCAAATAACACGGTATGTTCGCCTACAATGTCACCCGCACGAATGGTTTCGAAACCAATCGTGCCACGCTCCCTGGCACCAGTCTGGCCTTCGCGGCCGTACACTGCACATTCGCTGAGATCACGGCCTAGCTCGTCGGCAATCACCGACCCCATTTTCAGCGCAGTACCTGACGGAGCGTCCACCTTGTTGCGATGATGTGCTTCAATGATTTCTATGTCGACCGTATCGCCCAGCACCTGCGCAGACATCTTCAGTAGTTCGAGACACAGATTGACGCCGACACTCATATTAGGCGCGTAGAGAATGGGGATGCTTTTACCGGTATCTTCGATTTTCTGCTCGAGCGTCGAATCGCATCCCGTGGTGCCGATCACCATACGTTTGTTGTTCTGTTTGCAAAAGTCCAGGTGCCCGGTGGTTGCGCCTGGGTGGGTGAAGTCGATCAGAATATCAAATGCAGAGGCATCGAGTGTGTCGCTGATGAGAACCCTGTTTTCTGCAATCCCGGCGAGAATCCCACTATCCGTACCCAGTGCCGGACTTTGTTCACGATCCAGTGCCTGGGTTAGTTCCAGGCCATCGGCTTCGCTGCAGGCCAGCACCAGATTGCGGCCCATGCGCCCGGCTGCGCCGGCAATTGCGATTCGCATCATTCGGAGCTCCTGATCAGGATTTCATGTCTTCAAAAAACTGCTTTACGCTACCTATCCATGAGGTTTCATTAGGGCTGTGCTTGTTGGTCGCTTTTCCCATGGATTCACCAAATTTTTCGAGCAGCTCTTTTTGCGTCGAGTTTAATTTTACCGGAGTTTCCACCACGATACGGCAAATCAGATCGCCGACTGGTCCTCCACGCACGGGCTTAATGCCCTTGCCACGCATACGGAACAATTTATGGCTTTGCGTGCCGGCAGGAATTTTGAGATTCAGCCTGCCGCCGAGACTTGGCACCTCAATTTCACCACCGAGTGCTGCCAATACGATGCTGATCGGGACATCGCAGTACAGGTCTGCATTATCACGCTCGAAGATAGGGTGCGTCTTGACGTGGATCTGCACGAACAGATCACCGGGTGGCGCGCCGGCATCGCCCGCCTCGCCCTCGCCGGAAAGACGGATACGATCGCCGTTATCGACGCCACCGGGAACATCTACCGACAGAGACTTACTCTCTTTTATGCGTCCGTTACCGTTACAGGTATTACAAGGGTCACTAATGGTCGTGCCACTGCCGCGACAACTGGGACAGGTCTGCTGCACCGAGAAAAAGCCCTGTTGCATGCGAACCTGACCGTGTCCACCACAGGTATCGCAGGTTTCGGGTGATGAACCGGGTTTCGCGCCGCTGCCGGAACAGGTAGTGCAATGTTTGAGCGTCGGAACACGGATTTTTACCGTGGTACCGTTGACCGCATCTTCCAGGCTGAGCTCGAGGTTGTATTGCAGGTCAGCACCCTTGCGAACGCGCGAACGCCCGCCGCCGCCACCGAAGATATCTCCGAAGATATCGCTGAAGGCGTCACCGAAACCACCGCCACCAAAGCCGCCGGCGGATTGATCTACTCCAGCGTGGCCGAATTGATCGTAGGCAGCGCGCTTTTCAGAGCTGGAAAGAACTTCGAATGCTTCCTTGGCTTCCTTGAACTTGGCTTCGGCCTCGGCATCGTCGGGACTGCGGTCGGGATGGTACTTCATCGCCAGGCGACGAAATGCCTTCTTTAATTCGGCTTCCGACGCACCGTTCGAAACCTCGAGAACTTCATAGTAGTCGCGTTTTGACATTGACTCGTATCTTATTCAATCATTTTCTATAGATCGCTTTTTATAACTAACTGTTAAAAAAAGCTTCTTATAAACAACAAAAACCCGGCGCGATAAATCGCGCCAGGTTGCAAGCGGCAAAACTGCCTGAAGCCGCTATTTTTTGTCGTCGTCTTTTACTTCTTCAAACTCGGCGTCAACGACATCGTCGTTAGCTTCCGATTGTGCCGATGCATTGGCGTCGACCGGTTCCGGCCCACCTTCTTCAGCGCCAGCCGAGTAGGCTTTTTCCGCAAGCTTGCTCGCCGCCATAGTGAGAGCCTGGGTTTTGGCTTCGATATCGTCTTTGTCGTTCCCTTCCAGAGACGTTTTCAACTCCGCGATGGCCGCTTCAATGCTGGTCTTGTCGTCTTCCTCGACCTGGTCACTCAAATCGGTCAGTGATTTCTCCGCGGAGTGGATCATCGCGTCTGCCTGGTTGCGAACCTCGACGGTTTCGCGATGCTTGCGATCCTCATCTGCATGCGCCTCGGCGTCCTTCACCATAGCGTCGACTTCTTCATCAGAAAGTCCACTGGAGGCCTTGATCACGATCTTCTGTTCCTTCCCGGTCGCCTTGTCTTTCGCCGAAACGTTGAGAATACCGTTAGCGTCGATGTCAAAGGTCACCTCGATCTGCGGAACACCGCGAGATGATGGTGGGATATCTGAAAGATCAAAACGGCCAAGTGACTTGTTGGCACCGGCAACTTCACGTTCACCCTGCAACACGTGCACGGTTACCGCGGTCTGGTTGTCTTCAGCGGTTGAAAAGGTCTGCGATGCCTTGGTCGGAATCGTGGTATTTTTATCGATCAGCTTGGTCATGACACCACCAAGAGTTTCGATACCCAGTGACAACGGCGTAACGTCAAGCAGCAGTACGTTCTTCACATCACCGCCAAGTACACCACCTTGAATGGCGGCGCCACTGGCGACAGCCTCGTCCGGGTTGACGTCACGACGCGGTTCTTTACCGAAGAAGTTCTTAACCACTTCCTGAACCTTGGGCATACGGGTCTGTCCGCCGACCATGATGATGTCGTCGATGTCGGATACCGACAAACCGGCATCATCAAGGGCAACCTTGAGCGGATCAATGGTGCGCGCTACCAGATCATCAACCAGTGATTCCAGCTTGGCTCGAGTGATCTTGAGGTTAAGATGCTTCGGTCCCGAGGCGTCCGCCGTGATATACGGCAGGTTGACATCGGTCTGCTGACCTGCTGAAAGTTCAATTTTCGCCTTCTCTGCAGCTTCCTTGAGACGCTGCATGGCCAGTGGATCACCACGCAAGTCCATGCCCTGCTCTTTCTTGAAGGCATCGGCAAGATAATCGATCATGCGCATGTCAAAATCTTCACCACCGAGAAACGTGTCGCCGTTGGTCGAAAGCACTTCAAACTGGTGCTCGCCGTCGACTTCGGCTACTTCGATGATCGAGATGTCGAAAGTACCACCACCGAGATCGTAAACTGCGATCTTCTTGTCACCGGTGGCTTTATCCATGCCGTAGGCAAGCGCTGCAGCTGTCGGCTCGTTGATGATGCGCTTGACTTCAAGACCAGCGATTCGGCCGGCATCCTTGGTCGCCTGACGTTGTGAGTCGTTGAAATATGCAGGCACCGTGATGACGGCCTCGGTGACTTCTTCACCCAGGTAATCTTCCGCCGTTTTCTTCATCTTTTGCAACACGCGCGCTGAGATTTCGGGCGGTGCCGTTTTCTCGCCATTGGCTTCAACCCAGGCATCGCCGTTATCGGCCTTGATGATCTTGTAGGGCACCAGCTTGATATCTTTCTGCACTGCGTCTTCTTCGAATCGACGTCCGATCAGGCGCTTTACCGCGTAGAGTGTGTTACTCGGGTTAGTGACTGCCTGGCGTTTTGCCGGCTGCCCTACCAGAACTTCGTCATCTGCGCCAAAAGCAACGATAGAGGGTGTGGTACGATCACCCTCGGCGTTTTCGATAACTTTGGGCTTACCGCCCTCCATTACCGCGACGCAGGAATTTGTAGTACCAAGGTCTATGCCTATGATTCTGCCCATGTTAATGCTCCAAATATTGTTCTAAGGAAAAACTTACACCCGATGTAGGGGTATTTTTACCGCTTTCAAGTAAATTCCAGAAAATTTAGGGGTTTATTTTGCGACAACGACCATCGCGGGTCGAATCAGACGATCATTCAGCGAGAAGCCCTTTTGCATGACCTCGATAACGCTGTTTGACTTTGCATCAGGCACTTCGATCATGCTGATGGCCTGGTGTTTTTCCGGATCGAATTTTTCTCCCAGGGGATTGATTTGCTCTAACCCGCTGCGCTCAAGCACTTGCGCAAACATCGTCATGGTCAATTCCGATCCTTCGCGAATACTCTCTAACGTAGCGTTTTCAGCATTGGCCGCTGCCTGCCCCATCTCCATACTGTCGATTACCGGTAGCAGGCTGTCGACGAAATTCTTGAGCGCGTACTTGTGCGCGTTCTCAACATCGCGTTCGGCACGTTTACGGTTGTTCTCGACCTCCGCGCGCATACGCACAACCTGGTCCCAGTAATCCTTGATTGTCGCCTGGGCTTGCTGCAATTGTTCCTCCAGCGATTGATTCTCATCGTCAACTGGCTCCGCGGGTTCCGGGACCACGTCCTGCAGGTGGGCCTGCTCTTCGGCTTCGGTGGCGAGCCCATGCTCCTGTTCGGTTTCAAGTTTGTCTTTTTGTTGAGACATTTACGGCTCCGCTTGCTGCTGTTTTGTGGTGGTGAAATGGCTAATGCTTGCCCCGGGCAAAGTGGTCAGGTTCTGACCGCTATCCGAGAGGGCACAATTTAAGGATTATTTCCGAGTATTCAAGGCGGAGGTCAATAATTTTGCGGTGACGTCGACAACCGGTATCACCTGCTCGTAGGCGATACGCGTCGGCCCTATTACCCCGAGCACACCGACAATTTCGCCTTTAACGTGGTAAGGCGCACCGATAATGCTGCAATCGCTCAGCACCGAATATCCCGACTCGCTACCGATAAAGATTTCAACGCCGCTGGCCGAGCTACAGCCATCCAGCAGTTTAAGCAGGTCAGTTTTCTCATTAAAGACATTAAATATACTGCGTAACTTATTGATATCAGTCAGTTCTTCGTATTCCAGCAGATTTGATTCCCCACTGGTTTTGAGATCGTCGTGAACACTCAGGTTGCAAACTTCCTGCATCGCATTGAGCACTGTTTCCATGATTGAATTGACATCACTACGCAGCTCAGATAATTCGTTCTGCAGGGTTTTACGAGCATTTTCGAAACTGCGACCGATCAGGTATCGACTCAGGGTCTGCGCGGCCTGATGCAATTCAAGTTCAGTGTAATCTCGATCCACCTGTATGACCTTGTTATGCACATCGTCTTTGTTGATCACCAGAATAACCAGTACCCGCCGTTCGGTTAACTTGATGAATTCGATGTGACGCACTTCTGCGGGCGCGGTATGCGTCAGGCTGACGATGCCTGCCAGATGAGTCACGCTCGACAAGATGTCGCTGGCGCCGTGAATCAGGTCGCTGGATGTTTTATCACTGCTGAAGCTGTTCGAAATAACCTGTTGAGCCGATTTTTCCAGATTATCGACCTGCAACAGGCTGTCGATAAAAAAGCGATAGCCTGCTTCGGTCGGAATACGACCTGCCGAGGTGTGAGGCGAATCAACCAGGCCCATATCTTCCAGTCTGGCCATGATGTTGCGGATCGTTGCTGAACTCACATCGAGGCCGGATAGTTCGGCCAGGTTCTTGGACCCTACGGGCTGTCCATCGTGTGTGTACGAGTTGATCAATTGCCGTAACAAAAGCTGGGCGCGCTCATCAAGTTCGTATTTTTCAGTCATCGGGTCTGATATATTGTCAGGCGGCTGGTATAGCGGCTTTGTTTGCAAAGATACACAAGCTATATACTAAACCTCCTGAAATCAAGCCTGAAAACATGGGATTACCGGCAATCATCTGAAAATGGCATCGACATTCAAAACCATCGGCCTGGTTGTGCGCAGCGACATGCAATCCCGCCAGCAAAGCATCCAGCAGGTCGTCACCGTGCTCGCGCGTCATGCCGAGGTGCGGGTGCATTGTCTGGACTTTGATGAGCCGATGGCCGGTCTCTCACAACTGACGCTGAAACAACTGGTCAACGATGTCGATCTGGTGATCTCACTTGGTGGCGACGGCACCCTGCTTACCGCTGCGCGCGCACTGGCAGACCTCAGTACACCATTGCTTGGCATCAATCTTGGGCGTCTTGGATTTCTGGCTGACGTCTCTTTTGATCATTTCGAATCCTACATCGATGCAGTTGTCGAAGGTCGCTATACCGTTGAAGAGCGCTTTCTCATCCAGGGTGAGTTTTACCAGGGTGATAACTTGCTGAGCTGCAACATCGCTCTAAACGATATCATCCTGCACAGTTATGAGTCCTCCCGCATGATCGAATATGAAGTATCGAGCGGTGGCGCATTAATTCACATCCAGCGTTCTGATGGCGTCATCGTCACCACTCCGACCGGTTCTACAGCCTACGCCCTGTCGGGTGGCGGTCCGATCATGCATCCATCGCTGAATACCCTGGCGATCGTACCGATTTGCCCGCATACACTGAGCAATCGTCCCATCGTGTTACCGGCCGATCAACCGATCGAGGTTCGCCTTGGTAAGGATTCGACCGTCGCCAAGGTCAGCTACGATGGACATTCGACCATGCGCTTCGGCCAGGATAATCGAGTGTTGATAACGCGATACCCGAGACCTCTCAGCTTGCTACATCCAGAGGATTACGATTATTTCAGCGTCCTGCGAGCCAAGCTTTACTGGAGCGCCAGTTACTAGTGCTTGAGTCCATTCAGATCCGCAATTTCGCCATCATTGATTCGCTGCAGCTCGAATTCGATGGCGGCATGAGCGCACTGACGGGTGAAACCGGTGCCGGTAAATCGATTTTGCTGGATGCCATCAAACTGGTTGCTGGCGATCGTGCCGAAAGCGATAACATACGCACGGGTTGCGACAAGGCAGAAATAAGCGTCTGTTTTCGCCTGGATGGCAGCGTTACGGCGCGTGACTGGCTCGAACAGCATGAAATGAATGCCGATGGTGATTGCGTGTTGCGCCGAGTGCTGCATTCCAATGGGCGCAGCAAAGCCTTTATCAACGGTTACAACGCCACCTTGCAGCAGCTACGCGAACTCTGTGATCGGCTGATCGATATTCACGGGCAGCACGAACATCAATCACTGCAGCGCACACAGGTTCAGCGACAGTTGCTCGACGCATTTCTGGGCGACACCGAGTTACTCGATGCGGTGAAGCTTAAGTACCAGAACTACCATACACTGGCGAAACGTTTGCGTAACGCCCACTCGGGCACACAGGAACGCCAGCAACGCATCGATCTGCTTGGACTTTACTGCGAAGAATTGAATCAGTTGAATCTTGCCGTGGGTGAGTTTGAAATAATGCAGGACGAATATAAGCGTCTGTCCAATGCCGAGCGTTTGCTCGACAAAAGCGGTGTCGTCATTGCGCAGTTGTTTGACGATGAGGAACACAATGTCCAATCGGCACTGGCGCTTTGCGAACAGCAAATGGGCGAGTTACTCGAATTCGACAGTGCCCTGACTGCAAGCCATGAACTGATCAGTGCCGCGCTGATACAGGTGCAGGAGGCAAGTTCCGAGCTGCGTGCTTATCGTGACGGCATTGAGCTCGACAGCGGGCGCATGGACTCCATCAACCAACGCATCGCAACAGTACAGAATCTGGCGCGTAAACACCGCATCGACACATCTGAACTGGTCAAGTTCAGTGAGGATCTTAATCACGAACTGGAAACTTTACAGGGTGATAGTTACGATCTGGAGGCATTGCAACTGGCGCTTGATAAACAGCGCGAAGACTACGACTTCAGCGCTGCCGAGCTATCGCAAAAGCGCCAACAAACCGCAACGATGTTATCCGAACAGATAACCCGTGTAATGCAGGAACTGGGCATGGACGGTGGTAGTTTCGTTATCGATGTACAAGCGGGCAGTGAGCCCGGCATGCATGGCATCGATGAGATTCGCTACCTGGTGAGCGCCAATCCGGGACAACCCCCCAAACCGCTGGTAAAGGTCGCCTCGGGTGGCGAGCTGTCGCGTATCAGCCTGGCGATACAGGTTATCATGAGCGAGTCCACGCAGATTCCAACGCTGATTTTCGATGAAGTCGATAGTGGTGTCGGTGGTGGCGTGGCGGAGATCGTGGGTAAGAAACTGCGTTTACTCGGGCGTGATCGCCAGGTGCTGTGCGTTACTCACCTGCCGCAGGTTGCATCACAGGCACATCATCACTTCCGTGTCGAAAAAACCAGCAGCCAGAAGCAGACATCGACGGCCGTGTTCGCACTTACCGATGAAGATCGCCTCGAAGAAGTCGCTCGTATGCTGGGTGGTGTTCGCATAACAGAACAAACGCGGGCGCACGCCAGCGAGATGATCGCTACTCGCGATTGAGCATTCGCAGTGCCGCTCGGTCTCGCTTATTCCTGATCGTTGAAATGGCCGTAGAGCACCATGGTGTGCTCTGAGATGGTGAAATTGTACTTGCTCGCGATTTCTTTCTGGCGCTGCTCGATAATCTCGTCATAGAACTCGACCACCCTTCCGCTGGTGATATCCACCAGGTGATCGTGGTGTTCACCATCGTTGATTTCAAAAACTGCATGACCACCATCAAAATGATGTCGTGTTACCAGACCTGCGGTTTCGAACTGGGTCAGCACGCGGTAAACGGTGGCAAGCGCAATCTCTTCGCCCGAATCCAGCAACATCTTGTAGATATCTTCTGCTTTCAGATGACGATCATTCGAGCTTTCCAAAAGCTCGAGAATCTTCATGCGCGGCAAGGTGACCTTCAGGCCGGCATTTTTAATATCGGCAGTTTCCATAGAAATTACTCACAGTGTTTGCAGCGATTCGTGCGTGACAGTATCATCGCGGCCATCATTCGCGATAATCGGCTCATGAATTACAGGCCCATGCATTACAGTTATATGACTTACAGGTTTTTACGATCCGCCCTGATTGCTGGCTGCCTCATTGTAGCATCGTCGGGCTGCCTGTATCGAATGGATATCCCACAGGGTAATCGTATCAAACCCGAGTTGATCGATAAGATTGAAATCGGTATGACGCGCAACCAGGTGAAATTTCTATTGGGCTCCCCCGCCATTGTCGATCCCTTTCGTCCTGATCAGTGGCATTATGTCTACTTCCTCAAAGACGGCAGTACTCAGAAATCGGTGTCCCGCCGAATGACGCTTCATTTTTCTAACAATTCCCTGTTCGGTATAGATGGCAACCTCAATCCGGACTGATAGCACCACCACCTTTCTTCGTTTTCAATCCTCTCGCGGCCCGCTCGCGACGCACCTCCTTGGGGTCGGCTATTAACGGGCGGTATATTTCGATTCGATCGCCTGCTACCAACTCATAGTCATCCGCAACCGCTTTACCGAAAATACCCAGCTCACAGCCAGCCAGTTCGATCTCGGGGAAATGGGTATCTATGCCGCTACCCAGCACGACGGTCCGCGCGCTGCTGCCTGCATCGACCTCGCACTCCACGATGATTTGCTTTTGCGGCATCGCGTAGGCAACTTCTACCAGCATCTTATCCTTCATCTTGCGCTCTCATGTAGCTCGCTTGCTCGACTGCAGAAGGATTCGACCATGGTATTGGCTATGCGCGTGAATGCCGGCTTGATAACCGCCGCGGCGAGTGAGTTGCGAATTTCAAAGTGCAGCAAAAGCTCAATTTTACATCCATCCGTATCAATCGGCGTAAAACGCCAGGACCCTTCCAGCTGACTGAAAGGCCCTTCCACCAGACTGATCTCGATGGACTTTCCCGGCACCATACAATTACGCGTTTTAAACCAGTGATTCAACCCTGCGGCGCGCATCAGAATTGAAGCTTCCATTGAGGTTTGGTGCGACTCATGTAGCTTTACGCCGCCGCACCAGGGCAGATATTCAGGATACCGC
>Ga0255039_10000720_pt1 | contig 10771 bp, 18 predicted proteins | sample BC1_12_1_MG_FD_181713 | JGI IMG/M metagenome (GOLD analysis project Ga0255039, IMG submission 181713) | Seawater microbial communities from Strait of Georgia, British Columbia, Canada - BC1_12_1 | ecosystem: Environmental > Aquatic > Marine > Strait | place: Canada: British Columbia | collected... | reverse complement strand
CTGGTTTGATCTCTATATGTATTATCCTGGTGATAAGTTTAGAACTATGACGGTTACAACAAGTTCACGAAAACCTAAAAAGATTTACCCCGTCCCTTCACATTGTGTAGAAAAGCTAGAAGCAATTGAATGGTATGGAAGAAAGGTTTTTATTCCTTCATCAACTGAGGAATATCTTAAACAATGGTACGGAGATGGATGGGACACACCTGACCAAGAGTGGGAACATTCACCAAACTGGTATGAAAATAAAGCTGCCGCCACACCAGAAGACGCGAAGAAACTTTTTTAACTCGGATGTATATAACAATAAATCATAACATAAAAACAAATGCAAACAAAATTATCAACGCGCGTATCTAGAGATTTTTGGAAGAAGCAAGATTTCTATCCTACTTATGGCAAGGTCATAAAGAAAAGGCGATTACATGAAGTATCAATACTAACCGATTGGATTTGGAAGAATAGTCCAAGATTGGTAGCTGACATAGGCTGTGGAAATGGTTCAACGGCAACAATACTTCAAGAACTTACCGATGTGGAAATATTCTATTGCTACGACATATCGCCTGGTATGCTAGACAAAATCGATACATCTGGTAAAAGAACAGCTACAATCAATACACAACCACTTGATTTATGCGGGGAATACATCGATTTTGTACTTACAGATTTGACAACAGTTCTTGGTGTCAATATGTATCTAACAGATGAGCAAATTGTTAGAATGATGACAAGGATCCACTCCAAAACTGTCATCCTAAGAGACCCAACATCATTGGTCCATGAAGAAATCAACAAATATTCCGAAGGTCTTAAGTCTGATTACTCAGCAACTTATAGAACAGTTGACGAATACACCGAACTTTACGAATCGGCTGGTTGGAAAGTATCAAAAGTATTTAGAGCTTTCCCTGACGAAATCGAAAGTGAATTTGGAACAAAACAATACTTTTGGATATGCGAAAAAGAATAGTTTACGTCCCAGGCGTCTGGGATATGATCCACATTGGCCACTTAAATATTCTTAAGAGAGCTAAACTACGTGGCGATTATCTAGTGGTTGGTGTATGTTCAGATAGATTAGTTAGAGATACTAAAAAGGAACCCATTGTAAGTCAATCGTGGAGAGCTGAAATGCTAGAGGCGTTAAAGATTGTTGATGAAGTTTACATATACGATGATCTTAATCAAACTTATGCAATAGAACTTTTTAAGGTTGATGTTTTTGCGGTAGGTGAAGAATTTGGAAATTACCCAGAGCATCAACGAGCATTAGAATTTTGCGAAACAAATAACATAGAAGTTACTAGGATTAAACGATTTCCTGGTATCTCAAGTACAGAAATAAAAGAAAAAGTTAAAACACAATGAACAAAAGTAATATGCAAAATATTGGCGTTGATTTTCACGACACGCTTTCTTACTCTCCGGATTTCTTCAAACAATTGTTTGAGGTTTGGCCAGGAAAGTGTTACATCGTAACAGGAACTCCTGAAAGGGAAAGACAAAAAACAATTAAGATACTTAATGACGAGTATGGTTTGCATATTGGCATTCATTATGCAGACATTCTTATGGGTTATAATTACACAAAGGAAGAAGGATTAGATGCTAGTCATTTTAAGAAAATGAGAGAGCGTAAACTCGAAAATATCAAGAAGCATAACATAACAGTGTTTTACGACGATAACCCGTATTATGTAGCATATATGAAAGATCATGGTATTACCACGTTTCAGACCATACTTGCAAAAAAGTACACTGCAAAATTTGCCGAAAACGATCCTTACTTTACCTGTCATCTGCAAGATAGACAATTTGACTTTATTGATAGTGATAATGACAAGGAATTTGTGAAACCCTTTAACAATAGAAGAATATAAACAATATATGAAATTAATTATTGTCGAAGGTACAGATAGAACAGGTAAGGATACTATATGTCAACATATAAAAGGTATGGCAGACTCGTATTCATATCGTCATTGGGGTTTTCCAAAAGGTGAAACCAACGCTGAGCAAATACAATATCAACAATTTAGTTTCAAGAAGGAATTTGATATGTATCATGCAGTCAAAAATGATCCATACTTTTCTAACCCAAATGATATGGTTATTTGGAATCGTTCACATTTAGGTGAAGTTGTGTATGGAACACTTTATCGTGATTATGATCCAGAAAGCTGGGTATATAATTTGGAATCTTTATATGCATTTGATCAAAACATAGATATTTATCTTATTCTACTTGAAGGTGATGCAGAATTCGTTGTAAATAACGATGATGGCAAATCATTTTCAAACGACCTTATACAAAAGAAAACCGAGATTGCTTTATTCAACAAGGCATTCGATAAATCAATTATACAAAACAAAATTAAAGTAAAAGTAAATGAAGGAAATGCGTACAGAGATAGAGCAGTCATTAGAGAAGAGATTACTTCTTTCATCATGCATCAACACCAAGTTCAAGGAGCTGATACATGAAATAGAACAAACCACAAGCATGAATGCTGATGATATTAACCCACGTGGTTTATCAGTTAAGGAAGCCCTAATTACAGGTTTTGCAATAGATCCTAATTACCCGTGTGTAGATTTTGAAGCTAGGCCATTTAATTGGAAATACTTTGCTGGTGAATTAGCATGGTATCTATTAAGAACAAATGAAACAGAATTCATTGATAAGTTTTCTAAATTTTGGGCTACACTTAAAAACCCAGATGGAACCATAAATTCAAATTACGGAAAACTTTTGCTAACTATGAATGGCAATAAAAGTTTCACTACACAGGTTGCATGGATAGTTAATTCGCTAAAGAAGGATAAAAACTCTAGACAAGCAATAGGTTACGTTGGCGATAAGAATTTTCAATTTGAAGGTAATAAAGATTTCGTGTGTACACAGTATATAATATTCTTTATTCGAAATAACCAACTTCATATGAAGGTCCAAATGAGATCAAATGATATCTTCTTTGGTTTAACATATGACGCGCCATGGTTCTCCACTGTTCACCAAAACATTTACCAAGAATTATTGGAAACATATCCAGAACTTAAGTTAGGACAGTACTTTCATTTTAGCGATAACACTCATTACTACGAAAGGCACTACGATAAAGCAACAGAAATCGTTAATGAAGTTCACGAAAACGTTGGTCCTAAACTAACACTTAAAAAACCATTATGGAAATCTAACGAAAGGGGTTCAACTATGATGACCCAGGAAGCTGCAGATTACCTAAAATGGTTTGATGATCGATACCTAGATCTAGAAGATATAGGCGATGAGAATTTTAAGGAAGCATTACAATTAATATTTGAAATAAACTAAAACAAACAACATGGAAATCAAAACAAGTACAGAAACATTAGACAAAGTAAAGAACTATGTTTATGAGAATTACAAAGAATACAAGGACAAAGTTTTGTTCATAACAGAAACCGAAGGCTGTTTTAGAATTCTTAAACATAAGGACGCCTCACCCCTAATCTTAGGTAAATCAATATTAGACAAGTAAATCATGGAAGAAATTATAAAGGATTACACACATAAAAACGTATACATCGAGGATATTAGACTTAAGCGTAGCGCATCTAAAAAGAATGATTTCTTCGCTCTAAAGGTGGAAGGAATAGACAGTACTATTTATGTAAACTATTCTATCTTTAATGAAAGAATACGTTCTTTCTATTTAGGCAAGAACGTAGAGGATATTAGTAGAGACAACATTCTTAACCTTAAATGGAATTTTGTTATAACACAAGGTTCGTACCTTAAAATTGTTGATAATGAAAATTTTGAAAGGATAGGTGGGGTCCCAGAAAAATGGTACATCTCTATTTTCGAGGTTGCCACAACGCTAGGAAAGTTTTCAAATAATTTTGCGGAAACTGTATATGTAAATGCAGGGAACACATTGAATTGGACATAATGAACAAGTTTGTCATATATGGAATTTTGGCCATGATATTTGGCCAATCTATAATTTGGTTTCAGACAAATGGTCAATTTTTATGGGAAGGATTTAAGAAGTATCCAATGCTTGTTTCCTTCCTAGGATGGCCAGTATCCTTGATGATGATTTATGGAACCAAGTGGTTTTATGAAGGGCTAGGAGAAGTAATTTGGCCAGGGCGATTAATAGGATTTGGTTGTGGGATGCTAATATTTGGATTCCTCACGCATTACTTAATGAATGAACCTATAACGCCGAAGACAGGAATAACTATAGTATTAGCCTTATGTATTGTATGTATTCAGATATTTGTCAAATAGGTACGCATATCTGAATATATACAAATATCAGGAAACAAATTAATAATCAAATGAAAGTTGCATGCCCTAATTGCGGAGTTAAGTATAATGTAGAAATTACACCAGATGTAGAACCAAAATCAAACTACCTTTGGATATTAGATAATGGACATGGTGGGGTTATTGACGGCGTTTATCAGACACCGGGTAAAAGATCACCTGTATGGCCTGACGGTTCACAATTATACGAAGGTGAATTTAACAGGGGTATTGTAAACCGTTTAGTTAAGATGTGTGCTGATGCTGGAATTGAATGTGTTAATTTAGTTGACACACAAGAAGATGTACCGCTGTCTGAAAGAACAGATAAAGCAAATGATATCTATAGAAAAAGATTGGATCAAGATGGAAAATGCATTTATGTTTCTGTGCATGCAAACGGATTTAGCAATGAATCAGCAAATGGTTGGGAAGTATATACTTCTGTTGGCGAGACAAAATCAGATGGAATTGCAACAATACTATTTCAAAAGGCAGAAACGGAGTTCGTAGGAGAATACATGAGGCAAGATACTTATTCTGATGGTGATGTAGATAAAGAAGCTAACTTTTGGGTATTGTCAAAAACTATAATGCCTGCAATACTATCTGAAAACTTCTTTATGACTAACTCAAGCAACTGTCATAAATACCTTTTATCAGAAGATGGAAGAGATAGAATCGCTAAGATTCATTTTCAAATGATAGAACAAGTTGAAAAAGAAAATACGGTATGAGAATTGCATATTTACATGGTTTAGAGTCAGACAATAAAGGTCCAAAAAATGATTGGCTTAGAACCATAGCGTCTGACGTGTATGATCCTTTGATAGATTATTCTAAGAAAGGAATATATCGAAAAATATTGGGTGAGGTTAAAGACTTTAACCCAGATATCATTATTGGCTCTAGTATGGGTGGATATTTTGCTCACAAGATATCCAAGACGTTATCAGTTCCAGCATTATTATTTAACCCTGCATTACATAGTAGATCTATGCAACCTGATATGTCAGGCGAAAAAACATCTTGGAACAATCCAAGAACTCATATTGTTTTTGGAAAAAATGATACTCTTATTAACCCATCTACAACATTAGGTTTAGTTGATACAAATAGAGTTACGCACAAGACACTTGGTCATGCGCATAGAACACCAAATAAAGTTTTTATTGATTCGGTTAAAGATTTTATACGGTAGGATTACCTACCATGATCTTGGTGTGTTTCTTACCTCCGATTTTTCTAGAGTACCATCCATCACCTGGCATATTACCTTGTGGGTGTTTGCCATGAAATTCAAATTCCTTTCCTTTAAGAATCTTTTCAATTTCTGCTTCTGATGTTACTTGTGGTACTTTATACTTTTTAAGAAGTATTTCTGCTAATTTATCGGATACTTCTGAATAATAACCCATAGTCGATAAATCCATTGCCTTTTGTTTTAGAAATTCCTTTCTGCTATCTTTTTTGCCATCGTGCCCAACACCTGCGGTTTTTATACCGAACGGCGTTTCCTTACCAAAGACTATAAGATCTACATCAGGAGAATCATGAATATCAATACCTTTCCAGTATGTCCAATCTTTATCAGAAAATACATCTTTAGGCGATTTGATCTTAACATGGCCACCTACTTCTGTATATGCAACCTTTATTAAATCGAAGAATTCCTTTGATAATTCTGGATGCTCGTTAGGGTCAATTTTCACCCATTCCCCGGAATCTATTCCTAATTCTTTTGCATGATCACCTGAATACTTTTCGGTGATAAAATCTTTATAGTTGAGTAATCGTTTCATATGTTAACAAATGTTTAACCTTATTTGTAGTATATATCCGAAACCATAATCACACGAATGTATATAAACATTAAATAAACAAAATATAAGTTATGGGTAACAACAAAGAAACAATACAAAAAATCAAAAGCGAATCAGAAATCATACTTGATAAGATTGAGAATGATTCGTACAAGGTAGAATATCCTATTAAGGATCTAAGATTTACCGGAAAGGAAATGACAATAAAGGGAACACCTTTATCGAAGTCTGCATCAAATAAAGTTTGCAACATGTTGCGAATCAAATCATCGTTTGGTAAGTACTACGATAAAATGTCAGAGGAAGAATGGAACAAGATTTCCGAAAAGTTAAAGGATCTAAATGGGGACACTACCATTATTGCACAGTACAAAGAAGGTGGTTCTGTTATTAGCAATATCTTTTCAAAGAATACAAAAAAGAAACATGATGATGGTCAAAGTTTAAGGTCATATTTTGATACCATTTGTAACAGCCTAGGTGAGTCAAAGATTGGTTATGAATTCTCAGGTTTAGATTTTGACGAAAGATCACATACATTCGATTTGTCTATGTTAAACAGAGATGCAGAGATCGATATCTTTGGAGATGGTGGGGACATTTGGAATGGCGGAAATTCATTCACATTCACACCTATATCATTTTCAACAAAACCATTCTTTGAGAGACTTATATGTACCAACGGAATGAGGTCAAGAAAACATGGATTTGGTACTAACGTTTCACAGGCCAAATACAACGTTAACTCAATATCTACTGCGATTAATACAGCAATAACCGAGGGTACTGCTAATCTTAATGATATCATTGCAGCAAGTGGCCAACATTTATCAAACAACAATGTATCACTTGGTGAATTCTACAATTTTAGAAACCACTTCTTACGAGATGAGGACAATCCAAATTTCTTAAAGATTGCAACCAAATTTTTTAATGATGGTCCAATCTATAAAGCGTATGGAACAAATCTCGCAGAGAAATCAAGAAAATGGAAATCTACGGCAAACACCGGAATAAATGCATATGATTTCTTTAATCTATTAACCTGGATTGCATCTCACCAAGAAAAAACCGGTATTACAGATGAGGAAGCAAGAGTACTTCAAATTAAAGCGTCTGAATTCTTTTTCAAAGAAAGTTTAGATCTAGAGGATATTGCTACACCCGTAACAGTGAATTACCCAAGAATTCACGAAATGGCTTAATCTAAGCTATTTGTTTACAATTAGAATGAGGGTCCATGATTGGGCCCTCATTCTTTTTCTTTATATGGATATATACTCAAAGGAAAAAAATATGTTTAGCATGAGTAAGTATATAAAAAGCTTTTCTGTATATGAACAAGAAAACCAATCAAATAAATTGGATCACATAAACGAGGCTAAATCGTATGATGTACCAGAATTTGGGCACTTATCCGTAAGTGGCAAAAAGTTAAAGGTTGAATTTTACAATCTTGATGATTGGGATTCTTCGATGTATGGCGGCGGTAAAGGACATAAACAGGCAATGAAAGATATTAAGTTGGCTGCAGCAGGATCCAACGATCCTCTACTTGATACTATCGAAACTCATTTGGACAATTCTAGTCTTGGGAAAATAAATTGGGATAAACCAATTAAACTTACCGATAAAGGTTCTGCTATTGAGTTTGTATTAGAATCTCTAGTATTCGAAGCTACAGTAGAGATGGATGCAATTAACCCTAGCGATAAAGACTTCCTAAAATTCTTAAAGAAGAATAGAGTTAAGATTATCAATAAAGAAATGGACGGTCCAGGTGGAGGTCACCCAGTTATCACAATGCAGGGTAAAAGAAAAGACCTTGAAAAAGTATTAGCAGATCCAGAACTTGGATGGGACGATCCAGATTTAGCTGAGTATATCGAAGAGTCAGTAGTAAACGAGAAGATTGAGGTTACAAAGAAAATGTGGGATAAAGATTGGGCGCTAAAAGGTACAAAACAAGGTATAGAAGATAATGCAACAAAAAGAGAAAATGCATTACTTTCAGTATTCAAAGATCCAGACGACGCAGCAAAATGGATAGAATCTAATTATGATGATCTCCCGCCACAAGCAAGTCATATGGAACTGTTGGAAGGATTAGATGAAGGTGCTATGAGCGAATTACATTTACTTGCAAAGGAAGCAAAAGATGAAAAGGATTTTTTGAAAAAGGCAGAAGAATTTGTAAAATCTAAAGGCGCTAAATTCAACGGACTAGAAAATATGTTCAAAGAATTGTATTCAGACATGAAAAACGAATCAATGAATGAAGGTGCTCTAGCAATAGGAGGTGGTATCATATTAGCTTTGTTGGGTTTGCGATTATTAAAAGCTATTGCTAAAGGTATACTAGGAAGAATCGGAGGTAGCATAACAGTTAAACCAGAAAGGCTAAAGGAAATTGTTTCTAAGATGGTTGAAGACACTGTGCTAATTGCAACCAAAAAAGGTAATATTGGTGGGAATGACATGTTAGCATTGGTCTCATGGAAAAAAGGCATATTTGACAAAATTGATAGTGGTGAAATAACTAGGCTTAAAGATTTAGGCGCATACGTTGACAAATCAGATTCTATTTTTGAATCAGACAAATTGAATGAAGGTGATGACATTAAATTCAAAGGAAAGAAGGTTAATGTAGATTCAATAGAGATTGAGGATATTGATCGTCGTGACCATCCTGATTATTCTGATGCGTACATTTCATATGCAGAATACACAAATGGTAAAAAACTAACAGATATAGAACTCGAGGACTTCCAAGATGAGAATTGGGAATTAATAAATTGGCTGATATTTGATAAACAGCTATATATGTAATCAAAATAAATAAAGCAAAATGGAAATTATAAAGAAAATAGTAAAAGTAATTAACAGTGCATGGTTTGGCGCGGCAGCTGTTGGCACTGCAGGTGCATTTGTATTAATGTATGGTTACAAACTATACGCTGGCCTTTTAATAGGTTGGGCTGCCAACAGTGCATTCAGATGGTTAAAGGATTTTAATTCTGCCGATGAGTGTAAATGTGATTGTAAAAAATAAGTATAAGAAAATGGCAAACGCAAATGTAAAATCGTTCGATGAATATATGTCATCGAGAAACGAAGAGGTTGTACATGGGACACCGGGAGAAGACACATCAAAATGGAAGGGCGATGAATCGGGAAAGGATTTATTTGAAATTAATGAAGATTCATGTTGTTCTACAGACTGTCAAAAGATGGTTAAAGAAATGTATGAAACAATGTGTAAAGAAATGAAAGCTTGTCACGGCGGCGAGTCAAAACTAAACGCTGAAGATTATTTCAAGGCATGTTCCGAGATGATGGAAGCATGCAACGCAAGTCTTAAAGAAGACTGTAATAAATATATGAACCGAAAATAATGGAAAGGAAACTACCATCGTTTAATAGATTTATTAACGAATCATTTGAAAGCAGGGGTGATTTGCTTAAAAATATGTTTGATGCTGTTAAGAAGTCTGGGAATTCAACGATTAAATCTCAGTTAGATTACCAGAATTTTGATAAAGAAGCATTTTTCGACCTTTATTCAAATGGCATTAATTTTAGGGTTCATTATGATGAAGAAGGCGACCGAATAATTTTAACTAACATGGACAACGGAGACTCTACCGGAGTTAATTCCGTTGACGAACTATTAACACAACTAAATTAAAGAAATGAAACTAATTACAGTAACGGTTAAGATAATGTTTGAAGACGACAGAGGAAGGCCAAAAAGTAGAAAGGAAAATTATCTTGTGAATGCAAGGGATTTCAAGGATGCTATTGAAATAATAGAAGATGAATTTAATGGTACATCTGAAACTTGGGAAGTTGTTGGTCTTAAGCCTTCATCGATAATAGCAATACTTAATTATGATAGTGGGAGGAAAATAACTAGAACTCCTGGTGTTGTCAACGATAATACCATTTCAGAAACAGTGTTAACATAAGGTTAACATGGTATACTTTAGAATTCATTAAATGGTATCCAATATACTTATTATTTGAATTCACTAGATGTCATTGGATACAACCATAGATACACCAAAATACTAAAGAGAATATTATTTTATGAAAACTTACAAGCAAACTATTACCGAGAATAAGTCAGGCGATGATCTGTACGAAATTAAACTTGCGGCAGTAAAATGGTGGAAGGAAAATTCAAATCAACCTACTATTAAACCAATCAAAAAGGATATGGAAAAAGTGTTTAATCAAGTGCTAATGGGGCTTGATTCTGCGATTGATATGGTATATGAATCTGAACCTGACAAGAAGTAATGGCAAATAGTTTACCCAAATATTCAGACTGGTATAAACTCTACGAACAACAAAAATTGTTCGAGGGTGGAAGCAATAGAGTTGACTCAATGTCAAATTTTGGGCCCACCCCATTTTTTGTACATACTAAAGGTGGTGAAAAAAATGTTCCAAGTAAAGATCTGCAGGAATTTCTTTCTATGTTTAAGGGAAGATATGGTAAAATGACAGAAAGAGGTAGAGTTTCAAATCTAGATGGATCATCTATTGAGGATCTAAAGAATGATCTTAAAAAGTTTTACAACCCTGCAAAAATTACCGAGTTTGAAACTATTCCAATCGGTGCAGTAGGTAAAAATTTAGC
>Ga0255039_10000719_pt1 | contig 10785 bp, 7 predicted proteins | sample BC1_12_1_MG_FD_181713 | JGI IMG/M metagenome (GOLD analysis project Ga0255039, IMG submission 181713) | Seawater microbial communities from Strait of Georgia, British Columbia, Canada - BC1_12_1 | ecosystem: Environmental > Aquatic > Marine > Strait | place: Canada: British Columbia | collected... | reverse complement strand
CCCGCGGCGCCGGCCGGCGCCGCTTTCGGTCAGGCGGCGGCCCGCCCAGTCGCGGGCAAAGTGGTAGCCGACGCGGCCACTGCGCGATCCGCGCTGCAGCGACCACTGCAGCGCCTCTTCGCGTGCCCGTGCAATGTCGGCGGCGGCGCAACCGAAGCTCTTCAACCAGTGCGCAACGATCGCGAGATACTCGTCCTGGTCGAACGGATAAAACGTGACCCACAAGCCGAAGCGCTCCGAGAGCGAAATCTTCTCTTCGACGGTTTCGCCAGGGTGGATCTCGTCGCCGACGTACTTGGTGGCCAGATTTTCCTCCATGTACTCGGGCACGAGGTGGCGTCGGTTCGAGGTGGCGTAGATCAGTAGATTTTCGGACGTCGTCGAAATCGAGCCATCGAGCGCAACCTTGAGCGCGATGTAGCCTGCGTCGCCGGCCTCGAAGCTCAGATCGTCGCAGAACAACAGAAACCGCTCGGGCCGCGTCGCAACCGCGTCGGTCACCTGCGGCAGGTCCTTCAGTTCATTTTTCTCGATCTCGATGAGGCGCAGACCCTCGCGCGCGTACTTGTTGAGCAGCGCCTTCACGATCGAGGACTTTCCCGTCCCCCGCGCACCGGTGAGCAAAACGTTGTTCGCCGGTCGGCCGGCGAGAAACTGGCGCGTGTTCTGCTCCACCTTGCCGATCTGGGCACCGATGCCCTGCAGGTCCGCGAGGCGCATACGGTGCACATGGCGCACCGGCTCGAGGCGGCCACCGCCATCCAGCCCGCTGCGCCGGCGCCAGCGAAACGCGATGCTCGCATTCCAATCGACGGGGGACGGCGCGGGCGGCAACAGTGCGCCAAGGCGCTCGAGCACCGCATCCGCCTGGCGCAGAATCGCGTCTAGGTCTCGTTTCGTTTTCATCCTAGGTCCGATAGTCCGCGTTGATTTTGACGTAGTCGTAGGACAGGTCGCAGGTCCATACAGTGACGGTGGCCTCTCCACGGTGCAAGGCCACGCGCACCATGAACTCCGGTTTGCGCATCGCGGCAATGCCGCTCGCCTCGTCGTAGTTCGGATCGCGCGCGCCTCCAAGTGCCACCTGAATCTCGTCGACATACAGATCGATCGCGTCGGGATCCAGGTCCGCCACACCGGCGTAGCCGATCGCGGCGAGAATGCGTCCGAGATTCGGGTCGGAGGCAAAGAAGGCCGTCTTCACGAGCGGTGAATGCGCGATGGCATAGGCAATCTTTCGGCACTCCGCCTCGTCGCGCCCTTGATCGACGCGCACGGTCACGAACTTGGTCGCGCCTTCGGCGTCTCGCACGATCGCCTGCGCAAGACGCATTGCGACGTCGTCGATCGCCGCGCCGAGCGTGCCCAGGTCGGCCGCGTCGCCGGCGGCGACCCCGGATCCCCCGCTCGCCATGAGCATGAACGCGTCGTTGGTCGACATGTCGCCGTCGACCGTAATGCAGTTGAACGAGCGCGCCGTGGCTGCGTGCAGCAGTCGGTCCAGGTCGGACCGTGTCACCACGGCATCGGTGGCCACGAAGGCGAGCATCGTCGCCATGTCCGGCCGGATCATTCCGGCCCCTTTGGCAATGCCCGTCACTCGCACCTCGCCGCCTGCCAGCATGACGCGACGCGAAACCGCTTTCGGCACCGTGTCGGTCGTCATGATTGCGTCCGCCGCCAGGGCCCAGTTCCCCGGACCCAGGTCCGCCACCGCCGTCGGCAACGCGGCGAGAATCCGCTCAGCGGGTAGCGGCTCCATGATCACGCCGGTGGAAAACGGCAGGACCTGCTCGACCGCGCAGCCCAGCGCGCGCGCGACACCCTCGCATACGGCGCGCGCACGGGCGACGCCGTCGACGCCGGTACCGGCATTCGCGTTTCCGGTATTCACCACCAGGGCGCGCGGGTCCCAGCCGGCGCCGAGGTGGCGCCGCGCCAACGTAACGGGCGCGGCGCAAAACCGGTTGCGCGTGAACACCCCGGCAACGGCGCTGCCCGGCGCGAGCCGCATCACCATCAGATCACGCCGACCCGATTGCCGGATGCCGGCCATTGCGGTGCCCACATCCACGCCAGCGACCAGATCAAGCGCGGCAGGATCGGGCGGGTCGAGGTTGACGGCCATGCGCGAAGACCGGAGCAGTGACGGGGCGATCGAGTTCGGTCGGCGCGAGCCAGACGGCTTCAGATCAGCCTGCCGTGACAGTGCTTGTACTTTTTCCCTGAACCGCAGGGGCAGGGTTCGTTGCGCCCAACCTTCTGGGTAGGACGTACCCGCGGCTGCGCCTTCTTCGAATCATCCGCGACTGCATCCAGTGCCTCGGCATACTCCGCATGCTGCAGGCGCACGTTTTCGACGTGTTGCAGGTCGTCCACCGGCGGCACTTCCGTCGAGGCCTGGATCTCGACCGTCAGCAAGGTCTTCGTCACTTCGAGCTTGACCGCTTCAAGCATGGCACCGAAGAGTTCGAATGCTTCCCGCTTGAACTCCTGCTTGGGGTTCTTCTGCGCGTAGCCCCGAAGATGAATGCCCTGGCGCAAATGGTCGAGCGCCGCGAGGTGCTCGCGCCAGTGTGAATCGAGAATCTGCAGCGTCACATAACGCTCATACTGGTGAAAGGCGGGCGCGGCCTCCGTCGGAACCTTTTCGTCGTACGCCGCATGCACGCGCTCGATCACACGCTCGAGGAGCGTTTCTTCGTGCAGATCCGGCTCGGCCTCGAGCCAGGATCGGATGGGCAGATCGAGCGTCAATTCCGCTTTCAGCGCGGCCTCGAGCCCCGCCGGATCCCATTCGTCCTCGACACTTTCCGGCGGCACGTACTGCCTGAACATATCGGTTGCCACGCCAGCGCGCAGGTCGGCAATACGCGCCGACACGTCCTCGGAGTCGAGCATCTCGTTGCGCAGCGCGTAGATCGACTTGCGCTGGTCGTTCGAGACGTCGTCGTACTCCAGCAGCTGCTTGCGGATGTCGAAGTTGCGCGCCTCGACCTTGCGCTGCGCGCTCTCGATCGACCGGGTGACCATGCCGTGCTCGATCGGCTCGCCCTCGGGCATCTTGAGCATCACCATGATCCGGTTGATCCGTTCGCCGGCAAAAATCCGCAGCAGGTCATCTTCGAGCGAAAGATAGAATCGAGACGAACCCGGGTCGCCTTGGCGCCCTGACCGCCCGCGCAGCTGGTTGTCGACCCGGCGTGACTCGTGACGCTCGGTGCCGATGATATGCAAGCCGCCTGCCTGGATGACCTGGTCGTGCAGTTGCTGCCATTCCCCCTGCAGCTGCTCGATGCGCTGCGTTCTCTCCTCGGGCGAAAGGTTCTCGGTCGCCTCGATAAACTCGCATTGCTTCTCGACGTTGCCGCCGAGCACGATATCGGTGCCGCGGCCGGCCATGTTGGTCGCGATGGTGATCATCTTCGGCCGGCCAGCCTGCGCGATGATCTCCGCCTCGCGCGCATGCTGCTTTGCGTTCAGCACCTGATGTGACAGCTGCTCGCTTTGCAGCATTGAGGACAGCAGCTCGGAATTCTCGATCGACGTCGTGCCGACCAGCACCGGCTGCCCGCGCTGTTCGCAGTCTCGAATGTCTTCGATGATCGCCTTGTATTTCTCGTTGCCCGTGCGATAGACCTGGTCCAGGCGGTCGTCGCGAATCATCCGCATGTGCGTCGGCACGACCACCGTTTCCAGCCCGTAGATCTCCTGGAACTCGTAGGCCTCGGTATCGGCGGTTCCCGTCATCCCGGCGAGCTTTCCGAAGAGGCGAAAATAGTTCTGAAACGTAATCGAGGCGAGCGTTTGATTCTCGTTCTGAACCGCGACGTTCTCCTTGGCCTCGACGGCCTGGTGCAGACCGTCCGACCAGCGCCGGCCATGCATCAGGCGACCGGTGAACTCGTCCACGATCACCACCTCGTCGCCCGATTCCCCCTTCTGGACGACGTAATGCTGGTCGCGAAGAAACAGGTGGTGGGCACGCAAGGCCGCGTACAGATGGTGCACGAGGTTGATGTAGGTCGGCTCGTACAGGCTGGCGCCCTCCGGCAGCAGGCCCACGCGCGCGAGGATCTCTTCGCCCTTCTGATGGCCCGATTCCGAGAGAACGACTTGGTGGTTCTTTTCGTCGACCCAGAAATCGCCCGTGCCCGCCTCCTCTTGCTGCCGGGTCAGCAGCGGCGCCACTTCGTTCATGCGCAGATAAACCTCGGTACGGTCCTCGGCCTGTCCCGAAATGATGAGCGGCGTGCGCGCCTCGTCGATCAGGATCGAATCGACCTCGTCGACGATCGCGAAGTGCAGGCCGCGCTGAAACCGTTCCTCGACATGCATCGCCATGTTGTCGCGCAGGTAGTCGAAGCCGAACTCGTTGTTGGTACCGTAGGTGATGTCGGCAGCATAGGCGGCGCGCTTTTCTTCGGGCGCCAAGTTGGGAATATTGACGCCGACGGTGAGCCCGAGGAAACCGTAGAGTTTCCCCATCCACTCGGCGTCGCGCCGAGCGAGGTAGTCGTTTACGGTGACGATATGCACGCTCTTGCCGGAAAGCGTGTTTAGATAGGCGGGCAGCGTCGCAGCGAGCGTCTTGCCTTCGCCAGTGCGCATCTCCGCGATCTTGCCGTCGTGCAGGACCATCCCGCCGATCAGCTGAACGTCGAAATGGCGCATACGAAGCGTACGCTTGCCGGCTTCGCGGACCACCGCGAATGCCTCGGGCAGGAGCAGCTCGAGCGCGGCGGCTTCGGCCTCGGCGCGCTGCTCGGCCGCCACGTCGACGGTACGCTCGGCGAAGCGCTGGCGGAATTCGTTGGTCTTGCCGCGCAGCGCCGCATCGGAAAGCGCAGCGAGCTCCGGTTCGAGCGCATTGATGCGCGCAACCACGCGTGCGTACTGCTTGATTAGCCGGTCGTTGCGGCTACCGAATATCTTCGTGAGAACGTTGGCCATCGTGACGTCTTAACCACGCGACTGGAGCGCGCGGACCGGCCGACACGCGAGCGCGAGCCGGGTGACTGGATCCGGCTAAAAATCAAGATGTTAACACGCGAAACCGGTCGGCTTCGCCAGACAGCCGTGCTCAGCGCGATTTTGCTGCCGCCGCCTTCGACCGCGCCTGGGGCGCGACCCTGTGGCCTTTGTTGACCTTCGCAAGGAAGCGCATCGGATTCTGCGGCACGCCTTTATAGCGAACCTCGAAATGCAGGTGCGGCCCTGTCGAGCGGCCGGTCGATCCAACAATCGCCAATTTCAGTCCGCGCTGCACGACCTGGCCCTGTTTCACGAACAGCTTCGCGCAGTGCGCATAGCGCGTCACCAGGTCGTTGCCATGGTCAACGTCGATCGTATAGCCGTACTGCCGATGGTACCCGGCAAAGCTGACGACCCCGTCAGCGGCCGCGAGAATCGGCGTGCCACGCTTGGCGAGGAAATCGATGCCCTCGTGGTGCGCGCGTTGCCCGGTAATCGGGTCGATGCGCATGCCGAAGCCCGACGCCTTGTATGGGGCGATCACCGGCATCAGGCTCGGACGCAGTTTCTTGCGGATCGCCTGCTCGAAGAGCCTCGCCTCGAGTAGGCCGAGCATGTCGCCGCGCGATTCCACGTCACCCGAAAGCGCCTGCAGGCGCTCGTTCAACTCCACCAGGGTGAGGTTCTGGGGCGGCAGGAGTGTTGGCGAGGCACCACCCAGACCGGGCAGTTCGGAGAAACGGAATTCCTCCGGCCGCAGTCCGGACCGCGCCGACAGGCGCTCGCCGAGCGCGTCGAGCCGGGTCAGCCGCGCCTGCATCTCCCAGCTTCACCGCCATCGCGTTGAGGTTCTGCTGAACGAACTCGCGCGCGCCCTCGTCGTCCTTCTTCCGGCTGGAGATCACAAACGCGCTCGGGAACACGGTCTCGAAGCGAACCGCGTCGCGTAACAGCACCCAGTACATCCCGGCCGCCAGCGCGCTGGCCAACGCAAAACAGAGCAGGACCAGCAACACCGTAAGGCGCGCCGACACGGTAATCGTCCTCGCCTTTACCAAGCGGCTCGGGATCAAGATAATCTGCACGTTTCCTTCCCTTGCTGCGGTCCGCGTTGAACCCACATCGACTCGATCAGGTCCTGTCGCAGGACGCCGACCTTGGTCCCGTAGTCCAGAAAGCTCAGGACCTCGTGGCCCTGTCCAGAGTTTGCCTCACTGCGCTCCCATCCCAACTCGCCGCCCAGATTCGAGGCGTCAACATCCGCGACGGAAAACTCACGATTCTTGTCGCCAACGCCGCCGCCGCCGCCAAGCTGAAGCTGCTTTCCGCGGCCCTGCGTGAGCAGGTCGCAAACAAGCGCTCGGAGGTTAGGTCAGTTTCCGTACGCGTGCAACTAAGTACATCACGAAAACGCGATGTTGCGCCGCACAAATCCGCCCATTTATCCGCACCGGCGCTCGCGCATCTGGCGGCCCTGCGCGATCGCTTGTCCGATTCGCCCGCCAAGCGCGCACTTGCCGCGCTGATTGCACACCAAGCGGGCGAAGGCGTTACCCGGCCCCCAGCAGGCGCTCCAGCAGAAACAGCAGGAGCAGGCCGACGATTGCGAAGACCGCGACGCTGAATATCTTCCAGCCCACGCGGCGCCACTTACGCTGCCCCGTGACGACGTACATCAAGGCGCAGGTGCCGACCGCGATCGCGGCAATCAGGCCGAGAATCCTGACCAAATTCACTGCGCCGACCGGCGACCGCGATCAGGTCGGTTGACGCACCATCGCCGCCACACCGGCGGGCGCCGACTCGGGCGGGTCGAAGGTCACGATTTCCCAGGCAGCGCGATCCGCGAGCAGCGCGCGCAGGAGTCGGTTGTTCAGGCCATGTCCCGACTTGTGCGCGGTGAACGCGCCCAGCAGCGGCTTGCCGAGCAGGTAGAGATCGCCAATCGCGTCGAGCACTTTGTGCCGGATGAATTCGTCCGCGAAGCGCAATCCGTCTGCATTTAGCACACGGTATTCATCGAGCACGACCGCATTGTCCAGGCCGCCGCCGAGGGCAAGCCCCGCATCGCGCAATGCTTCGACGTCCTGCATGAAGCCGAAGGTCCGCGCGCGCGCGATTTCCTTCAGATAGGAGGTCTGCGCAAAATCGACGCTTACCGACTGCGCGGTCCGATCGATTACCGGATGATTGAAGACGATGGAGAACGTCAGCCGCAGGCCCTCGTAGGGTTCCAGGCGCGCCCATTTGTCGCCGTCGCGGACTTCGACGGCATGCAGCACGCGAAGAAAACGCTTGGGGCTCGACTGCTCCTCGACCCCCGCTTGCTGGATGAGCAGCGTGAACGGCGCCGCACTGCCGTCCATGATCGGCACTTCGGGTCCGTCGAGGTCGACGTAGACATTGTCGACGCCGAGACCCGCGAGCGCCGACATCAGATGTTCGACGGTATGAATGCGTTGGTCGCCCTGTACCAGGCAGGAGGACAGGCGCGTGTCGCCCACAAGATCGACGCGCGCCGGGATGTCGATCGGCGTCGGCGCATCGAGTCGGCGAAAAACAACCCCGGTGTCGGGCTGCGCGGGGCGCAGCGCGAGCTGGATTTTCTTCCCGGTATGCAGGCCGACGCCCGTGGCGCGGACGAGTGACTTCAGAGTACGTTGACGAAGCATTGTGAGTGCGTTGGTGCAGTGCGCAACTTGTTGATTTTAGCAGGCCTGTCGCAGCGCGTGCGGCGCCAATCGGCAGTCCGGAGCACCGCAAGGAGGTTCGGTGCCCCGGACGCCAGAGCGCGAGCCGCGGCGTCACGCCGCGCGCCGTGCATCAGGCGCTGCCGCTCAGTCCGCCTGCTTGCGCAGGAAGGCCGGGATGTCGTATTTGTCCACCCCGCTTTGTTGCAGCGCCTCGACCGTCGCGCGGTTCTTGCGGAAAACCGCCGGCGTATCCGACATGGCGCCATAGTCCGGTGACTCGGATATCGGCTGGTCGTCGGTTCCGGTCTTCTGCGAGACCACCAGCTGCGGCTTCGGCTGGCGCGCCGTCAATGTGGCACCCAGTCCGGTCGCCACCACGGTGACGCGCAACTCCTCGCCCAGTTCGTCGTCGTACACGCCGCCATAGATGATCGTCGCATCCTCAGCCGCAAATGCGCGGATGATGTTCATCACCTCCTTCGTTTCGCGCAGCTTGAGGCTTTGGCGCGAAGCGGTGATGTTGACGAGCACGCCACGTGCGCCTGCAAGGTTTACGCCTTCGAGCAACGGGCAGGCAATCGCCTGTTCGGCCGCGATCCGCGCCCGGTCGATGCCGCTCGCCTGCGCCGACCCCATCATCGCCATCCCCTGCTCGGACATCACCGTACGCACATCCTGAAAATCAACGTTTACCAGGCCCGGCAAATTGATGATTTCGGCGATACCGGCGACCGCGCTATTCAGCACGTCGTCGGCGGCGCGGAACGCCTCCTCCTGGGTAACGTCGTCGCCGAGCACCTCCTCGAGTTTGTCGTTCAAAATCACGATCAGCGAGTCGGTATGTGGCGCCAGTTCCTCGAGACCTTCGTCGGCGATGCGCTGGCGCCTCGACCCCTCAAAGGCGAACGGCTTGGTGACGACGGCCACGGTCAGTACCCCGAGGGAGCGGGCGATTTCCGCGATCACGGGCGCGGCCCCGGTTCCGGTCCCACCCCCCATGCCGGCGGTGATGAACACCATATTCGCCCCCGCAATGGCCTCTTCGAGGCGCTCGCGTTCGGCCACGGCGGCCGCGCGCGCTTCCTCCGGCCGGGAGCCGGCGCCAAGGCCGGTCGTCCCGAGCTGGATCTGGTTACGCGCGTGATTGCGCCCGAGCACCTGTGCATCGGTGTTGACCGCGATGAACTCGACGCCTTCGACGCCGGTCACGATCATGTGATTGACGGCGTTGCCGCCGGCACCACCCACGCCGATCGCCTTGATGATCGGTCCTGCCCCTTGCGTGTCTATGATTTCGAACATACGTACTTCCTCCTTGCAAAGAAAGAACAACGATGTGCTGCACAGCGTCGCTTCGCGCCGCGGCGCAGCACCCTACTTCCAGAAAACCCCTCCTGACGCTTCATCATCAGAAGTTCCTCTGAAACCATTCGCGCATCCTGGTCAGCACCGAACGGAACGATCCGCCCTGGCGCGCCCGGTGCCCGTGCTGGCGCTGCGAGACGCCTTCCCACAGCAAGCCGACCACCGTCGCGTAGCGCGGATTGCGCACCACCTCGGCGAGCCCGCCCGCATAGCGCGGAATCCCGACGCGCACCGGCATATGAAAAATCTCCTCGCCGAGTTCGACCATGCCCTGCATCACCGACGAACCGCCGGTCAGGACAACGCCCGAGGAGAGCAGCTCCTCAAACCCGGAATCGCGCAGCACTTGCTGTACCAGTGAAAACAGTTCCTCGACGCGCGGCTCGATCACCTCGGCGAGCGTTTGGCGCGACATCGTGCGCGGCGCGCGTTCGCCAATTCCCGGGACCTCGATCATCTGGTTGGCGTCGGCCAGCTGGCGCAGCGCGACGCCGTGGGTGATCTTGATGTTCTCGGCGTCCAGCGTCGGTGTACGCAGCGCCATCGCAATGTCATTCGTAATCTGGTCGCCGGCGATGGGAATCACCGCGGTGTGCCGAATCGCGCCTTGCGTGAAGACCGCGACATCGGTGGTGCCGCCGCCGATATCCACCAGGCAGACGCCGAGATCGCTTTCGTCCTCTGAGAGCACGGCGCGCGCCGACGCGAGCGGCTGCAGGATGAGATCGCTTACCTCCAGCCCGCAGCGGCGCACGCATTTCACGACGTTCTGCGCTGCGGAGACCGCGCCGGTGACCATGTGGACCTTGACCTCGAGGCGCACGCCGGACATGCCGATTGGCTCGCGCACGTCGTCCTGCCCGTCGATGATGAACTCCTGCCGCAACACGTGCAGGATCTGCTGGTCGGTCGGGATGTTGACCGCGCGCGCTGTATCCATCGCGCGCTCGACATCCAGGGCGGTGACCTCGCGGTCCTTGATGGCAACCATTCCGGTCGAGTTGAAACTCTTGATGTGGCTGCCGGCGATCCCGACGAAGGCCGAAGCAATGCGGCAGTCCGCCATCAGTTCGGCTTCCTCGAGGGCGCGCTGGATTGCATTGACCGTCGCCTCGATATTGACCACCACGCCTTTCTTGAGCCCCTTGGACTCGTGACTTCCCATGCCGAGGATTTCGAGGTCGCCCTCGGGCCGCAGCTCGGCGACCAGCGCAACAGCCTTCGAGGTGCCGACATCGAGTCCAACGATCAGGTTTTTCGCGTCCTTGGCCATCTCAGCCTTTCGGTCCCGGCGCGACTTGAGGGTCGCGCTCGATTCCCGGCACCCGCAGCGCGAACCCATTCGGATACCGCAGGTCGACGTAGTCGTGGCGCTGCTGGAACTTGGCCAGCGTTGCCGGATATGCGGCGGAAAAACGTGCGAGGCGCGATTCCGCTGGATGGGCACCGACATCGCGCCCCAGCTCGACGTGCAGTCCGTTGTCAAGCGTGAGTTGCCAGGCGAACCGTGAGGTCAGCACGACGCGCGTCACCGTCAGGTCGCGCGGCGCAAGGATCTCGCTGAAGCGCAGGTAGCGCCGGGCCACCTCCGACGCCGTGCCGTCAGGCCCGTTCAACATGGGCAGCGCCGCATCGCTGCGACCGGCGAAGCGCTCGCCGTACGAATTGATGAGCGCATCCTTGCCCCAGCGGGCCAACGTGACGTGTTCCTCGATCGTCACGTCGAGCCGGTCGGGCCAGGCGCGCCGGATCT
>Ga0255039_10000718_pt1 | contig 10793 bp, 10 predicted proteins | sample BC1_12_1_MG_FD_181713 | JGI IMG/M metagenome (GOLD analysis project Ga0255039, IMG submission 181713) | Seawater microbial communities from Strait of Georgia, British Columbia, Canada - BC1_12_1 | ecosystem: Environmental > Aquatic > Marine > Strait | place: Canada: British Columbia | collected... | reverse complement strand
GCTCGAACGGGTGAACAACTACCTCGCCGAGCTGGTCGGAGGCCGAACGCTTCGATCGGTCCGAGACGTGCTCGCTGTCCGCCTCGCGACCGAGCAAGGTCAGTACCAGGTCCTGCGCCAGCAGGCGCAGCAGATGGTCGAGGCCACCGTCGAAGGCCAGATCGAGCCGGCCCGGGTCGTGATCGAAGGGCAGGGCGCCCTTTTCGACCGGCCGGAATTCAGCGACGTCGAGAAAATACGCCGCTATCTCAGCGCTTTCGAAGAGAAGAAGAAGCTCTTGGAGCTCCTCGAGCAGACCTTGCTCGCTGACGGGGTCCAAGTCTTCATCGGCTCCGAGGCGGCGCTCGACGGCGTGGGGGACATCAGCGTCATTTCGAGCCCATATCGCAGGGACGGCGCCAGCATCGGCTCGTTCGGGATCGTGGGCCCGACTCGCATGGACTACAAGAAGTACGTACCCTTGGTAGGGTTCGCGGCCGATGTGCTAAGCGACATCCTGGATGGGCGGCTTCCTGGCACGTCCAAGGGCTCTTAAGAGAAGCTAGAAGAAGACGGGCACAAAGAATGAGCGAACAAGCGGGGGACAAGCCGGAGGACGAGCAGGCCAACGGCGCGAGCGAGGACGAGGAGGTCATCTTCCCGGAGGAAGAGCCGGGGGAAGGGGGGCAAATGGAAGCGGAGCCCGAGCCGACACCGCTTGAGAGGGCCCATGCTGAGCGCGACCGCATGCGCGAGCAGCTCCTGCGCATCGCCGCCGACTTCGACAATTTTCGCAAGCGATCACGCAAAGAGATCGAAGAAGTTCGCCGTCGATCCATCGAAGACACGCTCCGGGAGGTTCTGCCGATCGTCGACAACCTCGAGCGCGCGGCCGGTGCAATGACGGGCGCCACCGAGGTCTCGGCGGTCACTGAAGGTGTCCACATGGTGCTCCGAGGCTTCGAGGATATCGCGAGCCGGCTGGGGCTGAAGCGCGTACCGACCGTCGGGAATCTGTTCGACCCGACCTGTCATGACGCCATGCAGCAAGAAGAAACCAACGAGCATGCGCCCGGCACCATCGTGGCAGAGGTCGTGCCGGGCTACTACCTCGGGGAGCGGCTGCTGCGGCCTGCGATGGTCGTGGTAGCGAGGCCGCCAACCGGCACAGGTGATCAGGACGACGCGTCCGCGAACGGCGATGACGCCGGCGAATAGTCTTCCGTTTGATGCGACAATCCCCCGCCTCGGGGTATAAAGAAGGTTAGGGCGAGATGGGGAAGATCATCGGGATCGATCTGGGGACGACCAACTCTTGCGTCGCATTTGTCGACAATGGGCAGCCACAGGTAATCCCGAACGCAGAGGGAAGCCGCACCACGCCGTCGGTCGTGTCGTTCTCCAAAGATGGCGAGCGCCGCGTGGGCAGCGTAGCCAAGCGACAAGGTGTCACCAATCCGGAGAGCACCGTCTTCGCGATCAAGCGCCTGATGGGCCTGCCGTTCGACGCGGAGCCGGCACAGAAGCACATGCGCGTCGTGCCTTACAGGGTCGTCGAGAGCGAACGCGGGGATGCCTGGGTCCAAATCGAGGATGACCAGTACTCACCGCCGGAAATCTCCGCCATGGTCCTCGAGAGAATGAGAGAGGTCGCGGAGTCATTCCTCGGCGACGACGTCATCGAAGCGATCGTGACGGTGCCCGCGTACTTCAACGACGCACAGCGTTCGGCGACGATTGCCGCGGGAAAGATCGCGGGCCTCGACGTTCGACGCATCATCAACGAGCCCACTGCAGCGGCGCTCGCGTACGGCTTCGAAGAGAAAGAAGGCAAGCGCGTCGCCGTGTACGACTTGGGCGGCGGCACGTTTGATATTTCGATCTTGGAGATCGCCAACGGCGTCTTCAGCGTGAAGTCCACTGCGGGGGACACGCACCTCGGCGGCGAAGACTTGGACAACGCATTGGTCGAAGAGCTCGCACGTCGCTTCCAAGAGAGCACCGGGATCGACCTGCGCGAAGACCGCGTCGCGCTTCAGCGTCTCAAGGAGCAGGCCGAAAAGGCCAAACACGAGCTGTCCTCCTCACTCGAGACCGAGATCAACCTTCCCTTCATCGCAGCAGACGAATCGGGCCCGAAGCACCTCGAGACCAAGCTCAAACGGAGCGAGTTCGAGATCCTCGTCTCGGCCCTTGTCAGCAGGCGTTGACCGACGCGGGGGTCAAGAAGGAAGACATCGACGAGATCCTGCTGGTGGGCGGCCAGAGCCGCATGCCTATGGTCCAGTCCAAGGTCGCAGATTTCTTTGGAAAAGAACCCCACAAGGGCGTCAATCCCGATGAAGTCGTTGCCATGGGTGCCGCGCTGCAGGGCGCCGCCCTCATCGGCGAGGTCGAAGAGGTGCTTTTGCTCGACGTCACGCCTTTGAGTCTCGGCGTCGAGACCGGCGGTGGAGTGTTCTACAAGCTGATCCCTCGCAACACCACCGTGCCCACGCGCGCCAAAGAGGTTTTCACGACGAGCGTCGACAACCAAAGCTTCGTTCCGATTCACGTGCTGCAAGGTGAACGTGACATGGCGGCGGACAACAAGTCTCTGGCCAAGTTCGAGCTCGCGCCGATCCTTCCGGCACCGCGAGGCGTCCCGGAGGTCGAGGTGACGTTTGACATCGATGCAGACGGCGTGGTCAACGTGAGCGCCAAAGACCTGGGCACGAGTCGCGAGCAGAACATCGTGGTCGTGGCATCGAGCGGTCTCACCGAAGCGGACATCGAGCGCATCATCGGAGAAGCCGACGCCTACAAGACGACCGACCAAAAGCGTCGCGAGCTCGCCGAGCTCCGCAACGCCGCCGAAGCTCTGCTGTACACGAGTGAACGGGCCGTCGAAGAGTGCCGCGAAATGGTTCCCGAGGACGTCGTGGCTCAGGTCGATGCCGACATCGAGTCGTTGCACGTCTGTGTCGATGAAGGTGACGCCATCGCGATCAAAGACGCCCTCGAAACACTCGAGCTGAGCGCCTACAAGATCGCCGAAGCGATGTACGGCAGCGTCGACTTCGAGGCGCCTGCCGAGAACGAAGCTCAGTCCGACTCGTGAGCGCCGAAGAGCGAGCCCGGGCCACGGGCGCGGAGTGGCTGGCGCGAATGCGCTGGGGAGCACTCGCGATCCAGACCGCGGCGATCCTAGTGGCAACCAAGGGCTTGGGGGTCGACCTGCCGGTGGTTCCCATGTGGTCCCTCGTCGCCGTCGGCGCCCTGTCGAACCTCTGGTTGGCGTCCCGCGCGAATCGCGCCGGCCACCTAGGCGCATTCTTGGTCCTCGATGTCGTGCTTCTGACCGGCCTACTCTACTTGTCCGGGGGGCCGACCAACCCTTTTAGCATCATCTACGTCGTCTACATCGCAATGTCCGCGGTGATGTTGGCACCCAAATGGACCTGGGCCATCGCCGGCCTTTCGATCGTCTCGTTCGCCGCCCTCTTCGTCGTCCACGTCCCGAGCGAGCACCTCGGTCACGCAGGTCACAGCGGCGGGTTTCAAACTCACCTGTACGGAATGTTCATCGCGCTCGTGTTGGCGGTTGCGCTGATCACGTATTTTGTGAGCCAGCTGTCCCTCGAGCTTCGTCGCCGCGAACGGGCGCTCGCCGAAGCAGAGGAGCGGACCCACCGATGGGGAAAGCTCGCTTCGATTGCAACGTTGGCCGCCGGCGCCGCGCATGAGCTCGGGACTCCGCTCGGGACGATCGCCGTCGCTGCCAAGGAGATGGAGCGACGAGCGCGGAAGGTTCCCGGGGGCGAAGTGCTTGCCGAAGACGCGGAGCTGATTCGCGAGGAGCTAGAGCGATGCCGCGTGGTGCTCGATCGAATGGCTACGGCGGGTGGCGAGTACGCGGGCGAGACCCCGAGCTCGCTGCCGGTCGACGCTCTATTCGCTGACGTGCGCACTCGCCTCAGCCCCGAGCAGGCGAAACGCTGGGTTACCACGACGGATGTCGCCACCGTGGAGGCGCCCGAAGAAGCACTCTTGCAGATGATCGAGAACATCGCGCGAAACGGCTTCGACGCGTGTGACGCGGGTCGAGTGTCGCTCGACGTGCGCGCGCTCGATCGGGCGGTTGAGTTGCGCTTCGTCGACGAAGGGCATGGAATGGATGACCTCGCGGTGAAACGCGCGACCGACCCGTTCTTCACGACGAAGAACGCCGGGGACCGGATGGGCCTAGGGTTGTTCCTGGCCCGGACACTCGTAGACTCGTTGGGCGGCCAGCTGACCATCGATTCGGTGACCGGCCAAGGGACGACGATCCGCGTCGTGCTTCCGCAAGTTGTACGAGGCTCATGACCGAAACCCTCGACGACCGCACGCCTAAGCCATCCATCCTACTCGTCGACGATGATGAGCGGTTTCGGTCACGCATGGCGCGCGCATTCGAGGAGCGAGGTTACGAAGCGCAACAAGCCGAAGGGTACGACGGCGCGATCGAGATCGCGGAGCACGAGAGCACCGAGTACGCGGTAGTCGACCTTCGCATGCCGGGAAAGTCTGGTTTGGAGGTGGTTCGCGAGCTACATCGAATCGACCCGGCGACCAAGATCGTCGTGCTGACCGGCTACGGAAGCATCGCAACCGCGCTCGAAGCGGTGCGGCTCGGCGCGACGCACTATCTGACCAAACCGGCGGACGTCGACGGGGTGATCGCATCGTTCGATCGAGGTGACACCGAAACGGCCGTGGAGGCTCCGGCTGCCGAAGGCGGGGCCCCCGAAACCCCGTCCTTGGCCCGAGTCGAGTGGGAGCACATCCAACGAGTCCTGACCGACTGCGGGGGCAACATCACCAAGGCCGCGGAAAGACTAGGAATTCACCGGCGTTCGCTCCAACGGAAGCTCTCGAAGTTTCCGATGCCACGCTGAGCCGCTGCGACGATTTGCCACGTACAAGATCGGCCGCTCCATACCTAAGCTCCGGCGGTGAAGGGATGTTGGATGATGGCGGCGTTGGTCGCGCCGTTGTGGTTCACTGCGGATGCTTCTGCGTGCGGAACCTGCGCGGTGGGTGATCCGACCCTCACCATCGTCGGCTTCGAGCAGCCCAAGGGCCAGCGCGTGCGCACCTCGGGGACCCTGCGCCACCGCAACGACCGAATCGGCGAGCCCCAAGTCGACGAGCTTCGGCTCGCCGAGCAGCGCATGGAGCTGGCCGGCGCGTACTCGCCAACCGACCGATGGACGCTGTCGCTGATGATGCCGCTCGTTCATCGTCTGGTCAGTGCCGTCAATCTCGCGGAGGCCGATATCTGGGCGCCGGGCGATCTCGAGTTTAGGGCACGCGCGGTCGTTTGGCGCGATCGCAAGTTCGCGCCGCGGCATCTGATCAGCCTGATCGGCGGCCTCGAGTTCCCAACGAGCTCGATCGAGCGCGACGCGGCCGGCGTACCGCTGCCGCTGGAGTTTCAAGCCGGTACGGGCTCGTGGGACCCAATCGCAGGAGCGTCGTACACCATGTTCTCGGACCCCTGGTCCGTCTATGTATCGTCGACCGCAATCTTCCCGACCCAAGGCACCGCGGACACGAAAGTGGGCATCAGCTTCCGGCAAACCGCGCTCGGACAGATTCAGCCATGGCACTTCCTCGCGTTCCAAGTTGGCGCGGAGTTCAGGCTCGATCAGCCGGGTTATATCCAAGGTGTTCGTGACCCCAACACCGGCGGACACATCACCTATGCGACCTTCGGGCTGATCGGCTTACCGCACGAGAAGGTGCTCCTGCACTTCACCACGGCGGTCCCAATGATTCAACGCTTGGACGGCAGCCACGTCGAAGGTCTCGCAATCACAGCAGGGTTGGTCTATGAGATCTAGCCTTCTCCTCACGGTCGCGCTGCTCAGTGTCGCGTCGCTTCCGCACTGTATGCGGGTCACCGACGGCATCGAGGTCGACGTTGCCTACCAGCCGGCCGCGACGCCGGCGGCCGTGCGAACAGACGCCGGGTACCGCGTGCGCCTCGAGCGCGCGCTGATCGTCGTCGGCAAGGTCGAGCTCCTCAGGTGTGACAATTTTGTCCTAGACCTTTGGGAGCTTGTCGCGCCCGCACGAGCGAAGGCGCACGAGTTCAGCAGCCCGACCAGCCTGGGTGTCCCGCTCGTCATCGATTTGATGGAGAGCGCCGGGGTACCGCTGTTTGCCGGAACGCTTCGGCCGCCGCCGGGCAGCTATTGCGGCCTCCGGGTTCTTGGCATGCCCGCCGATCAGGATGCGGAAGGTCTAACCGACGAAACCCTGGACATGATGCAAAACAGCGTCCTGATCGCGGGACAGGTCGAAGACGAATCGACCGGCGAGGAGACTCCGCTGCTGGCACGCATCTGGGAGGTCCTCGACTGCGAGGTACGATTCGACCGGCCTCTCGTCTTCGACAGCCCAGTCCTCGAAAGCGTCTCCATCCAGATCGACCACACGAGCTGGTTCAATGGCATCGATTTTGCACTGCAAGACTCAAACGCGGTGCAACAGCAGATAACCGAAAACGTACGGTCGTCGTTGCAGGCAGTCCTTCCAACGGCGGAAGCAGACCTGTAGGACCGCGGAGATAACCAATGAAGCGACTAGGAATATGGATGGCGTTCAGCGCTTTGGCTTTGGGTTGCGGGGACAGCTCGAGCAGCACGCAACGAGTCGAGCTCAGCTTTGCGGCCGTGGTTGGTGACGAGCCGTTCGTCTGCGGCGAGGAGTACAGCAACCTCGGCACAACCGAAGCCGCGCTCGTGCTCAGCGACTTCAGGTTCTACGTGCAGGACATCGAGCTGAAGAACAGTGCCGGCGACTGGGTACCTGTGCGGCTCGACGACAACAAGTTCCAGAACAACAACGTTGCATTGCTCGATTTCGAGGATGGCTGCGGCGCGATGGGCAACCCTGATCTCAACGACAGTGTGCTGGGCAGCGTGCCCACCGGGGACTACGCCGGCCTTCGCTTCGAGATGGGCGTGCCCTTCGCGATGAATCACGTGAATAGTGCGACGGCGCCAAGCCCCCTCAACGTCAGCACGCTCTTCTGGAACTGGCAGGGGGGCTACAAGTTCCTCCGAATCGACTCGGGCCAATTCAGCGAAACCGACTGGCGCATGCACCTTGGAAGCACGGGTTGTGATGGGGACGCCATGACTGGCGGCGTAACCGCTTGCGCCAATTCCAATCGCGTTCAGGTTGCTCTGGACGCGTTCGTCGTGGCCTCGAACACCGTCGTGGCCGACTACGCGGCGCTCGTCGAGGGCGCGAACCTGGGAGAAGACCTGGCCGCCGACCCGGGCTGCATGTCGAAACCCCCAGACACGGACTGCGGGCCGCTATTCAAGAACCTCGGGCTTCCCTTCAACGGCTCCGAGCCAGGCGTACAACAATTTTTCTCGATTGAGTAAAACCTCCTCGATCGAGGGATGAACCCTAATCACACCTCCCCATGAAACACGTAACTCACTTCCTTGTCTTATTGCCATTGATCCTCGGCGCTGGATGCGGCGACAGCGACGCCGCATCCGCGTCCGAGGCATGGGTTTGGGATCTCCCAGAGAACATTCCCCCGCCGCGAGTGCCGGAGGACAACCCCATGTCGGAGGCGAAGGTCGAGCTTGGGCGCTTCCTGTTTTACGACACGAAGCTTTCGGGCAACCAAACCCAAAGCTGTGGGAGCTGCCACAAGCAGGAGCTCGCCTTCACCGATGAGCTGGCGCGAGCCGAGGGCTCGACGGGTGAGATCCATCCCCGCAGCTCGATGAGCGTGGCCAACGCCGGCTACGCGGCATCATTGACCTGGGCAAACCCCGCCGTCGTTCGCCTCGAAGAGCAGGCCTTGGTGCCGATGTTTGGCGAGGACCCGGTCGAGCTCGGAATGGCCAACTTGGAAGACGAGCTCCTTCGCCGGATGCGCGAGGACGAGCGCTACACGGAGATGTTTGCCGAGGCTTTCCCTGAAGCCGCGGATCCGATCAGCTTGGACAGCATCACCAAGGCCATCGCCTCGTTTCAGCGCGCCCTGACGAGCTTCAACTCGAAGTTCGACCAGGGCGCGTCTGCGCTGACACTGTCCGAGCAACGCGGGATGGCGCTCTTCTTCGGGGGAACCACCGAAGCCGGCGTGCCCGATGCCCTGGAATGCTTCCACTGCCACGGAGGCTTCTTGCTCTCCCAGGCGGTCGACCACGAGGGAAACGAATTCAATCAACAGACCTTCATCAACAACGGCCTCTACAACCTTGATTCCGATGGAAGCTACCCGGAAGGCAATCAGGGGCTCTTCGAGATGACGAACGACCCGGCTGACAAGGGGAAGTTCAAACCGCCGAGTCTCCGGAACATCGCGAAGACCGCGCCCTACATGCACGATGGCTCGATCGCGACGCTCGAAGAAGTCGTGCGGCACTATGAGCGCGGCGGGCGCGAGGTTTCGGAAGGCAGGGAGATCGACGGTCAGGACGTTTCCGGCGATGGCCGGGACAATCCGAACAAGAGCAGTTTCTTGAACGGATTCGAGATCACCGATCAGGAGCGAAACGACCTGCTCGCGTTTCTCGAAACACTGACCGACGAGGAGCTGCTCACCAACCCTGTGTTCAGCGACCCGTTCGCCGAATAGCCTAGACGAGTAGTCGCGGCTCGCGCTCGAGCTCAATCCCGAAACGGTCGCGGACACGCGCGCGGATCTCGTCCGCGAATGCGAGGAGATCTGCGGTCATGCCGCCGCCGTGGTGCACGAGCGCCAGCGCGTGGTTCGTCGAGACTCCGACCGCGCCCCGCCGGGTCCCCTTTGCGATGCCGGCTTTCTCGATGAGCCACCCCGCCGCAAGCTTCACCTTGCCATCATCCGTAGGATAACGAGGGACTTCGTCGGATGCGCCAACGAGATTATCGCGGACCGCCTGATTGACGATTCGTTCGGCTTCCACGTTGGTGACGATCGGGTTCAAGAAAAAGGAACCGGCGCTACGGTGATTGGGATCGTCGGGATCGATGACCATGGACTTGCGGCGCCGGAGGTCGAGCACGGTGCGCCGGATGTCGCGGAGCGTCGCATCGGCTCCGATGGCTCTCTCGAGCTCCGCATAACGGATACTTCCCGGGCCATCTGGGCGCAACGCAAAACCAACTGCACAAACGATGAAGCGATCGGGCTCACGTTTAAACAGGCTGTTGCGGTAGCCAAAAGCGCAATCTTCCGAAGCTAGCTCTTCGAAGCAGAGCGTGTCGCGGCGCAGGACGCGGACCACCGTGATCGCCTCAGCGACCTCCTGACCGTACGCGCCTACGTTTTGGATCGGTGTCGCGCCGGCCGATCCTGGAATCCCCGTCAGGCATTCGAGGCCAGCCCATCCCCGGGACACGGCGCCGTCAACGACGGTTTCCCAAGGCGCGCCGGCGCCCGCGGCCACCGAGCCTCCGTTTCGAAAGTCGACATGGGCGATCCCCATCTGGATGACCAAGCCATCGTAACCTTCGTCGGGAACGATGAGATTCGAGCCGCCGCCCAAGATCGCGGATGAAACACCTTCGTCCGCGGCCCAGCGAAGGGCGTCGGCCAACGTCTCTTCATCCTCGACTCGAACGAAGTGCTTCGCGGGCCCGCCGAGCTCCAATGTGGTGAGCGGAGCAAGGGGAACGTCGCGTTGGATGTCGAGCGTGGTCATCCGTTGTGGTCTACGGCGCTGGGATTCTTTCGATGCCGCCCATGTAAGGCCGCAACGCCTCGGGCACGGTGACGCTTCCATCGGCCTGCTGGTTTTGCTCCAAGATCGCCACGAGCGTTCGGCCGATCGCGAGGCCCGACCCATTGAGGGTGTGCACGAAGCGTGGCTTGCCGTTTTCCCCTGGTCGGAAACGCGTCTTCATCCGCCGCGCCTGGAAGTCGCCGAACCAGGAGCAGCTCGAAATCTCGCGATAGGCGTTTTGCGCCGGCAACCAGACCTCGAGGTCGTAGGATTTCTGCGCGGCGAACCCCATGTCACCGGCACAAAGTTGAACAACGCGGTGGTGCAGACCGAGCTTTTGCAGGATTGTTTCGGCGTGCCGAGTGAGGGCGTCGAGCTGAGCCTCACCGTCATCCGGATGACAGAACCGGACGAGCTCGACCTTGTCGAACTGATGGACGCGGATCATGCCTCGCGTGTCCTTGCCGTAGCTCCCCGCCTCGCTCCGGAAGCAGGCGGTGTAGCCGGTGTATGCGATCGGCAAGTCGGCCTCGGAAATGATCTCGGCTGCGTGTAGGTTGGTGATCGGGACTTCCGCTGTTGGAACGAGGTAGAGATCGTGCCCCTGCGCGTCTGCCTGCGCCTCCCACTCCTCGTCTTTCGCCATGCGGAACGCATCTTTGGCGAACTTGGGCAACTGACCGGTACCCTGCATCGCAGTGTCTTTGACGAGCACCGGTGGCCAGACCTCTTCATAGCCGTGCTCGGCCGTGTGCACGTCGAGCATGAACTGCATGAGCGCGCGGTTGAGCCGCGAGCCGAGACCCTTGAGCACCACGAAGCGCGAACCGCTGATCTTCGCCGCGCGCTGGAAGTCGAGAATGTCGAGCTGCGTGCCGACCTCGACGTGATCACGCGCGTCAAATTCGAACGAAGGCTTGTCGCCCCAAACGCGCACCTCGATATTGTCGTCCTCGGTGAGACCATCGGGGACGTCGGCATGAGGGAGGTTCGGCAGGTTCAGCAAGATCCCTTCGAGCTCGGTCTCGACCTCACCCTGACGTGCCTCGCCCTGCTTGACCTGGTCGCCGAGCGTGCGGAGTTGCTCGCGCTTGGTTTGAAACTCCT
>Ga0255039_10000717_pt1 | contig 10796 bp, 11 predicted proteins | sample BC1_12_1_MG_FD_181713 | JGI IMG/M metagenome (GOLD analysis project Ga0255039, IMG submission 181713) | Seawater microbial communities from Strait of Georgia, British Columbia, Canada - BC1_12_1 | ecosystem: Environmental > Aquatic > Marine > Strait | place: Canada: British Columbia | collected... | reverse complement strand
GTAGATCCATTTACAGCTTTGACAGCAGTCTTGACCGCAGCCAAAGCTGTAAATGGATCTACCATAATGCACCCCTACAGTGGAAATTAAGACTACCCCCTACAGTGGAAATTAGCCTTAACTCCACCGACTTTCAAAATCATGGGCTGCATCAAAAGTATCAAAACTTACTTCCTCAAGTGAAGGTCTTGAAGAAGTACTCTTGTGAACAACCCGACAAAGAATAAACCACTTGTCACCAACTTGCATTGGGCCTTTGATTATTTCTACTAAGTGATAACTATTCATTAGCCATCTTTTCTACTGACTGTCGGATTGCTTTAATGTTTTCATCTATACGGGCCATAGATACTGCTTGTCTTTGTGTAGCATCTTCTACAACAGATAGTCTGGATTGCATACGCATGATTTCTTCAGCATTACGTTCAATGTCTGACATCATCATAGAGACAGTCCACACTATAGCTGCTGCTTGAGCTATAAGACCAAAGATAAGGGTTATAGGTTCACTCCTAGAGAGGTGCCAATTATCTTCTTCTCTACTCATGCTGGGTAGACTTTACGATCAAGCTCAAAATGAGGGGCATCATAGAAGCTCTTCCAGTCACCACCCCATACGATGGAAATGTCAAGCTCTTCTGCTGCATCCTTCATGGCTTCAGCCATAGTTTCAAACCTATCTAAGTCTTCCCAATCTACAGGCCAAGGAACCATGTCTACAGCATGACCTGTGATGTGTCTTGAGTTAAGGGTAGTTGACTTACCCTCTTTGAGTAGCTGTCTCTGACGATCAATATGACGTATACCTTCGATGACTGTGAAGTCTACTTCAGTGATCTCTATTGCCTTCTTAACTACAGCTTGCATATCAGGGTGAACGCCTGACAAGTTCTGTAAGCTACGTGTTCCTAGTTTATATCCCATTGTCAGGCATCCTTGTCTAATTAAGCTGCTTGTTCTTGTTGTTGAGGCTCTGGATCAGGTGTAAGTGTATCCTTAAGAGCATTCATAAATGCCCCACGACCTACATTAAGCTGATCTAAGTTAAACTTAGTGCTACCTATCTTACGATCTAAATCCATAACGTGGTTAATCAGAACTCTTTGTTCATCTGTAAAGTCTTCCACGTTGTATTCTACTTCATCAATCGTAATGACTTGTGTTTTTTTCTCTGTCATTAGTCTTTCCTTTCTTCTAGGTTATGCTGCCCACGGAACTCCGCTTGCAGACGTTGGATTAGCTATCGCACCAATCTTAGACGCAATAGCAGCTTCAGTATCCTCTTGGGATACATGACCCCAGACCCAGCCTTGAGCTTGAGCCTCAGTAATATCGTCATACGGTGTGAAGTCAGCAGCAGAGGCATCGTAGGTTAGCCCACAGGTGCCATAAGCTGATGCGCTGTTGCCATCTTCATCAACGCCTGTGCATCTCCAATGTGCAATATATACGCCACCGTCAGCGATTTCGTGTTCCAATGTTGGAATAGTCCAAGTGTAAGTGATAGCCATCTTATATCTCCTTTAGGCGTTTTCTAAGGCAGTGATCCGTGCCTCTAATTCTTTGATTGTAGCAACCAAGAGTGGTACTAGCTTGCTTTGGTCAATGCCTTGGTAGACAGGGTTGCCTTCTGCATCTACTGCATCTTTTTCACCTGAGATTGCTTCTGGTACGATAGCTTGCACTTCGTGTGCTAAGAAGCCATCAACCGTTGTGTCTGCATCAGCAATAAAGTTAAAACGCTTAGGCTCTAGTTGTTTCACACGATCTGTTGCGCCTGTCATTTCAACTACGTTCTCTTTTAAGCGGTAGTCGGATGTTGTAATATAGGATGTAGACGATCCATTTATTGCAATAGCGCCTACGTTTCCGTTGGGATTGTAGTAAAGATTTACATACTGAAAGCCCGTAGATGACTTACTTAAAGAAACCTCCCCAAGCTGGAAACGTGTTGCATTTGTGCCAGTTGTAAATCCAGAGCCTTGATAAATTGCGCCGGTGCCGTCGATAGTCATACGAGTAGCATGATTAGTACCAAATAGCAGTCTATTATCACTGTGAACGTATTGAACGTAACCTTCGTACTGAGTGGTAGTTGTCGTACCATCGGCAAACATGATATTACCTGTGCCACTATTACCAGAATAAATCGTCATACCCTGATCACCAGCGCCACTACCAAGCACAAATAAATTAGCACCAGCTACTTGGTCAAAAGAAACATTCGCAGATGTTTTAAGGCCCAATCTACCGCTCGCATCGATGCGCATGGCTTCTTCGCCGTTGGTCTTAACCTGCATTGAGTTGTTCGCATTGTCGTAAACTATTTGTCCCGCATCAATGTCATCCGCATCCCCCATGTTAATGACGGATGTACTACCCGTCCCAGACGTAAGGGAAATGGACTTATCTCCAGAACCTGTAATATTTATACTGTTAGACAGGTAGAGGTTACGCCAGCGAATACTTGAGTAGCCTAGATCACGAGCAGCGTCACTGCTTGCGCCATTAGTGGTCGTGGGAATTATTGCATCACCTGCATCAAAGAAACGCATACCAGTGTCGCCATTACCGATATACATATCACCACTAACGGTCCCAATACTCCCCACAGGTGCGCCGTCTTTGTACAGACCCAAAATTGTCCCGTCTAATGTCAGTCTGTTCAATTCCGCAGGGGCGTTTCCATTAGAAGTAGCGATAACAGTACCAACACTGGACAGCCGTACACCCTGAGTTCCAAATGCAGTTGTCGTTTTACCCACGAGCAAGTTACCGCTCGCATCCAGTGTCATATCAGGGTTTGTACCGTCAGGCGTCCAGCGACATGAGCCGTCTGATGAGATACGCATGCGTTCTAGTGTAGACGAAGAAGATGGCACGAATTGGTTGATTGAAAAATACCCAGCACCAGAACCATCTGCACTATATGTTCCTATAAGACTTGCCCTAAAGTCAGCTATAGGCTCTGAATGGATGCTTGCAAAAGCGTTTTGCCCAGAGGAAGATACACTATTTAACAATAAAGCGGCTTTTGTGTTGTTGGCTGCTCCTTTTAAAGTGCCTGAAAAAGTTGAAGACGCATAATAATCTGTGGTGCTTATTGTTGCTGTTTTAGCCACAGTCAGCCCAGTAGTCGTAAGCATCTCAGCGGCGGCGTCCCATGTTAGCTTTGGCGTGGTGCCTGTGTCCTCATAAAAGCTGATGTCGCCGTTGGAGGCTATGTTTAAACGTGAAGCTGCACCAGTTTGAATATTTAAAGAGCCACTACTATATAGCTCCATCAAACTAGAACTAAAATTATACGTGAATTGTGCAGGAATACTTGCATTGTTCCCGTTATTAAAGCCAACCCATCCCTTGCCTGTTGAACTTGGAACAATAACAATACCTTCGTTTGGATCGCCAGAGCCAAACACGCTATCAAATAGTGAATTTTGAGATGTAGCACTTCCCACAGTCAGCCCATCGCTGGTGATAGTCCCAGTGACGTCTACACCTGTGCTGGTGGTGGCGAGGGTGGGTGCGTTGTTGTAATACAGAGTTGCTGCACCATTTGTAACAAACTGTGCAAGTGTTTCGCCGCCCGTGCTTTCAAAGTCTACGCCAGTGCCATTGGAACGTATCTTTAACACACCCGCACCAACTTCATCTATATAACTATTTGACCCATCTCCAAGGTCTGCATGGTAAATCTGCAAATCAGACCCAGCGCCGAAGATGGCTTTGACGTTATCACCCATGCTAAGGTTGCCCGTCATGGTATCGCCAGTGATCCTGACAAAGCCAGTAGCTGTATCTAGGGCATTCTTAAGTTCACTGAAGACTATCTTCTTAGTTTCAGTTGCTGATGTATCTACAATAGCTATTGCATCATCGTCAGCTACGTTAGCCCCAGTAAGGGCTGTTAATTCTGAGATCTTTTGATCTGCCATTTGTTATTCCTTTTCCCTTACCTTAATTCTGCCCAAGATGATATAAAACCATTACTCAAATTCAACCTGTAATAGATGTTATTTGGAATAATACCATTGTCTGTAGTAAGACCATTGATGTCTCTGTGTCTTGATATTACTACAGAACTAGACATGTTTGAATTTGGAGACACTTCAAAACTTGACGTTTGACTACTCCCAGGTTGTATAACAACAGAAACTGATATCGGCCTACCTGTGGTGTTTTGATAGGTAGTATTTAGCGACCTGCTACCTGTTAAGTTCTGCCACGTTTGACCAACACCTAAAGCATAATTGCCTACAACCTCAGTTGCTGATGCAGCTACCTTAGCTGGCGACACAAGGGTTTCGGTAGTTCCTGTGCCAGTTTCCCATAGGGATGTAGCTTGATCACCTAATCTACCAATCTGAGAACCAAAAATATTTACAACTATTGTATCATCAAGGATACGGAATTCATCATCTGTCTGGTCTAGGTAGGCTACAGAGATCCAAGCATCATTACCGTCAGCCCTAATCTTTAAGGTGCTGTTATTTGTGTCATACCACCACATGTTAGAAAAGGTAGAGCTAGGGGCAGATGATCCTGAATTGTTTGTAGCTATAGCTGATAGGACGTTATTAATGTCAGTTCTAGCATTAGCTGCTGTTTGGTTAGCTATGTTATAGTCGTGTTGTGCCATATTAGTATTCCACTATCCCTTCCAAGACGCTTACGCTTGGCGATACATTGTTGTTGGTACTGTCGAGTTCAGCTTTGAATTTAAATGCTCTGCCTGTGAGTTCACCAGCAGCTACAACCCAAGATCCCCATGTAGGAGAGCCAGCAGGGTCATCCGTTGTCGTGGCGACATAAATAGTTGTACTGAAGTCACCATAAGGCTGGTCTTCATCTGACCAATCATCCCAATTATTAGGCCAAGTATCCCAGTTATTAGGTATGTCATCCCAATTTACTAGCCCACCAGAAGCATTAGCATGATGCCTAGTAGATGTTAAGTTAGTTGATACCCTTACAGTTCTAGTTGAGCCTGTGTCTAAGTACCCAGTAAACTCATATGTACCTGTAGAGGGTGCAGTAGCAAAGCTAGATAGTCTTAATTCATCAGGATCTGGGCCTATAGCTACAGCTACGTTAGTCTTACTACCAGCGAAACTTGGGTTCTCAGTGTCAGTCTGTGATGTACCTAACTCAGGCAGTTCAGAGGGTAGAACAACAACAGAAGCTACAGTACCTTCATTACCTGACTTATCATAAGGCTCAATAAAGAATGTCCCTGACAAAGCTGGGTAGGCTACAGATGTCGCTGGTCTAGCTACTTTATTGATTATGACTTGGGCTGAACCATCTGTGAATGTCGCTGTAGTTGATGAGCTATGCCACAGTCTATAGTACGACAGATCAAAGTCAGTTGAGGCAGTCCAAGCAAAGAATAGAGTACCACCAGATAACTGCTTCTCAAAAGTAGATGGAGCAGATGGGCCAGTAGTATCAGCTTCTACAGTCTTCTGTGCGTCTGTAAATGTACCCTTAACACCAAAGGCATTGATAGCTCTAGCCCTAACATCGTAGACTATTGTACCTGCTGCACCAGCTAGAGGTGTCTCAATGTCTAAGATCTCAAATCTACCTAAGTCACCTGTGCCTAAGACACTGTAAGTAGACTCTGTAGACTTCTTAAACTCTACTTCGACGTAATCTACACGTTCAAAGGCTGTAGCTGATACATTAACTACAAGGACGTTAGTTACATGCTCGTTGATAATTCTATACTCTTGAGTAAGAGCTACAGCTACAGGTGGTACATCAAATGGGGATGGTAAGGTTGTATTATCACTTTCGTATACTGCGCCATCAGAAACTTCATCAAAGACAGATTCACTGATCTCTCTGAGGGTCATGTTGACTTGAATATCGTACTCACCCGTCAACCCAAAACCCCAAGCAACAACTTCAAACTCTTTGTTGTCAAAACCTAGTCTAGTGTTGGTAAGACGTATAATATCCCCTACTTGAACTTGGAAAGCTCTCATACCAAAGGCAGCTTGTACAGTAAGTTGCTGTCTATTACGTTCTAGTGTGACAAGAGCGATACGTCTAGCTTCAGTTGTATTATCTGTAAAAGGTAATTGTACATCAATAACACTCTCTTGACCACCATCAGCAGCTAAGAGTGCATCATAAGTAGCTGAGTTAAGGATAGGCACTTGAGGGAAGTCAGATGGTTGATAGTCACTCTCTGGGCCTCTGAATGTACCTTTAACTACATTAAAGTTATCTCTACGTGAATGTCTTGTTCCAACGGATATACCTGATCTTAGGTCATCCTCATTAAGGTCTAAGACTGGACTTGTATAGTAAGCTGGCTTCATTCTCCACTTACCTTGAGCATACCACAGTAGTCCACCCATAGAAGTAGACAAATTCTGGATGGCATCGTAAGGAGTGGTGTTGACGGTGAAAGCTCCATTAAGAGAGAACCTAGTGCCGCCTGACAAAGTGGGGTAGTTTAAGTAGTCACAAACATTAGCGGCTATAGTGACAAGATCATCATCTACACTCTCAATATCCTCACCGATACCATAATTATAAATAGTTGTATTAGTACCCTCTTTACCCGATGTAATGTAGTCTCTTAAACATAAGGCTGGGTTGTCAGACCAAGCTGTAGTGCTTGTACGAGGGTCATAGACCTTCTTACCTTTAACTATAGCTGTGACTTCTGGAACACCATTAGGGAATGCATCAGCATCATATTCCAGCATGACGTAAAGATAAGCTGTAGCTAATAGTTTACAATCTGTAGTCCATTGTGAAGGGGGAGAAACGCCACCTAAGTCTGAAGATGTAACTGCAGTCTGTGTAGTACTTCCTAGCTTCTTAACTATCTTAACCTTACCAACATACTTAGCTGGAGCCGTAACGTCATTACCACTCATAGTAAGAACTTCATCATTAAAATATATAGTCTCAAATTCTTCTACTTCATGTCCAGCAAAAGCTAACACAGTGTGTAAATATTTGTTGTTGTCTGTAGTGCCTTGGAAGACTATTCCACCAGCTATTCTAGTTTTACCATAGATAATCTGGTGAGGCATAGTTGAACCTCTTTGAGTTATTAGGTAACCTTGATCCCCACCTCTAAGTTCTGGTTGTGGTAACAATGCCTTGGTTAGTACAGATGCTCCAAGAGAGGCTGCGTAAGAAGTACCTGCGGCACTGGCAGACAAAGCTAGAGAACCCGCTGTTGTACCCCCGTCAGGTAAAGGTATACCGTAATAATATGCAACAACAAAGGTAACTGCTGCTGTAACAGCGGCCCCAAGTTGAGACTCTCGGTCTAAGAAATCAATCTTACGAAAATCAATATCTAAAGCCATTAGCTTTCAGAACTCCTACCCCAAGCAAGTTTCTGGTCTTGCATACTAGCTACAAAATCAAACCCAGCATCTGTATTTGCACCAGCTATATCCCTAGACCTTTGATATTCAGCAGTATACCTAGCAACTCTAGCTCTTTCTAAGTCAATCAACTTGTTCTCAACTTTAACTTGGATAGTACCTGTGTCAGCACCTTCAGCAATATTCATCTGATCCATGTAACCAGTAAATATTTCAGTCAGGCCAGTTGATCTATCCTCTAGCTCAATACGTGAGCCATCTTCTAGTAAGATAAAGTTAGTACTCTCTTTCTGTAGACTACCCTTAGCAAACATACCAAAGTATATCTTACAAGTTCTACCCTGATAGGGAGTACTAAGAGCTAAAGCTAATACCTCAGAAGGTAAGCCCGTAATAGTAATATCTGCACCTCTGGCAGCAGTCTCTGTAGTTTCCTCAATAGCAGAAATGCCTAACAAAGTACCAGAACCTGTCCAAGAAACTCCCTCAAAGGTAAGAGTACCTACGCCAGTCCACAGACGTAAGACATCATCACCATCAAAGTTCATCTCTACAGCAAAGAATGGGTAGATTACATTATCATCTAATGCATCAACTATTGTTGTAGGTAAAACCCTCGACATTACTGTAGAGCCTCTATTGCTTCAAAGGATATACCGTAGAAACTAGCATTGTCTATCGACCAAGAAGTAGTACTATTGCCAAGTCTAAATACACCTTTAGGGCTACTGTAGATTACAGTCTCACCTGAGTATGTACTTCTTAAATCAGGCCAGATCTCTAAGTTACCACTACCACTTTGATCTACTAATACTTGATGTAGCCTAGTAGCAGAGCCTGTACCTAACTGAATATAGTCACCAGCTAGTAGAGTGCCTGTCATAGTAACTGACACTGTGCTATCCCCTGCTGTACCTGACAAAGTAGGTGTACCACTCACTGTACCTCTGGGTGTAACATAGTCAGGGTCACCCAGTAGAAATGTACCTACAGAACCCTTAAGGGCCACCAGCATAGCTTTCCAGTCAGCAGCTAGATCCCTACGTACAGAGGGAATACTGACTGAGGCACTCCAGATTTGACCCTGATGGGAAATAACCTGTTGCTTATAAGTAAACGGAGACTGAGAGACAGCTACAGCATTTACAGCACGTAGTTCAATACTCTCTATGCCAACAGTTGTAGGTGTATTAAGAGGGTAACTTATAGCCATGATTTATCCAAATGCTGATTTCATTGCACCACCTCTACGTCTTTGGTTCATAACTGCACCTACGGACTGATTGATGATAGCTGGTGAGGCTTGTGCTATTGTCTGAGTAATAAGTCTCTTAGTATCGTCTGAGGTATTAGCTGAGATATTGAATACTTGGTTTACTACTGTACCCCCAGCACCCTGACCCTTAGTGTGGTCTATGACAGTCTCTCTAGGGTGTAGCATAGCCATAAAGCCACCCTTACCATCTAAGCCACCTGATCTTGGGCCTGAGCCTGTGTATCCACCACCGTCATAATTACCAAATACTCCTGTCGGTCTTTTAGGTGGGGCTACAGAACCCCCAGTACCAGCAGCAGAAGCAGGAGCAAAAGCACCTGTAATGGCACCAGCTATAGATTGTACTAGCTGTTCAACAACAAGTATTCTATATAGCTGTTGTATGATGTCAGCAGCCATAGATCTGAAGGCATCTTTAGCTGATGTAGTTCCATCTACTAGGCCCATAAAGAAATCACCAAAGGCTCCAGAGACACTATCAGCTATAGCTACCTGTTGTTTCTGTACATCACTTAGTTCTCTGGTGAGGTCTATCTCTTTCTCAAGCATCTTAGCTCTTCTTGCTGCGTCTTTAGCGGTAGCTTCTTCATCAGCTTTTCTATCTTTGTATACTTGAGCAGCTACTTCAAGAGAATCCATGTTCATAAACATAGGGGCTGTGCCCAACAACATTTGAGATCTAGCCTCTAGTGCAATATACCCCATCCTTGTCTCATGGGCACTTTTGTCTCTCCTCGCCCTTTCTGCATCTCTAGCTTTTTGACCAGCAGCAATATCTTCTTGCATTGCTTGCATCGCTTTTTCTCTATCAATCTGTAATTTAGCAGCTTGTTTTTCAGCCTGAGCCTCTGCATCCCTTACTTGTTGACCATTTTTAAGTTGCATCTGACTCGCTTGCATAGCAAACTTAAAGCGTTTTATTTGCTCATCTTTTCTCTGCTTCTCAGCTTTTTCTTCTGCATCCCTTACAACTTGTCCAGCCGCAAGTTGCATTTGACTTGCTTTCATAGCGGCCTTAAACTCGTCTTCTTGTATCTTTTTAGCTTTATCGTTAGCCGCTTCTTCTGCTATTCTTTCTGCATTGGCGGCATCATGTACTAGCTGTTGAGCTTGAGCTATAGCCTCATAATATGACTTTTGCTCCCCAGTCATATCTTCGTAAGCCCCTGCATACTTCAAGGTGAAATCTAACAACCCTTGAAGCGCATCCTCTTGGTCTTTAAAGGTCTTTGCGGATGCCAACATACCAGACAGAACAGCAAATTCACCGCCAATCTGACCTCTCTTCTTGCTCTTAAATTTGTTTAGGTCAAAAAAGTCATATATGTCACTGGCTTGTGCACCCGTTAATCTACGAGCTACTTCACCTTGTTCATCTAGTATATCTCTAGCTGCTGCTGAACTTAGAGGACCAATACCAGATACTTGGGAAATAGCCTGACCTAGTTTTACTCTTTGTATCTCTTTAAGCACTCCTAGAAGTCTTCCAGCATTACCTGCAAAAGATCCAAACCTCTCGCTAAGTTGAGAAGTTGACATAGCAGCGTCTCTTACAATACTGTCGTAATCTCCTAAAACACCCTTAAGCTCATTCATAACTTCTGTGGTATCTTGAGCGTCTTGTTTTGCTTGAAGCAGTGGAGCTAAAAATGCACTTGCGATAGCTAAACCAGCACCTGCCAAAGCTCCAGCGGCACCGCCAAAAACTGACAATAACTGAGCACCCTGTTGACCGAAGGCAACCATTGCATTTGTGCCGCCTTGTATTTGAACAGCAAAGTCACCCACCTGATAACCAACTTGCTGTAACTGCATATTAAAACGGTTTAGATTTCTTCCTGTACCGTTAAATGTTTTACCATACTGATTTAACCCTCTTACACCCTCTAAGGCTGTAGTATTAAACCTTTTAGCCGAGCTTGCTGTTCTGTCAAAGTCAGTAGATAATATTTTTGAAGTCTTGCTTAACTTCTTTATCTTACTGTCCAGTTGATCAACGGCCCTTTGCCCATCAACTTCTACTATGATTTGAAGATCAGCCATTCATCGTACCCATAAAGACTACATCAACACGTTTTATTGCTTCTATTTCCCAAGAAGACAATGGTGTATCTGTAAGCTCCTTCCATGTTTTTATTTCTTGATAACTTATCGGGTTTGGG
>Ga0255039_10000716_pt1 | contig 10812 bp, 7 predicted proteins | sample BC1_12_1_MG_FD_181713 | JGI IMG/M metagenome (GOLD analysis project Ga0255039, IMG submission 181713) | Seawater microbial communities from Strait of Georgia, British Columbia, Canada - BC1_12_1 | ecosystem: Environmental > Aquatic > Marine > Strait | place: Canada: British Columbia | collected... | reverse complement strand
TTGATTTCACTGGCGACATGTACGGTGGTTCGAGGGCAAAACTCGGGCCAATGGCCCTGTTACGAGTGCTGGATCCAGCTTGTGACGTGCGGGTTATTGTTGGCACAGAACGCGTACAGTGCCTGGATCTGGCGATATTCAGGCATCTGGGCGTTGAGCCTACCGAACAGTCGATACTGGTAGTGAAAAGCTCGGTACATTTTCGTGCCGACTTTGATCCGATCGCATCCGAAACCCTGGTTGTCGCAGCACCCGGTGCGCACCCCTGCCAGTTAGTCGATTTGCCTTATCGCAGCTTGCGTAAGGGGGTTCGGCTGGAGCCAATGGGACCCGAGCATCGATAGGTTGTTACAAATATGAAAACGCTTCGCGTCGCGCAAATTACCGATATACACCTGCAGGCCGAAATTGGCTCGAAACTCCATGGAGTCGATACCGCGGTTACGCTGGGTGAGGTGATAGGCGCTATCAAGCAACTATCGCCTGTTCCTGACCTGGTTATAGTCACCGGGGACCTGGCCGAAGACGGCTCAAAAGCCACCTATCAGCGTTTGCGTAAAATGCTGGCCAAGACCAGGCTGCCAGTCTATGTACTAGCGGGCAATCACGATGATATTGATGAAATGCAGCGCTCACTGGTCGGCGGCAATATCTACTTTAAGAGTATGTTGAGACTGGATGAATGGGCCTTCATGTTTGTTAACACCAGGGTGGAAGGCGAGCCATTCGGATGGATAGACCCGCAGGAGCAGTTGTTGTTGGAGAGTAACCTGAGTAGTGTTGAAGATCTCTCGGTACTGCTGGCTTTGCACCATTCGCCAATGGCGATTTGTTCGTCCGCGGGTTGCCAGTTGAAAAACGCCGAAGAATTTACTCGACTGGTTGAATCATTTCCTCGCGTTAAAGCTGTTATTGGTGGCCATACGCATACCGCGGCCGAGAAAAAAAACAAGAGTCACACTCAATTCACTTCGCCATCCAGTTTTGCACAGGTATTGCACGATCAGCCCAAAGACATAAATGCGCCCCAGGGGTTCTGGGAAACACATCGTTTGCAGCAGGCGTCACATGGTTTCCGGGTTCTCGACCTGCATCCCGGAGGGCAAATTAGTTCAGAGCTGCATTGGCCTGGCGCCGACTAGGTTTCAGCCCGCCATAACACGGGGAACCAGTCCTCACGCATGCGTTCACCCGATTGCATTCCATGATTTGTGTAAGGTGGTGAGGTTTCGCCGGGCCTTTCGATATAGACGACATCGTCGCCCATCCAGCGCGATGAAAAAGCCCGGCGCAAGGTTTTTATTTCAGCATTGCCGGTACCGTGCAGGGTGCGAAAATCAAACACGATGGCGTCGCCGGGCTCCAGTGACGAGGCGGCGATATCATAGTCTTCGGGATGCGCGTCGATATCGGGAACGGCTTCCATGTCCGGGTCCAGGTGACTGTCCTCGAAATCGGCTCCGTCCATGAAGACCCTGGGAAAGAAAAGTTTGTTCCAGTGATGCGAGCCTTTTACAAAACGTACCGCGACGTCGGCCTCAGCCTGATCGAGTGATACGTAAACGCTGGCGGTGTGGGTGCCATCGACACAGTAGTAGGGCAGGTCCTGGTGCCAGGGTGTTGCGCTTTGCGTGCCCGGCGCTTTTAAAAAGGCATGCTCGTGGAAGAACTGCGCGGTGTCGCTGCACATGAATTGCCCCGCCATCGATGCTGCACAGGAATGGGAAATATAATCGAGGTACTCGGGAATTAATTGCCAGTTGCAATAGCTGTCAAAGAAACGTCCGGGTTCACCCTGTGGATTGCTTTCACAGGGGAAGGCAAATTGTTGCGGATTATCCAGGTTACGTTGCAGACCAGAGCGCAGGGTATCGACCCAGTCGCTAAAAACACCGCGCAGTAACACCACGCCATCACGTCGAAAGGTTTCAATATCGTCGGCGCTAGCCTGGTACTGCGACATACTGCCCGTGTCTATATCAGCGGCGCTCGTTTGCCAGTCTACTGTTGCCTGGTTAAATCCTCCTGCCTGGTTCATTTTGATTCTCGCTTAGAATTGTACCCGCCTTCAGGCTAATCCAATCCTGTCGCCATTGAAACCATAATTTACCAGACCAGGGTTTGGAAAAATGAAATTCACTATGACTGGCAGTCTCTAAAAGTAAGGGATTTTCAGGAAAATCCTGCGCGCTACTGTTTTAAGGCAGGCCCGCTTGAGCCAATATCATGGACTAGTATGCATTCCCATTCATCACCTAACATTTGCATCCTGTTAGTACCCTTTCCGGTAATTTATCTGTTTTTAATCGTCAGGTTAATTTTTCGTAGAAAATACATGCGGGTATAATGGTGATTCTCTCGGTTCCAAATCATTAATTGGGAAAGATTATGTTGGTAGTCCAAAGCTCTCGGCTTCGTTTGCGCCATATTGAGATTGGCGATGGCGAGTTTATTTTGAGCTTGTTGAATGATCCAGAGTTTTTGAAATTTGTGGGCGATAAAAAAGTCAGTGATCTGGAATCGGCGCAAGACTATGTTCGCCAAGGTCCAGTTGCCAGTTATGAAAATTTTGGTTTTGGATTGTACCTGGTCGAATTGCTCGACAACGGCGAGCCGATTGGCATTTGTGGCTTACTCAAACGGGACTTTCTCGAGTATGTCGAACTGGGTTTTGCCCTGATGCCTCTATACCGTGGGTATGGTTACGCATTCGAGGCGGCGCAGGCAACGATGGGGTATGCTCGCAACACACTGGATTTGCCGCAAATTGTCGCGATTAGCGCGTCCAAGAATTTTCGCTCGATAAAACTGCTGGAACGACTTGGCATGCAGTTTGACAAAAGGATGTCTCTGCCAGTGACTGAAAAAGAGGTAAAGCTGTTTAAACTTGGCTTATGAAAAGATGACTATGATTCAGACTCATCGACAACTCGGGCTAGCCCACATGTTGCTGACTTGCTGACTCGCCAGCTCCATATTGCGGAAACAAATAGCGCCACCAGCCCGATCGATTCTATGATCTTGTCATAATGGATGTACAGGGTGCCGATAACTGTAACAGCGCCAATAGCACAAAGAATCAATGGCCCGCGTACCTTGTTTTTCCTGAATGCGATAAGAACCATGAAAAGCGTAGTCAGTGCAAACAGGCTGATTGCTACGGCCTGAACGTGGGGGTTGATTACCAGGGTAATTCCAAGTGCGGCAAAAGCAGCGATTAAAATCAGTAATCCATTGCAGGCAATAAAAGCCAGCACTGCGCCGAGCGCCGCTAGCTGACTGGACCTGGTTGCCTTATCAGACTTATCGTCTGAATCGGTTTGCATGGTTTAATCTCCCACTTGAATAACCGGATCGGATCCTTTTGATACGAACTTTTCAGCCTCGATAAATATTCGCTTTATTTGCGGGTGTTGTTGTTTGATCTTGACGTCGATTTCTGCGATCGATTTTTCGATTTCATGCGCGCTGATATTGTCGTTAAAGTCGACGCTGATATTAGCCAGTATATAGTCAGGTCCCATGTGCATGGTTAGTATTTCGTTTACATGCTCAATATGATCGCCGGCCTGCAAAATTTCGCGGATAGCCGTGATGACAGAACGGTTTGCACTTTCGCCGATCAACAATCCCTTGGTTTCGTAGGCCAGCCAGATCGCCGTGCCGAACAGGATCAGACCGATGATGATCGAAGCGACTGCGTCAAACCACAGAATACCGGTGTACTGGCTGAGCGCGACTCCGGCAAAGGCCACAGCGAGACCGAGCATGGCCGCGGAATCTTCGAACAGGACCACGAAAATTGAAGGGTCCTTGGCACGTTGTATTGCCTCCAGGTAACCCCACTTGCCCTTAACTTGCTTGAATTCCCTGAAAGCGAAATACCATGCCGCGCCTTCGAACACCATTGCCAGTCCGAGCACGACATAGTTAATCATCGGGTTGCTGATCGGCTCGGGGTGGCCCAGATGCATAATCCCCTCGTAGATCGATATGCCGCCACCGAGCGCGAAGATTAGAATGGCAACGATGAAGCTCCAGAAATAAATTTCCTTGCCGTAACCAAACGGAAAGTCAGCATCGGCCGGTTTAGCCGCCTGTTTAAGGCCATAAAGCAGCAGGATCTGGTTGCCGGTATCGACCAGCGAGTGAATACCTTCCGACATCATTGCCGAACTACCGGTAACAGCGGCCGCACCAAACTTGGTTATTGATATCAGCGTGTTACCGATGAGCGCTGCAATAATGACTTTTTTTGAACCAGATGACATGGTGATTTCTACTGAAGGTGAAATTTGGTCAGGACAATTTAATCAAAGCATTGTAAAGCAGGCTATTGGTTAAATCCCATTTTTTCCAGATTGGCCTGAAATCGATTTCGATCACTCCTACTCATCGCAAAGACCTGCCTTTAACAGCGTATCGAAAAACGCTTCAAAATCTTCTTCGTATTGATAGAGCATATTATCGTGCCAGAGGATACGCCATTCCTTTTCATTTTGCGGGTAGCGAGACATTTCCTGCCGAGCTAGTTTTTTGTAAAGCAACATTTCCTTGTGAGCTTCCTCTGGTAATTCCATATCCACGAAACAGGATGCGATTAAACCGTGTACGCTGGCGGGGATATGTGCGATCGAGCGAAAGGTCTTTATTGCTTTCTGGAAAAGCCCTGCTTTTCGGTATACGCCCCCTGCGCACCAGCCCGCACCAATACTGTGCGGGTCTAGCTGAAGGCATTTATCCGCGTATTGGACTGCCTCGTTGATGCGCCGGGTAAATCCAAGCAAGTCGGCCTTGACCGCGTAACCTTCCGATGCGTTCGGATTTAATTCGATAGCCTTGTCGGCATGAAATTCGCTTTGTTCATACTCCCTGAGACAAATCAGAGCCTCTGCCACATAGGCGTGCGCTAATGCGTTCTCAGGGTCGATTTCTAGCGCGCGCTTAAAGTGATATTGTGCGGATTGCTCCGACTGCTGGCGATTAGAGGCCCAGTTTTCGAGGAGCTCGACACTGTGGATTTGACCAAGATTGGTATGTGCCGTTGAGTTATCGGGATCAATTTCGAGGCACTTTTCAATCATCTGCCGGGCCATTTCCAGGTCCCTGGCGGTAAATCTTCCAAGATGATAGAGCCCGCGTAACAGGTAGTCGTAACTGTGCAGATTTTTTGCAGGTTTGCGAATCGCGGATTGCTGCAGTTTGTGGCCAATGCGGCCACTGATGGTGGCGGCGACAGTTTGACTGAGTTCCTGTTCGAGCTCGAGAATGTCTTCGAGCTCGGCGTCGTACTGCTTCCCCCAGATTTGGCTATCGCTCGTGGATTCGACTAGTTGCACTGACAGGCGAACCCTGCTGCCTGATTTACGAATACTACCTTCGATAAGGAAATCAGCATTCAGTTCAGTGGCAATCTCCGTTGAGGGCATTGTGCTGTCCTTGAAGGAGAAACTCGAGTTCTGGGATTTGACATTTAAACCGTTAAACAGGCCAAGCCCTAGTATCAAACTGGCGCTAATACCATCGCTGAAATACTCCTGCTCCGGGTCACCACTCATGTTTTCAAAAGGTAGTACGGCGATTGAAGGGATGTCATCGAAATGATCTTCAATTTCGTCGCAGAGGCCTGCTTTTAACAACGAGTCGAAAAGCGCTTCAAAATCTTCTTCGAACTGGCAGGGGTAGTTTTCATACCATAGCTGGCGCCATTCTGCGATAGACGCTGGATAAACTGGCATTTGTTTGCGTGCTATCTCGCGATAAACCTTCATTTCAGACCTGGCCGCATCAATTTTCCCTAACTCGACGAGACAGGCGGCGATTTGTGCTATTACGCTAGGTGGTATGTGAGGAATCGATCTATAGGTCTGGATCGCTCGCTCAAGTTCACCCGCATTTCGGAAAACATCGCCGGCATTCCAGCCGCTATAGGGGTGGTATGGATCGAGTCGAAGGCTGCGTTCAGCAAGCTCGACTGCTTCTTCATGGCGGTGGACTATTGCGAGCGCCATGGCTTTCATCGAGTAGCCATCCGGAAAGGTTGGATTGAGTTCTATCGCCTTGTCCGCATGAAATATACTGCGTTCGAAGTCTCGCCTGAGATGCATGTTTTCCGACATGAAGCCATGCACGATAGCGCTATCGGGCTCCAGTTCGAGGGCCTTTTCAATATGATGCTTAGCCAAATTAAGTGCTTTTGGCCGATCCACTGACCAGTTTTCAAATAACAGGACATGGTATTCGACTGCGATTAATGCCTGTGCGTCAGCGTTTTGTGGATCGATTTCGATACATTTTTGCAGCTGCTCTATAGAAATATTGGTATCAATCGCATTTAATTTTTCGGCGTGATACCAGCCACGCATCAGGTAGTCATAACTTTTCAGGTTTTTGGCTGGCTTTTGATATTTAGATAACTTCACCTGCTTGCCGATACGACCGTAAATGGTACTTGCAATGGTTTGACTGAGCTCTTCCTCGAGTTCAAAAAGCTGATCGAGTTCGGTATCGTAGCGTTTGCCCCAGATTTGATTGCCGCTATTGGCTTCTACCAGTTGGACCGTAACCCGAACCTTGTTTGGTGAATGTCGAACACTGCCTTCGACGATGTATTGAACTTCAAGTTCATCGCCAATCTCCTTGATGCTTTTATCGCTGCCCTTGAAGGCGAAACTGGAATGCCGGGATTTGACTGTCAATTCTTTAAATGAGCTGAGACTGAGGATCACGCTCTCGGTTATGCCATCGCTGAAATACTCCTGTTGCGGATCGCCCGACAGGTTGTCGAAAGGAAGTACAACGATATTAGGCAATTGGGTTTTACCGATTTCTTCTGTAACTTCATTAATGTCATCGCATAGACCCGCTTTCATCAGATACTCGATCATGTTCTCGGTCATCTGAGTGTCCCGATAAGGCAAATTATCCGACCAGTAAATGGTCCATTCGTCCCTGGTCTTTGGCATTGATAACATGGAGTCTTGGTTGCCCTGTTGAAATTGCAGCATCGCCTGTCGTGCATTCACCTCGTCACCTGTTTTATAATAGGCAACCACGAGTAATGCCCTGAGATAGGATTGGCTTGTATTCGCATTTAATATCGTGTGTATAGAATCTTCAGGATAACCGCAGTAAAGCTGCGACTCAGCGAGTATCCACTCAACCCAGGGTTGATAGGGGTCGAGTTGAAGGCAGTTTTTGGCGATTTCGAGTGCAGATTCGAATTCGCCGATAGCATTTAGGTTAAACGCCTTGCAAGCCAGCGAATTAGTATCGTTGGGATTCATGGCAAGCGCTTTTTCAATATGGTAATCGGCAGTTTTATAATCCCTGCAAAATGTCATGTGCATCGCGTAGTACATCTGCACCATGCCAACTTCGGGGTCGAGCTTGAGTGCCTTACGAATAAACTCATCGGCCAGATTGAAGGCATTTTCATAATCTATGACCCAGCGTTCCATCCAGTTGCATACATGGCAAACGTACAACAAAGCATGAGCACGGACATTGTCAGGATCTAATGCCAGGCAACGTTCTAATTTACCAATCGCGATAACCGTGTCTTCGCGGGTAAACTTGTTGCAATGGAACATGCCACCTAGCAGTAAATCATAACTTTGCTGGTGTGAGGCACTTTTCGTGATGGCGATACGTTGTAAATCGGATTCGACTCGGCCAGTAACGGTCACAGCGATCGAACGACTGAGTTCTTCTTCGAGATCAAATATATCACCAATGGTGGCATCGTATCGTTTCCCCCAAACCTGATTACCGTCACCGGCTTCAATCAGCTGTACCGTAATTCTGACTCGATCAGCGGATTTTCGAATACTGCCCTCGACGATATAGTCGACAGCCAGCTCTTTCGAAATTTCGCCCAGACTTTTAATTTGTTGCTTGAAGGCAAAACTAGAGTTTCTCGACTTGACCTGGAGAGCTGGGAACAGGGATAGATTGAGTATGATGCTCTCGGTAATTCCGTCGCTAAAATATTCCTGCTCCGGATCGCCGGATAAATTATCAAAGGGCAGTACGGCTATATTGTGTAGTTCTTCCCGGGAATCCGTAATGGTATTAGTTTCGACAAACTGTTTAAGGCCGGCCTCACAAAGGGCGTCAAAAGGGTAGTCTATGCCTTTGTCGGGTCGAAAACTGGCAGTCGATTTCCAGAATTGATTCCAGTCTTCGAGCGTTTTCGGAAACCTGCCCATATTTTTCCGGGCAATCTCGATATAGAGATCCAGGTGTTTTTGTGCTTTTATTGCATCTCCCAGTCGGTGATAACAGGCGGCTATCCAGCCATCAATCTCATCTACGGGTATTGGCATATTCTTGAATGTATTGAGGGCGTCCTGGTATCGCTTTCCGCGGTAGTATGCCGCACCTGCCACCCAGTCAATCCACGGATGGAAGGGGTCAATGGTATGACAGGCATCGGCCAGTTCGAGGGCCTCTTCAACCCGTCCGAGACCAGCTAGAATTGCGCTGACAGTGGCCAGCGTGGCAGGTTCGTTTGGATTGAGCCGAATGGCCCGATCGCTATGCACCTCCGCTGCATCCCAGTCTTCGATAAATAACATATATTCGGCGAAGTTAGCCTGTACCAGAGCTATATCGGGATCGAGCTGCATGGCCCTGCGAACATGATAGCCGGCTTTGTCCAGCGTCTCTGATCTGGGGTGATGCCATCCGGATAGCCAATTGGTTATATAACTCTGGTAAATGTGGTTGTGTACCACCGCGTTGTCGGGATCGGATTGCAGACATTCGAGTAATAATTCGATACTTCTCGCATTGTCCTCTGGATTGAATCGGTCGCTGTGAAATACACCGCGCATCAATAAATCGTAACTCTTCATATCCCTTGTCGGTTTACGTATTGCTATATCTCTATCGGTGACATCAATTTTACCCTTGATCGCTGCAACGATTGCGCGTGTCACCTGGTCTTCGACAGAAAATGACTCTTCGAAGCTGTTATCGTATCGCTTTCCCCATATTTGTTCGCCATTTTCAGTATTCACCAGGTGGGCGGAAATTCGAACCTGATCGGACGATTTACGAACGCTTCCCTCAACAACATATAAAGATTGAAACTCCTTTCCTATGTCCTTCATCGACAGGTTTTGAGCAGCTGCCGCGAATGACGAGTTTCGCGAATGCACTTTTAGCGAGGGGAAGAGCGACAGCCCCATGATGATGCCTTCGGTCAAACCATCGCTGAAATATTGCTGGTCTGGGTCGTTGGAAAGGTTCTCAAATGGGAGCACCAGGATACTATGATCTATATCACCAGAATTCTGGGCAGGCTTCTTAGTCGTTACTGCATCGCTAATCGGTGCAGAGGTTTTCTTCTTTTCGTGTTCGAGGTTTCCACTAACTATTGAGTCACGCAGCTCGGTGGTTTCGGCTACTGGCTCGACGCCCAGTTCATTGTTGAGAACCTGGCTGCAACGTTTATAGCTTAAAAGTGCGTGATTACGATTCCCCTTGCCGTGGTGGGCGCGCATTAACAGGCGCCAGCCATGTTCGTGCAGCGGATCATGATTCACCAGACGTTCGGAGGATTCAATTGCTTCACTATGGAGACCGTTTGAAATCTGCATGTGCCCCAGGCTGGAAAGGACTTCGACTACCCGGCGTTTGCATCGCTCGCGCTCGGTCGAAAGCCATTCCTGGCAGGCAGAATCACGGATCATAATGCCTTCGAGAAATTCCCCCTGGTAGAGTGCCGCAGCATTGGATAGATTATCGATATCAGTCTTCGCGGCGAACGCGTCAAACTCGTGCGCGTCCACCTGAATCAGATCCGGGTTTATACAAACCGTTGTTCGTTCGACTTCTAATAATTGGGGGCTGGTCGAATCCAGCGACTTTTTAATCGTGCTCAAAGCCTGGCGTAGTGAATTTCTGGCCTGTTCTTCGCCGCGATCGCTCCATAACAGGTTAATCAGACGTTCGCGCGGGTGTCGGATTCCCGGTGCGAGTGCCAGGTAGGCCAAAAGTACTTCTGATTTGCGCGTAGGCAGGGTTATTAATGCGCCATCCGATGACTGGCACTCGACCTTGCCGAGCAATTTAAGCCTTAGAACCGACAAAATATCCTCTTTAAAGAATTATCTTAAATTAATTTTGTTTTTTTTATTAATAATTTCTTTTTAAATTCAGGTGCTTATAAAATTTAATGATTTTTTAATGATTATTTTGTTGGATTTAACGCAATTGAGCAAGGGAATTATTGGCTGCGTACGAAACTACTGCCATCGAAAACAAACACACGGTAGAGAGGCACTAAAATGAGAAAAGTAAGAACTTCAAAAATCAGCAACAGCAGCCCGGCACTGATGTTTAGTAGAGGAGTAGAACAAATCGTCAGCGATCACTTAATGCAACAACCTGGATTTGATGACCAGGAACTACTCGCGATACAAAGGTCACCAAAAGAGCAGCAGCCAGGCGGCAACCTTTTTAGCCATCTGTTGCAACAACTTTTTTGGCAGAAATGCCAGTAAGCAGTCAGGTTTCACTCCAGATAGCTTACCAATTGGCTATCGAAACAGGTGGCTTCGTTGCCACCTGTTTTGTGTCCCAGGTTGAATGGGTGGGCAAATTAGAAACCCTGCCGAAGACTAGAATCTCTCCGTAATTAACCGGTGAATGGCACTGTATAGCCTTGCCTGGTGCAATGTTTACTGAAATTGTGCATTATTATACAATTTATCAACATTGACTAAATGCATATATAACATATAGTTACCATGTATAGTTAATCTTAATTATAGAAATATGAGGTAATTATGGCTTTTGTCGATG
>Ga0255039_10000713_pt1 | contig 10829 bp, 8 predicted proteins | sample BC1_12_1_MG_FD_181713 | JGI IMG/M metagenome (GOLD analysis project Ga0255039, IMG submission 181713) | Seawater microbial communities from Strait of Georgia, British Columbia, Canada - BC1_12_1 | ecosystem: Environmental > Aquatic > Marine > Strait | place: Canada: British Columbia | collected... | reverse complement strand
GCCTCCTGTGGATTGGTGGCACCCATGATCTCTCGGTTTCTTGCGATAGCGTTCTCGCCTTCCAACACCTGGACCACTACCGGGCCCGAGGTCATGAAGTCGATCAGATCATTGTAGAACGGGCGTTCCTTGTGCACGGCATAGAAGCCCCCGGCCTGCTCTCTGGTCAGATGGAGCATTCTGGATGCCACAATCTTCAAACCGGCGCTCTCAAACCGGTCGTAAATCTTCCCAATTACGTTCTTTGCCACTGCGTCGGGTTTGACAATTGAGAAGGTGCGTTCGATAGCCATTAGAAATCTCCAGAAAATCCAAAAAAATCCAAAACCTTGCAGCGCGATTGCTGCACCACCGGGGTACGGGATAGTTGGGGGCGAAACCGCCCTCAGCGGATCAACAGCCCCGGGGTATCTGATCCCGTTTCCAACCCGAAAGCATAATTTTTTCTTACACTTACACGACAGCGGTGAATTTTACCTTGCGGCGACATCTTCAAGCAATGCCTTTCCGGGCAGGGGGCTGGGGCCTGCAGCGCTATGCGGCCGGGGAAAAACTCTCAGGCACGATAACGGGTCAAGGCAATCCCCGTCAGTATTATTGCGAGGGAAAAGAGGCTGGTACCCGTCACCGGTTCCGATAAAATCCAGACACCGGTGAAAAAGGCCACCACCGGGATAAGATAATTGATATTGGACAGAAAGCTGGGGCCGGCACGGCCAATCACGGCGAAGTATACGATGGTGGCCAGTCCGGTAGGGGCGACACCAAGCCACACCAGCGCCAGCATCGATTCCCGGGAAAAGGAGGCCCCCTGCCCTGCCAGCTCCTGCGTTGCCCACACAGGGACGACGATCAGGCTCGCCGCCACTAAAACCCCCGTGCCCACAATCAGCGGATTAAAATGGGGCAATCTTCTTGCAAGTATGGTGTTAACCGCGTAACAGACCGCGGCACCGAGTATCGCCAGAACCCTCAGCACTTCGCCCCCCCCACTTTCCATGGTCGGTCCCAGCAGCAATATGACGCCTGTAATACCCAACACGAAACCGGACAGCTTGAACAGATTCAGCCGTTCACCGGGAACGAAGAAGTGGGCCAGCACCATGGTGACAAGAGGCATGACTGCCATCAGCACACCGGCTATGCCGGAGTCTATCTCCTGCTGTCCCCAGGCTATCAGATAAAAGGGCGCCAGATTGCCCACAACCGCCATCAAAAAGAAACCGCCCCAGGCACCGGCATTTCGCGGGAATTTCAGACCCCGCAGCACAACCACCGGAAACAGCACCAACGCCCCCAACAAAACCCGAAGGGCAACCACACCCATGGGACTCACCGACTCCACGGCAATGGCTGTCACCATGAAAGAGGTGCCCCAGAGAAATATGAGGCAAAGCAGGAAAAACCAATCCAGAAGGTTGGGGCGCATCAGCTTTTACCGGGTGAGCGGCTATTCACTACTCACAGGGTCTGCGATGGCGAGGCCCGGATACGGCATTCGGATCCCCCCGACCCATGTATTTGGTCAATATCGGGGGGGTCGAAAGCGTCGTGACAACGATCATGAGTACCACGGCCGAAAACATGGCGCTGTCCATCACCCCAAGGCTCTTGCCGATGGAGGCAAACACCAGCCCCACTTCACCCCGGGGCATCATACCCACGCCGATGGCCAGCCTGTTACGGTGCCTGTCCGCACCCAGTCCAGACACTATCTTGCCGCCGATACCGACAACGATAAGACCCAGGGCCAGCATAATCACGTGCCAGTCCATGAAGGTTTCCAATTTGACCTGTATGCCCATGAGTACAAAAAAAACTGGTACCAGGATCGCCTCGAGCGGGGCGAACAGTTCCTTTATCGAGTACTTGTGATGCCGGTGATCGCCCCAGGCGTTGAAATGGCTGTCCTGCAGCAGCAGTCCCGCGGCAAACGCACCCACAATGGTCGCCAGCCCGACAGTGTTGGCAAGCCAGGCCACGGTCATCACGAAAATGAAGGAGATGAAAAGCTTGGCCTCCATCACATTGAGATTGCGCAGCAGGCGAATCAGCAATTTGATGATGGCGGGTCCCATCAGAAGCAGGCTGAAAATGAAAAACGCTGACAGTGTGATAATGCCCGCAACCTGTGAGAGCTCCACACTGCCGGTCACCACGATACCCGTGGCGATGGCAAGTATCACCAGGCCCAGTACATCATCTATCACCGCGGCGCCCAGTATGATATGAGCTTCTTTGGAAGCCGATTGGCCGATGTCATCAAGCACACGGGCCGTGATGCCGATGCTGGTGGCGCACAGTGTGGCGCCGAGAAACATATGCTCCGCGTGCCCCACACCCGGCATCAGTGCCCATGCCACCAGAAAACCCAGGACAAAGGGCGCGAGCACACCGATTATTGCCACCTTGAGAGAGTTGGAGCCGACTTCCCGCAATTCCGCCACGCAGGTGTCCAACCCCACGTGAAACAGCAGAAAAATCACTCCGTACCGGGAGAAGATATCAACTGCCTGGGCAACCTGCAGATATTCTCCTCCCCGGGCTCCCTTTACCACCTCCAGGAAGATGGGGCCGTAATAGTTGCCCAGCACCATGGTGGCCGCCTCATCCAGACTCACCCCGGCAAGGGCATGGCGCGCGATATCCATTACCGCCGTGCCTTCCCGCAGCACCACCATGAGATCGTAATGGAACAGGTAGAGGACATTACCGAGAACGATGCCCATCAAGAGTTCGCCCAGCACAGAAGGCTGATTGAGATGGCGGGCCGTGAAGCGGCCAATCAGGGCAGCCACCAGAATCAGGGTGACACCGAATATTACCGGCGCTATCGGATCACTGTGCATGACGGACTTGATGGGGTTCGGAAAGTACTGACATGGTGGGTAAGACGGACAGTTACCTTACTTTGTCAGGCGTTTTTCGCCATCCTGTACCAACCACACCCGGAAATTAAACAGGGAATTCCGGCAGGATCGCCAGCCGCCCGGGATACGCGATTGATATACACCATAGTATTGAAGAAAATCCTAATATTCCACTGTCAGATGCATGTATGGTTGCCGGCTCCGGGTGTTTCCCCGCAGGGACTGCGATAAACCCCTTGTGACAAATTGATGAAAAAGGCTGATCCCCAGCTATTATTTGATTATCTGCAACAGATTCCACCGGCCTGAAACCTTTCGAACCGGGGGTTCCTTCATCTTGTTGGGTGTGGTTTCGAGGACTTAATTTGTGGCCATCAGTATTTTCGAGTTGTTCAAAATCGGTATCGGACCGTCCAGCTCCCATACCGTCGGCCCCATGCGGGCAGCACGCGCATTCGCACAACAGCTTCAGGATATGGGGCTTCTGGCGAAGACTGCCGGGATCAAGTCGGAACTTTTCGGCTCACTGGGGGCGACCGGGAAGGGACACGGCAGTGACAAGGCCATTATGCTGGGTCTCGAGGGCGATGAGCCCGATACGGTGGACGTGGATTCCGTGGATTCGCGGCTTCAACGGATCCGCGATAACGAAAAACTGAACCTGCTGGGTATCCATACCGTCCCATTTCACGAAAAACAGCATCTGGTGATGCACAAACGCCAGAACCTTCCCTATCATCCCAATGGGATGCGTTTTACCGCATTTGACCCGACAGGCAATCCCCTTCATGAGCAGATCTATTATTCCGTCGGCGGGGGCTTTATCGTCGACGAAACCGCGGCCGGGGCCGACCGGGTTATTGAAGACCCTACGGAGGTACCCCACGCCTTCACCAGCGCAAAGGAACTGCTCTCGCTTTGTGATTCCGAGGGACTCTGCATCAGCACGCTCATGCTGGAAAATGAAAAAGCGTGGCGTAGTGAGCAGAAAGTCAAAGAGGAACTGAAAAAAATCTGGCAGGTAATGCAGGCCTGCGTGGAACGCGGCTGTCATCGGGAAGGCATTCTTCCCGGCGGCATGAAAGTCAAGCGCAGGGCAGCGGGAATGTACCGGAAACTCCGCGCCGAGCGAAATGAAGCCGGAATGGCGATGGCAGCAATAGATTGGACGAATCTCTACGCTTTGGCCGTAAATGAGGAAAATGCTGCGGGAGGCCGGGTGGTTACCGCGCCCACCAACGGCGCCTCAGGGGTCATTCCGGCGGTGCTCAGTTATTACTGGAATTTCTGCAAAGGTGCCGATGAGGACGGCATAGTCCGTTTTCTGCTGACTGCAGGCGCCATTGGCATCCTCTACAAAACCAACGCATCAATCTCCGGAGCGGAGGTCGGCTGCCAGGGAGAAGTGGGGGCCGCCTGTTCCATGGCGGCGGGAGGCCTGACAGAGGCCCTTGGGGGCACACCCTCCCAGGTGGAGAACGCTGCGGAGATCGGCATGGAGCACAACCTGGGATTGACCTGCGACCCCGTCGGCGGGCTGGTTCAGGTACCCTGTATCGAACGCAACGCCATGGGTGCGGTAAAAGCGATCAACGCCTCCAGAATGGCCCTGTTCGGGGATGGCAGCCATTACGTATCCCTGGACAAGGTGATCCGCACCATGCGTGAAACCGGTCATGACATGAAAACCAAGTATAAGGAGACCGCAAGGGGCGGTCTGGCGGTCAACATCGTGGATTGTTGATGCAAGTACTCCGTCAATATCCAATTGACAGGGTACTAGAAATACCCCCTTGTATTTCCTATGCTTGAGTCCAGCAAATCACATGCTGCCGCAGCATTGGAATATCCCGAACACCCGAGCGGCCGCATGTCTTTGTGCCTGTTCCCTGAATCCCGAGGTATCCGGAAGCTGTTATGAATCTTGAAAAAGTTATTTTCGGTTTCTTTATTGTCCTTGCTCTTTCCCTGAATGTGGGGTTCGTATTTGGAGAGCTTGCCGAGTCGGGGCATCACAGTCTCTGGATGCTGTTTACGGCGCTGCTTGCAAGTCTGTTCACCACCGGCCTCAAGATCGGTGACAGAACCCAGATAGGCGCCATCACCTTGTCAACAAGTCTCGTCACCAATCTTCTGTTGATGATCGCAATCACCTATTGGGCGATCGGCGAAGGTGGCATGGATGTTTCACCCAGCCAGAATCGCATGGTGACGATTATCTCCCTGGCCGGCGGCGCCCTGGTTGCCAACTTCGTTTCGGTGTTGATGCTCGTAACCGATACCCTCATGTCCAGGCGCTAGGCGGCATAAGGTATATTTTGTGGCCGCCATTTCCGATCTCGACCGCGTATCCTCTATCGTACTGCGCTATATGCGCGCGCCGGTTCTGGTGCTGCTGGCCACCTATGGCATAGGCATCACCGGCATGGCGCTCATGCCCGGCCTGGAGACGGAGAGCGGCTCCGGCAAGATGAACCTGTTTCACGCCTTCTATTTTTTTACTTACACGGCCACGACAACGGGATTCGGCGAGATACCGTCACCTTTCAGCGAGGCACAAAGACTATGGGCCACCATTTGCCTGTACGTCGGGGTGATCGCATGGCTCTACGCCGTCGGTTCCATGATCAAGTTGGCTCAGCATCCGGAACTGCTGACGGCGATTGGGGAAAGGCGTTTCTCAAGGCGCGTCCGCAGCATATCCGAACCCTTCTCCATCATCTGCGGTTTTGGCGATACCGGGAGCCTGCTGGCAAGGGGACTGAGCGAGAATTTTTGCGCAGCCGTGGTGATCGACAGCGACACTGAACGCATAAAGGCTTTGAACCTGCGGGACTACAGAGTGAAGATGGCTGGGCTGTGCGCTGATTCCAGCGTGCCGCAGCACCTCCTGGCGGCAGGGGTAACCCGCAGTAATTGCCGGGCCCTGGTGGCACTTACCTCTCACGAAGACACAAACCTGAAGATCGCAGTGATGGCCCGATCGCTCAACCCTTCGGTGCGCATCATCTGCCGTTCAACCAACCAGCGCAACAGAGAGCATCTCGAGACGCTGGGCGGTGTGACCATCGTGGACTCTTACGAGATATTCTCCCGCCAGCTGCGAACCGCCATTACCATGCCCCTGCTCTACTCCTGGGAAGAGTGGCTGCTCAGCGTCCCCGGCATCGACCTTGAAGACCCCGTGTGCGCACCCAAGGGCAACTGGATACTCTGTGGCTACGGCCGCATGGGCCGTGCCCTCAACAACGCACTGAATGAACGTAAGATACCGACCACTATCGTCGACCCCGACCAGGTCCCCGGGAAACCGGAGCTGCACCAGGTAATTGGCCGCGCAGGGGTCACCACGCTGCAGAAAGCAGGTATTTCGGAAGCTGTCGGCGTGGTCGCCGGCACCGACAGTGATGAGGACAACCTGGGCATCCTGTTGACCGCCCGCCGTCTGAACCCGGAAGTGTTCCTGGTGGTGCGCCAGAATCGCCATGAGAACGAACTGGCTTTCAATGCGGCACATGCAAACCTGATCATGCAGCCCAGCCTGATCACCGCCAGAAGGATCCTCCTCATGCTGTCTGCGCCCCTGATGCTCGATCTCAGGATCTATCTGAGGGAAAAAGGCCGGCACAGGGTACGAGACGTGCTTGAGGGAACCAGGAACATATTCAACGGCGAGAAGCTCCAGCTCTGGACGGAATCCCTGGCAGAGAGATCATGCACCGTTGCCCGGTTGCGTACCCAGGGGTTGCGGCCCACGCTCGGGGATATCATGCGCTCTTCTGCGGACCGGGATCAGCGGCTGGCGGCAATACCGCTGGTGTTGAAGAGAGGGGAAGAATCGATCATGCTCCCCGGCGAGGAAGTCGAGTTGTTCACAAATGATGCCATTCTTTTTTGCGGTACAGAACGGGCCCACCGGCATATCAATGCGAATCTGAACAACCCCTATACGCTTCGCTATCTGCACCTGGGTGAGGATGAGCCCCGGGGCCTGCTGGCACAATGGCTGCTTTCCCGCGTCTCTAGGGCCTGTTAACAGGCCCTTACCGGAACTATTCGATGAATCTGCCGTTGCGCAGCATATCCGCACTCATCTTCTCGATTTCGGCCGCGCCCGACGTAACGATCTGAGGATCGGGCACGTAATCCAGGTTGGGATTTCGTCCGTCGTAATCCACCGTGCCCAGAATGAACTTCATGGCGTTGAGCCTGGCAAGATGTTTGCTGTCGGCGCGAATGATCGTCCAGGGTGTCTCCCGGGTGTGGGTTTTTTTCAGCATTTCGTATTTGACCCCGGAAAAATCGTCCCATTTGGCCTGCACCTGGAGATCCACCTCGCTGAGTTTCCACTGTTTGAGGGGATTGGTCTTGCGTATCTCGAACCGCTTTGCCTGAACGTCCTTGCTCACGCTGAAGTAGAACTTGATCAAGATGATGCCCTGTCTTACGAGATCCCGTTCGAAACCTTTCACACCCAGCATGAAGTTCTCATGTTCTTCCGGGGTACAGAACTCGAACACAGGCTCCACCATTGCCCGGTTGTACCAGCTTCTGTCGAAAAGTATGATCTCGCCCCCGCTGGGAAGACGGGAGATGTACTTCTGCAGATACCACTGGGACCGCTGAACATCGGTGGGTCTTCCCAGAGCCACAACCCGATAATGCCTGGGATTCATGTAGAAGGTGATGCGTTGGATGGCCCCACCCTTTCCGGCCGCATCACGACCCTCGAACAGGATGATCATGGGTCGGCTGATTCTCTCCAGGTGCTCCTGAAGCTTGATCAGCTCGGCTTCGTAAGGCCTGAGTTCCTGCTCGCGGCGGTAGCGCCTCAACGCCTTGCGTTTGTCTTTCCGGAGTTTGGTGTTTTCCTGCTCAAGTGTCTCGATTCGACTGAACAGTTCCCCGAGATCGACGTGCTTGCCCTTGTAGGTGAGTCGCCCTGATTTCTTGCTTTTACCCATCGTATCGTTGCTTCTCGGCCGATTACACGGGCACGCCGGCGCAGATTATCATTGATGCCACCTGCGCCAGTCACGAAGCGCCGTTTCCACTTCGTTCAATGCTCCGAACAGCCTTATATTATCAGGTACATCGAGCTCGCCATAGAGCCGCTTGACACAACGGCCATCGGTGCGACCGGGGATTAAACGACGCACCCTGAGAGATCCCGTATCCCCGGTGTTTTGGCATGGGCGTGCGTTGTGTGCAAAACTGCCCCTGATTTCTGATATTGGAGGCAGCAATATGCACAGACTGGCCATCACCCTGCTATTTCTCACCCCTGTACTGGTCTCAGGCGGCCTGAAGGCGGAGACTATGGTGCGCGATTATCCGGCCCGGAATATCAGCCCACACACCTGGGTGATAGAGGGACCTTTGGGGTTTCCCTCCGTGGAAAACCAGGGTTTCATGAATAACCCGGCCTTTGTTATAACCGGGGAAGGTGTGGTGGTCATAGATCCGGGTTCCAGCGTTCAGGCCGGGCGAATGGTGCTCAAACAGCTCAAAGAGATCACCGACAAGCCCATAACACACGTGCTGGATACCCATGTCCACGGCGATCACTGGCTGGGAAACCAGGCCATCTCCGAAACTTATCCCAAAGCACAGATTCTCGCTCATCCAGAAATGATCAGGCGAGCCCATGAATTCGCAGCTGACAGTTGGCTCAAGATCATGGAAGAGTCCACCGAGGGGTTTACCTCCGGCACCCTGGCCGTCATTCCGGAAACCAGCATAGATGACGGTAAAACCCTTGAAGTGGGAGGTATACACTTCCGCATTTATGCACCTGGAGCAGCCCACAGCGGCACCGATATCATGATCGAGGTGGTGGAAGACAAGCTTTTGTTCCTCGGTGACAACGTCACCTACAAGCGGCTGCCTCGCCTTAACGATGCCACCTTCAAGGGCAGCATCAACGCCTGTGACGTAGCCTTGAGCACGGATGCCGGAATATTCGTACCGGGACACGGTCCCGTCGGCGGCAGAGAGATCGTGGAGGCCTATAAGACCTATCTGGCAACCCTTTACGAACTCGCCTCGAAATACTATGAAGAGGACCTGGCGGATTTTGAGATGAAGCCGAAAATCGTGGAAGCGCTGAATACCTATGCAGAATGGGTGAATTTTGAAGACGAAGTGGGCAGACACATCAGCCTGGCGATACTGGAATACGAGGGTTCATTCTAACCACCCGGGCCGGCGGCGGGCATGCTACCGGAAACCGGCGAGTACATGTAGTCGAATTGGTCGAATGAATTCGACCCTACCAATAGATTACCCTTGTAGGGCCGAATTCATTCGGCCAAAAGCCTGATTCGTGAACTCCAACATTTGCACGTACAGTCGAATTCGGTCGAATGAATTCGACCCTACAGGGGAGGAGCCCCTTCATTTTTCCCTGAACTTCTTGTGGCAGCCTCCACAGGTCTTCCCGGTATTCTTGAACTGAGCCAGCGTCGCCGTGCGATCACCCTTTGCCGCAACTCCGGCAAGCTTTTCTGATTCCTTCTGGAATGCCTTGAACTTTTCTTCGAACCCAGTCCAGTTTTCCCAGATCTCCGGCTTTGCCTCTGAATCCTCGTCGAGGGACCCTTTGGGAAAACCGGTCAGCAGATCCAGGCGCGCCACGGTTGCCAGGGCTTCCGCATTCTTCCGGAAAAGCGCCTGATCATACGGCATCTCACCCTTGGCCATGCGGCCCATGGGCCCCATATACCACTTGTAAATGATCATGTTGGCACTGCGAAAATCCAGTGCCGCCTGAAGGCCTTTATTCTCAGTCGCCGAGACGGCCGAACCGATACTCAGCAGCAGAGCGGCCAGGCACACACTAACCGACAAACGCTTTACCATCCTTAATCCTCCTGGGGTTTATTGTTTGGTTTTGCTCGTGCCGAAAAATGGCAGGATGCTATTTCAAACACAATGTTGCCTTCTTGTCCGCGCATTGCAAGGATAGGGTATCGGGCCGGCTGTTGGCCGGGCAATTCCCTTTTATCTCATGGCCGTTATAGCAAAATGCGCAACTGGCAATTCTGGATAGATCGCGGAGGCACTTTCACGGACGTTGTGGCAAGACGTCCGGATGGGACCACCGCGACCAGAAAACTGCTGTCGGATAACCCACATCACTATGACGACTCTGCCATACAGGGTATTCGCGATCTGATGGGTCTGGCGGCGGGCGACGTCATTTCCGGAGACCGGATAGCGTCGATCAAAATGGGTACCACCGTGGCCACCAATGCGCTGCTTGAAAGAACGGGTGACCGTACGCTGCTTCTGGTGACCCGTGGATTCCGGGATGCCCTGCGTATCGGTTATCAACATCGCCCGAGACTGTTCGATCGAAACATCCGGTTACCGGGGATGCTTTACGAGCGGGTTTCCGAGGTTGACGAGCGCATCATGGCGAACGGCAGCATCATGATACCCCTCGACGAGGACTGCGCCCGCGCCCACCTCCGGTCAGCTTACCTGGCAGGCATTCGCGCCGTGGCCATCCTCTTCATGCATGGTTATCGCTATCCGGCTCACGAGGCGCGGGTGGCGGAGATCGCCGATGAGATAGGGTTCGAGCAGATATCCCCCTCCCATAAAATAAGCCCCTTGATCAAACTGGTGAGCCGGGGCGATACCAGTGTGGTGGATGCCTATCTCTCGCCCATGCTCCGGCGCTATGTGGAGCAGGTCTCCTCCCAGACGGGAGGCACCCGCTTGATGTTCATGCAATCCCACGGTGGATTGACCTCGGCAGACTCTTTTCAGGGCAAGGACGCCATTCTCTCGGGACCGGCGGGAGGAGTGGTCGGCATGGCGCGCACCTCGCAGATGGCGGGGTTCGACAAAGTGATAGGGTTCGACATGGGGGGAACATCCACCGATGTCTCCCACTTCGACGGAGAGTTGGAGAGAACTTTCGATACAGAGGTGGCCGGCACACGCATCCGG
>Ga0255039_10000712_pt1 | contig 10829 bp, 8 predicted proteins | sample BC1_12_1_MG_FD_181713 | JGI IMG/M metagenome (GOLD analysis project Ga0255039, IMG submission 181713) | Seawater microbial communities from Strait of Georgia, British Columbia, Canada - BC1_12_1 | ecosystem: Environmental > Aquatic > Marine > Strait | place: Canada: British Columbia | collected... | reverse complement strand
CCGGCACGGTTATTACCGCGAAACAGACGCTCCAACTCAGGTCCTGCAAAAAATCGTCCGCTAGATGTTATCCCGCACTTATCAACGTTGGGGCGTTCCCAGGAACAAATAAAAGCTGGTATCACCATTCTCCGAAAAGCCGGCGGCCAGGAAAAGCGGCCCCAGATAGGTATCAAGTCCGGCAAACAGGCTGCCGTTAAAGAGCATCGAATCGAGACTGATATCAGACCGCGTCTGCCAGACGTTGCCGGCTTCCACCGAACCACCCAGGTAGAGCGGAAAATCAAAAAGACCACCTCCGGTTTCTCCAACCTGCCGGTAGTAGATAATTCGGGCGAGTCCCGCATGCGGCCCGCTTATCTCACCGCGCTCAAGTCCCGACAAACGCAAAAATCCGCCAAGCGGGAAGAAGTCCTGAATCAGGTTATCCGACTGAATTGTCGTCGCATACTCGAGGCCAAAGCGCAGAGTATTCTTCTTCCAGCTCCAGGCTGTATCGATCGTCGACTCAACGGTATCGAAGTTACTGTCCGCACCGAACCCGGGGCGCGACATTAGCCACTCAACGTTGAATTGAGTTCCGCTTTTAGGGAGTTGTGCATCATCGAAGGTATCCAGAGCAAACTGTGCACGAACACCACCTGTATCGAAATCAAAATTCGGCAATTGTGGGTCACCCACCTTCAGCCGCGCGTTACCAGTGCCACGAAACGCACCGAGCCGAATTTCACCCCAACGCCAGAGTTCCCGACCGAAATCCAGGTCTGCTTCAATCTCGCCGATACGATAACGAGCGAAACTGGAGTCGCCACTAAATGCATTTATGTTGCTTTGCTCGAGAACGATTTGCGGTGCGATGAAGAATCGCGAGCGCCTGCTGAGCGGCTGGTAGAACTCCGTATCAAGCTTCGGATCAGTACCAAGCCGCAGATCGGTTCGCCATTCGGCGCCGCGCGAATTGATCGCGGTGCGCGTCAGGCGGCCAGCTACATTGAACGCGGTCGATCCTTCGAAGTCATCTTCAATCGACATTCCGAGCTTCAGAAAATTCGGGCCCCAGCTCTTTGAGCGGGTTTCGAACTCGACGCCCAAATCGCCTTCCTCTTGTATGAGACGGTAACTGGCCTGCTCGAATCGCTCGAGACCAAACAGGTACTCGGCTTCACCGCCGAGCCGGGAAGCATCAACGGCGTCACCTGGTTTCGTCCTTACCCGTGACACCAGTGCTCGATCGGCCGCATGTCCGTCGTCGATCACTCGAACGAAATCGATATTTTTCGTCGGACCGGAGTGGCTTCGGCGCGTCGCCAAAAACGCACGGTATTCGTCTTCAGGTAGCGAGAGTTTTCCAAGCCGGTCTTCGATTGCAATTGCCGCCGCAGCGCCGGGTGCAATCGTCTGCGCAATATCCTGGAAGTTCGTCGATCCATATTCACCAAGGTCAGGCCGAATCAGAATATCGTCATCACGCAATCCCGCAAGCTCTCGCCGGGTTTCCTTCCGAATCAGGATAGTGAGCATTTGCTCTGTTATCGCAAGTGCGGACTGAAGGTCCTCCGGCGGATATAACGGGAACTCGACGTCGACGGCAATAATAATATCGACATCCATTTCGCGCACGACACTGACCGGGACATTCCCGACAAGCCCACCATCGACGAGCGCGCGGCCGTCGACAACGACCGGAGAAAAAATGCCAGGCGCCGACATGCTTGCGCGAATAGCCAGCTCAATATCGCCACGCGACATTGCATAGGCATCACCAGTCTCAATGTCGGACGCCACCGCCCGAAAGGGCGTAGGCAGATCATCGAAATTTCTAACGTCATAAACGTGCAACAACTGCTCGCGGAGTATCAGAGACAGCTTTTGCCCCTGGATAAGACCCCTGGGTAATTGCAGGGTACCCTCCCGCAAGCCAAACTCTAACGGGATCGGAAACGCCGCATCGTCCTGTTTACGCCGAAAGCTGCGATGCTCCCGTTCCGATTGGTCGTCGAAAGCATCCGCCCAGTCCAATGACTCGATCAATTGCTGCAATTCATCGGGGGTTTTGCCGGATGCATAAAGACCGCCAACTACGGCGCCCATACTGGTACCCGCAATTGCATCGATCGGGATGCGCAATCGCTCCAGCTCTTTGAGCACGCCTATATGCGCTGCGCCACGGGCTCCGCCACCGCCCAGCGCCAGACCGATGCGGGGTCTGTCATCATTCGTTTCAGGCTGATCGGATCGGGCGCTGACCTGCATCGCGATTGAAAGAGAGATGGTTACCAAAAGTACCCGGGAAAAAGTGATATTCATTTGCAACTCTTGTCAGTCGGTCGAATCGAAGCTGACAGAGATGATAATCCGAAGTGTTCGGGTTACTCTCGTCAACTACTTATTAATAAGCGTTATTCTCAGGTGAGTGTTTCATGGCAGATCCAAAATGTCCCGATTGTGGGGAATCCGGCATCGAAAAAATTGTATCAACACCGAGCGCGGAACAAGCGCGGGAAAAGACGCCGTGGTACTACGTGGCTCACTGTGACAACTGCGGCCACGTTTACGGAGTATTCACCAAGCATGTGTTTGGCCGCAGCGGACCCCAACTCATTGTTGAGGGTAGAAAGTGACTTTGGGGACGGACTCCGTCCGTCCCCAAAGTCATTGCGAGGAGACCGAAGGTCGACGAAGCAATCTTTTGACGCAACGATAATCTCGAAGAGGTTGCATCGCTTCGCTCGCAATGACGTCGCATTTGTAAAGACCTTCGAAGGCCTATGGCCTCTTGAGCCGCGCATTGTATTGCCGCAATTCAGTTAGCTGTCGTTCCTTCTCGCCACTGTTCCAGTTCAACTCGCGCGCGGCAAGCTCTGCTATTTCCTCATTCATGCCCTGACCCAGATCAGCGGATAATCCAATCATGAGGCGGCGATGCACGATGTCCGTGAGGTTTACGGCGAATTCATGACGCAACGCGAACATGACTTCTGCTGCCAGCACGGTTCGTTCGTCGTCCACTGTCGTTGCCAGGTGCGATTCATCGGCGGCAAGTTCGGCGATTTGAGTGGCACGGCCACCGTAGATACCAAGCAGACGTTCGACGCCACCTTCAGACAGGCAATTCAGTTTGTTTAAGTTCTCTCGAGCCTCTTCTATACCGGTCGCGCCAGGCAGCGGCAACGACCGTGTCTCGCAAGTTTTCACGTCGCTTTTTAGCGCGCGTACCGTGAGATCGACGGTCTGTTCGGCAAGGTTTCGATAAGTCGTCAATTTGCCACCGATAATGGAGACAAGACCCCGTGCGACACGCCGGTGTTTCTTGATGATGTGTTTGCGCGTAATCGCCGATTCGGGTCCCTTCTCGCGGCGTGGCAACGGCCGCACGCCCGCATAGGCATAATGAATGTCCCCGACAGTCAATTCTGCTCCAGGAAAAACGCGATTGGTCTCGTCCAGCAAATATCGAATCTCGTCCTCGCTTGCGACTACGTCAGCGGGATCTCCGTGATAACGAATGTCGGTCGTCCCGATCAGGTACTGGTCATTCCAGGGAATGATGAAAAACGGCCTGGCGTCCGCTGCAGCTTCGACATATAACGCGCTGTGGGGCCCATCCTCGAAACGGCTGACAATGATGTGGCTGCCTTTCGTGCCGCCCATGAATCGGGGAATTTCCCGATTGACGGTCGCGAGAACCCGGTCGACCCATGGGCCGGCGGCATTGATTACCAGGCTGGTTGAAACTTCCGCTTCCTGTCCACTAGCCTGGTCCAGAAATTGAACGCTCTTTACAATACCCTGGCTGACGTTGATACCGATTGCAGGGCTGTAATTTCGGACATCAGCGCCAGCTTCTTTCGCACCGATAATGTTTTCGAGTACCAGTCTCTCGATATAGGTGACTTGCGCATCGTAGTATTGCGCACCACCCAACAGCCCTTCCCGGTTAATTCCAGGTTCCTCCGCGATGAGTTCTTCCCGGCTCAGCATCTGATGCCGTGGAATATTTTTGCCGATCGACAACAGGTCATACGCGATCATGCCGAGATGAATGAGGAATTTGCTCCGTCTGCTTTGCTTGTAGATCGGAATTTTCAGCCGCAGTCGTTTGACGAGATGCGGTGCAAGCTGCCGCAGCCGGCGGCGCTCATGCAGCGATTCGAACACCAGGGGAATCTCGGCGTACTCGAGATATCGCAAGCCACCGTGAATCAGGCGACTCGACCAGCTCGAGGTGCCACTGCCAAAATCACTTTTCTCTAACAGGAGCACGTTTAAGCCCCGGAGCGCCGCATCCCGCGCGATGCCGGCGCCGTTGATGCCGCCGCCAACCACAACAACATCGTAATCAGGTGCGGCGTTTGACATCAGGGTCTGGTCTGTCCGCTTCCGCGCACGACATATTTGTAGCTGGTCAATTGTTCCGCACCGACCGGGCCACGCGCGTGGATACGGCCAGTCGCTATACCGATTTCCGCACCCATTCCAAATTCGCCGCCATCTGCGAACTGCGTGGATGCATTGTGCAGGAGTATTGCGCTGTCTACGTCAGAGAGGAAACGTGCTGCCGCCTCGTCGTCATCGGCGACAATGCTCTCAGTGTGACCGGATCCGTATTGACGAATGTGTTCCATCGCTTGCGAAATATCATCAACGATACGGATCGAAATAATCGCATCCAGGTATTCCGTCGACCAATCTTCTTCCGTCGCGGCAACTGCACCTGGCGCCATTGCCTGCACTGCTTCATCGCCGCGAACTTCACAGCCGGCGTCGGACAATGCGTCGACGATTCCGGGCAGCAAGCGCCTGGCGCCGGCCTGATCCACAAGTACCGTCTCAGCGGCCCCGCAGATGCCGGTGCGACGCATTTTCGCGTTGAGAACGATTTCCTTCGCCATTTCGGCATCTGCCGATTCATGCACATAGACATGGCAGATTCCTTCAAGATGGCCAATGACCGGAACCCGTGCTTCGTCCTGCACGCGTTTTATAAGACTTTTACCGCCACGCGGTATGAGTACGTCCAGGTATTCGGCCATCGAGGACAACAGGTAGCCGACGGCCTCGCGGTCTGTAGTTGGGACCATCTGCACTGCGGCCGGGTCGATCCCGGCTGCGGACAGCCCGGCGATGAGACACTGATGAATTGCCTGGCTGGAATGAAAACTCTCGGATCCGCCACGCAGGATGACAGCGTTACCCGACTTCAGGCATAGCCCTGCCGCATCTGCGGTCACGTTTGGACGACTTTCGTAAATTATGCCGATGACGCCGAGCGGCACGGACACCCGCTGGATCGTCAATCCGTTCGGCCGCTCCCATTCCGCGAGCACCTGCCCCACCGGATCAGGCAATTCAGCAACAGTTTCAAGTCCGCAAGCCATAGATTCGACACGCTCTCGATCGAGCGAGAGCCGATCAAGCATTGCACCGCTCAATCCCCTGGCTTCGGACGCGCGCATATCCTTCGCGTTGGCCGCCAAAATTGCACCGGTCTGTGCGCGTACCGCGGCGGCGGCCTGCCGCAATGCTTCATTGCGTTGATCCGCATCGCAACGGGCGAGCCCGACCGTGGCAGCACGTGCCGCTTTGCCGAGTACATCCATCGTCGCGGCAATTGATTCATGGTCGAAAGCAGTGTTCATTTGTTGTTGAAAAGTACCATGTCGTCCCGATGCACCATGACTGACCTGCCACGATAACCGAGTTTGGCTTCAATTTGTTCCGATCGGCATCCCTTGATTGCGACCGCCTCGTCGCTGGCGTAGGCCGCGAGCCCGCGACCGAGCTCCTGCCCATCCGCACCGACAAGCTTTACTGCATCACCACGCCGAAAATGTCCGACAACCTCAATCATTCCGACTGGTAGCAGGCTGTTGCCATTCTCGAGTGCGGTGGCGGCTCCCGCATCCAGGCGCAATTCGCCACATACCTCCAGCATGCCGGCAAGCCATTGCTTGCGGGCTGCCGCCGGTGTTGCTTCCGCAGCAAATACGGTGCACTTGCCCCCATTGGCCAATGCGTGCAACGGTTTTTCGATCGCACCACTGGCAATGATGGTTGCACAGCCGGCGTGCGTCGCAATACGTGCAGCCTGCAGCTTGGTCCGCATGCCGCCACTTGCAAAGCTACTACCCGAGTCGCCGGCCATTTCGAAATGTTCTTCGGTAATGTTTTCGACAAAACTAATGTAATTTGCTTCTGAGTTCGTACGCGGATCAGCAGAGTAAAAACCATCAACATCTGAAAGGAGTATCAGGCCGTCCGCCATGACAGTTTGTGCGACTCGCGCAGCAAGGCGGTCATTGTCGCCGTAGCGCAGCTCATCTGTGGCGACCGTATCGTTTTCGTTGATGACGGGCACGACATCATGTTCCAGCAACTTTTCCAGCGTACCCCGTGCGTTGAGAAACCGCCGACGCACTTCCGTGTCGTCCGGCGTCAACAGAACCTGCGCCGCGCTGATATCGTGACGCCCGAGCGCGTCCTGATAGGCATGTACGAGCTGGACTTGCCCTGCGGCAGCGGCCGCCTGCAATTCCTCTAGCTTGGAGCGGCGTGGGTTGATGCCGAGGACGTGACTGCCAACGGCAACGGCGCCTGACGAGACGATCAAGACCTGGTGGCCGGAACCGCGCAAGATTGCAATGTCTTCCGCAAGGTCATTCAGCCAGTTGCGATTGATCCGGTTCCCGGCATCGACCAGCAGGGCCGAGCCAATCTTCACTACCAGGCGGCGAAGATCATTCAAGACCAATGTCGTCATGAATTCAGCCGGTCAAACGATGATGGCGCGCATATGACGACAAGGTGACCTCGCCTTTCGACACAGCCACACTACCGCTGCGCGCGACGGCAGAAACCTCGCCGATCGACGCCGCAGACTCAAGGAATTGATCTATTTCGGCGAGTCTGCCGGTCAGTTGCACGGTGCAGCTGTTTTGCGAATCATCAAGGACCTCCGCATCGTAATTCTTGGCAAGCGCCAGCACTTTTGCATAGCCCCCGGTTGCAAGCTTCAGCTTGACGATGGCCAGTTCTCGCTCGAAATGATCGCCAAGCGTCATATCGTGAATATTCACGACATCTACGAGTTTGGCTAGCTGCGTATTCAATTGCGCAATTGCCGAATCCGAGCCGGATACGACAAGCGTAACCCGCGACACCGTCGGGTCATCGGTCGGCGCGACATTGAGCGATTCGATGTTGTAGCCGCGGCTCGAGAACAGCCCGCTCATGCGGGTCAGGGCGCCGACCTCGTTCTGTAACAGCACCGAAATTACGTGTCTCATTGCAAGGTCAATCCGAATAAGAAATGAATTTGTATGTAACTAATGTGCCAGCGGTCTGCAAGGTAGAAATATCCGTAGCGAGAAAGTGCCACAGCCAGGACAGTTTTTCGATCTTTTGAGGCACATAGTGGTTCTACGTAACGAATAAGGTCGGAAAAACGGCCCGCTGTGGCCGTTTCGCAGGAGGACTACTTTCTGCCACGCAGACCCCTGCCAGTACCCGAGGATGTTGGCGCACTTACCGGAGTATTGCAATGCAACAAAATATAGTAAACACTCGCCGAAAATCCGGCACTTATGTAACTTTTTAAGAAAACATCATGTCCACGCCCAAGGTAGCAAAGCAACACCAGGAACACCCGCTGGCTGGTAGCCAAATGAGCGGCGCCGATATCGTCGTTCAGGTACTGGCGGACGAGGGTGTGGACACTATTTTTGGCTACAGCGGTGGCGCCATCCTGCCCACATACGACGCGGTCTTTCGTTACAACAGGCAGCACAGGCAGGCTGACGGCTCATCGCCCATACCCCTGATTGTGCCCGCTAACGAACAGGGCGCCGGCTTCATGGCAGCAGGATACGCACGTGCCAGCGGTAAAGTCGGGGTCGTCATGGTGACCTCGGGACCGGGGGCAACCAACACCGTTACTCCAGTGCGCGACTGCATGGCCGATTCGGTGCCAATCGTCGTCATTTGCGGCCAGGTGCCAACTAACGCCATCGGCACAGACGCATTCCAGGAAGCACCGGTTGCGGCAATCATGGGCGCGGTCGCCAAACACATTTTCCTGGTCACGGATGCGAGCCGGCTTGAGGCCACAATGCGTACCGCGTTCGATGTCGCCCGCACGGGGCGTCCGGGTCCGGTGGTCATCGATATTCCGAAAGATGTGCAGAACTGGGAAGGCGAATTTACGGGTGGCGGAGCGCTGCCGCTGGCCGGTTATCGCAGCCGCTTACAGGCTGTCATCGACAACAGGCTCAGCGACGACGCCTGCGAACGCTTTTACAAGATGCTTGCCGAATCGGAACGGCCGCTGATATATGCCGGGGGTGGTGTCATTAATGGCAATGCCACCAAGGCGATGCGCCACCTTGCCAATGCCTTTGGCATTCCGGTGGCGACGACATTGATGGGCTTGGGCGCAAGCGACACGACGCACCCGCTTTCACTGCATATGCTCGGCATGCACGGCATGGCTTTCGCTAATTACGCCGTCGAAGATTGTGATTTCCTGATTGCTATCGGCGCCAGGTTTGACGACCGGGTTGCCGGCGATCCGCCCAATTTTGCACCCAAGGCAAGAAAAATCGCTCACTTCGACGTTGATGTGGCAGAAATTGGCAAGGTCAAAAGCGTCGACTGGCATCACATCGGCGTAATGCGCCAGGACCTTGATGATCTGCTCGCCTATGGGCAACGCATCGAATTCCAAAAGGAATTTTCTACCTGGCACGACGAGATTGCGGCACTCAAAGAGAAGCATTGCCTGAATTACGATCGCGACAGTGAACTGATCCAGCCCTACGCCGTCATCGAGGAAATCAACCAGCACACGGGCGGCAAGGCGATCATATCAACCGGTGTCGGCCAGCATCAGATGTGGGCCGCACAATACTTTGATTTCAAGGAACCGCGGCTGTGGCTGACTTCCGGCAGCATGGGCACGATGGGCTTCGGCCTGCCGGCCGCGATTGGCGCACAATTTGCGCAGCGGGACCGGCTTGTCATCGACATCGACGGCGACGGCAGCATGCGCATGAACATCGGTGAGCTCGAGACGGCGACCACCTACGGGCTACCGGTGAAGGTGATCGTTTTCAATAATTTCGGCGATGGCATGGTCCGGCAGTGGCAGCACCTTTATTACAAGGGCCGTATGTCGGGCAGTGACAAATCGCTGCACCGCAAAGACTTCGTCAAGACTGCTGAAGCGGATGGCTTTGAGTTCGCCCGCAAACTGGACCGCAAAGAGGATATACCAGCGCTTGTCGATGAATTCGTGAATTTCCCGGGACCGGCATTCCTCGAAGTCATTATCGATCCGAACGCTGGCGTCTATCCGATGGTTGGCCCTGGCCAAAGTTACAGCAAGATGATTACCGGGGACTTCATTGCCAGCAGGGACAATAGCGGTGACAGTGAGCCTGATCCCAGCGAGATGTTCTAGGCGGAGCGTAGTAAAGACAGAAAAAAACCAATGTCATTGCGAGGAGTGCGACGCCCGACGAAGCAACCTCGCAATGACATTGGTGCTGTTAAGATTTTTTTCGCATTCAAGAGGAGCAGCCAGTGGCATCAGACAAATATTCAGGAAGTTGTATTTGCGGTTCCGTCAAATACGAGATTTCGGGGGAAATGAGGGTTTTCTTGCACTGCCACTGCGGGCGGTGCCGCAAATCGACTGGCACCGGTCACGCGAGTAACGTCATTCTTAACCCGGACGCGGCGGAGTGGACCGCGGGTGAGGATCTGATTGGCAGTTACAAGGTGCCTGACGCCGAGCGATACAGAACCGTTTTCTGCAAGAACTGTGGCAGCCCGTTGCCGCGCGTGGCGCCGGACCTGAGCATCGCTGTCATTCCGGCGGGCACCCTGGACGGCAGTCCTGAAATCAGTCCAAACGGCCGTATTTTTTGCGGTTCGAAAGCAGAATGGTCGTGTGATGACACCGAACTGCCGGCATGGGCCGAGTATCCGCCCAGTCCTTGATTCATGAGCCTCAATCAGCGTTGTTGCAGCGGAAATTCCTCTGTATTCTGTGCGGCCCGACACGATTCGAACAACTCCGGTGGAGAATACGAATGACTAACAGATCACTGATCACCGTTTTATTTTTGGCGCTTTTCGCGCTGGTTGCCTGCAGTGGACCCGACTCCGAGGCACCTCCTGCCGCCGAACCGATGGCTGCGGCGGCCTTGAATCTGCGGCCCTTGCTAACGAGCGCTTCGCGATCAGAAGCAGACCGGGCTCGCGATGCCGGGCGCAGACCCGCACAGGTCATCGAGTTCCTGGGCATAAAATCCGGCATGCGTGTCATCGACATCTATGCAGCAAGCGGTTACTACACCGAAGTCCTGTCGCTGGCCGTAGGGCCTGCCGGACACGTTGTCGCCCAGAACCCGGCATTCATTCTTGAGATGCGGGATGGCGCGAACGACAAAGCGCTCAACGCGCGGCTGGCTGGTAACCGGCTGCCGAATGTCTCAAGGATGAACGGCGAGTTTGAGGATATCGCGGCAATCACCGGGACCTTCGATGCCGCAATCACCGTGCTGAACTTTCACGATATGTACAACGGCCAAGGCCCCGGGGCGGCGCTGGCAACGCTGCAAGCAATCAACAGCCTTCTGAAGTCCGGCGGCATTCTCGCCATCATCGACCACCTCGGAGTCGCTGGGGCCGACAACGCGTCGCTGCACAGAGTCGAAAAATCGCAGGCAATTGAAACTGCCAAAGCAGCCGGCTTCGTGGTCGAGGGCGATGCCAATATCCTGGCTAATGCAGGTGATGACCATACCCAGGCCGTATTTGCCGAGGGA